>Ga0187875_10002084_pt1 | contig 15017 bp, 12 predicted proteins | sample June2016WEW_17_1_2_FD_132978 | JGI IMG/M metagenome (GOLD analysis project Ga0187875, IMG submission 132978) | Peatland microbial communities from SPRUCE experiment site at the Marcell Experimental Forest, Minnesota, USA - June2016WEW_17_10 | ecosystem: Environmental > Terrestrial > Soil >... | reverse complement strand
GTGACCAAGTGTTTCTCGAGGGGGATGGTTCGCGTGGAAACTCCGGGTTGCCCAACCGCTGCTGGCGCTGCTGCTCGTGGCAGCGCCGGTCGAAGCACCATCGCTTGAGGAGCTACTCAGGAGGTTCACGGCGATTTGTTCGCTGCTGTTGGATTCAGATTGACCTTCGCCCGGATCATGGTTTGCCCGCCGCAGGTGCACGCAAAGTTCGCTAATGGTTACTTCGGTTACAAACGGTAGCCTTTTCCGGTAGTCTCGTTAGGCCGCCGCTTCGTATCATTGACCGGAATATCCTTCCCATTCTGATGGCTCTCATCGATTCACCAGTTCAGGCCACGGTGTGAGTTCCACAAACACGCGCACAATGGTCGAGATGCTCACGCCGATCTGGCGTTCGGTGTTGCGGCGTTCATCGATCGAGAGCGAGAACAATTTCTTCGAGGCGGGAGGCGATCTTAGGGCCGCGGACTTGTTGTTTGCCGAGATCGCTGGGAAGTTGGGCCGAGAGTTACCGAGCGCCACGATTTATCGAGCTCCAACCATCGCAACCTTGGCCGCGCTCTTGGAGCAGCCCTCGCTTCCGCGCTTCTCCCCCTTTGTCCAACTTAAGTCTGGCGTCGGGGCAACGCCCCTTCTCATAGCGCATGGTTTGGCGGGGACGGCGAGTTTCTCCGGTCTCGCGCGGCGAATTCGAACCGGGCGCGCAGTTTATGGAATGCAGGCTAGAGGGGTCGATGGGATGGAAGAGCCCTTGGACCGCGTTGAACAGATGGCGGAATTTTACCTGGATGCGCTGCACGAACTGCAACCCAGAGGTCCCTATATTCTGATCGGGTACTCTTTCGGCGGCCTCGTGGCCTTGGAGATGGCGCAACGACTGTCCGGGAATGGAGAAAATATCGCGCAGCTGGTGATGATCGATGCCTATCCTCATCCCCGTTTCTTGTCAACGAGCCAGCGCCTCGCGCTGATGGCACGGCGCACCAATCGCCATATTTCCGAGATGAAGCGGAGGCCGGCTCACGACGCGATTTCATATTTTTTTCAGGGACTGAAACGTAGATTGCGCATCAGCGGAGTTTCCGGCCGGCGCGGTGATCTTCAGGAAATCTCTCGCCTCTCGCTCGCGTGCACGACCATGCAGGTAAAGAAGAAGGCTTACGCGGCCTACGGGTACTACTGCCCTCGATTTTATCGGGGCAAGATGAGGTTCTTGAGAGCCCAGGTCAACTCTTATTTTCCGAATGATCCCGCCTTGGTTTGGGGCAAACTGGCAGAGGAATTCGAAGTGGAGACGGTGCCGGGAAGCCACCTGGATATGGTTACGACAGAGTTCGAAGGCCTCGCCGCTGCGCTTACTCGTTATACGAGCGAGGCGTCATAGTCGGTCAGGGTCTTGTGGACAAGCAACTCAAGGAGCCGGACGCTTCCCGATTGGGCATGTCCTGCCCGGTCATAACTCAGCTGACATCCATCGACCAGCGTGTCACCAAGGGATGCATTCCGAGAAGCCAGAGGAGGCAGCCATCATGCCCCCGAAGAATCATCGCGGAATGTAATGATCGAGCAGCGGGACTAGAGCCGAGGTGAACGGCAGTATGCGTTGCTGCGCGACATTGGGAGTTTCTCCGGGAAGAATTGGAGTAACCAGGCGCACCAGGGAACCGTCGCTGCGATTCATACGAATCGCATCCTTGACCAGATAGAATTTTGCCCAGTATTCGCTGGCTACGCCGCGGTCGTGGGCCCAAAACCAGTACAACACCAACCGGCGTTCATCCCCTTTCGAGATAACGTAGCGATTCGCGGGGAAGGGCTCGTGTCCGGGAAGCGAGAGCGTGACGCGGCTGTTCTCCTCCGGGTGCCATCCCGCACCAGGAAGGCAATGCTGGGGAGAATGCGGGGTTTCACCCGTACGCTGGCTTGGAAAGTAGGCCAAGAATAAGTCGATATACGGCAATTTGCCGTTCGGATCCTGATACACGCGCTCCATGAAATCGCCCGGTCCCAGCACCGCTAGAGTTTCCTTGTCCTGCACAATTTCGGTACCGGTCAAATCCGCCAATTGTGCCGGAAAAGACGAGAGCGGCAGGTGCTGCGGAATGACCTCAGTGCGAGACCTGGCCTGCAGAAGGATGGCAGTAAGTGCAATGAGAGCCGCAGCCAGGAAGAAGCGCAGCGCGCCGAGTTGCTTCATGATTGCGTTTCCTCCGAAGGCCAAATCATTCGAAAAACGCGATGCAGAAAGTACAGCATGGTCAGCGATGCGACAAACATCAGCCAACCCTGAAATTCATGGAAGAAGCCCTGCGCTTTGTCCGGATCCCAGTATTGCACCAAAAGTCCCGTGCCCACGACCCGCAAGCCATTGGCGGCCACGGCAACGGGAAGTGAAGCCAGCGCCAACAGAACGCGCACCGCCTTGCTGCGTTCCATAAAATAACCGTAAATCACTGCGAGGGTGGTGAGCGACATGAGCGAACGAATTCCGCTGCAAGCTTCCGCCACCTCCAAAGGCATGGCCGGAAGAACAATCACATTGCCCTCACGCAGTACCGGTACTCCTAACCACGGCAAAATGGTGCTGGCCAACTTCGATGCCAGCAATTGCAGTGGGAAAGTGATCTGGTTGAAGACCAGGGCCGGAATGGGAATCATTAGCACCAGGAAGGCCCAAGGAAACAGAAGGGCACGGAAGAAATTCCAACCCAGGAAAAAGACGATCAAGCCAGCGACCACAATCAGCAAAGAGAAGCGGGAAAGGAAAAGCTCTGCCCCCATCTGACCCAGAACCAGCACGACCAGCCCAAACCCTAACAGCGGCAATCCCCACCACGATGGCTTCGGTATCAGATGGCGGAGCGTAGACCGCTGCTGCCAGACAACAAAAGCGCTGAACGGAAGAACAAAAAAACCGTGAGAGAAATTGGGATCCTGCCACCATTGTTCGACCAGGCGGGTTAGTGTGGGAAGATAGAGCCAGAGCAAAAGTGCAGTGAGCACAACCATTTGCCAGACAGGAAGTCTCGCCGGCTCGGTGGTGAGCATAGGGCGCGCAACTGGGTCCCTGGCTTGCAATAATGAACTCACTCGGGCAGTTCGTGGCGTAGATTTTGGGGAGGGAACGGTCTTCAGCATAAGCGATGTGATGTGCCTCCGCAATCAAAACCAAAGGCCGGGGCTATCCCGGGGAGCCGATGCGCGAAGCGGGACTCGTTCCCGCAGCCTTAGAAATGATCGTAAAGAACGTAAAGAAGAAGCGACTTGGGACGTATTGCCTTCACCTGGACCGGACTGTCACTAGCTAGGTTACTATCAAATGGGTAAATACTTTCCCTTTTGTGCGGAACGATGTAGGTTAGGTTCCTGGGCTGGTTTCCCTTCCCAGTCGATTCTGCCGGATAAGTCTTTGAAAACGTTGTCGAAATTCGGGTTCGGTTTTACCCGAGCGGGCCCCACCGAATGGCATGTCCCGTGCTCCTGTCAAACTTTGCCTCCCATCGGGGCCTGTTGAGAACCGCATCTCTTAAGACAGATTTATCCCAGAGACTCTGAGTACATGCAGACCGCTACGGAAACGAGATTGACCCCCGATCACGACTTCGTGGAGGGCGTAAGCCCGAGCATGCGGAGCGTGGAAGCAGTGATTCAAGAGGTTGCAAAGAGTGAAGTTCCAGTGCTGCTACTGGCCGAAAGCGGCGCCGGCAAGAAGGCGACGGCTCGACGGATTCACGATCTTTCGCACCGGCGGGGGCAATCGTTTCGATTCTTCTCTTGCGCTACGATCGATTCCGGCAAGGTGCAGGATGCGACGGGTTACGATTGTTTGGCGGGCGAAGGTACGGTTTTCCTGGCAGAACTGGCGGAGTTGAGCGCGCAAGGTCAAGCCCAGTTACTGCGATGGTTGACTCAGGCGGATTCCAAGGGCGGCCGTGCGCAAGGTGCTGCCCGCCTCATCTGCGGCAGCGCCCGCGACCTGGAAGCAGAGGTGAAGGCCGGAAATCTTCGGGAAGACCTGTATTACAGAGTCAGCGGCGTGTGTTTGCGGCTTCCGCCACTGCGTCAACGCCGGGAAGATATTCCGATCTTGATGGAGCATTTCTTGGTCAAATTCGGACGCGATTCTCAGCGAACGGTTCCGGTGTTGAGCCAAGAAACGCTGCACCTGTTTGAGGAATATTCGTGGCCGGGGAATGTAGGAGAGTTGGAGAATGCGGCGAAAGCGATCGTCGCTTTGGGCAACGAAGCCGTGGCCATGGGTGGGTTGCGGGCCATGCTGCGGCGTCCGGATGCCGCCGGCAACGGTAGCAAGATCTCGCTGAAGCAAGCCTCCCGTGCGGCCTCCCGCGAAATGGAGAAGGAGTTGATTTTGGGTGCGCTTACGCGGACCCGGTGGAACCGCCGGCGGGCGGCGCAGGAGTTGCAAATCAGTTACAAAGCCTTGCTATACAAGCTCAAACAAATGGGATGCTCCGAATACCGAGCCTCTAACTCCATAGGAGAGTAGATGAAGAAAGTAATAAGGCTTGCCTGCCTGGCGCTGTTGGGGTTTGTGGCCATTGGCATGTGCGCCCAAGAGGATACCAATCAGAATGCGGTGAAGCCTGTGCCCGGGGCTGCCGCGCGAGCGCCGGCGCCGGCCACAGGGGCCACCGCCGATTACGTAATCGGGGCAGATGACACCTTGCATGTCTCGGTTTGGAAGGAGCCGGATCTAACCGCCACACTGCCGGTACGGCCCGACGGCAAGATCTCCCTGCCCTTGCTGAACGATGTTCCGGCTGCGGGGCTCACTCCCATGCAGCTGGCCAGTTCGATTACCGAAAGATTAAAGAAATACATCGCTGATCCCCGCGTGACCGTGGTGGTGACAGCGATGAACAGTCGAAGAGTATTCGCGACCGGCGAAGTCTTGCATCCCGGAGCCATGGCTCTGTTGCCGAATATGACTGTGTTACAGGCGCTTTCGAGCGCTGGCTTTACGCAATTCGCCAACGTAAAAGGCATCTACATACTGCGCACGGAAAACGGCCGACAGGTGAAGTTGACGTTTAACTACAAAGAAGTGGTGAAGGGGAACCACCCCGAGCAAAACATTATGCTGAAACCGGGCGACACCGTAGTGGTGCCCTGAGGAGTTGCGATGAGCAAACACCACAGCCTTTGGGGCTTCGTAGTATTCCTGCTCGCGTTAAGCGCAGCCTGGGGACAGGACAGTTCCGCCCAGCAACCGGCGGGAAATATGCCCGACAGCAATCCCCAGCAGCCCGCGCCTGCCTATGGCCCGCAAACCCCGGTACCGTCGATCGATGAAAATCCTCCTATCTCGGGATTGGATACGCCCAACTTGGAGCCGCACGCGGCCCCTTTGAGTTATCTGCAGGCGGGCGCTCATTTGAGCGAGTCCGTGTCCACCAATCTGCAGAACACGCTGGGAGGATCGACTACGGGCAGCATCTCGGATGCGCTGGGCAGTGTGGACTTGCAGCGGCTGTGGGGTAATTACGCTCTGTCTCTCGACTATCTTGGAGGAGTGGGTTATTACAGCGGGACAGGCATTGGCCTCAAGCAAATCGAAGAACTGGGCATGTACCAGAAAATTACCTGGAAGCGCGGGAGCCTGGGAGTTCGCGACGCCTTCAGTTATCAGCCCGAGGGCACCTTCGGCAGCGCTTACGGTTCGGTAGCTACGCTAGGGGCGGGATTGAGCGGGCAGAGTAGCCTGGTCGCAGGCATCGGACTGGGAGCGCTGGGACAGGTTCCGCGCGTCATGAACATCGCTCTGGTGGAGCTGGTGGAGAGTCTGACACCGAAGTCTTCGGTGACCGTCACGGGAGGATATGGATTCGTTCATTTCCTGGAGAATGAGCCCGGTACGGGAGCCTCATTCATCGGAAACAGCCAAGTATCGGGCCAAGTGGCCTACGACCGGGTGCTTGGGCCGCACGATCAGGCCGCACTGGCTTATATCTACCAGGCATTCCGCTTCTCCACCGGCGTTTCGTTCCACAGCAACATTATTCAGTTGATGTGGGGACATCGCATTTCAGGGCGCATGGATTTCATGGTCGCCGCTGGGCCGCAACTCACGCAGATTAACAACGTACTGACTCCGGTCACGAATCCCACCTCCGCGGATACGATCCCGCCGTGTGCGTTGGGCAGTACCCTGGCCGGTGTAACGCTTGACTGCCCCACGAACGATCTTCGCATCTCGGTTGCGGGGCGGGCCTCGCTGCGGTACCGCTTTCCCAAGTCCAGTCTGGACGCGTCGTACGATCACTTCACAACCGCGGGATCCGGTTTCTTTGCCGGCGCGCAGACCGACCTGGCGCGCTTGGGGCTGACCCGGCCGTTGACCCGGGTTTGGGACGGGTTTGCCGACATCGGATATTCGCGCAACAGTCGTATCTTGCCCTCGACCTGCGGCCTCGGGCAGACCGGGGCGGGTTGCTCGGGAGTGAGCGCCAATACATACGATTACGGTTTCGTGGGCGTGGGGGTGCGGCGGAATTTTGGGCGTAGTTTCAAGGCTTTCGCCAGCTACCAGTTCAATGAACTGTCCTTTGACAACTCGATTTGCCAAACCTCCTCGCCCTGCAGCCGGATCTCGCAACGACATGTGGGAGCGATTGGACTGGATTGGACTCCGCGACCGATGAGGCTGGACTAAATTATTTCTTGGGCTGGCGGTTGAGTGCCAGCGGAATGGATAAAGAACCATGGAAAACCGCGAACTGACGATGGACGATTATCTGGCGATGTTTCGCCGGCGGGCGAAATTGATTCTGATTCCGGCATTACTGGCGCCGCTGGCCGGGTTTGGAGTCTCCTACTTTTTCCCCGCCAAATACACGTCGGAGTCGCTGGTGTCGGTGGAGGAGTCGAAGATTTCCGACGCAGTCGTGCCGCAGGTATACAACGAAGATCTGACGCAGCACTTGAACACGATGAAGCAACTGGTTCTAAGCGCGGACAAACTTCGGGCAATGGTGCAGAGACTCGGATTGGCCAAGGAAGGGCAGAACGCCGACGATCTCGTGGGGACGATTCAGGCCAGTATGCAGATTAATCCGGTCCCGGATCTGTCGCAGTTTGGTTCTGCAGCCACCCGGAAGAGGCCGGGACAGAGCACTTCGATTCCGGGCTTCTACGTAAACTACACCGCTCCATCTGCCGAGGAAGCGAAAAAAATCTGCGTTGAGCTCACCTCGATGCTGCTGGCGGAGGATTACAACTCGAGGAAGGCCGCTTCGCAGAGTACGACGGATTTTCTTACAACGCAGGTGGAGCAGGCAAAGCAAAAGCTGGATGACCTCGATAAGCAGCTTGCAGCCTTCAAAAAGCAGTACATGGGACAGCTTCCGGGCGACGAGGACAACAACCTGAAAATCCTGATGGGGTTGAACTCGCAGCTCGACGCCAACACGCAAACGCTCGGTCGTGCGCAGCAGGATAAATCCTACACGGAATCTTTGCTGGCCCAGCAGGTCTCAGCCTGGAAGACCTCACAGTCGTCCAGCAACCCGCAAACCTTGCAGCAGCAGCTTTCGCAACTGCAAGCCCAGCTGATTGACCTCGAGGCTCGCTATACCGCGGATCATCCCGATGTCATCAAGACGCAGGCGGATATTGCGCAGGTCAAGAAAAAACTCGACGAGATCAATAATGCCTCGGGAAAAGAGAGCAGCGAATCGACTGCAAAAGAGTCAGGTTCGGAGCCGCCGGAGATTCGTCAGTTGCGTCTGCAGGTGCATCAATACGAAGACTTGATCGCGCAGGCCTCGCGCGACCAGAAAAAACTGCAGCAGGAAATTTCCATGTACCAGGGGCGGATCGCGCTCAGTCCGGCCGTCGAAGAGCAATATAAGCAGCTGGCCCGCGAATACGACAACACCCAGAAGGTTTACCAGGATGACCTCGCCAAACAAAGCGCGTCCCAGATGGCGTCGCAAGCGCAGAAGGCGGAAGGGGAACAGATGACGCTACTCAATGCGGCCAACCTGCCGGATTCTCCGAGCTTCCCAATCCGCCCCTATTTTGCTGGAGGAGGATTGGGCGCCGGACTGGCACTGGGGATTGGACTCGCGTTGTGGCTGGAGTTGCGTGACAAGTCCATTCGCACGCAGGCGGATGCCGAAGTGGCGGTTGAACTTCCCATGCTGGTCGCGATGCCTTGGGTGGTGGAGACCGAACCGGTGAACGGCAATGGCAAAGGGCATTTCTGGAGCCGGAAGAAGCAGCCGGAGGAGAAGGAAACCGCAAGGTTCTAGGCGGAGTGCTCAGAAGCAGAAAACTATGTACAAAGAGTTTTACGGCCTGCGGGCGAATCCGTTTAACGTGAACCCCGATCCGCGTTATCTGTTCCTCACGCGGCATACCGAGGAGGCGCTGGCGTGTCTGACCTACGGCATACAAAGCCGCAAGGGATTTGTGCTGCTCACCGGCGAAGTGGGTACGGGCAAGACCACGCTCATCAACAAGCTGTTGGAATGGTTGCGCCTGCAGCAGGTGGCGACCGCATTCATCTTCAACTCGCGCTTGAACACCGTACAGTTCCTCGATTACATGATGGCGGATTTTGGCATTCCGAGCGACTCCAAGGCCAAGAGTCAGGTCCTGCTGCGACTCTACAACTGGCTGCTGGATCGCTATCGCGCGGGTGAGACTGCCGTCCTCATTGTGGATGAAGCGCAGAACCTTACCGATGAAGTGCTGGAAGAAATCCGGATGCTGACGAACCTGGAGACATTCACCGAGAAACTGCTCCAGATCGTTTTGGTGGGTCAGCCTGAACTTGAGCAAAAGTTGAAGCAGCCGCACCTGCGGCAACTCCGGCAGCGCCTGACCTTGCGTGCCAAAACGCACCCTCTCACTCTGGAGGAGACGAAAGCTTATGTTCAGCAGCGTTTGCGGATCGCCGGTTCGAGCGGCCAGCAGATCTTTGATCCAGATTCTCTGCTGGCAATCCACCGCTATTCGAACGGCATTCCGCGGGTTATCAACCTTTTGTGCGAACACTGTCTGGTGAGCGCGTTCGTAGATCAGCAGAGAGTGGTCGGTCCCGCGGTGGTGGAGGTCGTGGCGCGGGATTTTGACCTGAGCGATGGCACGGCAGCGGGGGCGATGACGACGCCACCGCGGCCTGGGCCAGACAAACTTGATTTCGTAGAAACCCTGCGGTCGTTAGCCAACCTCGCGGATCGGTTGCGCGAAGATGATAGGGACCTCCCCAAGGAAAGGAAACTATGAGCAGAATTCACGAAGCGCTAAAGAAGGCCGAGCAGGAACGTGCGGCATCGCAGGGAGGTCTCCCGCGCCCGGATGCAGAGGCGGGTGACGCGACGGTGGCGGCCGACCTCCCGCTCGGTCCGCCGGCCGACGGAGCGCCGTTCGGGGCGGCTGCAAGAGTGTCTTCGAGTGGCGGCGTTCCCCTGACTTCGGCGATGCCTTCTTTCGCCAGTCCGTTTAGCCTTGACGTGCTGCTGGCTCGCTGCATTCCAGTTCCTTGGGCCCCTGACGAGAAGACGATGTTGTTCTTTAATGGGGACGATACGGCACACGGAACCGAGGAGTTTCGTACTCTCCGTTCTCGTCTATATCATGCGCGCGAGAAGATGCCGCTGAAGAAAGTCCTGATCACCAGCGCCCTGCCCAAAGAAGGCAAATCCTTCATGGCTTCGAACCTTGCTCAGGTGTTGGCGCGACAGCAAGGGCGGCGGGTTCTGCTGATCGATGCCGATCTTCGCGGTCCGCGGTTGCATATGATGCTGGGCACAACTTCGTCTCCCGGTCTCGCCGATTATCTGCAGGGAGCAAGCGACGAATTTTCCATCATGCAGCGCGGGCCGATGGAAAACCTGTTTTTCATCCCCAGCGGCCAGGAAATTTCCGATCCTGCCGAACTGGTGGCCAACGGCCGGTTGAAGCTTCTACTGCAACGGATCGAGGCGTTATTCGACTGGATCATCATCGACTCCCCGCCGGCCGTGCCGGTTTCCGATGCCAGCGTGCTGGCGAAGGCCTGCGATGGCGTGCTCATGGTCGTCCGCTCCAATGCGACGCCGGTTGATATGGCGCGCCGGGCGCGGCGGGAGTTTCCCGACGAATCTCTGATCGGAGTGGTGCTGAACGGCACAAATATGGATGCGATGCCCTACACCCGTTATTACTACGACGCTTATCAGAAGAACCCGAACGAGTCCAGGGGTTAAGGAACAAGGAAACCGTGATCCGGCTGTTCAAAGTCTATTATCCGTTGCGCACGCTGATTCTCCTCGCGGGTGAGGCCCTGATCGTTTGGACTTCCTTCGTCCTGGCAACCATGTGGCGGAGCCAGGATAGCTGGCTGCTGCTTAATGTCGAAGGCGGATATATCAAGATCCTCGCGGTCACCGTGGGGGTGTTGCTGCTTTCGCACTGGTTAGACCTTTACGACTCCTCCAGCTTGGACAAGAACTGGGAGCAGAGTCTACGAATCCTGATGGTGATGGGATTCGTGGCACTCGCCCTTTCCGCGGTGGGCTTCCTGTTTCCCGGTTTCTTGCCGGGAAACGACTCGGCGCTGCTTGGACTCATCATCCTGACCATTACGTTGTTCTGCTGGCGCGGGGCTTATTGCTGGATGGTCAAACAGTCGTTTCTCCGCGAGCAAGTCTACGTGCTGGGCACCGGTGAACGCGCGGAGAGATTAGTGAGCGGTCTCCGGGAGCGGTTCACTCTGGGGATCGACGTGGTGGGGTGGACGGGAAATATTCGGGGTGAACTGACCCGTGAATCCGTGGCCGCGGACTTGCTGGATCTGGCCCGAGGCAAAGGGGTGCATCGGGTGATCGTGGCGATGCCGGACCGTCGTGGCACGCTTCCCGTGGAAGAACTGTTGGACTTGCGTCTGGAAGGAGTGAAGGTCGAAGAGGCGACGTCCTGGCTGGAAAAAATCTACGGACGAATCGAAGTGGAAAACTTGAACCCGAGCTGGCTGATTTTCGCCGAAGGGTTCCGCTTTAGCATTTTCTTTCGTATGCTGCGCCGCTTGCTGAATTTTTTCGCTGCGTTGATTGCCATGGTGCTGGCGCTGCCCCTGCTCCCATTCATCGCACTTGCGGTGAAGCTGGGTTCGGCGGGTCCGGTGCTTTACCGGCAACAGCGCGTGGGCCGCGGCGGAAGCGACTTCTACTGTTACAAATTCCGCACGATGCGCCAGGACGCGGAAGCCGATACCGGCGCCACTTGGGCTGCCGACGATGATCCCAGAATTACGCGCATCGGTAAATTCCTGCGAGCCGCGCGGCTCGACGAGATTCCGCAGCTATGGTGCGTGCTGAAAGGGGACATGCATTTCGTAGGTCCGCGCCCGGAGCGGCCGGAATTTGTCAAGTGGCTCAGCAAAGAGATTCCTTATTACGGCGTCCGGCACGTAGTGCGCCCCGGGATTACGGGATGGGCGCAGGTTCAGTACAAGTATGGCAACACCCTCGATGATGCGCGGGAAAAGCTACAGTACGACCTGTTTTACATCAAGAATGCCTCGATCGGTCTGGACCTGTTGATCATGTTCCAGACGATCAAGATCGTCCTGCTGGGACGGGGTGCGCAATGAGGTTTGTGTTTTGGGCTGCTGCCGCCGTGATTGTGTACACCTATGCGGGTTATGCCGCCTGGTTGTGGCTGCGAGCCCGGTTACGGCCCTGGCCAGTGCTGCGGGCGGAGCATTTGCCTCCGGTTTCTATTGTGATGGTGGTTCGCAACGAAGAGCGATGGCTCGAGGGGAAATTACGAAATCTCCTGGCGCTCGATTATCCGCAGGAACGCTGTCAGATTGTGGTGGTCTCGGATGGATCTACGGATCGTACGGACACGATTCTTCGCGCTCACGCGAACCATCCGAGGGTACAAGTGATCATGAACCAGTTGTCGCGGGGGAAGGCTTGCGGATTGAACGATGCGATTTCCGTCGCCGCCGGAGAGGTGATTGTCTTCACCGACGCCCGCCAGCAGCTGGAGACAGGCGCGGTGCGTCTGCTCATGGAGAGCTTTGCTGATCCGGAGGTGGGTTGCGTGAGCGGAGCGCTGATGCTCGGCGATCCGGAGTCGGGCGAGGCATCTCAGGGAATGGGCCTCTACTGGAGAATCGAAAAAACAGTTCGGGTGCTGGAGTCAGCGTCCGGTTCGGTCGTAGGAGCTACCGGCGCCATCTACGCGGTGCGGCGCCAACTGCTGGGCGACGTGCCACAAGGAACCATCCTCGACGACGTTTATATTCCCCTGCAAGTGGTGCGGCAGGGCAGGCGCGTTGTCTTCGAACCACGGGCGCGGGCTTGGGATAGTCCGGACTTGGGCGGGGATCGCGAGTTTGCCCGGAAAGTTCGGACCTTGGGCGGCAACTATCAATTGGTGCAGTTAGCGCCGTGGCTGTTAAGCGGAGCAAACCCGCTTCGTTTCGAATTCATCAGCCACAAGTTACTGCGGTTAGCTGTACCGTTCGCGTTGGCGGCCGTATTGCTTGCGTCGGTGTTTTTGTCAGCCCCGTTTTACCGGAGTGCGCTTGCATTGCAGGTCGTGTTCTATGGGTTGAGTCTGCTCGCCGGATTGCGTCTGAGCCGCGGGCCCCTGGAACGCATGTCGGATGCGGCCCTAACCTTCGTTGTGTTGAACAGTGCCGCGGCGGTTGCGTTTGTAAACTTTCTGACGGGTCGTAAAGCCGTCTGGATTCGTTAGAGGACGAGATCACAAACCGGAGAAAATCTGGAAATAACTTCCTATTTTCCATGAGCAGAAAGCGCAGAGTGGCAGGTCCTCCCAGGTTTGCTTCTCGGGGCGTGTTGGCAATGCCGAAAGCCGCCGGAGTTTGCGGCGCAGAGCAATTATGACGGTCGTTGTTGAGAAGGAAATTCCGAGCCTCACGCCGCCGCAGATGGTGGCGCCGAAGCGCGAACCGCTCGCCGGCGCCTTCTTCTGGCTGAGCGCGTTTTACGTCGTATATTGTGCCCGTCCAGAAGACTGGCTGCCTTTGCTTGCCTACATCCCTTTGGCGAAGATTTCGGCGGTCTTCGCGTTGCTATCGCTTTTGATGAGTGCAGGGAGATCCAAGCGAAGGTTCCGCGACCTGCCCAGGGAGGCGAATTATTTTTTCGGAATGATTGGCCTGTTGTTCGTCTCCGCGGTGTTCTCGCCGGTGTGGAGGGGAGGTGCATTCTTCAAGACCCTGGATTTTGCCAAGGCTCCGATTGCGTGGGTGCTGACTTTTCTGTTGATTACGACGTTTGCGAGACTGCGGCGGATTATTTTCATACAATCGGCGTCGGTTGCGTTAATCGCCCTGGTCTCGATCGCGAAAGGGCACTCCCATCCCAGGCTGGAAGGTGTGATTGGAGGAATTTATTCCAATCCCAATGATCTGGCGTTCGCCATCGTGCTTTCCCTTCCATTCTGCTTCGCCTTTTTGTTGAGCACTCGCAGCCTTCCTCGCAAAGCCGCATGGGCGGCTGCGATGCTGGCCATGTGTACAGCCTTGTTTATGACCGCCTCGCGCGCTGGATTTATCGACCTGGTGGTCACGGGTGCGGTCTGCTTGTGGCTGTTCGGCATCAAGGGCAAGCGCCTGTATCTAGTCGCGGCTGCCGGGGTGTTCGTCTGCATCGTTGGATTCGCAGCCGGTGGGCGGCTGAAAGATCGCTTCGTCGCCATATCCGGGAACGACCTCGATTCGGGCATTGAAGTGAGCGCCCACGGTTCTTACGAACAACGCCGGCGCTTGATTGTAGAGAGTATCAAGGCGGCTGCGCACTATCCTCTTGGCCTGGGCTTAGGCAACTTTGTAAGCTACAACGGAACCTGGAGAGAAGTTCACGTGTCGTATCTGCAGATCGCGGCAGAGGGTGGGATCGGCACTTTTGTGCTCTATGTTCTGTTCTTTGCGCGAGGTTTCGATAATCTCAAGCGCTTACGCAGGTTGCCCATCTCCGACCCTGAGATCGAGCTATTTTCGGGAGCGTTGTACGCCACGCTGATCGGATTTGTCGTGGGTGCTTTCTTTGCCCCGGAGGCCTACCAGTACTTCCCCTATTTTGCCGTGGCTTACACTTCGGTGTTGTTGGCAATTGCCAAGGACAAAGATGTGACCGGGGGTAAAGCTCCGCGCTCCGATTTGGCGAATCGATCGCAAGGACGGTGGCAGGCGCCATCGCGAATCGGCGGATACGCCTCCGGGCGCGCAGGGCGAGCTGGGTATTCGGCGACGCCCGCCGACGCGCTTCGAAATCGACGATGACAAACATAACGCAAGAATCGGCTACACAGCCCCGGGGGCGGGCTCGTGCGGGGCGCAGCGGCGTCAGTCTCAAACAAAAGCTCTCTTACTTGAGCCGCTGGGCGCCTGCTTATGTCTGGAAAAGGATCGCGGGTCGGCGCTCTCCCAACAGAACCCATCTCATCTTTGCCGCGGCTGACCACTTCGAGCCGGCGATCGTCCCCGAAAACGGTGCGGCCCGCGCCTCTTATCTCGAGCAAGAGCGTCGACTGGAGCGCTGGTGCCACGAATACCCCCGAAGGTTCACAAGCTACCGCGATGCGGAAGGATGCCCGTTCGTTCACACTTATTTCTATCCGGCGGAGCAATACGACCAGCCTCTGGTTGCGCAACTCGCCGAGCATTGCCGCGCAGGATGGGGCGAGATCGAAATTCATCTGCACCACGGGGTTGGGGTTCCAGACTCAGCCGAAAATACCCGACGCCAGCTGATCGAATTCCGGGACCGACTGGCAGGAGAGCACGGCTGTCTTTCTTATGGGGATGATTCGCCCCAGCCTCGTTATGCCTTCGTCCACGGCAACTTTGCCCTGGCGAATTCTTATCAGGGGCGTGCCTGCGGAGTCGACAGCGAGATGCAGCTTCTGGCGGATACGGGCTGCTATGCCGACTTGACGCTGCCGACCGGAGCTTTTCACCCTGCACAAACCAGCAAGATCAATTCTATTTACGAGTGTGGGTTGCCGCTGGCGGAGCGGGCTCCCCACCG
>Ga0187875_10002082_pt1 | contig 15023 bp, 9 predicted proteins | sample June2016WEW_17_1_2_FD_132978 | JGI IMG/M metagenome (GOLD analysis project Ga0187875, IMG submission 132978) | Peatland microbial communities from SPRUCE experiment site at the Marcell Experimental Forest, Minnesota, USA - June2016WEW_17_10 | ecosystem: Environmental > Terrestrial > Soil >... | reverse complement strand
GGGCGGTGTGGATGGCGTGCGCCAGTTCGTCGGTGTCGTATGGATTGACCACCAGGGCGTCCGCCAGTTCATGGCTGGCGCCCGCGAAGCGGCTCAGGATCAGCGCACCCTGTCCATCGTGGCGCGCCGCGATGTACTCTTTGGCGACCAGGTTCATGCCATCGTGAAGCGAGGTCACCAGGCACACGTCCGCCTCCCGATAATAGGGCTGGATCTCCGCATGGCTGTGGTGCCGATTCAGGAAGACGATAGGCCTCCAACCGCCCGTACGGAAGCGGCGATTAATGCGCTCGGCTTCTTCCTCGACCTCCGTCGTCAGGTCCTGATAGCGCTTGATGCGAGTGCGGCTGGGCGCGCCAATCTGGACGAAGGTGAATCTTTCACGGTACGCCGGGTACTGGTCGAATAGCCGCTCGACCCCGCGCAGCCGCTCCGGAATGCCTTTCGTGTAGTCCACGCGATCGATGCCCAAGCCGAGAAAATCGGGCCTTCCGCCCAGTTCGCGGAACAACGCCGCGCGCTCCGCAGCGGAGGCATCCACGGCCGCGCATGCTCCGTTGCCGTTGAACGCCACACTGATGGGGAACGGCCGCACGGTAGTCAGGTGGTCGTGGCGATTGACCGCGAAGTGTTCCCAATCGATGCGCGACTCCAGGGCGCCGTCCACCGTTTCGAGGAAGTTATTGCAATGCGCCTGGATGTGGAATCCGATCAGGTCCGCGCCCAGCATGCCGTCCAGCAGATCGCGCTGCCAAGGACAAATTCCAAAGGCCTCCGGGTTGGGCCAGGGAATATGCCAGAAAATGGCCACGCGCGCATCCGGCCGCCGCTCTTTGATCATGCGCGGCAGCAACGCGAAGTGATAATCCTGGACCAGCACGATCGGTTCGCTTTCACCGCTCAACTCATCGAGCAGGGCCGCGGCAAATTTTCTGTTCACGGAGCGGTACTGCTCCCAATCCTCGCTGCGGAAGACGGGCCGCGTGTGCGCGATGTGGCATAGCGGCCAGATCCCCTCGTTGGCGAAACCAAAATAGAAGCCGTCTTCTTCGTCTTTATTGAGCCAGACGCGGTGCAGCGTGTATTGGGGATGATCCGGGGGCACCCGCAGGCGGCCGAAATCATCGGCGGTTTCCTTGTCCGCGTTGCCGGTGGCCTGGGCGATCCAGGTTCCATCGCTGGCCCGCAGTACAGGTTCCAGGGCGGTGACCAGGCCGCTTGGGGGAACCGACCAGACGATGGAATTCCCTTGACGCGAGTGCTCGTAGGGCTCGCGGTTGGAAACCGCGAACAGCCGGCTCCCATGCAGTTTGCCCTGCATCGAGATGCGCAGCCGCTCGGCAGTCCACCGGGATGAGGCGACATCACGAAGACGGGCTTCCTCTTCGGCTGCCGCCCGCGCCACGCTCAGGCTGGTCGCCAGTTGCGTCACTTCGCTCGTGAGAGGACGGAAGATCTCTTCCTCGGGCGGCTGGCCGGACGCGTTTCCGGTACGTAGATCGCGCAGCCACAGCGCCATATGGCGAAGAGGTCTTCCCAAACCCCAGCGAATAATCAGTAGCGTCATGCCGACCATGAGCAGGGTCTGGACGACGCTGGTCAGAGCATGCCGCCATACCGGCGCCGCAATGAAGGCCACCTCATGGAAGATGGCGATCGCTCCCAGGAGACGCCCGTCGGCGCTGAGGGGCAGTGCGAGAATGTGCATCGGCTCGCCATGCAAGCGGAGAAACTCCCCGCGGACCTGTCCCTCCTGCGTGGCATAGGCAACGGCGCGGGGTGTTCCCGCAAGATATTTTGCCAGACCGGGCGTGACCGCCAGTGGCTGTCCGTTCGCATCGTAGATTGCTACACCGGCAAGGCGCTCGTGGTTTTGAAACTGGTCTGCAAATGACTGCAGCTCGCCGGGAGAGCCGCCCTGAAGCACTTGCTCGGCCGACTTCTGCTGGCTCTCGGCCAATACCAGCGCCTGCCGCTCGACATCCTCTCTCATGGCGTGCATCTCCGACGCTGCCTGATAGAGGGCGAAGAGCATGGAAACCACAGCCACGCCACCCAGCAAGCAGAGCATCAATCGCCGGCCTAAGTACATTTCTTCCTCCAAGCGCTGCAATCCGGACCGAGGGCGGAAGGCAGAAGGTCCGTACCGCAGCTTGGGAGCACGGTTGATGCCAATCGACGGACGACTGCCGGCCGTGCAAACTGTGCCATACAACACAGGGCGACCTGCGCCCGTCCACCGAAAGGACAGCGAGTTGCTCGTCTTCTTCTCAAGGAGGTAAACCAGTCATGATTGGTAAGCTGCTTGCAGTGGTAACACTTGGCGTTTTCTGCACACTCGCCATGAGTGCCCAGAACCAGCCTGAACACAATGCAACCGTCCCCATCTATCACGTGACCGTGGTCGATCGCACGGTGAGCGCGGTCGATTACCTGTACCGCAGCGGACCCACTAATATCGATTTTCGGGGCACCGTCCTGTTGCCCATGGCCAAAGGCGGCGCGACCGTGGAGTCCAAGGAGGGCCGCATGGAAATCGATGCCCACTTCGATCGTCTGCTGGCACCCACCCGTTTCGGCCATGAGTATTTGACATACGTGTTGTGGGCGGTCACACCAAACGGGCATGCCACGAATCTCGGTGAAATCCTGGCTGGCAGCTCCGATAAGGCCAGGCTGCGCGTCACCACCGGGTTACAGGCGTTCGGGCTGATCGTCACCGCTGAGCCCTACTCGGCCGTGCGCCAGCCGAGCGACGTCGTCGTATTGGAGAACCAGCCCCGCCCCGAGACAATCGGCTCTATCGAGCCCATCCGGGTGAAGTACGAGTTACTGCCGCGCGGCCATTACACCTACAACGTGCCGGATAGTATGGGGGCCGCTGAAGCAAATACCCCCAGCGTGTCCTTAGACCAATACCAGTCACTGGTAGAACTCTATGAGGCGCAGAATGCGGTCCAGATAGCCCAAGCCGCGGAGGCTGACCGTTATGCGCCGGACACCCTCGCCGAAGCCCAACGTCTGCTGGGACAGGCCCAGGACGCCGAAGGCCGTAAAGCGGGCACGACCAGCGTCGTCACATTCGCACGCCAAGCCGCGCAAACCGCCGAAGACGCGCGCATCCTCGCCATTCAGCGTAAACAGGATGGCGAACTGGCCAGGGCCAAGGAGCAGGCGGCCCGGGCTGAGGCGCTGAGAGCGCAGGCTGAGGTTGCCGCACAGACGGCGCAAAGCCAGGCGGCCGCCGATCGGGCCTTACTCGAACAGGAACGCGTCGCCAAACAGCAGGCCGAAGCACAAGCTGCTGCCGCCGCCGCTGCCGTGGCCGCCCAGCAGGCACCCCAAACGCCCGCTCAAACTCGGCCCGCTCCAGACCGTGACGAGCCGCAGAAGAAGGAATTGCGTCTGGTATTGCTCGAACAGTTCAACGCGGTGTTGTCCGCGCGTGACACGTCCCGCGGCCTGACTCTCACCCTGCCAGATTCGGATTTCCAGGGGACCGGCGTGCGTCCGGCCATGTATGAGCGCCTGGCTCGCGTCGCAGCCGTGCTCAGAGCGCATCCGGACCTTGCCGTGGAAGTGGATGGCCACGAGACGTTTTCGTCCCAGCGCGCCGAAGCCGTTCGCGATGTTTTGATAAGCCACGGCTTGCCCGCCAGCGCAGTCCTTGCGCGCGGATTGGGCAATGCCCGGCCGCTAGCCTCCAATGCCAGCGCCGTGGGCCGTGAGCAAAATCGCCGCGTTGAGATCATCGTCTCCGGCAATCCGATCGGCGACATGCCCTACTGGGCCAGCAGCTATACTTTGGTGCCGCACAGGCAGTAACTCATGGACAGTCGTGCCCACCTGCCGGGCGGCCGGCGGTCTGCCAACCGCCGTCCGCTTGCGATGGGGCTGGATGAGCTTGCTCGCAGCTAGTACTCGAACACATCTCTGAGTGCTTGGTGTGTGGGTTGCTCATTGAACAGCATCTAGGAACTCCCTGCCGAAACTCGCCTTCGCGCTGTTTGCCATGCAGCTATTGTTTAACGGCGCACACACCGAATGTCCCGCTAGCGTAGTGCGTCCGAAATCCCGGAGAGTATTCATACGCCCGTGTGGGGCGGCCAATCCTGGCCGCAGCCGCCTTTTCAGGCGGCTGGACCCGCTAGAGAGCCAAGAACCTGCAAATCGTGCACGAAATAGTCTTCATTTCTTGTAATAGCGTACCGCCGCGTCATCCGCGAAGCCGCCCTTTCGGGACGCGCTTCGATTCCGGGCTTGACCGTCCCGATTCGCGAACCATGAACCTGGGATTGGTGCCGCCCTGATCTTCTTTGACGAACGTGAACGGACTGTGCGGCCGATCTCGCTTCCCGCTGTCCGCAGGATTGTGCCAGAGAGAGCACCGCAGGCCCACCCGCGGCACTTTTCTGCACCCTGTGTGTTTTTTGCACGGCCAGGGCAGTTGGTAGGCTCAAGGCAAGCAGGGTGATTAGAGACGCCGAGTGTATTCTTAGTCACGCACATATTTATTTGGTGAATGAACTTACTTAGCGGCTAAAGTTGCTCTGTGTTCTTTGTTGAGGTTCGATGAGACGTTTTGCGCTGTTCTCGCTCTGCGTAACGTTGCGGGGATGCCGGACCAACGAAACCCCCGAAGGCCAGGTAGACGACCTCCAAATCGCCGCGCAGATGAAATCGAAGCTGGCGACGGACATTGGCGTCTCCAGCATGACGAAAATCCAGCAAAACTCCACCATTGGAGTGGCGACGCTCTCGGGCCAGGTCGAATTCGATGAAGTGAAGGCCAAGGCTAAATCGCTGGCCAAGGCTGTCCCGACGGTGGGGTTGCGTTGTGAACAGTCTGCGAATCATTGCTAGAAGAAAGGTAGGCCTCGCATGTTGTGGACAATCTTCGTCGTATTGTTGATCCTCTGGGTGTTGGGTGTTGTGACATCGTACACGCTTTACGGCTACATTCACCTCCTGCTGCTCATCGCCGTGGTCGTTCTCGTGATCCGTTTGATTCAGGGCCGAAGAGTTGTGTGAACCATTTTGAGCGCCGGCGCCAAATCTCGCCGATGCGGCACAAGCGTTTTCGAAAGTTATGGCGACTCCAGATAGATGCGTTCCCCCGCGACCTGATTATAGGATTTTCTCCGCCATCGCTGTGCCCCAGTGATGTGCCGTACAGAGGACCGGCGCTTGCATGCAATGCACACGGAGGTTCGAGCACCATATGAAAGTATCAGCATTGCTTCTTGTGGCACTGGCGACGTTGTTTGCGCAGGCACCCAATCCAACCCAGCAGCAGGGCGCGCCGACCCCGGAGCAGCCGGGTCAGCCCATGCCTGTTTTTCGGGTCACGGTGGTATCCCGCACGATCAGTGCCGTCAACTACCACCATCGCAGCGGGACGACTCAAATAGACTTTCGGGGCACGGAACTGATGCCGGCGGCGCGCGGGGAAGCCAGGGTCGAAAGCCAGATGGGATCCACGAAGATAGACGTCCATGTGGACCGCCTCGCACCCGCCAATCAATTCGGTCCGGAGTACCTGACCTATGTACTGTGGGCCATTACGCCGGAAGGGCGCGCCCAGAATCTGGGTGAACTCGCGTTGAGTGGCAGTCACAGCGGCCTGCTGGCAACCAGCTCGCTGCAAGTGTTCGGGCTGATCGTGACGGCTGAACCATACTTCGCGGTGACGCAGCCGAGCGACGTGGTGGTGATGGAGAATTTCGTCCGCAACGATACCACCGGCACGATCGAACAGGTGGAAGCCAAATACGAACTGCTAAAGCGCGGGCAGTACGTGCTGGACCGCGCGGCCTATCAGCCCGTCCGCATCAATCCCAAAGGGCCGCTGCAACTGGCCGAAGCGGAGAACGCCGTCGAGATCGTGCGGTTAGCGGGCGCGGACCGGTACGCTGCCGATACGTTCCAGAAAGCCACCCTTGCCCTGCAGAACGCCGAGGGCTTCATGAGCGGCCACGGCGGCAAGGCCGTGGAGACCAACGCGCGCGAAGCGACGCAGATGGCGGAAGACGCGCGCCTCATTACTTACAAGAAGATCGAGGAAGAGCAGTTGGCGCGGCAGCGGGAGGCCGCCGAGCGGGACCGGGCGAGCGCGCAGGCGGCCGAAGCGCAGCGTGCCACAGCCGAAGCACAGCGCGCCGCAGCCGAACAAGCCCAGCGCGAGGCCCAAGCTGCGGCGGCTCAAGCGGCGCAGGATAAGGCTGCCGCGGATGCCTCACGCGCCGCCGCCCTGCAACAGCAGCAACAGGCCCAGGAAGAAGCCGAACGCGCCCGCCAGGCTGCCGCGCAAGCCGACGCCCAGCGCCAGCAGGCGGAAGCCGAAAAGACCAAGATGAAGGATCGTCTAATGCAGCAGTTGAACGCCATCCTGGAGACCCGCGAGAGTGCCCGCGGCCTGATCGTAAACATCAACGACGTTCTGTTCGATTTCAACAAATACACTCTGAAGCCGGGCGCGCAAGTGACGATGGCCAAAGTGGCCGGCATTCTGCTGGCGTATCCCGGATTGAAGCTGCAACTGGAAGGCCACACCGACGGCGTGGGTAGCGACGAGTACAACCTGAAGTTGTCGCAGAACCGCGCTGATGGCGTGCGCGATTTTCTGGTACAGCAAGGAGTGACCGGGGCAAACATCTCCGCGGTCGGGTTAGGCAAATCCGAACCGGTGGCATCCAACGATACCGCCTCGGGGCGGCAGCAAAACCGGCGGGTGGAGTTGGTGGTCTCGGGTGAAGTCATCGGGGCTCAAATTGGGGATGCGTCGGAGCGATGAGTCCAGAGGAGCGCGGCCCCAGCCCCCGCACAGGTAGAGGAAACGATTGCTCAGTGAAAGGAGATAGGATTATGGCAAGTAAGAATAGCTCGGTATTCGGCGTTTACCAAGACCGGCTTGCCGTCGAGGAAGCCATGGATGCCCTGCGCGCAGCCGGGTTTCGCAGTGCGGACATCTCCGTACTGTTTCAGGAAAACCAGGGCACCAAAGACTTTGCCCATCAGAAAAACACAAAGGCGCCAGAAGGGGCGGTGATCGGCGGCATCGTCGGCGGCATCATGGGCGGCGTGCTAGGCTGGCTCACCAGCGTAGGTTTGCTGGCGATTCCGGACCTGGGCCCCCTGGTTGTGGCGGGACCGATTGTGTCCGCGCTGGCCGGTGCGGGCGCAATAGGCGTCGTGGGAGGCATCCTCGGCGGCTTGGCTGGCTTGGGCGTGCCCGAATACGAAGCGAAACGCTTCGAGGGACGCATCAAGCAGGGCTGCGTTCTGATGTCCGTGCATTGCGACAACGATGACTGGGTAAAGCGTGCCCGAAGCCTGCTCCTGCAGACCGGCGCAGAAGGTATCGGTTCGGCCAGAGAGTCCAGAGCGGATTTCCAGGTGAGCGACAAACCGATGCCGCGCGTCCGCAGAACCAGCTTCAGCGATCCGCAGTCAGGACCGGACGAGGCGCTCCTGCCCGACGAGCACGAGACGACGCGGCTGCCGTAGGCACATGCCCGGCATGCGACGCACGAGCTAAACAGATTCGCAGCCAGCGCTGCGGTTCGGGGCGCATCACCGTGTCGTGGGAGATTACATAAGAGATCCCAGTGCTGGGAATTGCTCGGATGGGCCCGGTCTTTGGGAGTCTCCAGGCATCGATGCTTGCCGTCCCGGCGCCGACCAAGGGTGGCAGTACCACCTATGCCGCAATGTGAAGTTATGGACAGGTGGCGATCCGGCGCGCATGATGGGACATGCCAACCTGCGCAACATCATGAAATACGTCCAGACCTGGCAACACCAGATGGACCGGGAAATGGTGCGCCTCGATGACCGGCCACCGGGCGCAGCGCCGGAAGCGCCGGTGCGGGATCAGAAACCGTCGATTCAGCGAGCGCCCTTCCAGGTTCTTCCGGTGCGGTATGTGCGTCCTGCCTGTCCTTGTCAGCGGTCTCCAAGGCAGCCGGAGCCCGGAATGGCACACAACGCTTTCTTGATGGCCTCGATCACAATCTCCCAATTGATCGCCTTCTTGCGGTATGGGCAGTTCACCGTATTCCTTCCTTCACCCATCCAACCCGTTAGTTAGGTTACCAAGTGGCCCACTTGGCCAGCCACTCCCGTCCGGTCCTGGTCCGGTCGATATCGTGATTTGACGGACAAATACGGGACTTGACGGGACTTCGCTGCACGCCTTTCATTGCCGGGAAGTAATTGGTTTTACGAGTAGTTACTTGGGTTTGACTTGGAGGCGCGGGTCGGAATCGAACCGACGAATAAGGGTTTTGCAGACCCTTGCCTTACCACTTGGCTACCGCGCCGTTTGGGTTATAACTGAAAAATACCGCGCCGGGCGGCCCAAAGTCAATCCCGTAGCACCGGCAGAAGCAGGTAGGACGGCCGCCGCGCGTCGTGATAAACCGTCTGTGTGGCCTTGCGCAGTTCGGTCGCATCGGCGACCGGGCCACCGGTATTCGGATTGCGGTCGAAGCGCGGAAAGTTGCTGCTGGATATTTCGATCCGGATGCGATGGCCCTTCTGAAACACGTTGCCGGTCACCCCGGCGTCGATCGTCAGTTTGTAGATGTCGCCCGGCTGCGCCAGCTCCGACTTTTCCAGCGATTGGCGGTAGCGCAACCGCAGGATGCCGTCCGTCAGGTTTTGCGCGCGCCCGTCGGGCAACACATCCACCAGCTTGGCGGTGAAGTCCGTGTCGCGCGCGGAGGTGGCTGCATACAGGACCACGCGCACCGGGCCGACGACTTCCACATCTCCAGGCAGCGGCGCCGTACTGTAGACGAGCACGTCGCGGCGCTGTTCCACGGCGCGCTGGTCCCGGGGACCCCAAGGAAACACCTTGGGATTGCAGCAGACCGCGCCGCCCGCGGTGGGCACGGGGTCTTGCGGATCGAACACGAAGCGGTCGGCCGCGCCAGCCGGCGTGCGAAGGCGAAGCTGGCCATCGCCCGCCAGCGTGTTGGCGCGGCCGCGGCTTTCCAGATAGAAGCGTTGCAGATGCGCGCGCGGCGGCCACTCCCGTTCCTCGCGCCAATGGTTCACACCCATCACGAAGATGCGCACGGGAGGCTGCGAAAGCAGCGGCGTGTCCTTGCCTTTCAGGAACTGGTCGAACCACTGCAGTTGAATCGCGCGCATGGGCACATCGGACTTCGGTCCGAAGTCCACGCCATCCAGTTTCGCCGCCATGTTGTGGGGCCACGGCCCGATCAGGATCCGGTGGACGCCGGAATTCCCGCGCAGGCGTTGGTAGGCCAGCAGATCGCTCTCCACGAAATTGTCGAACCATCCGCCCACCGAGAACACCGGCACACGGATCTTGTCGAGCTGCTCGCGCACGCTGATGGATTCCCAAAACGAATCGTAGGCGGGATGCGCCACGGCTTCCTGGAACATACTGGACGTCTGCCCGGTAGCCGCCACGTCGGCGGTGCGCAGTGGCAGGTGCAGCACGAACTTGGCGAAGTCGGGATGGAAATGCGGCGCGCACAGGTTCTCCGACATCCACAGCAAGCGCTGGCCTAGCTTCATGGCGCCGCCCGGCGAGTAAAAGCGGTCCAGATAATCGTCGCAGCCGGAGACGGACGGGAAGATGGCTTTCAAATGCGGGTTATTGAGAGCCGCCACTTTCCACTGCACGATGCCCAGGTAGGAGCCGCCCAGCATGCCGATTTTGCCATCGGACCACGGTTGCCGCGCGATCCAGTCGAGCGTGTCGCCGCCATCGGCGGGCTCCTGTTCGAGCGGCCGGAAGACGCCCTCGGATGCGTAGCGTCCGCGCACATCCTGGACCACCACGGCATAGCCGCGTTCGACGAAAGGCGCGTAATTGGGAGAGATGGCGGACCCCTTGCCGTAGGGCGTGCGCACCAGGATGGTGGGATATCGGCCGGGCGCTTCCGGCCGGAAGACATTTGCGGAGAGACGCACGCCGTCCCGCATGGGCACGGCAACGTCGCGGGCGGTCGAGATCTGGTCCGGCGCCGCGGACAACGCCCCGGCGCACAGCAACACTACCGGCGAAAGGCGCACAATGTGTCCCAATACTGTTGGGCGATTTGAACGGCTTGGTGACGCTCGAAGATGTGCGCGGACGCGCGCAGTCCGATTTCAACCGCACATTCTCTCATCGATGTTAGCAGAAACATGTTGTGCGCCAGCGAGTCTTCTTCCGCCAGGCCGGGCTCGATGCGCAGGCACGCAGTTCGGGGGTAGCGGGAATTCTCCTCGCTGGCGGTGAGCAGGACCGGCTTGGAGACGCCCATGAGACGGATGGCGATGCCGGAGGTTTCGCCGGCGGCCGGGTATCGCAGGTTGATACAGGCGTCCACCGCCAGGGCGGCGCGCCAGAAGTCGCGTTCGGCCAGATACGGCAGGCGCACGATTCCGGGTCCGCGCAACAGGGGGTCCACCGCGCGCGCCAAATCGGACGACACGAACGGCCCGGCGACCAGGAGCCGGGCGTTGGCGCAAGCATGGGGCCGCGCTTGCCGCAGCCGATCGAATGCGCGCAACACGGCGAAGAGCCGCTTGGATTCCCGCAGGTAGCCAAACACGCCGAAGAGCAACTCGCGCGCGGGGACGCCCAGGCTCTGCCGCATGCGGATGACTGCGGAGGCAGGCGGCAGTTCCGGGGGAGCGAACAGATGCGGGATCTCGATGACCGTGGCGCCAGGGGAATGCTCGTGGACCATGCGCGCCGCGGCCGGGTTATGCACCACCACCGCGCGCGAGCGTTCCGCGATGCGTTTCAGCATGGGGTACTCGAAGTAGCGCCGGTCGAAGCCCGAACTGGCGCGGGCGCGCCACATCTCTTCGGCCAGGGCGCGCTGCCATTCCCCGTAGTTGTAGACGAACTCGTCGATGTAGGCGGCGCGGTCGAGCGCGCCCAGGAAGAAATGATGCAGCACGGCGTCGTGCAGCACCACCACGCCGGGTTCGGCGAGCGCGCGGCGATAGATCTGGCGGTGCAGCGGATTGTTGCCCAGGTGGTAGAGCGCGACGTCGGCGTGAGGCGCGTGCGGCTCCACGCTGCCGTGGCGGCGCAGAGCCGTGAGCAGCGCCGCGGCGTAGTCGGCCACGCCGGTACGGGCGGGCGGCAACGGCGCGAAGTATGCGACTTTCACGGCTTGCGGCGCTTTCCGAACAGCGCCGTCCCCACGCGCACGATGGTGGCGCCCTCTTCGATGGCGGCTTCCAGATCGTGCGACATGCCCATGGAGAGTTGCGGCAGCCCGTGCCGGCCGGCGAGTTCGTGCAGTCGTTGGAAATATGGGCGCGACTGCTCCTGGTCGGCGGACCATGGCGGCATAGTCATGAGGCCGAGCAGCCGCAGGTTCGGACATTCGCGCACTCCGGCAATGAGATCCGGAAGCTCCTCCGGCGGCGCGCCGGCTTTGGCCTGTTCGGGTGAGAGTTTGACTTCGAGCAGGATGTCGAGAGGCTTGCCGGCCTGGTTCAAGCGGCGCGCGAGCTTGGGCGAATCCACGGTCTGGATGCAATGAAACATCTCGGCGGCGCGCGCGCACTTGTTGCTCTGCAAGTGCCCGATCAGATGAAATCGCGCGGCGGTGAGATCACCCAATTGCGGGAGCTTGCCTTCGAATTCCTGGACATAGTTTTCGCCGAACTCGCGCAGGCCGAGCGCGTAGGCGTCGCGGACCACCTGGGCCGGAAAGATTTTCGTGACGGCCAGCAGCATGATCCCGGCAGGGTCGCGGTGGGCGCGGTCTGCCGAGGTGGCGATGCGCCGGCGGACCTCCGCGAGCCTCTGTTCGAGCGTGTCCATGGTGGTGGGTGAGGCGAGAGCCTATTATCCCACGCGCGCGGGAGGGACTTGCGGCAAACGCGGGTGCTTCACCACGGTCCCGCATCGGGGACGGGCGGGACTGCGAGTCCCGCGCAGGCTGAGAGCCTGCCCCACAATCGGCTAGTGCGGCATCCAGTAGGCGGCGATTTCCGCCTTGTACGCGGTCCCCGTCGCGGACAGTTGCCCGAGTCCCAGGGCCGACTGAACGGTGGCGGTGACGGCGCTCAGGATGGAACGGTCGCAGGCCTGGTTCTGGGATGCCGTGGCGGCGGGGTAGACCGGCACACAAGGCAGGGACGCGTACGGTTCGTAAGCGTAGAATTCGCCGTCGTTGAAAGCCGACAGGTATTCGAGCGATCCCTGGTTGGCCATCTCGAAGATGATGGGCAGGTACTGCTGGTCGAGCGGCGCCCAGAAGTTGAAGGGATCGCGCGCCGACACATCTAAAAAGCTCTCGCCCACGATCAGCGACTTGTGCGGCCAAAATTCGGCGATGCTGGCGAATTTCCCGGCGGCGTGCGCCGCGGCGATCATCTGCATGGACGTATCCAGTTCGAGGGCCATCCCCGAGGCGCTCTGCCCGGTCAGGAAATAGACGTGGTTATCGATGCCGTCGAGCCCGGTGATTCCCAGCAGGCCCGTGTCGGCGCCCGGCGTGCCCAGATACTCCTGCCAGTTGGCCTGCCACGCTCCCATGCCCGCGCCCAGCTTGACCGTGGAATGCAGCCCCGGCACCTTGGCGGCCGTCAGGTCGTTCACCAACTGTTGCACCATGGCGACGTCCGTGGCGGGGGTGTTGAGTTCCGGACGGTAATCGTCGCGGGCATCCGTGTCCGGCTCCGATTGCACGATCAGGTAGTCCGGCTGCACGGATTGCGCCGTGGTCACGGTGTTGGCGCCGCGGCGCTGCTCGTAGGCCGCGAAACTGAGCGACTGATAGTAGGCAGTGGGGTTCATGTTCGTGCCCGGGTTGTCTACGGTCAGCAAGGGGTTGGCCTCCACGATCATGCGCATCGGCATGCCGTTGATGTCCTTGCGGCTGTGGATCGCCTGGGCCACCAGTTCGTAGTAGGTCAGATAGTTCTGGACGGTTTGCTGCGCCTGGGCGGGTGTCTGTCCCAGGAACTCATAGAAGTTCTGGTCGAAGATCGGGAAGCCCAGCGATACCATGACCGCATTCATGCCCAGAGCCTGCGCCGCGTTGAGCTGCTGGTTCACCGCCGTCATGGTGGTGAAGTTGATGCGCAGGCCGCCGTTGTCATTAGCGCCGGTGAGGCAGACTGAGTAGTTCACAGGGTACTTGGCGCCGGTCGACTGCGCGTTCATCAGGGCGAAGTCCGTGGCCATATTGCTCTGCACTCCCTGGTAGAGCGACTGGTAAGTAGCGGGCACGCCCGCCGGAACCGCTGCGAAGGTAGTGACGGCGATAGGCGGAGCCTCGGCGGAGGCGTTCTGGCTGCTGTCGAAAGCGGTCACCGTGTAGGTATGATAGGAGGCCTTTGCCAGGCCGCTGTCCTGGTAGGAAGTCAGGCCGGTCACGGCGATCTGTGCGCCGTCGCGATAGACTGCGTACCAGGCCACGTAGCGGTTGGCCGGGTCGCCGCTGCTGAACCAGTTGAAGCTAACCGTGCTCAGTCCGGTGGCCGCTACGCTCAGATATTGCGGCACGTTGGGCGGGGTGGTATCCGGGGGCTGCAGGGTAGTGCTCTTGCCATAGACGCCATAGTGGACAATGGTGGAGCGACCGTTGGGGGCCGGGGGGGAGGAGCCGTTGTCGCTGAGGGTCACCGTACACAGATACGAGCCACCCACGGCAGGCACGCTTGCCGAAACGTTCAACATTACCGCACTCTGCCCCACCAGCGTGCCTTGGCTGGGGCTGATGGCGCAATACGCCGCCCCGCTGCCGGAGAGACTGGCACGCCATTTCAGGGTACTGCTGGCGACGGTATTGTTCACTACGACGACCTGGGCAGCCGGGGCAGCCCCTTGGGCCACCGCCGCCATGTACAGGTTGCTCGGCGACACGTTGAAGGCAGGTGCGTTCGCCGCGTGCATGCCCGGCGGCAGGAACATAACGGCAATGAGCATGAGGGGCACAGAATTACGTGATAAGGAGATCATAAATTCCTTTAACTACCGCGCGGCGCGCGAGCACCTCGAACCACTCTCTATAAGACGGTGGCCCGAGCCTTGCAAATATCTCATCGGCCAGAAGTCCGCACTGCTGTAGTCGATATCCACTGGAAATTGATTTCCCGGCCCCTTGACACCGGCCTCTTCTCCGTATTTTTAGTGAAGCGACTTCCCAAGCGTCCGCCAGCCTGCATCTTTCGGCTTTTTGTAATAATCTCAATAGCATGGATGGGCCACTCTGCGTGCTTGCCGACGCTCCCCGCCAGTACCAGGCTTTGCTGGAAGTGTCGCAGTCGATAGCCTCACACCGCGATTTGGCCGCGCTGTTCCGGGACCTCGTCGAGCGTCTGCCGCGCGTGCTCAGCTTCGATTCGCTGTGGCTCGTACTGCACGATCCTGCCCGCAACCGCATGCGGCTGCACGTGCTGGAAGGGCCCGTGCGCGAGGCCGCCGAGCGAAGCGCCTGGCCGCTGGAACGACCCATGGAAGAATCACCCAGCGCGTTGGTGTGGAGCACGCAGGAGCCGCTGGTCGTGTTCAATCTCGCCGATGACCCGCGCTATCGCGCCGCCTTTCGGTTGTTGTTGGACAATGGCGTCCGATCATGTTGCATCCTGCCGTTGACCACGGCGCACCGGCGTTTGGGCGCGGTAGGCTTCGGCTATGCGCTGCCGCACAACTACTCCGAGGCGGATGTCGAGTTTCTGGGACAAGTGGCCCGCCAAATCGCCGTGGCAGTGGATAATGTTCTGGCGCATGCGGAAGCTTGCGAACTGCAGGCCGCATTGGCTGAGGAACGCGACCGCCTCCGCCTGCTGCTGGATCTGAACAATACGCTGGCGCCGAATCTGGACTTGCGGCAGCTATTGCGCGCCGTATCTTCCAACGTGCGGCGGGCGATGCGCTGCGATTACACCAGCGTGATCTTGCCCGAGCCGGATGGCGTGCTGCTGCGGATCTATGCGCGGGATTTCTCTGAACTGCCGGAGCCTATGGCCGAAGAACTGCTAGTGCCGCGGGTGGGTACGCCGGCCGGCATTGTCCTCGAAACCGGCAAGGC
>Ga0187875_10002078_pt1 | contig 15041 bp, 13 predicted proteins | sample June2016WEW_17_1_2_FD_132978 | JGI IMG/M metagenome (GOLD analysis project Ga0187875, IMG submission 132978) | Peatland microbial communities from SPRUCE experiment site at the Marcell Experimental Forest, Minnesota, USA - June2016WEW_17_10 | ecosystem: Environmental > Terrestrial > Soil >... | reverse complement strand
GTCTCGGTTGCGGCTCGCTCTCCCTCTCAGTCCCAAACTGGGTACTACCAGCCTAGCATGGAGTTTTATGGCCTCTCGCGGGAGCGCTAGCGCTTGTCCTTAAGTGCAATCACACGCTGAGCTTAGAAGGACCCCAAGGCGTGGCGAAGTTTTGGCGAAAGATGGGCAAAGGGTTTGAACCTAGCGCAATGGGAAGGAAATAAACGAGATAATGGAGACACAAATATTTGGGCTCAGTGAGGTGAAAGTTACACCAAGAGATGAACAGGTGCTCGATCTGCTGGTCCAGGGTCGCCGCAACAAGGAGATCGCGGGGTTGAGCATCAGTACGCGCACCGTGAAACAACACTTTACGAACGCTTTTTCTGCGTGCCGGGATCCGGGATGGTCGCAAGCGGGTAAAGTTGGCGATTGCTGCTTACGAAACCAGGAGGTGATCTCATGATGCGCGAGGGCATTTGACTGAAAAAGAAATTCACGTGGCCAACTTTGCATGGCAAGGGCTCACGACCGTGAAATCGGCAAATAATGGGACCAACAAAGCAGGTGATCAAGAACGACTGGGGAAGCACCTTTGAACAAGTTGGGCGTTTGGACTCGCCTCGAATTGGCTATGTATGTCGCTAACCACTGCGGCCGGAACTGGCGTGAAGACTCGAATCGGCCAATCACCGTTCTCGAACGGACGCCGACGGGTTGAGGGCTGCCGGTCGGCCGATTCACATGCACCGCCGCGTCACCCGCTTAACAGGATCTGCCGAGGAGGCGGGGCGCAACTCTCGCTGGGATAACTTCTGCAAAAGGTTTACTTGACAGCGTTCGTCGGTCCTGGGGAGGTCAGTTAACTGCCTGATCTGGAACAGCTTGTACAAGAGTTGTCTCGGCCTTTAAATTGCATAAGAAGGGCTTGGTGTCGGCGAGAGCGGGCCCGCCAGCGCGGCAAAGCAGGCTCCGCAATCCCTCGCGGGCAGATATGGCTTACAAAGAGACATTCTGGATGGCTTGCGACTCAACTGAGCAGTTGCGGGCAGAGTATGGACCATTTCTCACCCGTGCCGAGGCAGAGGCTGAGGCTCGCAAGTTGGGATTCTGCTACCTGTTGCGTTACGAACACCTGCTCGACGAAAGAGAAGAGATCCAAGAGGTTCGCTGCATTTTCGTTGAGTTGCCCGGGGCACTTGTGGCCGAAGTCGCCTCCGTCAGCCTTCACACCCGTTGCGCCACCTGCGGAGCGTGCGCTACTCACGATAAGGCGTGGCAGGCCGAAGTGTGGGCGGATATCCACGAGTTTGAGCACTCGCGGCATCGCGTACGGCTTTTCGAACATGCGCGTGGCAAGGGCCTAAAAGAAATCGGTGGATGGCGCGGATAGCCCGCTGCGTTTCGATGGCTCCCTACGCGGTCGCCGAAAGCTGGCTGCCTGCGGCGCGGTCAATGAACCAGATCAGCTTTCCAGCGCTCGGCTGCACCAGTTTCGATGGGTATCTCTCGCCCGGCCCCTTGCCTTCCAAAACCTCACGCAGTACAGCCGCTTTGTCAGAGCCGTTCACCAGAAATGCGACACACCGCGCTGTATTGATAACCGGAAGCGTGAATGTGATCCGACTGGATTCCAGCTTCTTCACCCGGTTGGCAACCACGAGTCGCGACTTCTCATGCAACGCTTCAGTCTCGGGAAACAAGGATGCGGCATGTCCGTCAGGTCCCATACCTAGCAGAATCAGGTCAAACCTCGGGAATTCACCGCCGGCCAAGCCAAAAAACTTCTTCAGGGTTTGCTCGTAGCTTTGAGCCACAGCCGATGCATCTGGATTCTCCGCCGGAACGCGGAAGATGTTGGCCGGCGGAACGGGAACCTTGGACAACATGGCCTCCTGCGCCATGCGGTAATTGCTTTCGGAATCGGTGGGAGGAACGTGACGTTCGTCACCCCAGAAAAAGAACATTTTCGGCCACGGCAGGCTGCCCGCATTCGCTGCCAGCAAGGTATAAAGATTCCTGGGAGTGGATCCACCGGAGAGCGCAATGGTAAAGCGGCCGCACTCTGCGACCGCCTCGGTAGCGTCGCGGATTACTTCTTCCGCGGCCGCTTGAAAAAGATCTTGTGGAGTCGTGAGTCTGCGCACTTCGAAGGAAGCGCTCATTATGACACCGGCTGAAGGCTGCATTTTGCTGCGGCGCAGCGAGCTGCGCCCAGCAAGCCCGCCTTGTCGTTGGTGATGACCTGCACCGGGATGCTTTCCAGAAGCGGGCGGAGCCTGCCTTTGTCCAGAAAAGAGCTCATGAAGAGCGGACTGGTCAGCCGGGGAAGAATTTTTGGGGAGATTCCGCCCCCCAGAAAGATTCCTCCGGTGGCCATCGTTTTCAGAGCGAGGTTTCCCGCCTCCGCTCCGTATACCGAGATCCACACGTCCAGAGCCTCTTCTGCCAACCGGTTCGTGCCGCTCATCGCAGCGTGGGAGATGACCGCGGCGGCATCTCCCTTGGTTCGTTGCGCTGCGAATCCGTCAGGCTCTTTGCTGCATCCTTTTTCAAGCAGAAATTCATAGACATTCACCAGACCCGGGCCGGATAAGATACGTTCGTAACTGACATGCCCGTGCCGGGTTGCCAAAAGCCGCAATAGCTCAATCTGCAATTCCCCTTGTGGCGCGAAGTCCGCGTGTCCGCCTTCGCAGGCGAAAACCTGGTGCTGGCTTCCGTCCCAAAACAAACCGGCCTCCCCCAATCCGGTTCCCGGCGCGATCACTGCCTGATTACCGCCTGAATTCGCGACCGAATGGAGCGGCGTGAGATCTTGCGGGCTAAGGCCACCAATCCCCCACGCACTGGCTTCCAGATCATTGATCAACAGGGTAGACGGAAGATTAATTTGTCGTGCGAGGCGAGCCTGCTCGATGATCCAGGGAAGATTGGAGGTCTCGACTCGTCCGTTGTGCACCGGCCCCGCAATGCCGAAACAGGCGACGTCCGGTTGCGTCGCGGAATCTCTTAGAAACTTGGAAACAAGATCTCCGAATTCTTCGTAGTCACGGCTGGGAAAGACGCGCTCCGAGACCAGGCGCAGACCGCCATTCCGACTTTGAAAATAAGCGAGTCGAGCGTTGGTTCCCCCAATATCGCCGGCAAGAATCATTTCTCGAAATTCCTCCAGCGGCGGCCGTCCCGCTCCAAGAGTTCGTCGGCCTCTTTCGGTCCCCACGTGCCGGAAGCGTAATTCGGAAAATTACGCGGTGGCAGCGCCTTCCAGAGATCGAGCATCGGATTAACCACGGTCCAGCCCGCCTCGACCATATCCGCCCGCTGAAATAATGTCTGGTCCCCAATCATACAATCGTGCAGCAGCCGCTCATAACCCGTGCTGGGCTGCTTTCCGAAGTATTCCTGATACTCGAAGTTCATGTCCACTGTCCCCAGACGCATTACCGGGCCCGGGACCTTGGCTGCGAACTGCAGGGAAATGCCCTCTTCCGGCTGTATATGCAGCACTAACTGGTTTGGCATGAGGTGTTCGACCGACGTATCGCGGAATAACACGAACGGGGCGCGGCGAAACTGGATCACGATGTGGGTGTTGCGCGCCGGCATTCTTTTTCCCGTGCGCAGATAGAAGGGAACGTCGGCCCATCGCCAGTTGTCGATCAGCAGCTTCATGGCGACGAAGGTTTCCGTGCGGGAGTCCGGGGCAACGTCGGCTTCAGAGCGATACGCCGGTACATGCTGGCCGCCTATTATCCCTTCGCCGTACTGACCGCGTACGGATCGGCTGAGAACTTCCTCGTCGCTGATGGGCTGAATGGCGTGCAGAATTTTCGCCTGTTCGTCGCGCACGGCGTTGGCGTCGAACGAAATGGGCGGCTCCATCGCGGTGAGGCTGATGAGTTGCATGATGTGGTTTGGAACCATGTCGCGCAGCGAGCCGGCATGGTCGAAATAGCTTCCGCGGCCTTCCACGCCTACTGTTTCAGCCACTGAGATCTGTACGTGATCGATATAGCGGCGGTTCCAGATGGGCTCAAAAATTCCGTTCGCGAAACGGAACGCCATGATGTTTTGGACAGTTTCTTTGCCGAGATAATGATCGATTCGGTAAACCTGCTTCTCGTCGGCGACCTTGAGGATCTGCTGATTGAGCGCCTTAGCCGATTCCAGGTCGTGACCGAACGGTTTCTCGATGATCACCCGGCGCCAGTGATCGTTGTTTTGTTCCATCAGTCCATTGGCGGCAAGCTTTTCAACCACGGTGCCGAAATAACTCGGCGCGGTCGCCATGTAGTAGAAGACATTTTGATGGGTGGAGTGATCGCGCTCTATCTTGGCGAGATGATCTTTGATCTTCGGGTAAAGCTTGTCATCGTTGAAATCGCCGGCGAAATAATAAAAGCGGCGCGAGAAGCTATCCCACATCGAATCCTCGATGCAGTCTCCGCAATATTGTTTGATGTCGTCGTAAACTCTTTTGCGAAAATCTTCGTCCGACATCTGCGAACGTGCCACGCCCAGCACGGCAAATTCCTTCGAGAGCAAATCGGCGCGGGCCAGGTTATATAGCGCCGGAATCAACATGCGTGCGGTTAGATCGCCGGCCGCGCCAAAGATGACCATTACACAAGGGTCGCCTTGCTTGCCAACGCGCGGTAAGGCGGCCGTGGGTTTTTCCGCCAGTTGAGCCATCATAAGGTCCTTGAATATTCGATGAGGAGTGTTATGTGGATTTAAAACTTACCGCACTGGTTTTCACGTGCCCACCAAATTTCTGCCGAATCGCCGCCGAAAGCATTTTCACTGCGACCGGATGCCAGCCGGCGCGAGTGGAATCTTGTATGCAGCGCAGCTAGTTCGTACTTCCGCTGTGCCTCAAGCTTTCTGTCCCTTTTGCTCAACGCTTTTTTCCACGACGGCAAGTAACTTGTGAAAGGCGTCGGCGAACAGTTTCACACCGTCGGTTGTCAGCTTGGTGGTGACTGCTTTCATAGAGATGCCGCTCTTGGCCAGATCATCCATCACTTTTTGTGCGCCGGCCACGTTCTCAGTCAAGCTGTTGCGCAGCTTTCCGTGATCCCGAAACGCATCGACCGTGGCCGGGGGCATCGTATCCACAGTATTAGGCCCGATCAGTTCTTCGACATACATCACGTCACGATACTCCGGATTCTTGGTGCTGGTACTTGCCCATAGCACACGCTGGGTTTGCGCCCCTTTCGCTGTCAATACCTCCCATCGCGCTCCGCTGAAAATCTTCTGATAACGCTGGTAGGTGAGCTTCCCGTTGGCGATCGCGACTTTGCCCTTCAAACTCTTCAACAGCGCTTGCGGCTGCGGGTCAGAAGTGGCTTTCATCTTATCGTCAATCATCGAATCCACCAGCGTATCGATGCGGCTGATAAAGAAGCTGGCGACTCCCGCCATTTTCTTCAGATCTCCACCGCGCTTCGCCAGATCCTCGACTCCAGCGATGTAAGCTTCCGCAACTTTCTCGTAGACTTCCTGGGCGAACAGCAGGGTCACATTGATGTTGATGCCTTCACTGACCAACTGACGAATTGCTGGTATCCCTTCCGCAGTGCCGGGAACTTTGATCATCACATTCTCCCGGTTCACGGTTTTCCATAAACGGCGGGCTTCATCGAGCGTTTGCTGAGTCTCCAACGCGAGCAACGGGGAAACTTCCAGGCTCACAAATCCATCGTGATACCTCGAACTTTCATATACCGGCTTCAGAATATCGGCGGCGGCCTGTATGTCGCGAATTGCGATCTGCTCGTAGCGTGCCGTGGCGCTGAGATCAGGGCGCGAGGCGAGCGACTTCAACATATCGTCGTATAGGGAACTTTCCCCGATGGCCTTTTCGAAGATCGAGGGGTTCGAAGTCATCCCCCGAAGGCCGTCTTCCTCAATCATCGTCTTCAGCTTTCCACTGGTAAGCAGATCTCGCCGAATGTAGTCGAGCCACATGGACTGACCATAGCTTAGTAACGCTTTGAGGGGGTTCGTAGCTTTTTCGGTTTCCAAAACTCCAGTGGGTTGCATAATCGATTCTCCTGACGACCGAAGACGTCTTGTTGTGCAGCTCTGTTGTTAAGCAACGAAGGGCGCATCTTTACTTCACTTCTCGGCGATCGCCTTACACGCCTCTGCCACTACTGCATCTGCGGTGAAGCCAAAAAACTGCAACAGATCCTTCAACGGTGCCGAGGCACCAAAGCGGTGCATGCCTACTTTGCGCCCCTTGAGCCCAACATAGTGTTCCCATCCAAAAGTGGCAGCCATTTCCACCGAAACTCGCGCCCTTACCGAGGATGGCAGAACGCTTTCTTTATACGCACCATCCTGCTTATCAAAGATCTCCCAAGAGGGCATGCTCACGACTCGCGCCTGAACGCCTTCCGCTTTAAGCTTTTCGTAGGCCTCGATGCAGAGGGAAACCTCGCTGCCGGTGCCGATTAAAATTACTTCCGGCTTGCCGCCAGGAGCGTCGGCCAGAACATACCCGCCCTTTGCTGTTCCAGAAGCAGAGGCATACTTCGTGCGGTCGAGAGTTGGAAGCGGTTGCCGCGTGAGTACGAGCGCTGCGGGCTGATTCTGCAACTGTGCAATGATTTTCCATGCCTCGATTACTTCGTTCGCGTCGCCGGGACGAAGCACGATTAAATTCGGCATGGCGCGCAGCGAGGCTAGTTGCTCGATGGGTTGATGGGTCGGACCGTCTTCGCCCACGCCAATCGAGTCGTGCGTAAATACGAAGATCGAGGGAATTTCCATTAATGCAGCCAGCCGTATGCTGGCACGCATGTAGTCGCTGAAGTTAAAGAAGGTCGCTCCGAATGCCCGGATTCCAGAAACCACTAACCCATTCACGCTCGCGGCCATGGCATGTTCGCGAACACCGAAATGCAGATTGCGTCCGAGGTAACTGCCGGCCTGGAAATCTCCCGCGCCTTCAAACTTCAGGGTCGTCTTGTTGGAAGTAGCTAGGTCCGCTGAACCGCCTATGAGCCACGGAATATTTTGTGCCAAGGTGTTCAATACCTTTCCCGAGCTGTCACGCGTCGCCACACCCTTGGGATCGGCAGGGAACGTGGGCAGGTTCTTGTCCCAACCTGCGGGAAGCTCGCGTCGCTGCATGAGGTGCAGCCGTTCGGCTAGCTCCGGATATTTTTGGGAATACCCTGCGAACATTTTTGACCACTGCGCGCGAGAGTCGCGCCCGCGCTTTCCAATTCCATCCTGAAAGTGCTCCCGCACACCTTCTGGTACCAGAAACTTGGCGTCTTCGGGCCAGCCATAGAATTTCTTCACGAGACGAACTTCGTCTTCGCCCAGTGGCTCTCCATGCGCCGCATTCGTATCTTGCTTATGCGGTGAACCGTAACCAATATGGCTGTCCACGATGATCAGCGTGGGACGATCAGTCGTTTTTTTGGACGTTTCGAAAGCCCGCGCCAGCATCTCGAGATCATTGGCGTCAGCCACCCGGGTTACATTCCAGCCGTAGCCGATAAAGCGCGTCGCCACATCTTCGCTGAATGACCAGTTCGCCGGCCCATCCAGCGTTATGTGATTGTGATCGTACATCCAGCACAGATTCGAAAGCTTCAGGTGGCCAGCCAAAGATGCTGCTTCGCCGCCGATTCCTTCCATCAGGTCGCCATCGGAGCACATGGCGTATATGTTGTAATTGAACACCTCGAACTCAGGGCGGTTAAAATTCGCGGCGAGCCACTTGCTGCCGATCGCCATTCCCACGCTGTTCCCCACCCCTTGTCCGAGCGGACCCGTGGTGGTCTCTACGCCGGAGGTGACGTCCGATTCTGGGTGACCCGGGGTGCGGCTGCCGAGTTGCCGGAAGCGCTTGATCTCCTCCATCGGCACCGCCAGCTCTTTGAGCACTTGATTGTTTTCGTCAACTTCTCGCACGCTGGCCAGATGGAGCATGGCGTAGAGCAGCATGGAGGCGTGGCCGTTGGATAGGACAAAGCGATCCCGATTCAACCAAGTTGGATCTGCTGGATCGTAGTTCAGAAACTCTTGCCACAGGCAGTAGGTGACGGGCGCCAAACCCATCGGAGCGCCGGGATGTCCACTATTCGCTTCTTGTACGGCATCTATGGCCAAAGTACGAATCGTGTTGACGCAGAGCGTATCCAGTTGCTTCCCGGTTACCAATGCTTGTTCACTGGCTACCATGCGACGCGCGCTCCTCTCAGGGACAACTTTTGTCGACTTGTGCTGTCCCACGGGCTAGTCTAATTAGAGTTCCGAGGGCACAAAGGGTTTCAGATAAAGCTTTCTTGATCCGTCCAGAGTGTACCAATTTCTTGCGGGACAATGTGGGATGATCTGTGAAAAATGGAGAGAATTGCGGAAGGGAAGAAACGCAGGGGAACCCGACGAACTACTTCAGTAATTTCAGGTAGCTGCTTTCGCTGGCCGCTGCGCGCGTGGTTTCCTGGATGTACCTCAGGAACTGGCGGAGATTCTCTTTTCCCGAAGGCTCCATGCCGGCGAAGCGAATGCGTACTCTATCACTGGAGGCGCTTTGCGTGACTACGCCGTTCAGTGCCAAACCTTTCACCCATATCTTGCCGCTTGCCACCCACAGGCCGATTTCGACTTTGGCTCCGCCACTAATGTGAGCGGCGGTCTCGACTTGGCATCCTCCCATGCTGGTATTGGACAGGTTCCCCCATACGGGGACATCGCCATCATCTACTCGCAACTCAACTGCTACAAAGCACTTAATCCGGGGATGCCGCCTCCGGTCCTGTCCCCAGTTGGAGCTGAAAATATTGGGCTCAAACGGAGGTGTCGCAGCCGCTGGAGTGGGCACGGGATGCTGAGCAGGCTTTTCCACCACCTCGGTCAAGGTAACTGGGTCGCTGGAAGTTTGCTTAATCTCGCGCACCGCCGCAAGTAAAGCTTGTTCTCTGCGATCGGGAGCTGCTTCGCGGTAGATCTGCAGCAGCTTTCCTAGGTTTCGGGCCAGGTCAGGATCGGCCAGCAATCCCGTCCAATCCGTTCCGGCCGCGGCGTTAGGCTTAGGTTCTGTCATCGAAAGTACGACTGTTCTTTGCAAAATAATGCGCTCCCCAGCTTGACCGAGGGGTTGGCAATTCACAAGATGACCTAAGTCATCAAACTTGCAACTCAATTCTTGCACTCGGGAGTTTAGTCGGCAGGTTCCAGGTGCTTAAGAAAGCTGCCGAGCATATCCCGTTGCCCTTCGCTGAGTGAGAGAAACTCGAAGCCGTACTGGCATCCCCGGCGATGACGGACCACCGCCCTCACGTCCGAGCGCAGGGTCGCTCCCGGAAGCACGAAGCTCAGACCGACCACCTCGCCGCCGTTCAGATCTGCGGCTAGAATCACGCCGATCCCCGCTTCGGAGAGGTCCCTGCAATGCCCCTCGAGCTTTCTGTATTCATTTCCCAGCAGATGGCTGACCGACACCAGGAAGTTGCCGCGATAACGGGTGTACCGTCGACGGCGACGGGCTCCCACCTTTGCAACTCGCATAGTGTTCGAAGATGGCATGGGTAAGGTGTCTCGCTTACAGGTTTGCCCTTCGTTCGACATCGGTTTGCGCCTCTACGGCGGGCGGTAAAGTGCGCAAATTGGGAGGGAATACTCTTGCAGCAAATGACCTGTCGGAGCTGGGCATGAGCGCTGTCTGCCCTTCAGTTTATCGACATTCCTGCGGGGCGAGAAGTGCCGAAAGTCACGCCTCGAGATTGAGCGGACGTGTAAAATGCCCCATCGATGCGTCGAGCCACTTTCGGGCCTGACGCCGCCTTTTTTGCATCTCTTAACGCGATAAGTGAATCAAAACCAACGCGTTATAGTTTCATGCAATGAGAAAAACCCTCCCGAAGACTTATAATGGTTCGTTTTCAGAACCGGAAATGCGCCGCCCCTTAACTTTTCCAAGCCGCAAACATCTCGCCTGCATTCTATTGTTCCTGATCGCCGCGATCACTGGTCTGGTGGCGCAAAGCTCCACCATCCCTTCACCAGTCTCTCTGCCCGGGTCGCAGAGTCCATTCACGGGGAGCGAACCTGAGGGCAAGGCTACTAGCGAAGTGCTGCAGTTGACTTTTCAGGACGCCATCGAGCGCGGACTGCGTAATAATCTCGGTCTCCTTCTTTCTGGCGATCAGACCATAATGGCTCGGGGCGAGCGATGGAAAGAGCTCAGCAATCTCTTGCCAAACCTGCAGGCCCGAGTGCAGGAAGACGTGCAGACCCAAAGCCTCACGGCTTTGGGGTTTAAGAGCAACCTTTTCCCGTTTCCTCTTCCACGAGTGATCGGTCCTTTCAACTATATTGACGTGCGCGCCACCCTCTCTCAGTCCCTGTTCAACTTCAGGGACTTGCAACAGGAACGGGCTGCGTCCGAGCGTTTGAAGTCTGCGCAATATAGTTTTAAGGATGCAAGGGAGGTAGTGGTTTTGGCGGTGGGGAACGCCTACCTCCTCGCCATAGCGAGTGCCGCCCGTATTGAAACCGCTGATGCCCAGGTGGCAAACGCCCAAGCTCTCTACAATAAAGCCGTCGACCAGCAGAAAGCCGGACTGAGTCCCGCCATTGATAGCCTACGCTCTCAAGTGGAGTTGCAAACTCGTCAGCAACAGTTGATCGCGGCCCGTAACGACTTGGCCAAGCAGATGTTATCGCTGGCGCGGATTATCGGCCTGCCCCCGGGTCAGCAATTTTCGTTGACGGAAAAAGCCCCGTACCAGGCCCTGACCCCATTACCCCTCGATGTGTACCTGCAACGCGCCTACACGTCCCGATCGGACTATCAGGCAGCGCAGGCGCAACTGCGGGCTGCGGAGTTTTCTCATCGCGCCGCGGCCGCAGGTCGTTATCCTACGCTGGGCTTGGACGCCAACTTCGGCGACATCGGGGTGACTCCAGCCCAGTCGAATGGAACCTGGCAGGTGAATGGGGGCCTCAATATCCCCATTTTTGCGGGAGGCAAAGTTCACAGTGACCTTCTCGAAGCCGATGCTCAACTGAAACAGGTGCGCTCTCAATTAGGTGATCTCCGCGGTCGTATCGACTATGAGGTTCGCAGTGCTTTGCTGGATTTGTCCTCGGCCGCCGACCAGGTTGCGGTCGCCCGCAGTTCCGTGGATCTCGCGGAACAGGCACTCGTGCAATCCCGGGATCGCTTCGCCGCCGGCGTAACTGACAACCTGGAGGTCGTTCAAGCGCAGGAGTCGGTGGCCAGCGCTCATGAGAGCTACATTCAGAGCCTGTATGCGCATAATCTGGCCAAAGTGGAACTGGCGCGTGCCATTGGCGACGCTGAACAGGGAGTCAAACGATATTTGAAAGGCGAACACTAACCAAAATTTATGGAACCGACGACGCAAAGCCCCCCTGCCGCTCCGCCGGATCAGCCCGAAACCCGCAACAAGCCACTGCCCTCCACGGAACGAGACTTCCGCACTCGTCCCTCCAGCACCGCGAGTCCCGGCTTTCGCATCGCCGTCATTATCGCCGTGGTCGTGCTGTTGGTGGTCGGCTTCTTCGTCTACCGTTACATGACCAGTTATGAATCCACCGATGATGCCGAGGTCGACGGCCACATCAATTCCATCAGTGCACGCATATCCGGCCATGTTACGAAACTTAACGTTCTGGACAATCAATACGTTGATGCCGGAACAGTGCTGATTGAGATCGACCCTGCCGACTACCAGGTCGCCTACCAGCGCGCCAAGGCCGATTTCGAGGATGCCCAAGCTGCCGCTTCCGCAGCCGGCGTCAATGTTCCTATCACCTCGGTCAATACCACCAGCCAGGTATCAGCCACCGAAGCCGATGTGGCGAGCGCCCGCGCAGGAATCGCCGCTGCCCGGCAGCAGTTCTCCGCAGCCAAGGCGCAGCTTGAGGAAGCCGAGGCCAATGACGTGAAAGCGCAGAATGACCTTGGCCGCTACCGGCAACTCGTGGACAAGCAGGAAATCTCCCAGCAACAATACGATCAGGCCGTGGCTGCCGCCAAAGCGAGTGCAGCCTCTGTTCAGGCCAATCGCGCCATGGCCGACGCCGCGCAGTCGCAGGTAACCGAAGCCCAAGGAAAACTGGTGCAGGCGGAAGCCAATCTGCGCTACGCCCAGACCGCGCCCCGGCAAATGCAGATCAGTCGCTCCAGGGCGGCTTCGGCGGAGGCACAAGTATTGCAAAAGAAAGCCGCGCTCGATCAGGCGCAATTAAATTTGCAGTACACCAAAGTCATTGCTCCGGTCGCCGGAGTAGTCAGCGACCGCACCGTCGAAGTCGGACAAAACGTCGCTCCGGGCCAGGAACTGATGAAGGTCATTCCTCTGAATGACGTATGGATAACAGCCAACTTCAAGGAAACTCAGCTCCGTGAAATGAAAGTGGGCCAGCCGGTCACCATTGAAGTTGACGCGTACGGAAGAAAATACAATGGCAAGGTGAATAGCATCGCGGGCGCCAGTGGGGCCCGTTTCAGCTTGCTTCCTCCCGAGAATGCCACCGGCAACTACGTGAAAGTCGTGCAGCGTATCCCTGTCAAGATCGTGCTCGATCCCGGCGAAAATAAGGACCAGTCACTGCGCCCTGGCATGTCGGTTGAGCCCAAGGTTTGGGTTCGACAATGAGCGCTGCCGCGCCGCCGCTGGAGAATGCCGATGTTTGGCGTCCCGCGATCAATCCCTGGATCATTGCCATCACAGTCACGCTGGCGACGTTCATGGAGGTGCTTGATACCTCGATTGCGAATGTGGCGTTGCCCCACATCGCGGGAAGCCTCTCCGCCGGACAGGACGAAAGCACCTGGGTCCTCACTTCGTATCTTGTTTCTAACGCGATCGTGCTTCCTCTAAGCGGCTGGCTCTCCTCGATCATGGGACGCAAGAATTTTTATATGAGCTGCGTGGCTTTGTTCACCGTGAGTTCATTCCTGTGTGGATTGGCGCCGAACCTGGCAACCCTTATTGTTTGTCGTGTGCTGCAAGGGGTCGGCGGAGGCGGGCTGCAGCCCAGCGAACAGGCGATCCTGGCGGATACGTTTCCTCCCGCCAAACGCGGGATGGCCTTCGCCGTTTATGGCGTAGCCGTCGTTACCGCGCCCGCGATTGGCCCAACCCTTGGCGGATGGATCACCGACAACTTTACCTGGCGCTGGATTTTCTTCATTAACATTCCAGTTGGAGTTATTTCCATCCTGCTCACGTCACGGCTCATTCAGGATCCGCCTTACTTCAAGCGCCGCAAGCTCAGCGAGACCAAGATCGACTACATCGGCCTTGGTTTTGTCGCATTGGGTCTGGGAACCCTGCAAGTTGTCCTCGACAAAGGGCAGCGTGAAGATTGGTTCGAATCGCATTTCATCGTGATCCTTTCCCTGATCTGCGCGGTCTCTTTGGTTTTCGTAATCTTTTGGGAGTGGACACACGAAGATCCTATTATCGATCTGCATCTTTTTCGGGATCGCACCTTTGGTATTTCCAACTTCCTGATGTTCATGTTGGGATTTGCCCTGCTGGGCAGCACCCTGCTGCTGCCGCTGTTTATGCAGACTCTGCTGGGATATACCGCCGAGCAGTCGGGGTTGGCATTGATGCCCGGCGGACTGACGATTATGCTTTTGCTTCCGCTGGTGGGATTTCTGCTGTCGCGCTACAGTCCGCGATGGCTGCTGGTTCTCGGCTTGGTCGTCCTTTCCGGCTCGCTGTTTCATATGACCGGTTTCGATTTGGGTATCGATTTCCGCACGGCGGCGACGGCTCGCGTATTTCAGGCAGTTGGTATGGCGTTCCTCTTCGTCCCCATAAATACCGCGGCCTACGCCTATCTGCCGCGTGAGAAGAACAATGCCGCGTCTGGGCTGATGAACCTTGCACGCAACATCGGTGGCAGCGTCGGGATTTCGCTGGTCACCACCATGCTCGATCGCCGGACGCAGGTTCACTTGAACGATTTGTCGCGGCATCTGAGCGCCAGCAATCCCGCGTTTCAGTCGATGTTGAATGGCGCGACCCAAGCCATGCGGGCGCACGGCTCCAGTGCGGCATTCGCTACTCAGCAGGCGTATGCGCTGGTGGAGGGCACAGTTCAGCGGCAGGCCACCATGCTCGCTTATATCGATGACTTCCGCTTGCTGGGATGGGCCATTCTGGCGATGGTCCCCCTGGTATTCCTGATGAAGAAAGGCAGGCCCGGCGGGATGGCGGTACACTAATTCGCGGTAAACTGGAGCGTAGCCATGTTTCGACTCGTGACCATAGAGCGAGAGTACGGCTGCGGCGGCGGGGCCATTGCCGCACAGCTGGCGCAGCACCTGCACTGGACTCTCTGGGATAATCGCCTCACGGAGGAGATCGCGCGCATGGCGAATGTCGACCCCTCCGCGGTGATGCGCTGTGACGAGCGCATCGACAGCCGCTTATACCGCATGGCCAAGACTTTCTGGAGAGGAAGTTACGAGGCTAGCGCTCAGCTCACCAACCGTGCTTTCGATACCGATTGCATGATGTCAATGATGGAACAAATCACCGCAAGAATTGCGAAGGAAGGGAATTCGGTCGTTGTGGGCCGTGGCGCTCCTTTTTTCCTGCGCGAGCAGCCCGATACTTTTCACGTCTTTCTTTACGCCCCGCGCGCGGAAAAAATTCGCCGTCTTCTGCAGGATGGTTCCACAAAATCGCAAGCCGAAGAACTTGTCGATTCTGTCGATCGGGAGCGCATCGCCTTCGTGAAGCACTATTTTGACGCCGACTGGCCCACGCGCTCTCTCTACCACGTGATGATCAATACGGCGATAGGGAATGAATCGGTGATCCAAACGATTCTCCACACGATGCATCGGATCCAGGGCCAGCCGATCGTCACCGATTACGAACGTCCCAAGACTGCTAATTCCGTCTAGCTAAAGGCTGATGCAAAACCTAGGGCTCAAGCCCTTGATTGACGCGGGTCGCTGACGGAGCGGCGTGGCAGATCTGCAGATTCGCTCATCGTTCATTCAATCCCACCAAGAAAATCGCACGGCGCGCGCGCTTTTT
>Ga0187875_10002073_pt1 | contig 15072 bp, 18 predicted proteins | sample June2016WEW_17_1_2_FD_132978 | JGI IMG/M metagenome (GOLD analysis project Ga0187875, IMG submission 132978) | Peatland microbial communities from SPRUCE experiment site at the Marcell Experimental Forest, Minnesota, USA - June2016WEW_17_10 | ecosystem: Environmental > Terrestrial > Soil >... | reverse complement strand
TCGATTTCTCGCTTGACTGGCGATATGGCCCGGCTCGGTCAACACAGCCACAGTTCGCATAGCAGGTGGCCCAACGAAGTGGATCCCCTCAAGGCGGTGTTTCCGCCGCCCGTTCTGCGCCGTCCTTAGTCGGGAGACTCTGGCCCTGCCTGGGGGCTGGCGCCGGTGCCGTCGACAACCTGGGCGGTGGAGAACTCGACGGAACCCGACGAAGGCATTCATCACTCGCCGACACCTCTCGGCTGCCTGCGGCATCCGGTAATGGCGACCTATGTCAGCGACAGACGCCCATCCGGGCCGGGCAAGATGAGCGGCACGTAGAGCCGGCAAAGAGCCTTACATCGTCGAAAAAGGGTCTTGTCCTCGACGGACCACGCGAACACGCGTGCCAGATCGTCGTGGAAAAGCACGGTTCCCCGGCGAGTCCCGGAGCATGCCACCTACAGCGGACCCTTGCCGGGTTGGCGGCCGCGCTCACCAGGATGCAATCGGCGAACACGATGAGCCCTTGCGTTAGCGCGGTATGTACAACGCCCCCTGGGACCGTGGTTTCCCGCCTTTCACCCGGTGGAGAAGACGACGACGAAGGGCTGGTCGGAACGAGGCTTCGCGGAAGCTGCTCAATACTGCTTGTCGGGCAGCCGGCCAGCCAGCAATCGTCGGGCAAGCGTCGTTGCCGACGCGGCCCATCGTTGCAGGATCACGTGGACCAACGCGTTCGCGGGTCGAATGAACAAAGCCACAAGGGACGGCCGATGCGGGTTCGCGACAAGCGCTAGCCAGCCTGCGCCAGGGATCCCTCGGCGGTCGATCCGTGGTACGCCCGCCGCGAGCCCGTTCTGCTTCGCGCCCTTATATCGGAGAATCCAATACCCGGGATCGGCGAGATCCGAGACCCACATCGGCGTCAGGCACCACCAGCCCCACGGCACACAGACGGTCTCGAGTGGCTCCGGCGTGCTGCTACTGCGGACACCCGCGATCTCGGGCTCGTCGAGTGGTCGGCAAAAGAAGGGCTTGCGTCGCTCCGGGTCCGCTCCCCGTTGCTTCCCATGGCGAATGGCAGGTGGCCACGGCACCGGGACTACGCACGGCCACGGATGAAGGACGGCGACGATCCCGCGATCGAGAGCCCTTCGCGCATGCGCTTGTTCCGACGGCCCGAACTCGAGATCGGAGGACCGCCACCGCCTCATGTGATAAAGACCGGTATCGGTCATTCCGTACTTTGCGAGCAAAACACTACCCGTTCGGTGGTCGAATCGAAGTTCGTCGCCAAGCCACTTATCGCGTGAGAGCGCGAGGGTAACGATGTTTACACAGGACGGGTGGAGCTTGAAGAGACGGTCGGCTTCTTTCACTATCTCGCGGCGCCACCAGACGAGCTGCATATCTCCCTGGAGCAGATGAACGTAGTCGTAGAGCTGGGAGTCTGCGTACGAGAAAGCCTCCTGATAGGCGCCGTATAAGCCCCCCACCTTCGGGTTCTGTGAAACGTCATTGGTCGACCGGTGCCAGACCTGGACCTGAGAATTTCGGCTCGCGATTTCTTTGAGCGCGCGATCGAGTCGTTCATCTCGACTTGCATTGTCGATGACGAGCAGATCGTCTTCTTTGGCGAGCGCCACAACCGAGTCGACGGCGTTAAGCAAGTGATTGCGAAGCTTGTGACCCACGATGACGTGGAGAACACGAGTATCGTCGCTTGGCCTCGAGTCTTCACTCGGCTGATCTAACCTCTCTAACGTTTCCATTTCGATCGCAATTCCGGCCGCTTGGGCTGCCACGAGACCGATGTGGTTACTCCAGCCGGTGACCTTTTGAGCGGCCCAGCTGCCATCTCTGAGAGCAATGAACCGAACCAAGCTGCTGCATATGACAGCCGGTGCTTGCATATCAGCCGCGCGTGTGTAACACCGCGGTATGTCCCTCTCCTCACATTGCAGGCCAGTAGCATCTGTCCGTATTCCGACTTCCTCCAAGGTCCCTGCTCGCAGTCGTGGAATACCTCGATGTCTGTGACGCACACTCGATATCGTGTCTCCCAGGCGACAGTGCACCTCTCTGTGTCATATCCACAAAAAAGCGGGTACCTCGATTCATTTAGTCGATGGCACTCAGCGAAGTCACGCGGGGCCACTATCAGTAGATCATCGAAAGTATTCAAATTATGTTATCTCCTCGAGAAGTCGTCGGCGTGGGTCGCATACTCGCCATGGCCGTAAAGCTCCGTAGTCGTCCACCAGCTCGTCACCCGGCGCCCCCTTCCGCCGATTAAGCGGACTACGCCGACGACCGGATCTGCAAGGGTTTGCCGAAGCCGTTCTTCGATCGAGCGCTCGAGGATGCGTACGTCGTCGCGAACGAAAATGGTGCCTTCGAGCGCCGGCCAACGCACGAGCGCTTCGCTGACCATCGGGTTGTCGGTAACGAAGATCGATCGCATTCCAGGCGATCGATGACTGGACCGAGGCCGAGTTGTTGCGGGCTCGGCAGCAGGACTCGCTCGTACTCGTCGGAAGGCCTGATAGACAAGTCGTAGGCGAACATCGACGTCGCCACCGTTGCGAACCGCGTTGAAGGGTGCGCAGGCGTGCAACTCGTTGTGCGCCACCCATGGTGATCTGCTGGCCGCGTCGTTGAGGGACACGTCGAGAATCACTTCGGTGGTCCAGTACGCAGTAGACCTTCCGGTGCGAGTTACGCCACTAGGTGGGACACCAACGTCCCGCTGGACTCTCTCAAGTCCAATGTTGAACCGCCGTGGTACGTTGCCACAGCGCGCAAGTAGAGATTTGAGACTCTTGCCGGCTAATAGCGAGAAGTGAGACCGTTTGAGGAGTACAGCACTCGCCGTCGTCATACCTGCGGGGCCGGCTGACAATGTCAGCGACACCGTTGCGAGCGTGCTCCACTTCACGACGTCTCCGCGTCTTATCGTGGTTGTCGATGACACTGATCAGAAACTGCAATCGTCGCTCGAGGCGCAGTCGTCCGACATACGGGTCATTCCCGCACCAGCGCGCGCTCCTGGCGCTCTCGGCGGGCTTTGGGTGAAGCTCGCGGCGGGATACCGATGCGTTCTCGAGACGTTCCCTTTCGACGTACTCCTCCGGCTTGACGCGGACGCGCTCGTCATTGGCAGCGACATCGCCGAGGCCGCCATGGGGCGCTTCAAGACGGACGCGCATCTGGGAATGCTCGGGTCGTACCGCGTCGGTCCCGATGGCACCCCGCGTAGCTGGAAGGACGCGGCAGATGTACTCCGAAGTGAATGCGGACTGCGCGGCCTCGATCGTCCACGAATGCGAAGCGTGCTTCGCATACTTCGGTCGGCGGCTACTGAGAACGGTTATGTCTCAGGCGAGCATCCCCTCGGCGGTGCCTATCTCCACTCCGCTGCCGCCGTTCGCGCCATAGCCAGCCGTGGCTGGCTCGACCTGCCGGCCCTGCGCCACAGTCACCTCGGCGAGGACCATCTGTTCGCCCTCCTGACCGTCGCGGCAGGCTTTCGCATCGGCGACTTCGGTGGGCCCGATGATCCGCTGGCGCTGCGCTGGAAGGGTTTATCTGCCGCCCCAGCGGACCTGCTCGCCAGTAACAAGCTGGTGGTGCATTCGGTGCGATTCTGGGACCATCTCGGGGAGGACGAAATCCGAGCAATCTTTGCCGAGGCTCGACGCACGTCGTCAGATTCGGACCCGTGATCGCCCTCAGCCGCCGGGCGCGAGCTGCTCGTCCAGAAACCCGAAGTCAGCGCCTCCTCGCCAGGGCGGCGTTTGGAGAACAGAGGAACATAGCCACCGACGCGAAGGTCACCCCGCGATGGACGCCAGCCAACCTGGCGACGATCGGTATGCGGGCGGCCAGAAACAGGTTGAGCACGCCGCTTGGGGTCGCGTTTCGGTAGGAGTGAATCACGTCCGGCTGGGCAGCTCGGAGCGACCACGTCACCCTGGGGGTGTACCTCGGGCTCGCCGAGAGAACTCGCAGGACGCTGTGCTCGGGCCTGCAGGGCAATCGCCTTACCTAGTCAGCACGCTCACGACGACGTTCTCAGCGCCCAGTGCCCGCGCGAGATTCTCGGTGTGTGCGGCGATCCGGTCGGTCTGTCGGGGATACAGCGTAACCATGACGATCGATGTCGCGACGTCCGGCAGCGGTGCGCTACAGGGGCCCTGCCGTCGGCATCAGGGTCAATGGTGCGGGCTTGTCGACGCCGACAGCCGGCCTTCCAACGCTGAGATAACGGAATCCCTGCGAACGGATTTGGGCCGGATCGAACAGATTGCGACCGTCGAAGAGGAGGTCGCCGTTCATGGCCCCTCGAATCCGGCCGAGGTCGAGTGCCACGAACTCGGGGCATTCCGTCGCGATCACGATGGCATCGACGCCCCGGGCCGCGCTGTAGGCGTCAGAGCCGAGCCGGATCGCCGAGTCGCCAGGCAAGGTCTTGACCATCGGATCGTACGCGCTGACGAGGGCGCCGCGACCGACGAGCCGTTCGGCCACGTCCATCCCCGGCGAGTCACGTACGTCATCGGTGCCCGCCTTGAATGCGAGGCCGAGCACGCAGATCCGAGCGCCGCGAAGCGTCCTCAGCTGACGCAGGAGCTCATCGACGACGAACTGCCGTTGGCTCTCGTTGATGTTCATCGCTGCTTCGAGGAGCGTCGGGTGGTAGCCGAACTCGATCGCCGTGCTGACCAGAGCGGACAGGTCCTTGCCCAAGCACGATCCTCCCCATCCAAGCCCCGCGTCGAGAAAGCGCCTGCCGATACGGGAGTCGAGCCCCATTCCTGCGGCAACGGCTGATACGTCTGCGCCGACGAAGTCACACAAGCGAGCGATCTCGTTGGCGAAGCTGATCTTCGTTGCGAGGAAGGCGTTGGAGGCGTACTTCGTCATCTCCCCGGTTGCTAGGTCCGATTGGAGGAGCGGGACGGGCGATCGGGGATCTTCGTCTCCGGGGATCCGCTGCTCGGCGATTGGCGAGTAGATCTCGACCACTAGACGAAGTGCAGCGGGGTCGTCACTGCCGAGGACGATCCGGTCGGGATGGAGATAGTCCTCGACGGCGTGTCCCTCTCTGAGGAATTCGGGGTTGGAGACGACGCTGAAGAGCGTTCGGTGGCCTTCGTCTGTGCCGAGATCATCCTCGATCTGAGATCTCAACCATCGACCAGTGCCTATGGGCACGGTGCTTTTCGTGACGATCACGTGAAAGTGGCGGAGGTTGCCCGCAATCGCATGGGCGACAGCGGACATCGCGGACATATCGGGGTGCCCGTCGGTCCCCGGAGGCGTGCCGACGCATAAAAAGACGACGTCGGACTCGTCCATCGCCTTCGCGAAGTCGTCGGTGAAGCTGAGGCGGCCCGCCCCGAGGGACCTCGCGAGCAGATCGTCGAGCCCGGGCTCATGAAACGGCGCGACACCATCTTTCAACTGCTCGAGCTTTACTGGCTCCCGCTCGACCGCGATCACCTGATGACCTACGTGGGCGAGGCAAGCGGCGACGACGGTACCGACATAGCCGCTCCCAATCACCGCTATGCCCTGAGCCAAATGCACCCTTTGCGTTGGTGTTGCGCAGGTAACTGCTACCCTGCGCTCGATTGATGACATTCTAGATGGTCCGATCTCAGTGGCAAACGACAACCGATCTGAACGGCGAGTGTGCCACTCGACACGAATATTAAGGAGAACGCCCGTGGAAGCGGTCGTGACGGGAGCGGCCGGCTTCATCGGCAGCCACCTCGCAGAACGACTGGTGGCCAGGGGTGATCGCGTCGTCGGCATCGACTGCCTGACCAACTACTACGACACCGCCGCCAAGCTTGAGAACCTCTCGTCCTTGCGCAGTAAGACCAACTTCACCCTCGTAACTGACGACCTATGCAGCGCCGATCTCCGACGCCTGCTGGCTGGCGCTGAGGTCGTGTTCCACGAGGCGGCGCAACCAGGGGTACGCGGGTCCTGGTCGGATGGATTCGCCGAGTACTGCTCCAACAACGTCCTCGCGACCCAGCGAGTCCTCGAAGCTGCCTTGGCAGCTGGCGTGCCGCGGGTCGTTTACGCCTCGAGCTCTTCGGTCTACGGAAACGCGACCGAATACCCGGTGAGAGAGTCCCACCTGCCGCATCCGGCGAGCCCCTACGGGGTGACGAAACTCGCGGCGGAGCATCTGTGCTCCCTGTATGCCACCAATTACGGGCTAGCGACGGTCTCACTCCGCTACTTCACCGTCTACGGTCCGCGCCAGCGCCCGGACATGGCCTTCCGTCGACTCGTCGACACTGCGATCACCGGTGGCTCGTTCCCCCTCTACGGTTCCGGCCATCAGGTCCGCGACTTCACTTACGTCGGCGACGTCGTCGATGCGAATCTGCTTGCGGCCTCTTGCGACGTGCCTCCCGGATCGGTAATCAACATTGCCGGCGGCACTCGGGCCGAGCTGCTTGAGGTAATCGACATGATCGGTGCCTTAGTTGGGCGGCGGGTAAGCGTTGAGCAGCTGCCCCGGCAACCCGGAGACGTCGAGCGCACCGAAGGCTGCATCGACTCGGCCGCCAACCTGTTGACATGGCGGCCACGAACCACCATGGCCAACGGGCTAGCTGCGATGGTCGAATGGGCTCGGCGGCAGAGCTAAGAACCTGCGGCAAGGCCATCCGTCGATCAGCGTGCGCTGGACCCATCTCTATCTGGTTGGCAGGCACGATCCTTCATCCGAGACCGGTCCAGTCGGCGGGCCTCGGGCTGATCCACCGAGTTCCGGGAGCACACAGTTCCCAGGAACCAGAATGTCAGCTCCAGAATGCGAACTGAAGGGCGATGCGTAAACCAGGACGAGCGCGGTGCCGACTGGGCACTGAGCTCGAGGATGTGGTTGCTGCCGATGTCGTGCCGCGATTGATGCGCTACATCGTGAGTAGAGACGAATTCGTTCGTCGCTGCGACGTGGACGCTGTCGTCCGCGTAGGTGCTGAGGTCGTCCATTCCGGGAACCTGAGGGGCTCGCCGTGCTGGCGGGTGCACGCCTGGATGTGCAGAAGACAGAGCGGCTTCGTTACTGGGGTCATCTACCGCGTGCGGGACCCGACGGGCGGAATTTCGATGGCTGCTTCATCTGAGGCGCCGACACTGAAGATGTTCACGGACGTGTTTCCCGGATCGTGCTCCGCGATGGGAATGTCCCGTAGCCTGTGTTCAGGTTCGAGCAGAACACAAAGTGCGCTTCGGGCATGGATCTCAGCGCGTAGACAATCCGAGTGGAGTAGCTCGTCAATTAGCGCCGGTCGTAGACGATGTTGACGATCCAGTCGTCCTCCCATCGACAGCGCGTCTCCGATCCCAACCGGATGATCGAGTGGCCGAAGGCTGCCTTGACAAGGTTCGCGGTGAGACTCCTCAGGTTGGTCTCATAGTCACCCGTTGCTCTGCGCGCGTGTCAGGTGGCCAGAGACTCCACGTTATTCGGCGTCGGAGTGGCGGCGATGACGACTGTACGTTGGGTCGGAGCAGTCGAAAGCCAGCTCGCGCCACTCGCGGCACGACTGACGAAGGTGACGGCGAGCCTCTATGAAGCCCAGCGCGATTCACCTCACCACGACTCGGTGCCGGCACGGCGGGGCCGCGTCCCCCCGACGAGCCGGAAGTGCCAACCCCCAACCACCGAGGCCCTCCCCGTCGCAAGCTGGCTCCCCGAGTACGCTTTTCTGGGCATGACAGGTGTCGGCATTCAGCTCGCCGAGACCGGTGGTGATCGCCTCGCTGGCACCGATAACGGGGAACTCAGATAACACAACGACCTCGCGAAGAGGAACCCGAGGACCACGCACGGATCTCCGCGGATCGTGCCACCTCGCTGAGGGCGATCCTTAGCGGTCTTGGCTGGAACACGACCAGCCAGATCATCATCGTTGCGACGAACGTAGCACTGACACCCTTCTTACTTATCCATCTTGGGCTCGCTGCATACGGCGTCTTCGCGCTCGTCTCCTCCTTCCGGGGTCTTCTGTCCAACCTGGACTGGGGTCTCGGCCCTTGCGCCACGCGCTACTTCGGCGTTTACGCGGGCGCGGAGGACCGAAAGTCGACATCATCGCTCCTCGTGACGATGTCCTGCATGGTCTTCGTGGTGGTCGGGACTGTGGCGGCAATCGCTGCGCTTGTCGCCCCCGACCTCACGGTTGTGATTCATTCCGGCACTGGCCTGAGGCACGAGGCGACACTGCTCATCAGGGCGTTCATGCCCCTCTACCTGGTGTCGACCTTGCGGGGGCTCCTCTCGAAGGTCGTTGGCGCAGAGGGCCGCTGGGCCTACCTGAACGTCACGGCAACGATCGCCATGCTTGTCGACGCGGGGATCGCCGTTCTCCTCATTGAGCTGGGTCAGGGCTTGATGGCGCTGTTCTGGGCTAGCGTCGGCGCAGAAGCGGTAATGCTGGTCACAGCGGCTATCGGGGCTCGATGCTTCATTAGCGTCCGGGCAATGCGGTTCATGCCCTGGGCGCAGGTGCGAGAGCTGACCCGCTACGGCAGCCGAGTCCAGATTGCCGAACTGGCGAACTCGTTCAACATGGAGATCGACGCGCTGCTCGTTGGTCTTCTCTTTCCCGTCGGCGACGTGGCCCTCTACGCCATTGGCTCGAATTTCTCGAGCGGGCTGGTCAACCTCCCTTTGAACGCGGGCGGGCCGATCTTTGTCGCCCTGTCCCGCACCTTTGGGAGGTTCAACCTGCGGCGAACGCTGGAGGAGTTCACAAGGCTCCAACGTCTCTGGGTCCGGGCGGTCGCGTCGTTCGCGCTCATTGGGGCCATGAGCGCCGTCGTCGCGATCCCGAAATGGCTCGGGCCCAGGGAGCGTCTCGCCGGCGTGGTCGCCGCCATCCTGCTCCTCGGCCAGGCTGTGCAGATCTTGAGCCAGGTGATGGGCTCTTTAGGCAAGTCCATCAATCGCCCGGGTCTTGAGTCCCGTTATCTCAGTGTAGGTATGGTCGCCAACATCGCTCTAACCGTGCCGTTGGCGTTCTCCATAGGGATGATCGGCGTGCCCATCGGCACCGCTGTCGGCGTGACCGTGAGCACCGTCTACTTTCTTCGCATCGCTCGGCGGGAGATCGCTCCAGACATCCGAAGCTTCTTCTCCGAGGTTCCTTGGCTCTCCGTGGTTGCCTCGGTGCTGGTTACGGCTCTGCTCGAAGTCCCCGCCTACGAGCTGGCCCCCAGGGGCGCGGCGGGCCTGATCCTTTGCGCTGTCCCCGCCATTGCGGGGCTCGCGGTCTACGCCGCGATGACGTTTGGAATCGGCGACATACGTCGGTGGTACAGCGAGCACACCGGCCATCGGGTGGGCGCTGCCCTTGCGTCTGAGATGCTCGGCAAGACAGCGAGTCCCATGCCGCTACTGCCTGCTATCGAGCAGGGCGCGACCGGCACCATCTCGGCGCATCTCGGGGAGCTGCACCGAGAGCGATACTCTTCCGACGTTGACGGCGGCGGCCCGGCTGACATACCCACCGTCTAGCCGCAGTTCCGAGATAGGTCGTTGACATTGCAGGGCCACATTCCTTCGGATGGGTCTTGCAGATATCACGCAAGGCGAGGCCCCTCAGCTGTCGACGACGCCTCGAAACTGAGCACCTGACGCGGGTCGAATGCTGCGCGCTTTCCCCAGCGCAGTACTCCATCGATCCTCGAGTCGCGCCGACCCGAGGAGGAGGGGTGCACGACGTGTCGAAGGCGGCGAACGCCGAGAAGCTCCACATGAGCCGCAACACCGTCGATCGGCTGTTGTCGCTCAACGAGCCACATCATTCACGAGTAACCGCCGGAGGGCAGCGCGCTCGATCCGTTCCAGACGAGATCGTCGCCATGCCGTCAGACCCGACTTCAGCCGATGCGCGATGAAGTCGCAGGTCACATGGTCGCGCTTCGCCCGTTTTGTCCCTACATCGCCCTGGAAGCTCGTTTCAACAGGTGAGCTTTGAGCGCCAGGTCGAGGTGTCGACGCCGAACGCGCCGAGGATCGCTGCTTGGAAGGGGCTCGGCCGGGTGATCACTTGACGCGCGACCTTGTCGGTGCCGACGAGGTTGACAGCGCGGATGCAACCGAGCTCGCGAAGCGCCCGCCGGGGCAAGAGAACCTGATCGGGTAGATCGGGGTCAATGACGCGGTGAGCCTCGAGGTCACGAGCCATCACCGCTTCGATGACCGCCGCGAGGACACAGAGCGCGATGTGGCCGCGGACGCGCTTCTCGGTGAAATGCAAGATCGGTCGCAGCCCAAGAAACTCCTTTAGCACCCGAAAGCGCCGCTCGACGCGCTCGCGGGAGCGGTAGTGGCGCACGACGTCGACACTCGACGCGTCCTTCTTTGACGGTGAGGTCAAGCGCACGTAGCGACCGGCAGTGATCTCGTCACCGGCCGTGCAGGGATACCGCGAGAAATACTCCGGTGGTCCACCGTGCGGTGCGCCCTCGAGCCCGACTTACACAACTAGACAGGACACCGACGAGGCGCGGCGTGGGCCGCTGATCTCTGTGCTCCCTTCATGCATATAGTGTCGTGAAGAAGCGCCCATTACCGTTACGTTCAGGCTAGCTTTGACTCTGTTGGCAATCCGACCGTTGAGGTGAAGGTGTCCATATCTGTGGTCATTCCGACACTAGATCGCGTGCAACGGTTACGCCACGTACTGCCCACGTACTTGTCCCAGCCAGAGACACGTGAAATTATCGTCGTCGTCGACGGAAGCCGCGACGGCACCATAACCTACCTCGCTGATCTCGTTAGAACTCAGTCACGAATTCTCTATATCGATAACGCGGTCAATCGTGGGATCCCATACTCAAAGAATGCCGGTGTCGCGATTGCAACTTCAGATTATCTCTTCTTCGGGGAAGATGACCTGGAAATCACTGATGGATTCTTCTCCATTCTCCTTGCGCACCTGAAGTCCTCCGGGGCCGATGTGATAGCCGGACGAACGGTCTGGCGGGACCTCGGTGAGCCGGCGGAGAAGGCGCTAGCCCGCGCTGATCGCGAGCCAGGTCCCGTTGTCGACACAAAGACCATCACTCTGCATCAAAATGTTCGTCTTGATAATGACACGCGGCAGCTCCTGCTTGGCCCCCTGCTCACCAAGAGAGAACTGTGTAAGAGATATCCCTTTGACGAGCGGTATATTTCGAATGGTTGGCGTGAAGAAAGTGACTTTCAGCTGACCCTTCAAGAGCACGGTTTCAAGCTCTTTGCTTGCCCGCACGCGATTTGTTATAACCTCATTACCGATGAACGAAGCGGCGCGCATAAGACGAGTGGCATACGACGCGTCAGCCGAAACCTTTCCAACAATTGGATATTCCTGGGCAAGCACAAGGAATTCATCGCCGAACATTTTCAACCGGGCAATCGATTCGTGTGTACGACACGTCTTGCAGTCCTGTTGCTCAAGAAAGATATTATGGTGCCTCACCTTGAGCGAATGAAGCGGGCCCTCTTTGCCCATATAAACCGGTCGCGAGTCTCTACTGAGAGCAGGGACTGTAAGGACGACGGACGCAGGTGAAGCGGGCGATCGTCGACTGGCTCATCGTGGGCACGAGGAGGACACTCGCGTGATTACCGGAGGCTCATCCCTCGACGACAATGCGAGGACGCTCACCCCGGTTGGTTGCGTAGGGCCGGATTGCCACCATGGCTGGTCGTCCGGCTGGAAGGGCCGCGTGGATCCGTGATCAGCGTTCGTGCTGGGTAACATGAACGGGGCCGGGTCGCCGTGGCCTGCAACAAAGTTCCGATCTGTCGACGAGCTGAATCACGACACCGCTGATGCGGGAACGCCTAATCAAACGAGCGGCCGATCATGGGCGAACGATCGTCAAAGCTCAGATCGGACATGATTCGCGCCAAGGCCGAGCGCTACCAAGTCACGCAACAATGCAACCCCTCCAAAGCTGCCACGAGACCTGCGGCCGAAATCACCCTTGCAGAATGCGACCAGAAGGTTACGCACCCCGCTCGGACGACTTGGGGACTGATGGATCTTGGATCGTCGTCGGCACCGTGTTTCAATTATGGAGAAGTAGTCGATCACCTTTGTATTCCGCGGATCACAAGCGGCAAGGAAGCGTGCATAACGTTCGGCAAGTGCGGCCTTGTATGAATACGCCGTCGGCTCGATACTGAGCGCGACCCTGGCCCTTTCGAGACTACTGCGGACCTTTGGAGCGCCGTCAACGTTTCGCTCGTGCTGTCGGTAGCTAGCCAAGGCATGCCGAACCTCGAGACGTCGACAAGTCGCGAATGCGAGCAACGAGATCACTTCGTCATGAGCAAGCCGCCCATCGACAAAGTGACGGTCCGAAGGTCGATCCTCCCACCGCACCGATTGCAACAACTCAGCTCGAAAGAGTGTCGTGAACCCTGGCGCGAACCACCACGGATCGCCCACAAGCGGCTCTAGCACACACGTCCTGGCATAGCGAGGGTACAGCCGACCCGTCGGCACGAGGTCTGCATCAGTAACCACAGCGGAATGGCTGAGGAACCCTACCTTGCTAACCTCCATATGCCGTTCGCATACCTGTAGTTTATGCGGGTACCAGACGTCATCTTGGTCACACCACGCGATGACTTCTGTACGAGCCTGCTGGGCCGCATACCAGAAGTTCTCCGCGAAACCGGCGTGAGGGCCCTTGATCAGCACGACTTCGAACGGCGCTTCCCGAGCGAACCTTCGCGTAATCTCCAGCGTCCGGTCGGTCGAGCCATCGTCGGAGATGACGAGTCGCTCGGGAAGCCGCGTTTGTGAAGCAATACTCTGCAACTGAGCCTCGAGCCACTGTTCGCCGTTAAGCGTCGCCATTACGACAGCAATAGTCGACATTAATCATTCATTCCAGCGCGACCAACTTCCATGCTTGCTCAATCTTAGGAGGTATGAGGCTCCCTCAGGCAAATACACCTCGGTAAGGCAAGGACTGAGACTGTTCCACCAACGGTGCGACAGCACTCCCGGCGCGCCACTCGGAACAAGCTCATCCGCTTGAATGGCCTTTGCTTACACGGTTGCGCGATTTGCCGCCTCACCTCGCGTCGGGCTCAGAATTCATCATCGCAATCAACATTTACCGAGTCTCCGCAACGTGCACTATCGATCATCGCTCTTCGCCAGCGGTGTGCATACCCGCGGTTCCCGCACGAAGCCAGAACATAGCTAATTCTATCGCCGCATCTCAAAACATCCGGAGGATTCCTAACCCGTACTGTGAGCGGATCTCTCGTGAACAAGCCAGCGGTAACCAGCACGTACCATACCCTCGAGCCGGCACGACCACACGACTCCTCCGTTTACAGGATAGGTGCGGTTTCCGAGCCGTCGCTTATAGTTGTCCTGCCCAGGACCCAGATCTAGGCCATCGACACAGCCGCGGTCGGCCGCTTCAGCGACGGCCAATAATATCATTGTTCCTAGCGCATAGTGACTCAATGTACTATCGTAACCAGTAAACCATCCATAACATGTCGAGTTGGATTGCAGCTTATAGTCTGCCGCAAGCATCCTGTTTCCGGCGAACAGAAGGCTAAGGACACCACTGCATTCCGGATTATCAGTTACCATCAATTCTTCGAGAATCCTCATGGACGTTGGGTCCGCTAGGAGTCGCTGCGTTCCTTCGTACTTGGCAGACTTCCATTCCATGAGCCGACGAAGATGTTCTGGATTCCGACTACGCCATTCAAGTGACAGTGGCCCGATCGCGCGTTCGGCGGCTCGCCGAGTTCTACCAGCTTCTCTCCTGATCGAGCGAGGCCGATTTTGTAGGTATGATGCGTATCCACCGCTGAGATCAATTACTTGACAGAGGACTGCAGCGTCGCGGTAATGGTACGGCGTGAGAAGCCGCTGTTCGGCAGGCACAGCGTTGAAACGCCATCCTCTCAAGCTTGCCGCCCTGACGACGGACCGTGGGTCAAAGGACACGCCGGATGCAATAAATCCCTGCAAGTTATTCAGGGGCCAACCTATGGGCATGGCGATCCTTCGTGGAGTGAGCTCGTAGGGAAGGAACGCTTGGATCTGGCCGTTCTCCTCGACTACGGCAATACGAGCATTCGACCGAGCTCGCCCAACGACTTGCACGTAGGTTAACGATAAGAAAGGGTTGAGCATAACGGGCGACAGTTGTTGAAATTGGGCCCACAGTGCTGCCTCGCTCGGCCCAAGGTCACCCGGTCGGATGACAGTTACCCGCATAAGCATGCCTCTGAAATCACGCGGAATCGCGTATCTGGCGCCGTGGCTTCAGACATCATGGCTTTATGACCATACCGTGACTCGTTCCCGCGGCGTTCTTAGCGTCCGTCTGCGAGTTTAGCCATGGCGGTAGTCATGAGTTAGCGAGCAAAAACCACGGCCCTGCGACAGCGGCCTGACCACCACGGCCCGAATTCCCAGTCGGAGGTTAGGGACGTTGGCTCTCTGGCACGCACATTCACCGATGGTTCGCAAGATGCGGCTTCCAACGGCCAGTGTCGCAAGACACCCGGTGCTCAGTGCAGTTGCGTAGTCGCTACTCCAAAACCTTTTCGCAAGCGAGACCGATCAAGACCCCACCCCTCGAAGGAGTCTGGAGCGACATATCCGGATTCGGCACGTGACGCGCCACTCGGATGCGGCCAAACTCTTGTCTTTACACGCTCGTTCACTCGAACGCTTCGCGCCCGAGAACACCCCCGAGGTCATGACGAGACCCGTCTTCCTCAGCCCAATGAGCCGGCTTCAGGCCCTTCATCAGCCTCACTCAGGAAACGATCACGTTGAGGATGTAAGCAAATACCGATCAACAGTGCTCAGCAGATCTCGTGAATCATCGGAAGTGGTGACAGCCGACCTCGGTCCCTCAGGAGTGTCACAACATCATTGAGGCTCGACTAACCCGGGAACCCCCAGGCCTGGATCTCGGAGAGCCCGATGTTGAGTGTCGTCGAGCTGACGCTCGTGACCGTCATCAAGATGCTGGTCGTGGTGATGGGTGACGGCAAGGTCACCGTCAGCCCTG
>Ga0187875_10002066_pt1 | contig 15099 bp, 16 predicted proteins | sample June2016WEW_17_1_2_FD_132978 | JGI IMG/M metagenome (GOLD analysis project Ga0187875, IMG submission 132978) | Peatland microbial communities from SPRUCE experiment site at the Marcell Experimental Forest, Minnesota, USA - June2016WEW_17_10 | ecosystem: Environmental > Terrestrial > Soil >... | reverse complement strand
GATGCCGACAAGGAGGGCTACCTCCGCGGCTTCCGCTCGCTGATCCAGACCATCGGACGGGCGTCGCGCAACCTCGACGGCCACGTGGTCATGTACGCCGACGGGGTGAGCGACGCGATGCGCCGCGCGATGGCCGAGACCGATCGCCGTCGGGCCATCCAGGTGGTGTTCAACGACGAGCACGGGATCACGCCGCAGACGATCGTCAAGGCGGTGTACCAGCTCGAGACCCATCGTGAGGAGCTCAGCTCACGCGCCGCCAGCTTCCAGGAGCAGGCGGGGCTGCCCCCGGACGAGCTGCTCCGCCTCGCCAAGGATGTCGAGAAGGAGATGAAGCGGGCCGCCAAGGACCTGGAGTTCGAGCGCGCGGCGGAGCTTCGCGACCGGCTCACCGAGATCCGGCGGCGGCTGGAGGACGGGGACGGCGCGGAGGCCGCGCCGTCGGTGGCCGCCGGCGCGGGGAGGGGCCGGCCGCGGGGTCGCGCCGGGGGACGGCCGGGCCGGCGCTGATCGCCCGCGCCCCGGGTGGCGCGACCAGGCCCGCGCGGCGCGAACCATGCGCCGGGCAATGCAACCGACTCGCGACAGGCGATCCGCTCCGCGCCCCGAGCCTCGTCACCGCATCGTCATAAGGCCGCCACGGCGGCGATTAGACTGGGAAACGTCCCGGTAACAGTGCGAGGTGATGGCGTGAGAATGTGGAGACGGCCGGCGGCCGGACCGCCGCCGGCGCGGCGGGTTCCGCCGCACACCTCGAGCCTGACCTGGGATCTCGGCGACCTCTACTGCTCGGCGCGGGGTTGCACCCAGAAGACCGGCCTCGCCTGCAGCTACATCGACCGCCACGAGCACCCCTGCCCGACCGGGTGGTGTCCCGAGCATCGCTACATCACCCACGGCGCGGTGTTCTGCCCGACCCACGGCCGTCTCCTCGACGGCACCGCCGGCGAGTTCCGCGAGTCGGTCCGGGTCGACCTCGGCAACGCCGTGCCCGTGGTGCTCTCCTGGATCGCCCAGGAGGTCGACGCCGAGCTCTCGGCGGCGATGCTCCAGCTGGCCATCGAGTGGCATCAGGCGCTGGTGCTCGACCCGGTTCACTTCGCCCTGGTGGGGCCGCACCGGGTGCGCACCTGGGAGCGGGCCTGGAAGATCTGCGAGAACCTCGGTCCGACGCTTCGGGTCTCGATCGTGGTCGAGGAGGCCGAGCCCGGCATCGTCGAGGCTCGCATCAACGCCCGGCCGGTGCTCCGCATCCTGGTCCCCTGGCACGAGAGCCACGGGTTCGGGGAGAGGCCGGCCACCGCGGAGGCGGCGGCGGCCGCGGTCCACAACTTCCGCGAGCGCCTGCTCGCCGCCCTCACCAGGGGCATCGGCGAGTGGCGGCGTGACAACCTCGGCAATCGGGAGGCCGAGGACGCCAGCCTCACCGGCATGGTCTGGCAGGGTTCCGCCGACTCGGCGGCTCCCTGGGGGTTGCGTCACCGCCGCTGACCCGGGGGCGCTCCCGAGGGCCGGCTGAACGCACATCCGTTCGGTATACTGGCCGGATGAGCGCGGGCAGTCGCGGCCAGCCGGTCAAGACCTTCGTCTGCCGCGCGTGCGGCTGGTCCTCGCCCAAGTGGCAGGGCCGCTGCGGGCAGTGCGGCGAGTGGAACGTCATGGCCGAGGAGGTCGTCCGTTCCAGCGGCCCCGGGCGGCCGGGCCCGCGGCCACGCGCCCTGCCCCTGGGGGAGGTCGGGACCCGGCACGCGCCGCGGCGGTCGAGCGGGATGGCCGAGACCGACCGCGTGCTCGGAGGTGGGCTGGTCGAGGGGTCGCTGATCCTGCTGGGCGGTGACCCCGGGATCGGGAAGTCCACGCTCGCCCTCCAGCTCGGCCACCGGGTCGGCACCTCCGAGGCCCCCGCCCTCTACTGCGCCGGGTAGGAGTCGCCGGCCCAGCTCGCCCTCCGGGCGGATCGGTTGGCGTGTCTCGACGACCGGGTGGTGGTGGTCGGCGAGACCGACGTCAACGGCTGTGTGGAGGCGATCGCCGCCCTCCGTCCGCCGCTCGCGGTCGTGGACTCGGTCCAGACCCTGCACGACCAGGAGATTCCCGGGCACCCCGGGAGTCCCTCCCAGGTCAGGTCGGCGGTGACCCGGCTGATGGCGTGCGCCAAGGAGACCGGGGTTCCCATCCTCCTGGTCGGGCACGTGACCAAGGACGGCGCGATCGCCGGCCCCCGCACCCTGGAGCACATGGTCGACGTCGTCCTCTACCTCGAGGGAGATCGGCACGGCGAGAACCGGCTGCTGCGCGGGCTCAAGAATCGCTTCGGCCCGGCATCCGAGCTGGGGCTCTTCCGGCTGGCCGAGGCGGGGATGGTGGAGATCGGCAGCGCCGGCCGTGCCTTCCTCGACGAGCAGAGCCTCAGCGTCCCGGGCAACGTCCTCACGGTGACCTCGGAGGGGTCGCGCGCACTGGTGGTGGAGGTGCAGGCGCTCACCGTGCCGGTCGGGCACGCCATCACCCGCCGCACCGCCTGGGGCTTCGACCCCGCCCGGCTCAACCTGCTGGTCGCCGTCCTGCAGCGCCGGGCGCGGCTGCCCCTCGGCCAGCGCGACGTCTTCCTCAACTGCGCCGGCGGGGTTCGCCTGGTCGAGCCCGGTGTCGACCTGGCCGCCGCCCTCGCCGTCTGGGGTGCGGAGACCAACGCCGGCTGGGACCCGGGGACGGTCGCCATCGGTGAGGTGGGGCTGGGGGGTGAGATCCGCCGCGTGCGCTGCCTGGAGGCGCGGCTCGCCGAGGCGGCCGCCCTGGGCATCCGGCGCGCCGTCGTCCCCGCCGGCCAGGAGGTCCAGGCGCCGTCGTCGATCGAGTGTCACCCGGTTGCCGACCTGGCCGGGGCGGCGCGCCTCCTGGTCGCCGCCCCGGGCCGTGCCCGACCGGTGCGGGCGATGCCCCGCTGGATGGCGGAGGCGCCTGAAACCGTCGCGTGACGAGGATGCCCCGAGCCCGGCGGTGGTCGCCGGGCTGTGTTTCAATCGGCCCATGATTGCGCCGCAGACCCCGCGGGTTCGGCATGCGCGGATCCTGGCCCGGTTGGTCGGGGCCGTGGTGGGGATGGTGGCCGGGGTGCTGTACGGCGGCTACATCGCCGAGCAGTCATTCGGCCATGGCGCCCTCTCCGGTGGCGACGGCGCGGTGCTCGCCGTGCTGCTCGGCGCCGGGGTCGCGGGCGCCGCGGCACTCGCCCTGGCAGCCCCGCTGCTGACCGTCGAACCCTTCCTCTGGTTGGAGGACATCCTCGACCACGCGCCAGCCGGCGAGCTGCTCGGGGCCCTGGCCGGGGCCACCGCCGGTCTGCTGATCAGCGCCCTGGTCGCCATCCTCCTGCTGCCGCTGCCGTGGGGGATCGGCCTCGGCGTCTCCGGCACCGTCGCCTGCTGCCTCGTCTACGTGGGGATACGGACCGGCACGAGGCGCCGGGACGCCTTCGCGGACGCCCTGCGCCGCCGGGGGAGCTCGGCCCAGGCCGCGGGCGATCCGGAGCCCCAGGACGGGGTCCCGATCGTCCTCGACACCTCCGTCCTCATCGATGGCCGGATCTCCGACGTCGCCGCCAGCGGGTTCATCCAGGGGCGGCTGCTGATCGCCGGATTCGTCCTCGAGGAGCTCCAGAAGGTTGCCGACTCGGGGGACTCGCTGCGCCGCTCGCGCGGCCGGCGGGGCCTGGCCGTGGTCGAGGAGCTGAAGCGTCAGGTCCACGTCACCTGCGACGTCATCGACGACGACTTCCCGGGGACCCCGGAGGTCGACGCCAAGCTGGTCAAGCTGGCGCGTTCCCGCGAGGCGGCGCTGATGACCCAGGACTTCAACCTCAACCGGCTGGCCAGCGTCCAGGGCATCAAGGTCCTCAACCTCAACGACCTGGCCAACGCCCTGAAGCCGATCGTCAGCTCGGGCGAGGGCCTCGAGCTCACCATCGTCAAGGAGGGCAAGGAGCCTCTCCAGGGCGTCGGCTATCTGGACGACGGCACCATGGTGGTGGTGGAGGGAGGGCGCGACCACCTCGACCACCAGGTGCACGTCACCGTCACCTCGGTGCTCCAGACCGCCGCCGGGCGGATGATCTTCGCCACCACCGCGACCGACCTGCGGCCGGGGGTGGAAGGGCGGCACCGGCCGGCGCCGCGCCCGACCCGGGCGGGCACGCGCTGAGCGTCGCGGTCATCGTTCCGGCGGCCGGCCGCGGCGAGCGGGCCGGTGTCGACAAGGTCTGGTCGGACGTGGCCGGCCGCCCCCTCCTGGCCCACGTCCTCGAGCGCGTCGGGGCGGTGGCCTCGGTGGGCTCGGTGGTGGTGGTCTGCCCCGAGGCTCGCCACGATGCCGTCCGCCGCCTGGCCCGCGAGCTCGGGCTCGGTGGGGTGCGCTGCGTGCCGGGCGGCCGGCGACGGCGCGACTCGGTGGCGGCCGGCCTTGGCGCGGTGGGGGACGCCGAGATCGTCGCCGTCCACGATGCCGCCCGTCCCCTGGTCTCCCCGCAGCTCATCGAGGCGGTGATCGCCGCCGCCCGGCAGCACGGTGCGGCCACGGCCGCGATCCCCTGCGTCGACACCATCAAGCGGGTGGAGGGCGGGATGGTGGTCGAGACCCTGCCCCGGGAGGCGCTGGTCGCGGTCCAGACGCCTCAGGCATTCTCCACCGCGCTGCTCCGGCGGGCCCATGCGCTCCGCCCCTCAGAGGACGCATCGGACGACTGTCTGCTGGTGGAGTGGCTGGGCGAGCCGGTTGCGGTGGTCCCCGGGGAGGTGGGGAACCGGAAGATCACCCACCCGGAGGATCTCCTCTGGCTGATGGATCAGCTGCGATGAGCCTGCGCATCGGACACGGGCTGGACGCCCACCGCCTGACCCCGGGCCGGCCGCTCATGCTCGGAGGGGTGCTGATCCCCTCGGACCACGGGCTGGCCGGGCACTCCGACGGGGATGCGGCGGCTCACGCTCTCGCCGACGCCTGCCTCGGCGCGGCAGGCCTCGGCACCATGGGTGACCACTTCCCCTCGGCCGACGAGCGCTGGCGCGGGGTCAGCGGTCGCGAGTTCCTCGCCCTGGTGGCCGCCAAGCTCGCCGCCGCCGGCGCCCGGGTGCTCAGCGCCCAGGTCGTCCTGGTCTGCGCCCGGCCCCGACTCGGCCCCTTCTTCGCGGCCATGGGGGAGGCGATGTCGGAGGCCCTGGCAGCCCCTCCCGGGACCGTGGTGGTGGGAGCCACCAGCGGTGACGGTCTGGGCGCGGCCGGGCGCGGCGAGGGGATCGTCGCCTCCGCGGTCGCCCTTCTCGAGGTCGGCTGAGGGCCCGGTCGCCGGCCTCCCCAGACCGGACGGGCTAACCGGCGGGCTCGGTCGCGACCATGACCGAGGCGTGCACCCCGGCGTCGCTGACCAGCCAGAGCCGGAGCGACCCCTCGTCGACCTCGGAGACGACGCGAACCTGGTCCCCCAGGTCCATGGGGAGGCGGTGCTCGCACTCGGAGGTGACCGGCACCCGCCCGGGCAGGCGACGGACCAGCTCGTCCTCGACCGCCTCCCAGTACGCCGCGTTGTTGACGTGGCCGAGCACATCCAGGTCGGTGGCGCGGATCACCCACGGCCGGCCCTCGACGTGCGGAGGTGGCCCGGGGTGGTGCAGCCTGGCTGAGACCGCCCGCGCCCCGGCCCCCCAGACGCGGTGGAATCGCTCGGAGAGCTGGGCCGGCCGGCCGCTGACCGCGTCCACCGCGGCCCAGAGCACCGCCGTCTCCAGCCGGCCCCCGGCGCTCCCCCGCCCCGAGGTTCGCCGCTCCGCCCAGCGCGGCCCCGCGCCGGTGCAGAAGGTGGAGTAGCTGATCCGCTCCAGGTAGCGGGGCCAGCGCTCGATCCGCATCGCCGCCCGCCGCACCACCCAGAAGACGGGCTCCTCGCTCATCCCGGAGTCGGTGCTGTCGTCGGTGGCCACGTCCTGGAGGTGGCGGGCCAGCGCGTCGAGGCGCAGCCGGCCGCGCTCGTCAGCGTCCCCCAGCCGGACCGGACGGCTGGCGCCGAAGACGCGGGCGCGCGGGTCCGGGTCGAGGCCGGTGGAACGGAGCACCCCTCCCGGCTCGGCGTCGCTCACCGGGCCAACGTAGCGGATCGGCGCGAGCCCCCGCTCGCGCGGATATCCTTGAGCGCCCGTGAGCCTTCGCCTCTACGACACCCTCACCCGCCGGCTGCAGCCCGTGGCGCCGCTGGAGCCCGGGCACGTGCGCATCTACACCTGTGGGCCCACGGTCTGGAACCGCGCCCACATCGGCAACTTCCGGACCTTCCTCTTCGAGGACGTGCTCCGTCGCTGGCTGGAGCGTCGCTTCGAACGGGTCACCCACGTCATGAACCTCACCGACGTCGATGACCGGCTGATCCGCAATGCCACCGAACGCGGCCACGACCTCGCCGAGGAGACCGCTCCCTGGGTCGAGGGCTTCTTCGCGGACGTCGACACCCTCGGCATCCGCCGCGCCCACCACTACCCGCGGGCGACCGCCTACATCGAGGAGATGGTCCGCCTCATCGAGCGGCTCGAGGCGGCGGGGGTCACCTACCGCAGCGAGGGGGGCATCTACTTCCGGATCGCGGGGTTCCCCCGCTACGGCGCGCTCTCGGGGATCCCCGCGGGGGGGTTGGTGGCGGGCATGAGCGGGCGCGTCGACGCCGACGACTATGCCAAGGAGGACGCGCGCGACTTCGCCCTCTGGAAGGCGGTCGAGCCGGGGGCGATCGGCTGGGAGACCCGGCTGGGCCGGGGCCGCCCGGGCTGGCACATCGAGTGCTCGGCGATGAGCATGGCCCTGCTCGGCGAGAGCCTGGACATCCACTGCGGGGGGGTCGACAACATCTTCCCCCACCACGAGAACGAGATCGCCCAATCGGAGGCGGCCACCGGCAGGACCTTCGTCCGGCTCTGGTGCCACGCCCAGCACCTGACCGTCGACAGCGAGAAGATGGCCAAGCGCTTCGGGAACTTCCTGACCGTGCCCGACCTGCTCGAGGCCGGCTACCGGCCCTCGGCGATCCGCTACCTGCTCATCACCGGGGCCCACTACCGGCGCACCCTGGATTGGAACGAGGAGCCGCTCCGGGCCGCCGACGAGGCGGTGGGGCGGCTGCGCGAGTTCCGTGACCGGGTGCGGGCCCTTCCCGACGGCGTCGGTGGCGAGGGGATCGGGGGGCGGGCCACAGCCGCCACGGCCGATTTCGCGGCGGCGATGGATGACGACCTCAACCTCCCCGAGGCGGTGGGCCGGCTCTTCGCCGCCATCCGGGACCTCAACCGGCTGCTCGACGCCACCACCCCCTCGGCGGCGGTCCGGCAGACGCTGGTCGCCATGGTCGACCAGGCCGACGACGTCCTCGGCGTGCTGCCGCTCGCCGATCGCGAGCGCGCCGGCTCGTCGCTCGGCGCCGAGGAGGAGGAGCTTCTCGCCCGCCGGGTGGCCGCGCGGGCCGGTCGGGACTTCGCCGAGTCCGACCGGATCCGCGCCGACCTTCTCCAGCGCGGCATCATCGTCGAGGACACCCCTCAGGGACAGCGCTGGAAGCGCGCCTGAGGGGCCGCCGAAGCAGCGCGATGGACATCCTCTACGGGCGCAACCCGGTGCGCGAGGCGCTCCGAGCCGGTCGGCCCGCCCGCAAGCTGGTGGTGGCCGAGGGCCTGGGCGAGGAGCCGCGCCTCCGCGAGATCCTGGCGCTGGCCGGCGCGCAGGGGGTCCCGGTTGAGATGGCCGGACGCGCCCGGCTCGACGACATCGCCCACAGCGAGCACCACCAGGGGGTGGCCGGCTACTTTCACGGCCGGCCCCCGCTGCACCTCGATCGGGTGCTCGAGAGCTGCCGGACGCCCGCCCTGCTGCTCCTGCTCGACGGCATCCAGGATCCCCAGAACCTCGGGGCCCTGATCCGCACCGCCGAGGCGGTCGGGGTGGACGCGGTGATCACCCCCCGGCATCGCGCCGCCACCCTGACCCCCGCCGCGGTCAAGGCGTCGGCGGGCGCCAGCGAGCACCTCCCGGTGGTCACCGTCACCAACCTCGCCCAGACCCTGGCCCGGATCGGCGAGGCGGGGATCTGGCGGGTCGGCCTGGCCGCCGAGGCCGAGGAGCGCTACGACCGGGTCGACTACCGGGAGCCGACCGCGATCGTGATCGGCGGCGAGGGGGAGGGCCTCCGCCAGCTCACCCGGAGGAGCTGCGACCGCCTGGTCTCGCTGCCGATGACGGGACGGGTGGCATCGCTCAACGCCGCCGCGGCGGGCGCCGCCATCCTCTACGAGGCGTTCCGTCAGCGGGGCTTCGCGGCCCGGTGAGCCGGCTGGTCGTCGACGGCTACAACATCATCCACGCCTGGCCCGACCTGGCCCGGAGCATGCGGGCGGAGAGCCTGGAGGACGCCCGCCGCCGCCTGGTCACCCGGCTCGCCGAGTACCGGGCCAGCACCGGCAACGAGGTGCTGGTGGTCTTCGACGCCCGGCGGCGCACGCCGGGCAGCCCCGGGCGGGAGGTGATCGAGGGGGTCGAGGTCTGGTACGGCAGCAGCCTGGAGAGCGCCGATCACGTCATCGAACGCCTCATGTTCGAGTCCTCCCGGCGTGGCACCGGGCTGGAGATGGTGCTCGCCACCGACGACCACCTCCAGCGCGACCTGGTCCGGGCCAAGGGGGTGCCGACCATGTCGTCGCGGGTCCTGCTCGCCGAGGTGCAGCGCGCCGAGGGGGAGCGGAGCGGGGAGATCCGGCGACGGGTCGAGGGTCTGGCCACCGGCGACCGCCTGGAGAGCCGGCTCGACCCCGAGGTCCGCCGCCAGCTCGAGGCCATCCGGCGCGGGGAGCCCGACAGCGCGGTGGGGGAGGGGGAGGGGCCGGCCCCGCCTGTTCCCGGTGCCCCGCCCCCGCCGGTTTCCGAGCCGCCCGGGGCGCCACCGGCCCGCCCCAAGATGCGCTGGCGTCGTCTACGCTAGGTCGGGTGGCGCGACCGCCGCGAGGTCGCGCCGGCCGGCCCGGCCGACGTAGCTCAACGGTGGAGCGGCGGTTTTGTAAACCGTAGGTTGGGAGTTCGAATCTCCCCGTCGGCTCCGATTTCGTCTTGGTTGCTTCGGGTGCGTGTTGTCAACGGCCATCAAGATTCTCCACCGGTGGCCATGAGAATTCCCCACCGCCGGCCGGTGTGTGAAGGTTCGGGTTGGCTCCTCCTCTGTGGATAAGTGACGGGGTGCTGCAGGTCCTCGGAGCTTGTCTGCGCGCCTCTCAGGCCTTCTGAAGGGCCGGCCGCCGCGGGGGATCGGACGGTCCCGATCGTTCGGCGCGTTGAGGACGTGCTCGAGCCTCGCGGAGCCGGTACGACTCCCCACTGATGACGACGACCTCGGCGTGGTGGAGGAAGCGGTCGAGGATGGCGGTGGCGCTGGTGGCGTCGGGCAGGAAGTTGGTCCACTACTCGAAGGGCCAGTTGCTGGTGATCACCAGGCTGCGGGTCTCGTAGGCGGTGGCCACGAAGCGGAAGAGGTGGTTGGCGGCGATGCTGTCGAGGGGACTGAAGCCGAGCTCGTCGACGATGACAGGTTTCCTCTGCTTCTGTGCCGGCGTGCTCTTCCATATGAGCGTCCTGCACTCCTCCTGCGGGCCGGCTCCACCGTGGCGGTCGCGGTCGCCGGTGTCGCCGGGTCGGCGGCGTCGGAGAGCGACACCGTGGTCTTGGAGATGTGCAGGGTCCGTAACGTTTCATGTGTTTGACGCGTATCCATAGTGAAGGAACCCGGCCCCAACCCCCAGAGCTTGCAAGGGGAAACACCATGAACATCCGTCTCGTCCCCACCCTCGCTCTCGCCCACGGCTCTGCTCCGCGAGCTCTGCTGGCTGGCCTGGTGCTGGCCTTGGCGGCCTGTGGCTCGACGACGCATTCCGCCGCCGCGCCTTCGAGCCCCAGCATCTCCGGCGCGGCGAGTCCCAGCCCCTCTGTCCCAGGTGGCGCCGGCAGCTCGCCGACCCAGGCGGCGGTTGTCGCCTGCCCGACAGGGTGGCTGTCGGCGACGAAAGGGCAGTCCAACGACGCGGCGGGCCACATCGCGTTTACCGTCGTTCTGACCGACATATCGGCCGAGACGTGTGGCCTCGAGGGCTTCCCGCTCGTTGAGATGTCCTATCCAGAGCCATCGGCTGCGACGGGTGCGACCCAGATGGATGGCAACCCGCCCGCTGGAGCACCGGAGAGCCTCACGCCGAGCTTGGTGATGCTGGCGCCTGGCGCCTCGGGCTCGTTCGTCTTCCAGTACCTGGATGTCCCGGGCGGTCCCCAGGCCTGCCCCACCTCGTCGGCACTGGTCATCACGCCGCCGGGCGCGACGGGGAGCGTCGCTCTCGCCGTCAGCGTGGCGCCCTGTGGAGGAGACTTCTACGTGTCTCCGATTCGTTCCGGCACGGCAGCGCCGTAGCGCATCGGTGCACCTCGGCAGGCCCAGCTTTCACGGTGGTGGGGTTGCCGGTCGGGGGTGTTCAGGAGGCACGGGCCCTGGTTCTGGGCGGTGGTGCCATGCGCCTTCCGTGAGTTCCGCACAGGCAGGTGCTCACGCGCCGCCGGGGGCGGGGAGTCCGCAACCGGACCTCCGCATCGTGGGCGTTCGTCGACCACACAGCTTTGGGGAGGTCATCGACCCGGCTCACTCGGCGTTGATCTCGCCGGCCGGGCAGTGCGGGGACCAGCCCGGTTCTCACCGCTACAATGGCCGCCGTGAGAGGCAGAGGGTTGCTGGCCGTCGGGCAGGCCTGGGCCAGAGGGCGCTCGGAAGCGGAACGCTCGATCGCCTACCTGGCCGACGGGCTGGCGCTGACGGCGGTCATGCTGGCCGTCTGCATCCTGATCCGCCCCGAGAGTCTCCGGGTCAACTACGGGGTCAGCTACCTGGGCGTGTCCACGACGACGATCGTCCCCTACGCGATCGGCCTCGTGGGTGCCGCCTTCTGCATCTGGCGCGCCTCCGACCTGGTGGCCGATCTCGGCCACAGCCTGATCGTGAGCCGGGCCATGAAGGTCATTGCCTTCCAGATGATCGGCCTGCTGCTCACCCCCTACACGCGATTCGACGCCGAGCACATCTTCTTCGGCTCAACCCTATTCCTGGTCCAGTTGGGACTGGCTGGTCTGGCCATCAAATGGCAGGGCGCCAGCGATCGCAACATCCCGCTGCTGACCGGCGTCATGGTCCTGAGCGGCGTCGCGGCCGCCTACTACCTGCCCCAGGTCCGCGGCTTTGAGCTGCAGGCGCAGCTGATCTTCCAGCTGGCCTTCTGGGTGCTGTTCATCCGCCTGCTGCGTGGCCTCCAGCTCGAGCCGGCCAACGCCGGCTGAGCGCGGCGGGCTGAGCCTCTGCCGACGCTCGCCCCGGGCCGGGCCCTGCCCACCGACCGGCAGACGGGCCCGGCGCAGGGCCGTGGCCCGCGGCCCCCTGACTCACCGCCCGGCGACGGCCGGCGCTCAGCTCGCGACCGCGCAGCTCGCGGTCCCAGCCGTGCCGTCCGTCTGCTTCGATCCCATGGTCGGAGAGGACTCGCTGCCCAGCGTCGGGGTGGCCGCCAGCTTGAGGTTGTTGGTCTCGGCGGTGAAGCCGTCGGAGATGCAGGTGGGTGCCGACGAGCTGGTGGCGGTCAGCTTGGTCACGGCCTCGAGCGTGTTGCTCTTGCCGAAGAACGCCTCGCTGCCGCCACCGTCCCCGAACACGCCCCACTCGGTGGTGTTCCAATTGGGGGCGAGGTCGACCTTGGAGTCCAGCCCGGTGGCGAGGGTCGCCTTGCCCGAGTTGATCAGCTCCACCTCATCGTTTCCGCCCGACGTGGCGCTCCCCGATAGCGAGAGCGTGGCGAGGCTCTTGGCGGTGAGCCCCTTGCCGCTCAGGAGGGTCGCGGAGCTGTTGGTGTAGCAGTCACCCGAGTCCGTGAACCAGCCCGCGGGGCAGGTGGTGTCGTAGTCGATCAGCCAGTACTGCATGAACACCTCGTCCGGGGAGGCGGTGTAGAGGAACTGCTGCCAGGCCAGGCACTTGGACGGATTGCTGGCCCCGGCGCAGGCCGGCGAGCCGCTGAAGAACTCGGTGTTGAGCTGCAGTGAGAAGACGTTGGCAAGCTTGGCTCCGGAGCCACCGTTCTGACCCTTCTCGCTGATCGTCGAGCTGACGTCGGTGAAGGTTCCGGTCGCCTTGGAGATCAGGCCCGACACCTCGGCCGCGTAGTCGACCCCGTTGCCGACCGTGTCAGGAGCGCCCTTCTGCGAAGTCGGCTGCACCGGCGCGAACGGCACCTCGGGTGCCATCACGCACTCGACGGCCTGCCACACCAGCGCTGGAAACGAAGCCTGGAAGCACCCGGATCCCACCGCGGGAACCTGCGCGATCTCCGCCTGCCAGGCCGCGGCGGTCAGCGGGGCCCTCGGGCTGGCCGCCGACGCCGAACCCACGCTGATGCCGGCGAGCGCCAGCACGACCGGCGCGACCACACCGAAGGACCTTAGGCTCCTGCGCATGTCTCCCCCCTCATCACTTCGCCACTCTCTCCGAGCGCGTGGACTCGACACCGGGTCCGTCAACCCCACCGCCGAGTGCGCCCCAGGATAACAGGCGTTATGCGGCCCGTCCAACGGCCTCCGCCCGGCCGACCCTCGACCCCGGCGCGGTGTCAGGCAGTCGGGGCTGAGCGGGAGGTCGGGTGCCAGGGTCGGGCGTGGAGACGGCCCATGCCGCTGATCTCGCCACCACGGCGAGGCAGACGATCGCGTCGGCGAGCTTGTCGGCCGCCTCGTCGGCGGTTCGACGCTGCTGTGACGGGAGGAGCTCGAGGTCGGCCAGGCTCCACAGACCATTCAGGAGACGGTCTCGCGTCATCGGCTGGGTTCCCATCGGTGCTCGGTCAGAGCCGGGCGCGCTGCCTCGGTGCCGAGCGATGGCCGAGGTAGACTCGCTGGCGGGCGTGAGGCCCGCCCCGCACTGCCGTTTTGGCCGATGGCTTCTGCCGGCGTCCGGACGGTGGAAGCTTGGCGACACGCTCTGCGGCCCGGGTTCTCGGCTGGCGGCCCCTCTTCTAAGACCGGAGTGACCTCGATGAGCACGCGCCTCGTCCTGCCGCACCTCCCGACCACCGCGTCGGGATTGCGCCGCGTCTTCCTCACCGGCAGGCATGGCGCCACGGATGGCGACGGCATCCCCCATCTGGCCGCCCTCCCCACAGGTGGATCATGAGTGGCGAGCTGGTGGCCCTATCGCCGGAGATGGCAGCCGAGCTCGTGCCGCCAGCAGCGCGAGAAGAGCTCCTCTCCGTGTTGCAGGAGGCGGTCGCGCTGCTGCCGCTGGCGGAGGTCGTCGTGGCTGCCTGCGATGGGCCGGGGATCAAGGGGTCGGAACCCGCGAGGACGGCGGGGAGGGTCAGCTCGGCATACAGCCTGCTGGCCATGAGGGTGCGCCAGCTTGCCATCGGCGTTCCGCTCCGCACTCGACTGGCGCAGCTGCTCGAGTATCACGCTGAGCTGGTTGGGCAGGCGCAGCTCGCAGCCTACGGCCACCGGAGCGAACGCACGGAGCGTGCCCGCGGAACTGGCGGCTTCGGACCGCCGGCGAGCGAGCTGACCCGGCTGGGGCGGACTCTCGATTCCGTGCTGCGCACCCCGCCGGCGACGGAGCTCGACTGACGCGAACGGCTGCCCGGGACCGCGCCCCCGGGGGCTGGGGCACCAACCGGCCGCGTATCATCCGTGGCCGAGCAGTGAAGCTTGCTCCTGAACCAACCGCCCCCTGGGCCAATGGCTTCTGAGTGATGCTGTGGCACGTGCGTGACGGCACGGGAGGATAGACGTGGACACCACCATTACTCGAATCCATGGACGCGAGATCCTCGATTCGCGCGGTAACCCCACCGTCGAGGTGGAGGTGGACCTGGCGTGCGGGGTCAGCGCTCGCGCGGGCGTCCCGTCCGGAGCGTCCACCGGGAGTCGCGAGGCGGTGGAGCTTCGCGACGGAGATCGGAAGCGCTTCGGTGGCAAGGGAGTCCTCCGAGCCGTCGCCGCGGTCGAGGAGACCATCGCTCCCGGGCTCCTCGGCATGGACGCGAGCGCCCAGGCGAAGGTCGACGCCGCGATGATCGCCCTGGACGGGACGCCCAACAAGGGCCGCCTCGGAGCCAACGCCATCCTCGGCGTGTCGATGGCCTGTGCACGCGCCTCCGCCGAGGCCAGCGGCCGTCCCCTGTACCAGTACCTCGGCGGTCCCGGGGCGACCCGCCTGCCGGTGCCGATGATGAACATCCTGAATGGCGGCGTTCACGCCCACCACCAGGGCGCGGACATCCAGGAGTACATGATCGGCGCCTACGGCGCTGCGGACTTCCGCGAGGCGGTCCGCTGGAGCAGCGAGGTCTATCGCGTGCTGCAGGGCATCCTGGTCGAGAAGGGGCTGACCGTGGGCGTCGGCGACGAGGGGGGCTTCGCACCCCATGTGAAGTCCAATCGTGAGCCCCTCGACCTGATTGTTGCGGCGATCGAGAAGGCGGGACTCCGGCCCGGGGCCGACGTGGGCATCGCCATGGACCCCGCCTCGAGTGAGTTCTTCCGCGACGGGAAGTACGACCTGAAGACCGAGGGCCGCCAGCTCAGCAGCGAGGAGATGGTGGGCTACTACGAGTCGATGGTGGCGGACTATCCGATCTGCCTTCTGGAGGACGGCCTGGCCGAGGGCGACTGGGACGGGTGGAAGGTCCTCAATCGCAAGCTCGGCGCGACCATCGAGCTGGTGGGCGACGACATCTTCTGCACCAACCCGGCCATCATCGCCCGGGGTATCGAGGAGGACATCGCCAACTCGGCCCTGATCAAGCTCAACCAGATCGGCACCCTCACCGAGACCATCGCCGCCACCCGGCTGGCCCAGTTCCACGGCTGGGGCGCCTTCGTCTCCCACCGTTCGGGCGAGACCGTCGACAGCTTCATCGCCGACATGACGGTGGCGCTGGACACCGGCCACCTCAAGACCGGTGCACCCTGCCGGGGTGAGCGTGTGGAGAAGTACAACCAGCTCATGCG
>Ga0187875_10002061_pt1 | contig 15107 bp, 17 predicted proteins | sample June2016WEW_17_1_2_FD_132978 | JGI IMG/M metagenome (GOLD analysis project Ga0187875, IMG submission 132978) | Peatland microbial communities from SPRUCE experiment site at the Marcell Experimental Forest, Minnesota, USA - June2016WEW_17_10 | ecosystem: Environmental > Terrestrial > Soil >... | reverse complement strand
TCCTATTGGAAACGACAAGCCTGCTCGAATACTTACGGATCAATTGGGACCAGCTAATAGAAAACCGAATAAAACCAATCCAGTTGTCTTTTATGTAAAACATTTTAACCGGACACTACTGAAATTTATTAATGCTTAATCGATGGCTAAATGCGGATTGTAAGGTTTATGGAACTGGGTTCAAGCTAGGAAATAAAAGAAAAAAGGAAATAAATCAGATGTTTAGTAAAAATAGATTTATTGTGACCCATGAAAATCTTGCAGAAATGAGAGCAGACGATTTTGCAAAAATAGTCATAAGGGAATATATTGAATCTGGACAAATTGCCTATGAGACGCTTCCACCTGCAAATAATTAATATTTGTCGTTAGTTTATAGAGGGTATAACAGCTTAACCTAAAAATCTCGAAATGGCTTCCTCCGATCAAATCAATCCTCTTCGAAAATATGTCTCCGCACGAGAGCAAGAAGAACCCTTTCTAAAACAAATTTTGATTACTTCCATGTATTCTGTATTCAATTTTAAAGCACGCAAAACGGCTTTAGCTAGTTTATCATTCGTTAAATCTCTTATTGATGAAGGCCATAATGTCGAATTACTTTAACATGGCGCGTTATGGTTTGTAATTGAAAATAACGACAAATGCAGCGACCATTCGATGGAAAAGATCGACCGTGATTTTCCTATTTTTGTCCTATACATGACTGTCGTTGAACGGCAGAAATACGCAGCTGGGAGTGCTTCCCTTAAAACAAAAATGGACGGTGCCGGTTGTTACCAGAAGCCGTCCACCGACCGGGAATTCCCAGTCCGGTATTAATATATGCCAAAACGCCGGTGAATGCAATGATCTCTTCTTCGCCTGCATCAGTAGAGGTGTGGAAGGAAGCTCAAAGGCGGGGTAAGGGCGCGTTTGAGAAGATTCCGCCTGAAGGGGCATCTGATGCTTACACTTAAACGGTAATGGTATATAACGAAGGAGGCGGGAGATGAGAAAAATAATTGTTTTATCATTTATTACATTAGATGGAGTAATGCAAGCACCTGGCGGACCTGAGGAAGATACAACAGGCGGTTTCAAATATGGCGGTTGGGTTGCACCCTATTTTGACGAAGTTGGTCATAAGGTCATGGAAAAACAGATGAAACCTGCAGACCTTCTTTTGGGCAGAAAAACATTTGAAATTTTTGCTGATTACTGGCCAGAGCATGAAAATGGATGGCCAGGTATCAATGATGTCACAAAATACGTCATGTCCAAGACCATGAAAAAATCAGATTGGAAAAACTCGGTTTTCCTCAAAAGCCTGGCAGATATCGAAAAACTCAAAAATTCAAAAGGTTCTGACATTAAAGTTTGGGGCGGTAGTAAGCTTATTCAGCTGTTATTTAAGAATGATTTAGTGGACGAACTCTGGCTCAAAATTTACCCGCTGACTCTTGGTAAAGGAAAAAAGTTATTTGAGGATGGCACGATCCCGGCGGCGTTGACATTAATAGAGAGTTCTGTTACGCCACGTGGAGTGATTATTGCCAATTACAAGCGAGCTGGAAAAGTCAAGACAGGCGCTATGGTTGCTTAAGGAGAAAGAAAATGAGAAAACTAATTGCAGCAATCAATATGACACTTGACGGGTTTTGCGACCATACGGTAATGATTGCAGATGATGAATTACATCAACATTACAATGAGCTATTAAGTAACGCAGACACCCTTTTATACGGAAGAATAACATATCAACTGATGGAAAGTTATTGGCCAACCGTAGTAAAAAATCCCACTGGTAACAAACCAATGGATGAATTTGCGGTATTAATAGACAACATTTCAAAAATTGTTTTTTCCCGCACGCTGAAAAATGTTGATTGGAAAAATGTAAAGTTGGCAAAGGGAGGCATTAAAGAAGAAGTTTTTGAACTCAAGGAACAAGCAGGTAAAAACATTTTAGCTGGCAGCCCGAGTTTAATAGTAACGTTAATGCAACTTGATTTAATTGATGAATATCAACTCTGTGTCCAGCCAATTATTTCAGGAAACGGTTTGCGATTATTTAAAAACATAAATGATAGAATAAATCTTAAACTCATAAAAACAAAAATCTTTGGCTCTGGTTCCATAACGCTTTATTATGAGCCGGCAAAAAAATGACTGACAGCATGAAACGACATAACTTCGGAAGAAGAAATAAAAATTGTGGAAGGAAGTTCAAAGGCGGGATGAGGGCGCGTTTAAGTAGCTTTTAAAACGCCTTTAAAGGGGGGGTGAAGGGCGCTCACATTTACTTTTGGCCCGTTTCGGGAGTAATAACCGATTTAATAAGTCTGACTCCTAAATCAAATGCTTTTTGCAAATCCTCAGCCGATATTTTTTCAACACGATTAGTTTTTTCTTCTTTATCCGGCATCGGATAAACGTACTTTGAATAATCGTCAAATAGAACGGTATTAGTCAAAGTCAGTAGTTCACAACTGCCCAATGTATGGCCCATCATTTCTGAAAAACTAACTAAAGTATCCTTGAACCCTCTTTTGACATAAATTTCATCATTCACGTTCATCGTTGCAATCAAAGCCGTTTTAAAGTTTTTTGGTTTAGGACCCGTACCCGTACCGCCATAATCAAGATATTGGAAAAGTAATCTATCCGTAAATGAACGCATTTGACCCGATAGATTTCCATAATAAATAGGCGAACCAAGAACAATTGCATCTGATCGTTCAATACGTTCCAGCAAGGGCTTAAGTTCATCATTTACCGTACAATGTCCAAAAGATTTACTATTTTTCAATTTACAGGCATAACAACTGATACAGTCTTTGTAGTTGAGGTCAAAAAGATTTACAAAATCAGTTTCAGCGCCTGCCAATTGTGCGCCTTCAATGACACGGTGTAACATTTTTGCGGTATTGCCTTGTTTTCTTGCGCTACCGCACAGAGCTATGAGTTTCATAAATTATCTTCCTGGTTTTCTGTTTCAAATATTCGATCAATTATTTTAGACGATCTCATAAAAATAGGGAACGAAGGGTTACCCCGGAATGTTTGATGCAACAATTATGACAGTGCCTGTTTCTTTACCCAGACACGGGTGATTTCCCCGAATACATATTTGCGATAATCGCTTGCTTCTTTGTACGCTTCGTTTATATAGTCCCTGGTTTCTTGTGTGTAAAAATCATCGGGATTGGGGGCGGTAATTTGCGTTAATTTACATTCAATAATCAGCCTGGCTTCTTCGAAAGACATGTCTCCGGAAGGAGTTTGAGCACTTGTCAATTCTACTTCTTTCATTTTCCCGCTGTCTCTTCCCGATTTACTTCCCAAAAAGAGTATCTGTTCCTTATATTCATCCGGGAAGTACGACATCGTATATGTTCGCTCTTTTTGAATCATTTCAAGCGTATAACGGTCTGCTCGAAGAATACACCACGTGACGGGTTTCTTGAAAAGCATTCCCCAACCGCCCCCGCTGGCGGTCATGGAATTATAATGATCTTCCTTGCCCGCAGTAATAACCGGAAAAACTTTTCCTGCCAGCGTAAACACATTGTCGCCTATCTCTTCCGGAGAAATTTGTCTGAATAATTGATCAAAATTCATCCCTGCAATTCCCCGTGAAAAGCCGCCCTGCCGGGCGTCGGCGCTCAATGATCGCGATGATAGGGGAGTCCTCAGTATCTCGATACCCGCGCGATATACACCCCGTCAATGCCCATTTTCTTGATGTCAATTATCCCATTTCCGGTATTCGTCCTGCATACCAGCCTGCCGCGGAGATCGTAGAGCGAACACGCGACGGTGCCGTTTCGGAATCCTTCTGGAAGAGTAAAGCGGCTTCCCATGACCGTAAACACGGCGCTCCGATTCTGGAGTAGCCGATGCGGCGCATAACTCCCTGCCGCCACGGCGGTTGTCGGCACTACCGCCACCGAGAGGACGCCGCTGAATTCCGAATTATCGGTTCCGGTAACGGTAAAATTGAACGAGGCCAGTCCATGGAACCCGTTCGCGGGGGTGAATATGACGGTATGGAGGTCCGACGACAAGGCGGCGGTTCCATTGACCGCATTGCTGACGGCGAAGGTCGGGCTGACATCGGAAAAACCTCCGGCGTACTGCCGCAGGTCTATGGCGACGGAGGCGCCGGTAGTGGTTCGCGCATGAAAACCTCCCAACCAGTTGATATAATGCTCAATGGCATCGTACCCGTCGGACTCAAGACGCATCGCGTTATCGCTGTCAAGGCTCATATTATTGGCCAGTTTCCAGTAATCGGGTATGCCGTCGCCATTCGTACTGGGTTCTTTCTCGCCGCTTTGAATCGTCCCGTATCCGTTATTACCCAGTCCGGTTTGCGTCTGGCTGGTATATAACCCCCCGCCCGGACCTGCCGTGCCCGCGGTTGTTCCGGCGGCGCCCTTGCCCAGGGTTTTGATCTGATTGATGATCAATGAATCAAGTTGATCGCGGGGAAATGTTCCTGACAGGGAGGCGGCCAGGCGGTAGGCCGTCGGGGCGGTATACATCGGGACGCTTGAGGAGATGGCGGACCAGGGCGCGGCGAGAACAGTGACGCCGCCCGGTGCGGTTGCATCGCCGTTCAGCGCTCCATCCATGTTCTTATCTTCCAGGTTGCCCGAAGCGTAGACGCTCTGGTTTGCGTCAACCTGAAACCAGGTGTTGTCCGCCGTCGCCGCCGGCCCGAAAATAAAATAGTTATTGATGATATCGTGTTTGAAACTTCCGCCGGTATTCGCGGTGGTGTATCCCGCCTGGTAATTGTAGAGAACGTTGTTGATGAAGACATTGTTATCCTTGGCCAATGGATTGCGGTTGTGCGAATTGGCAAAGATGGTGGTGAACCACGACCACTGATCGGCGCCCTCGACATGCGCGCCGAATTGCTGCCCGATAGGGTCGGCGATAAGGCAGTATTGGAAGGTGATGTTCGTCGTCGGGGTAGCGGCGTCGCCTACCCCGTCAATGATGTCCCATGGTGCGAATTCGAATGAACAGTGGTCCAGGATGACATTTTGAGAGAGGTAAAGGCTCAAGGCGTCATTCGTGGTGCTTGCGGTTTCGCTGCCGGGACGGACGCGGATGTAGCGGCATATGATATTTGATCGGGTGGTAAAGGACAGTTCTCCGCCGCTCAAGCCGATTCCTCCGCCCGGCGCCGTTTGTCCGGCAATGGTAAGATTGCCCTGGGTCGCGACGGATGATTTCAAGGCGATATAGCCGCATGTGTCAAAAACAATGATGCGGTTGGGGCTGCTGACCGCGTCGCGAAACGAACCGGCGCCGTCATCATTCAGGGTGGTGACATGATAGACCGTTCCGCCGCGTCCGCCGCTAGCCTGCGCCCCGAAACCCAGCGCTCCCGGGAAAGCCAGTGTCTGGGCGTAGCATCCTATCGGCAAAAAAGCGACCATGAGCAGGCGCGATGCGCCTGCAATGGAGAGAAGTTTACGTTTCATCGCGCGCTCCGTTTCTATGCCGGAGGTCCATGAAAGCTATTTTTCCGGAGTTTTTTCCTCTTGCCACCCACGCCAGTCGCGTTTCTTGATCTTTTCAAGAAGAGGGGCGTCGACAATCCACTCTCGTTTTGCATCGTCCCAGATGGTCGCGAGTTTTTCAGGCCACTTGGCCTTCAATACGGACAGGATGTTCGGATCAAGTTTTGCCATATAGAATGATCTAACCTTGCTGATGTCGGCCCCCTCAAGGTTGGCGCTGTCGAGATTGGCGCTGTCGAGGTTGGCGCCGTCCAGGTCGGCGCCCTCAAGGTTGGCGCCCTGAAGGTTTGCGCCCTGAAGGGCGGCCCCCGCGAGGTTGGCTATCTGAAGGTTGGCGCCCGCAAGGTCCGCCGCCGCAAAGTTTGCTTTTTCGAGGTTGGTGTACCGGAGGTTGACCCGCTGAAGGTTGACTTTCTCAAAATTTGCCTTCTCAAAATACGCCCGCTCGAAGTTCGCTCGCTCAAAGTTGGCCATCTGGAAGTCGGCGCCCGCAAGGTTTGCGCCTTGGAAACCGGCGCCCTGCAGGTTGGCTTCCTCAAGGTTGGCTCCCGCGAGGTTGGCGCTGTCGAGGTCGGCGCCCGCTAAATTGGCTTTCCAGAGGTTCGCTTCCCGGAGGTCGGCGTTCCAGAGGTCGGCACCCCGCAGGTCGGTGCCCTGAAAGTCCGCTTCCTGAAGCTGGGCTTTCTGGAGGCAGGCGCTGTCGAGGCGGGCGCCCTGAAAGCGGGCGCTGTCGAGGTTGGCACCCCGCAGGTCGGCCTTCCGGAGGGTGGCGCTGTCACCATGGGCGCTATCGAGGTCGGCCCCCTCAAGGTTGGCTTTCGCGAGGTTGGCCCTCGCAAGGTTTGCGCCCCGCAGGGTGGCTTTCTTGAGGTCGGCCGATTGGAGGTCAGCGTTCGCAAGGTTGGCGTGTCCGAGGCGGGCGCCCTGCAGGTTGGCGCTATCGAGGCGGGCGCCCTGAAGGTTGGCATCATCGAGGCGGGCGCCCTGAAGGGCGGCCCTCCGGAGGTCAGGTTCGACGCCGGTGTTTGCATCTCTCCATTTATTCCATTTTTCTACGCCGGATTTCAGCCTGCCGCTCTGCTGGCTGGCGCAGCCAATGTTTATCGCAAGCAACACCGTCACGGCAATGATGCTTTTGTAGCCAATCACAACGACCTCCGTGTGTTTTTATGAACCGTTATTGCCATAGAAGCCTTTCGTCGGATTCGGACGAAACGAAAAAGTGATGAAGCCCGGTACAGGTTAACCCTTTCTCAAAATAAGTTCCCTCACGCTCCAGAGCAAAGCCTGTCAGTGAAAAGCCTGCTGTCGTAAAAAGGAGGAGAAACATCGAATTTCGAATAACTGCAGCTTTTTGGGGGCAGTTTTGGAGTCTTGGCCGAAATCGGGGAATTGAATAGAAAAGCGCCGGAACTCGCATGAAACAATGATTTCCGAGGCTTTCCCATTGGTACACCATCGTGGGCTCGAACCAAGGACCTACCATTGGCTGATCTCGGTGTATAGGAGCGAGTCGGTCTTGCGGATCAGCCGCGGGCTTTAGGCTTGTTCAAGGTCACGGCTTCTCGAATGAGGGCCTTCAGAGCCTTCTCGTCTATCGTATCGCCTTCATGGAAGTCGATGGCGCGCCTTACCGTTCCATCTTGGTTAAACAAACCGTCAGGGTCCTTCAAAGAAGCCCCTTTCGCGAAGGTCATCTTCACATGATCCTTGTAAGTCTCACCGGTGCAGATTATCCCGTTGCGCGACCAGATTGGAGTCCCTCTCCACTTCCACTCCTCGGTCACATCCGGTACCGCTTCCTTGATGAGGACGCGGATCCGGGAGAGCATTTCGCCCCTCCAGTCGCCAAGTTCCTTTATTCTCTCATCGATTAGTTGGGACGCGGGTTTCGTGTCTTGTGGAGCCGGTGTCTTTGCCATAGATAAACCTCCATTATTGATGTTATTCTTGCCCTGAACTCTTGCGTATTAAAGCCGTTCCGGTATTGCAGCCAACGTTTGCGGCATGTAAGCGGTGACCGCTTGTTACCGTATGGTTACATCTTAAATTTGCCTTCAAAGGCGAACTCTTTGAGCGATATTCGATCACTTGGTTTTTCGCGTTCGCGAAGCGCTTCAGGGAGGTTTTCTTTTCTTCCGGGCCTTCCTAAAGCTACCATAGCCAGAATTTGATAGTCGTCCGAAAGATTAAGTTCTGTTTTAGTCGCCGCGTAATCAAAGCCCGCCATCCCATGACTCACCAGTCCCATGAGATGTGCCTGAAGCGCAAGATTCTCCCACGCGGCTCCTGTATCAAATGCAAAAGTTGGTGAAACCCTGCCACCGAAGGTTTTCTTCGCCGCTACTACAATAAGAACACCGGCATTGACGCACCATAGTTTATTGCCATCCATCAGGAACTTGAAAAACATTTCCCAATGTGGCGTATTTTTTTTCGCGTAAAGGAATCGCCACGGCTGGCTATTCATACAAGAAGGAGCCCAACGGGCAGCCTCAAAAAGAGAATTGATCTCCTCGTCCGAAAGCGCTTCTCCCGACATCGCACGCGGTGACCACCGGTTTGGGAAAAGGTCATTGCACGCATGATCGACATTTCGAGAGTTTACTTCTTTGGACATAACGTTTCTCCCTATGATTTGATAAGTTTTAAAGCATTACCTGTGGGATAAAATAAAAAATAGCCAACTTCCCAAAGCGAATTTTCCTATAAAACGCAATAACATTAAAAGCTTATCTAACTATCACGAATCATCGAAAAATCGGAACGCTCTTTACATAGGTATTTGCTCCCGCCTGGAATCGCACCATGTAACAACCGGCTGCCAGATTCCGGGTATTCCATGTTATGCAATGGCTGCCCTGATTAAGATTTTTATTAACAAGGGAGGCTATTTCATGGCCTGAGAGATTATAAACGGTGACGGTTACCTTATCAGAATGAGGGAGAGAAAATTCAATGGTTGCGTCAGCGTCGGTACGGCTCGGCGAGAGCACGTTAAAATTTGATCGAGTTGACACCGCTCGTTGAGACTTCGGATTAAGCACTCCCATTTGTGCAATAGGCCTGCTCCATACCCCGCCGCCATACGTCCCGGCAAAGAGCGTGCCGCCGCTTACCGCAAGCGACAGGACGGCGCTATCCGTGAGGCCGGAATTGATCGCGGTCCAGCTTGCGCCGTTATTGGTGGAAAGGTAAACGCCGTTAATCGACATCCCGGCAAAGAGCGTGCCGCCGCTTGCCGCCAGGGCTTCGACATCGGAATAGATTCTCAGGCCGGAATTGGCCGCAGTCCAGCGCGTACCGTTATTGGCTGAAAGGAGGAAAACGCCATCTCCCTCGGTTCCGGCAAAGAGCGCGCCGCCGCTCACCGCAAGGGACAGGATATCCGTATTCGTGAGGCCGGAATTGACCGCGGCCCAGCTTACGCCGTTGTTGGTGGAAAGGTAAACGCCGCCACCATTAGTCCCGACGAAAAGAGCACCGTCATTCACCGCACAAGAGGTGACGGAAGAATTATTTGCGAGGCCGGAATCGACCGCACTCCAGCGTCCGCCGTTATTGACGGATACAAAGACGCCTCCTTTCGTCCCGGCAAAAAGAGCGCTGTCGCTTACCGTAAGAGATACAATATCGGTAGTGGTCAGTCCTGAATCGACCGCACTCCAGCTTGTTCCGTTGTTGGCGGACACAAAGACGTCGCCATCCGTCCCGGCAAAGATACTCCCGCCGCTTACCGCAAGACAGGTGACCCCTCTATTGGTGAGTCCTGAATCGACCGCACTCCAGCTTGCGCCGTTATTGGCGGATACAAAGACGCCGCCATCCGTCCCGACAAAGAGAGCGCTGTCGCTGACCGCAAAAGAGGAGACATCGGTATTGGCGATGCCGGAATCAGCCGAGGTCCAGCTTGCACCGTTATTGGCGGAAAGAAAAACACCGTTACCCCACGTTCCGGCAAAGAGCGCGCCGCCGCTCGCCGCAAGAGCCTGGACCGTCGTATTCGCGAGTCCGGAATCGACCGCACTCCAGCTTGCGCCGTTATTAACGGACAGGAAAACACCGCTGCCATTCGTCCCGGCAAAGAGAGCACTGTCGTTGACCGCAAAAGATGAGATATCGGTATTGGCGAGTCCAGAATCGACCGCGGTCCAATTTGTCCCGTTATTGGCGGACAGGAAAACACCGCCGCCATCCGTCCCGGCAAAAATAACGCCGTCGCTGACCGCGAAAGATATGATATCCATATTAGTAAGTCCTGAATCGACCGCGGTCCAGCTTGTTCCGCCGTTGGTGGATATAAAGACCCCGCTGTCAGTCCCGACAAAGAGCGCGTTGCCGTTCACCGCAAGACAGTTGACAAAGCTATCACTGAGTCCTGAATCGGCCACGGTCCAGCTTGTTCCGTTATTGGTGGAAAGAAAAACGCCCCCGCCTTCAGTCCCGACAAGGACTGCGCTGTCGTTCACCGCAAACGATGAAATATCGGTATTGGCGAGTCCTGAATCGACCGCGGTCCAGCTTATCCCGTTATTGCTGGACAGGAAAACACCGCCGCCATCCGTCCCGGCAAACACGGCGCTGCCGCTCACCGCAAGAGAGTTGATGGTATAATCCGTAAGACCAGCGTTGACCGCGGTCCAGCTTGTCCCGTTATTGGCGGAAAGGAAAATACCGCCGTCATAGGTCCCGGCAAAAATAGTGCCGCCGCTCGTCGCAAGGGCCGTGATGTCCCCGCCATACGGCCCGTTGGTCGGGACCCATTGAGCGTCGACCATATGCGTCATTAAAACCGTTACGACGGTAACCAGTAACAGATTTTTTTTCACGGGCGCCTCCATTGGCTGTTGACTTTGTAATTTATCCATCCAAAATACGATTTGCAATTTTTTGAACGGATGATTTTCTGATTTTTTCAGCCTTGTCACGTTCGGTCCCAGCAAAATGTAATTTTCAACCCATGACCGCCATTATCGACTATAACGCCGGCAATTTGACCTCGGTCAAGCGAGCCCTCGATCATCTCAACGTGGAATCGACGATTTCATCCGATCCGACCGTCCTCCGCTCCGCCGAACGGCTGATATTTCCCGGTGTCGGGCATGCCGCCACGGCCATGACCATGCTCCGCGAACGCGGACTCGACATCGTTCTCAGGGAGGCGTTCGCGGCCGGGATGCCGGTTCTCGGCATCTGCCTGGGCGCCCAGATCATTCTCTCCCGATCTGAAGAGGGCGATACGCCGGGTCTCGGCATTATCGAAGGGACCGTGCCGCGGTTCACGTTTGCCGATCCCTCGCTCAAAATTCCGCACATGGGATGGGATACGGTCCGGCTGATCCGGCGGCACCCGGTGGTGCGGGATGTCAAACCGGGCGATGAATTCTACTTCGTCCATTCGTACTACCCGCTGCCGTCCGACCGACGCGCCGTGATCGGCGTGGGCGACTATGGAATTGAGTTCCCGGCGATCATCGGCAGGGACAACCTGATCGCGCTGCAATTCCACCCGGAAAAAAGCGGCGGCGCGGGGCTCGGCATCCTGAAAAACTTTTCGACCTGGGACGGCGCGGCATGCTGAGCAAACGAATCATCGCCTGCCTCGATGTGCGCGACGGCAATCTGGCGAAGAGCGTTAAATTTGTTGACACAAAAGATATCGGCGACCCGGTGGCGGCGGCAAAGCGCTACTACGAAGAGGGCATCGACGAGCTTGTCTTTTACGATATCACCGCGTCGAGCGACAGGCGGAATATCATGATCGACATGGTGAGCGCCGTCGCCGCCCAGGTCTTTATTCCCTTCTCGGTCGGCGGCGGGTTGCGAACCGTGGAGGACTGCACGGCGGTCAGGCTTGCCGGCGCGGAAAAGGTCAATGTCAATACGGCGGCGGTTGCCAATCCGCAGATTATTTCGGACGTTGCGGCAATGCTGGGATCCCAGGCGGTGGTGCTCTCAATGGATGTCCTGCGGACCGGCGTCAGCGCCTGCACACCTTCGGGGTACGAGATCGTTACTCACGGCGGCAGAACCCGTACCGGCCTCGATGCGCTTGCCTGGGCGAAGCGGGGCGAGAAGCTCGGAGCGGGCGAACTGGTGGTGAACTCAATCGATGCGGACGGCACCAGGGCGGGGTACGAAATTGCGCTGACGCGCATGATCGCCGAAGGGGTCGGTATTCCGGTCATCGCCTCGGGCGGGGGCGGAAACCCGGACCATCTCCATGAGGTTTTGACCGATGGCAAGGCCGACGCGGCGCTCGTGGCGTCGATCCTTCACTACAAAGAGTTTACGGTGCGCGACATCAAGCGCGCCCTCAGGGAAAGAGGGATCAAGGTGCGTCTGGTCTGATCAGCGCCTCGTTCATGGCGCCGGTACGATACCCTTCCACGTCCATGGCGACAAAGATGAATCCCGCCTTTTTGCATATCGCGCCGACCTCGCGGCGCCTGGCCCATGCCGCTTCGATCGCTTCGGGAGCAACTTCGATGCGCGCGCAATCGCCATGACTTCGCACCCGGAACTGCCCGAAACCCAGGGCGCGCAATCCGGCCTCGGCCAGGTCGATCCTCTTCAGCTTGTCGGCGGTAATCTTCTCGCCGTAGGGGAAGCGCGATGCAAGACAGGCGTAGGATGGCTTGTCCGCCGTGGGCAGCCCTCTTTCGGCCGAGAGCCGACGGATCTCCGCCTTGGTCAGCCCCGCTTCAAAGAGCGGCGAAACGATGCCCAGCTCGGCAAGGGCCTTTCGTCCGGGACGGTAATCCTTTGCATCGTCGGCATTGCTGCCGTCGAACACCGCTTCGAATCCCTCTTTTTCAGCAATCTCCCGGATTTTTGAAAAAAGCTCCCTTTTGCAGTAGTAGCAGCGGTCAGGCGGGTTATCGGAAAACCCGGGAATCAACGTCTCTTCCGACTCGATGACCCGATGCGGCAACCCGAGCGAGCCGGCAAGAGCGGTCGCCGCCTCCTGTTCCGAGGAAGGATAGGTGGAGGATGAGGCCGTCACGAGCAGCACCCGCTTCTCGAGCGTCTCACCCGCCACGCTTGCGAGGAGCGTGCTGTCGACCCCTCCGGAGAAGGCAATGACCGCCGATCGGTATCTGCCGATCGCTTTCTTTAATCGTGCGAGAGAACTTTCTCTATCGGGCATGGATAAATCGTTTGCTCCTTGCGGCGGCCGGATTGTCCCGCTACAAAAAAATTATATTATGCAATCGACCATGCGTGCGCCACGACGGCACCCGTTACGTCGTCGGTCCATCACCCTGCAGCAAGTCAAGCATTCGGAGCGTCTCCCTTTTATGGACTTCAGCGTTTCTCTCATCGATAAAATGCGCGCCGATGGCGCTCCCGAGGCTGCCATCGATTCATTCGCCCGCATGTACCGGCGGCGAATAAATGGCGAACCCTCGACTATCGCGGAGGCGGACCTTTTCCCGGTAAGCCCCGACTCGCTCCCATGCCTGGCGGAGCTTGACCGCTATGCACAAGAGGGGAAAACCGCGCTGGCAAAAACCGCGATCATCAAATTGAACGGCGGCCTGGGAACCACCATGGGGCTCGATGGCCCGAAATCGCTCATCATGGTGAAGAACGGGTTCTCCTTCCTCGATGTCACGGTGCGGCAGGTCGGACATCTGCGGGACTATCTGGGGATCACGATGCCCCTCATACTGATGTACAGCTTTTTCACCGATCCCGCGACGCGGGAGGCTCTCGCCGGGATGGACGCGGCTTCAAGGGATTTTGTCAAGTGCTTTTCGCAGCATAAATTTCCCAAAGTGAGCGAGGAGACGCTTGGACCGGTTTCCTGGCCGGAAAATACGCAACGTGAATGGAATCCCGCCGGTCATGGCGACCTGTTCCTCTCGCTCCAATCCTCGGGACTCTTACAGGAACTGCACGATCGCGGCTACCGCTACCTTTTTGTTTCCAACATAGATAACCTCGGCGCTGAAATCGATCTCTCAATTCTCGGGTATGTCGCTTCAAAGGGGCTCGATTTTCTCATGGAAGTAACCGATCGGACCGTCATGGACCGGAAGGGGGGCCACCTGGCGCGGCTCGGGGACGGACGGTTGACGCTTCGCGAAGCGGGGCAGTGCGCGCCCGAGGAAGCGGATGCATTCAGCAACATTGCCCGGTATTCTTTTTTCAACACCAATAATATCTGGATACGCCTTGATGCGGCAAAGCGATTTCTCGAAGAAAAAGGGAACCTGTCGCTCCCGCCGGTAATCAGCCGTAAAAGTCTTGCGGTACCGGGCGCCCCCTCCCAGGCGGTTCTCCAATTCGAGTCCGCCATCGGTTCGGCCATTTCGCTCTTTGAAAAGAGCGGCGCGCTCCGGGTGCCCCGCTCCCGGTTTGCGCCCGTTAAAAACTGCGACGACCTCCTGATGGTCAGGTCCGATTACTACCTGCTCATGCCCGATTACCGGCTGTGCGTCAACCCGGCGAGGCGGGCCGCGCCGCTGTCGATTTCGCTCGATCCGGCCTATTATTCACGGATCGATCTCCTGCAATCGCGGTTCCCGTGCGGCGCGCCGTCCCTGGTCGATTGCGCGTCATTTTCGGTGCGGGGCGACATCCGGTTCGGGTGCGATATCGCGGTGCGCGGCGCGGCATCATTGACAAATGCCGGCACGGTCCAGGCGTGCATCGAAGACCATGCCGTCATTACCGGGGATCGGATTGTCTGACGCCCGTCGCGCCGATGGAAACCGTTTCCCAACTTTCGCTTCCGCTTTTTACGCCGGTAATGTTCGACGAACTGATTGCACGCCGTCACGGCGGAGACCGTATCGCGGTGGTCGTCAACAACCGCCTTCGGCGCGGATGGCAGGTGCGTACCCGACCTTTTTCAAAAACCCGGCAGCTCATTATCCCGCCGTACCTTGTCGACGCACCCGAGGAGATAAAAGGCTGCCTTGTCGAGTGGGCGCTCCTCCCGTATCGCGCAACGCGCGCCGGAAAAGCGGCGCTCCGCGAAAGGCGGACTTTCCTTGAAAAAGAAGTCTGGCGTTACGTCGAATCGCTGCCCCGCGTCCCGCTCAGGGCGTCGCGGTTCAACCCGAAGCGTTTTGCCGGCACAACGACCGGAGCGGCGTACGACCTGCGGGAGGTATTCGATGCCGTCAATGCCGCGTGGTTCGACGGAAAGCTCCGCGCCCTTGTCCGCTGGGGCGATGGCGCCTCAAAAACCTCCTACCACACGGCAAAGGTCGATGTGACGGGAACCATGGTCGATCTCATCACGATTGCCGGGATCTATAACCATCCGCGGGTGCCGCGATTCGCCATCGAGGCGATCATGCGTCACGAAATGCTGCACATCGCAATCCCGCCGTACAAGAAAAACGGAAGGACCGTGATTCACGGAAAAGAATTCAAGAATGAAGAACGAAAATTCACCTGGTATCGCGAATGGCGAACGTGGGAGCGGGACCAGTTGCCGCTTTTGATGAAACGACGATGGATCAGGAGCGTGCGGGCTTAAAACAGCGGGCTGAGTTTCGGTTTTGAACTCATGCAATACTTTTTATTGATTGAATCGATAATTCCCGCTATTGCATCATCCGTTTCCGTAAG
>Ga0187875_10002059_pt1 | contig 15117 bp, 8 predicted proteins | sample June2016WEW_17_1_2_FD_132978 | JGI IMG/M metagenome (GOLD analysis project Ga0187875, IMG submission 132978) | Peatland microbial communities from SPRUCE experiment site at the Marcell Experimental Forest, Minnesota, USA - June2016WEW_17_10 | ecosystem: Environmental > Terrestrial > Soil >... | reverse complement strand
GGTGGGCTGGCCGGGATCACCGCCGCGATCGCACTGCGCGAGGCGGGCGCCCGGGTCACGCTGCTGGAGTCCCGGCCCAGGCTGGGCGGGGCGACCTGCTCGTTCACCCGGGACGGGCTGATCGTTGACAACGGCCAGCACGTGTTCCTCGGCTGCTGCACCGCCTACCGTGAGCTGATCGCCCGGCTCGGGATGACCGGCTCGGTGTCCCTGCAGGACCGCTTCGACGTCGCCGTGCTCGGCCCGCACGGTCAGGCCCGGCTGCGCCGGACCCGGCTCCCCGGCCCGCTGCACATGGGCCAGGCGCTGGTCACCTACCCGCTGCTGTCGCCCGCTGAGCGGCTTCGGGTCACCCGGGCCGCCCTCGCGATGCGTTTCCTCGACCCGGCCAAGCCCGGCCTCGATTCGCAGCGCCTGGGTGACTGGCTGGCGGCCCGAGGGCAGAGTGAGCGCGCCCGGCGGGTGCTCTGGGACCTGTTCACCGTCTCCGCGCTGAACGTGGCCGGGGACGACGCCAACCTGTCCCTGGCGGCCACGGTGGTACGCACCGCGCTGCTCGGTGCCCGGGACGCGGCGGACATCGGCACGCCGGCCATCCCGCTCGGCGACCTGCACGGCAAGGCCGCCGCGCGGCGGCTGGGCCAGCTCGGCGCCAGCGTGCGGCTCGGGGCTAAGGTGACCGCGGTCGAGCCACTGGCCACCGGGGGTTTCCGGGTGCGGCTCGCCGATCGCGGGGTGAGCGGCGCCTCGCGCAGCGCGGACATCGCCGCGGCGGACGGGGTGGTCCTGGCCGTGCCGCCGGAGGCCGCGGCCCGGCTACTGCCGGCGGGCGCCGCCGCTCCCGGGCCAGGCCCCGAGCGCTGGCGCGAGCTGGGTGCCTCCCCGATCGTCAACGTGCATGTCATCTACGACCGCCAGGTGACCCGGCTGCCGTTCGCGGCCGCGGTGGACTCGCCGGTGCAGTGGGTCTTCGACCGCACCGGCCCTTCCGGGCTGACCGCCGGGCAGTACCTGGCCGTCTCCGTGTCAGCGGCGGATGATGTCGTGGACACCCCTGCCGCCCAGCTAAGGGAGCAGTTCGTCCCCGCGCTGGAAGAGATTTTCCCCGCCGCGCGCGACGCGCGGATCATTGACTTCTTCGTCACCAGGGAACGCCGGGCCACGTTCCGGCAGGAGCCCGGCTGTGGCGAGAAGCGGCCGCGAGCCACGACCAGGCTGGCCGGCCTGGTGCTCGCGGGCGCGTGGACCAATACCGGGTGGCCCGACACGATGGAGGGTGCGGTGCGAAGCGGACTCAGCGCAGCGCGGGAGCTGCGACGCGATATTACTCAATCACGCTACGGAGCTCCCGTGCCCACGCGTGCGGCAGAGGTCGCCGGGGCCACGTCGTGACCGCCGTGATGCCCGTAGGCGTGGAGACCGCCCGTGATCTCGTCGGCCCGGCGATCGCCGCGGCCGTGGACCGGCTCAGCCCGGAGGTTCGCACTGTTGCCGCCTACCATCTGGGCCTGGACGGCAGCGGGGCGGGCAAGGCCCTCCGCCCGGCGCTGGCGCTGCTCTCGGCGAGGGCGGCCGGGGCGCCGCCGGACCGCGGCGTGCCCGCCGCGGTCGCGGTGGAACTCGTGCACAACTTCTCCCTGCTGCACGACGACATCATGGACGGCGACACCGAGCGCAGGCACCGGCCGACCGCCTGGACGGTGCATGGTGTCGGGGCGGCCATCCTGGCCGGCGACGCGCTGCTCGCGCTGGCGCAGGACATCCTGCTCGAGGACACCGCCGCCCAGGGAACCTGGGCCGCGCGGTGCCTGTCCGCCGCGGTCCTCAGGCTGATCGCGGGACAGGGTGCCGATCTGGCGTTCGAGCAGCGCAACGACGTGAACCTGCCCGAGTGCCTGACCATGGCCGGGGACAAGACCGCGGCGCTGATGGCCTGCGCATGCAGCATCGGGGCCATCCACGTCGGCGCGCCGCCCGGGCTGGCCATGGGCCTGGCCGGCTTCGGCGCCCACGCCGGGCTGGCCTTCCAGCTCACCGACGACCTGCTCGGCATCTGGGGTGCTCCCGAGGTGACCGGCAAGCCGGTCCGCGCTGACCTGCGGGCCAGGAAGAAGTCGCTCCCGGTGGTGGCCGCCCTGACCAGCGGATCCGCGGCGGCGGACGAACTGGCCGGGCTGCTGGCCGGGACCGAGACGCTGAGCGAGGACGACCTGGTGCGGGCGGCCCGCCTCGTGGAGGAGGCAGGCGGCAAGGACTGGACCGAGAACGAGGCCGCGGCGCAGCTGGCCGCGGCAGAGAACTGCCTGACCGAGACCGGCATGCCCGACGACGTGCGTGCCGAGTTCGCGGGGATCGCCGAGTTCATCACCGCGCGCCAATGGTGAGCGCGCTGCCGTGATGCATCGGTGCTCAGAGGTACGCGGTGAGGTGGCGGCGATCAGGAGATTGACAGGTTGACCGCTGGTGTGGGCCATCAGTGCTGAGGGCCCGGCGGTGCTGGCGAGGTTCAGCGCCGAAATGAGTCCGGCCTCTGGTGTGACTGGTGAGCCGGGTGGTGCGGGGCAGTGTGGTGAAAGCGAGGTGAGACGATGACAGTGACGCACGCGCGATCTGGCGGTCCCTCAGCGCTCTCCGGCGCGGAGGCCGCGCTGACCCGCGCCCGCGACCACCTGCTCGGCCTCCAGCATGAGCAGGGCTGGTGGCAGGGGGAGCTGGAAACCAACGTCACGATGGACGCTGAGGACCTGCTGCTCCGTGAGTTCCTCGGCATCCGCACCGAGGAGGAGACGGCCGCGGCCGCGCGGTGGATCGCCTCCCAGCAGCGAGCCGACGGGACCTGGGCCAACTTCTTCGGCGGCCCCGGTGACCTGTCCACGACCGTCGAGGCCTACGTCGCGCTGCGGCTGGGCGGGCATCTGCCCAGCGCACCGCACATGACCCAGGCCGCCGAGTGGATCAACTCGCGGGGCGGCATCCCCGCCACGCGGGTGTTCACCAGGATCTGGCTCGCGCTCTTTGGCCAGTGGTCCTGGGATGACCTGCCCGTGATGCCTCCCGAAATGGTGTACCTGCCGACCTGGTTCCCGCTTAATGTGTACGACTGGGCCTGCTGGGCGCGGCAGACGATCGTGCCGCTGACCGTGGTGGGCTCGCTCCGCCCGGTCCGGTCCCTCCCCTTCGGCCTGGACGAGATCCGGGCGCCTGGCCAGGATGGCCCAGGCGACCGGGCCCGCAAGTCGGCTCAGGCCGTGGACCGGACCGGTTGGGAGCTCGCCTTCGGCGGGCTGGACCGGGTGCTGCACGTGCTCGAGCGGCAGGGCCAGCGGACCCGGCCGGTCCGGGCGGTGCGCCGCGCCGCGCTGCGCCGCTGCGCCGACTGGATCATCGCCCGGCAGGAGCAGGACGGCTGCTGGGGCGGGATCCAGCCGCCCTGGGTGTACTCACTGATCGCCCTGCACCTGCTCGGCTACGGTCTCAACCATCCGGTCATCAAGCGAGGGCTGGCCGGGCTGGACCGGTTCACGATCTATGAGGACTCACCCGACGGCCCGGTGCGCAGGCTCGAGGCCTGCCAGTCACCGGTGTGGGACACGGTCCTGGCGGTCGTCGCGCTGGCCGACGCGGGCCTGCCGCCCGAGCACCCGGCGCTGACCAGGGCGGCGGACTGGCTGCTCGACGAGGAAATACCCGGCCCCGGGGACTGGCAGGTACGCCGTCCCTGGCTGGAACCCGGCGGCTGGGCGTTCGAATTCGACAACGACGGTTACCCCGACATCGACGACACCGCGGAAGCTGTGCTCGCGCTCCGCCGCACCGCACAGGGAAGACCAGCAGAGCGCCGGCCGGCCTCGGGTCAGGCAGCCTCGGGTCAGGCAGCACCGGGTCAGGCAGCACCGGGTCAGGCAGCACCGGGCGGGCCACCCCGTCACCCCGCCATCGGCCGCGGGCTGCGCTGGATCACCGGCATGCAGTCCGCCGACGGCGGGTGGGGTGCCTTCGACGCGGACAACACCTCCACGCTGGTGACCAAGCTGCCGTTCTGCGACTTCGGGGCGGTCGTGGACCCGCCCTCGGCCGACGTGACCGCCCACGTGGTGGAGGCGCTGGCCGCGGAGGGCCTGGCCGGCAGCCGGGCCGCCCGCCGGGGCGTGGTGTGGCTGCTGCGGGCCCAGGAGAAGGACGGTTCCTGGTTCGGGCGCTGGGGGGCCAACTACGTGTACGGCACCGGCGCGGTGGTGCCTGCCCTGGTCGCGGCCGGGGTGCCGCCGTCCAAGCCGGTCATCCGGCGCGCGATCCGCTGGCTGGAAACCCACCAGAACCCGGACGGCGGCTGGGGCGAGGACATGCGCTCCTACGACGACCCGCAGCTCGCCGGGCACGGCACGTCCACCGCCTCGCAGACCGCGTGGGCGCTGCTCGCCCTGCTCGCGGCGGGCCCGCCGGGGCCGGCCGCCGAGGCCGGGATCCGCTGGCTCGCCGGGCACCAGCGCGCCGACGGCACCTGGGACGAGCCGCAGTACACCGGGACGGGCTTCCCTGGCGACTTCTACATCAACTACCACCTGTACCGGCTCGTCTTCCCGGTGTCCGCGCTGGGCCGCTACCTGGCGGCCCGGCCATGACCCGGCTCCAGGTGGGCACGGCTCGGGACCGGCGCAGCCCGGTGACCGGGTCCGGGCTCCTGGTCTGCGCCCCGCTGCGGCTCGAGGCCAGGGCGGTCCGGCGCGGGCTGCGCGATGCGGGCCGGGGGGCGGGCCCGGGGGCAGGCCAGAACGTGGCCCAGGTCGTGGCGACCGGGTACGGGCCGCGCCGGGCCGGCGCCCGGGAGGCCACGCTGCGCCAGCAGCCGTTCGCCGCCCTGGCGGTGGCGGGCACGGGCGGTGGCCTGGCCGCCGACCTGCGGCCGGGGGACCTCGTGGTCGCCAGCGAGGTCACCGACGGGCACAGCGTCATCCCGTGCGCGTCGGCGGCGCTCCTGGCGGGCGAACTGCGCCGGGCGGGCCTGCGGGTCCGGGTCGGCCGGGTCCTCACCGTGGACCACCTGGTCCATGGGGCCGAGCGGGAACGACTAGCCGCGACCGGGGTCCTCGTTGCGGATATGGAATCGGCCGTGCTGGCCCGCGCGGCGGACGGCAGGCCGCTGGCGGTGGTCCGGGCCGTCTCCGATACGCCAGACCGTCCCCTGGTCAGTCCCGGCGGGCTGGGCGGAGGGCTGGCCGCGCTGCGGTCGCTGCGCGCGGCCGGGCCCGCGCTGGCCCGGTGGGCCGCGGCGGTGGGCGGACGGCAGGTGCTGCTGGCCGGGCCCCGCTCGTTCTGCGCCGGGGTGGAGCGGGCCATCGAGATCGTGGAGCGGGCCCTCGATCAGCAGGGGGCGCCTGTCTACGTGCGCAAGCAGATCGTGCACAACTCCCACGTGGTGGCCGGGCTAGAGGAGCGCGGGGCGATCTTCGTGGACGAGCTCAGCGAGGTGCCGGACGGCGCCAGCGTGGTCTTCTCCGCGCACGGCGTGTCGCCGGCGGTCCGGGCCGAGGCCGACCGCCGGGGCCTGACCACGGTCGACGCCACCTGCCCGCTCGTGGCCAAGGTGCACGCCGAGGCGCGCAGGTTCGCCTCGGACGGCTACCTGGTCGCGCTGATCGGGCACGAGGGGCACGAAGAGGTCGAGGGCACCCTCGGCGAGGCCCCGGACTCCGTGGCCCTGGTCCAGACGGCTGACGACGTCAGCACGCTGCGGCCGCCGGACCCGGGCAAGGTGGCCTACCTCATGCAGACCACGCTGGCCGCGGACGAGGCCGCGGACATCGCCGAGGCGCTGCGCGAGCGGTTCCCGGCGGCACGGGCGCCGGGCAGCGACGACATCTGCTACGCCACCACGAACCGGCAGCGCGCGGCCCGCGCCGTGGCCGCCGAATCCGACCTGGTGCTGGTGGCCGGGTCGGCGAACTCATCGAACTCTGTGCGGCTGGTGGAGACCGCGCAGCGGGCGGGCACCACCGCCTACCTAATCGACGGCCCGTCCGACATCGAGCTGAGCTGGCTGGCCGGGGTGTCCACGATCGGCCTGACCGCGGGAGCGTCAGCACCCCCGGCGGTCGTCCAGGACATCATCACCGCTCTGGGGGGCCTCGGCACTGTCGAGGTCAGCGAGCGTGTGATCACTACTGAGAACATCCGATTCAGCCTGCCCAAGGAGGTTAGGCAGTCATGAGCGTGTCCCTACGCCAGAGCGTGCGCATCGGCTCATACCTGATGCGCCAGAAGCTGAGCGGAAACAAGAAGTTCCCGCTGCTCGTCGAGCTTGAGCCGCTGTTCGCGTGCAACCTGAAGTGCGCGGGCTGCGGGAAGATCCAGCAGCCGCACGACGTGCTCAAGCAGCGGATGCCGGTCGAGCAGGCCCTCGCGGCGATCGAGGAGTGCGGGGCCCCGATGGTGTCCCTGGCCGGCGGCGAGCCGCTGATGCACCCGCAGATCGACGTGCTGGTCAACGAGCTCGTCAAGCGGAAGAAGTTCGTCTTCCTGTGCACCAACGCGCTGCTCCTGCCCAGGAAGCTGGACAAGTTCACGCCGTCGCCCTACTTCGCCTTCGTGGTGCACATCGACGGGCTGCGCGATCGGCACGACGCGTCTGTCAACAAGGAGGGCGTGTTCGACGACGCGGTCGCGGCGATCAAGGAGGCGAAGAAGCGGGGGTTCAAGGTCAACACGAACACCACCGTCTTCAACACCGACACCCCGCAGACCGTCATCGACGTGCTGAACTACCTCAACGACGACCTGGGCATCGACGAGATGCAGATCTCCCCCGCGTACGCCTACGAGAAGGCGCCGGACCAGGAGCACTTCCTCGGCGTCACCGAGACCAGGGAGCTGTTCCGCAAGGCCTTCGACAACGGGAACCGGAAGCGCTGGCGGCTCAACCACACGCCGCTGTTCCTGGACTTCCTCGAGGGCAAGGCCGACTTCGGCTGCACCGCCTGGGGGATCCCGTCCTACTCCCTGCTGGGCTGGCAGAAGCCCTGCTACCTGATGGCCGACGGTTACGTGAAGACGTACAAGGAGCTGATCGAGACCACCGACTGGGAGTCCTACGGCCGGGGCAAGGACCCGCGCTGCGCGAACTGCATGGCGCACTGCGGGTACGAGCCGTCGGCGGTGCTGGCCACCATGGGGTCGCTGCGGGAGACGCTGCGCGCCGCCCGGGGCAGCTAGCCGCAGGTAGAGTCGGCTGCGTTGAGGTCACGGCTCAGCCTAGTTTTTGCTGCGGTACCCCCAAAGGTGCAGGCGACCACGAAAACGGACGGCCGACCCGCGTAGTGTGCGGGGGGTATTCGGCGTAAGTGCGGCAGTCGGCAGGCTTGGGCGGGGTGGCCCGCCGCTTCGGTGAGGACGACGAATTGTCGGGTTCTGCACACCCGGCCGTCATCGACGGCCAGGGCGGCACGGGCAGCGCCGGAGCGGTCCGCCCGCCAGGCCGTCCCGCTCCCGGGCCGGCCTGGCTGCCCCTCATTCCCGCCGTCCTCACGCTGCTGGCCGGGCTGTACAAGATCTCGGGACCGTCGTTCACGCGGGATGAGACCGCCACGCTGGCCGCGGCGCACCGGAGCTTCCCCCAGCTCGTCCGCATGCTCGGCACCGTCGATGTGGTGCACGGCGCCTACTACGCGCTGATCTGGATGGTCGTGCGGGTCGGCGGCTCCGGCGAGTTCGCGGTGCGGCTGCCGTCCGCGGTGGCCCTGGCCGTCGCGGCGGCGTTCGTCACCGTGCTGGGCGGCCGGCTGGTGTCCGCCTGGGCCGGGCTGGCCTCGGGACTGGTCTTCGCGGTGCTGCCCTCGGTCAGCTGGTTCGCCGAGTCCGCCCGCGAGGGCGCGATCGTCGCGGCGCTGGCCACGGTAGCCAGCTACTGCCTGGTCGGGGCGCTCCAGGCGGAGGACGCCCGGCGGCGCTGGCTGATCGGCTACGGCGTGTCGCTGGCCGCCCTCGGCCTGGCCAACCTGTTCGGCCTGCTGCTCGTGGTCGCGCACGCGGTGACCCTGGCCTGCCTGCGCCGGCGTTACCGGGTCGACCGGGGGCTGGTCCTGGGCTGGCTGGTGGCGGCCGTCGTGGCCGTTATCGTGGCGAGCCCGGTGGCGGTGGTCGGCTACGGACAGCTGCACCAGATCCACTGGCTCAAGTCGCCCGGGCGCAACGATGTGCTGAGCGTCGAGCGGATCATTGGCCAGTCGTCGCTGCTGTTCCTGCTCACGGTGGTGATCTGCCTCGCCGGCGTCGCCGTCAGCGCGGCCGGGGGACGGTCGCGGCTGCCGCAGAACTGGCCCGCCGGGCTGGTTGCGCTGTGCCTGCCCTGGCTGATCCTGCCCCCGGTGATCCTGCTCACCGCCTCGCTGGCGCACCCGCTCTACACCTACCGCTACATCGTGTACTGCATCCCCGCCGCCGCGCTGCTGATCGGGGCGGCCGTGGCGGCGCTGGGCCGGTACGCGGGACCGGTAGCGCTCGTGCTCATCCTGGTGGCCGGGCTGCACATCCAGCTTGCCCAGCGCCGCCCGGCTGGGCACGGGCCCAACTTCCGCGCCGTGGACCACCTGGTGGCCCGGCAGTCGGAACCCGGGGACGCGCTGCTCAACTTCAGCGTGCGGGGCGGCCCGGTGAAGGCGTCCGGCCTGCGCCTCCTGGAGAGGGCCTATCCGTACGGGCTGGCCCGGCTGCGCGATGTCAGCGCCGGCGTCTCGCCGCAGCAGTCCGCCACCCTCGGCGGCACGTACGCGTCCGCCTCGCAGATCCGGCTGCGGCTGGCCGGGGTCAGGCGGCTGTGGGTCGTGGGGTGGGCGAAGCCCCGGCCGGTGCCGATCCTGCACGGCCTGGGCTTCACGCTGGTCCGCAGTTGGAACACGAAGGGCCTGAATCTGCGGCTGTTCGCCGCGCCCGGCCACCCTTAGCCCGTAAATCGGCCTGCCTTCTCCGATCACGGCCTTAGCCCGTAATCGGGCCGCCTTCGCCCGTCACGGCCGTGGCCCGTCACGAGACGGCCGTAGCCGTAACCAGATCGAGCCCGGGAATACGGCGATCCCGCAGAGGGCCTGCAGCGGCCTTTCAGGAATGACCGCCAGGATCTACCTCGCACGCAGAGCCGCGTCAGGTGCGCTGGTGCAGCTAACCACGGTGCGGCTAACCACGGTGCGGCGCATTTTCCAGGATCGGCATCGCCCGCTTGGTGATGCGGGCCTTCCCGGAGGAGTCTCCATGTTCTTCACCTACCTCCGGCGCGAGTTGCGCCGGCGGATACGTCAGGCGAGTTTCATCGCCCTCGGCCTGGCCCTGGGAATCGGCTTGGTGATCACCGTCATCGCGGCGTCCTCGGGCGTCAAGGACGCCCAGGCCACGGTGCTGCACTCGCTGTACGGGGTGGGGACCGACGTCACGGTCACCCAGACGCCCACGGCGGGCTCGGGCGGGCCGACCGGGTTCGGTTTCCGGGGCCGGGTGGGCAACGGGACGCGGCCCGCGTCGGGCACGAAGATCGATATTGACAACCTGACCAGCATCGGCCAGGGAACCCTGTCCGCATCGTCGGTCACCAGCATCGGGAAGCTGCACAACGTGGCCGGGTCGGCCGGGGCGCTCAGCCTCACCGACGCGGTCATCACAGGAAAGATCCCGGCCATCAACACTTCGGGCGGCGGCGGCACTGGCTCCGGTGGCGGCTTTGGTGGCGGTGGGGGCGGCGGAGGTGGCGGGTTCTTCCGCGGCAACTTCAAGTCCAACTCCTTCACGGTCAGCGGGGTGGACCTGGGCACCGGGGCACTCGGGCCGCTCAGCTCGGCCAAGCTCAAGTCCGGCCGGACTTTCGCGTCCACCGACGCCACCTCCGACGTGGCCGTGATCAACTCCGACTACGCGACCCAGAAGAAGCTGAGCGTCGGCTCGGCTATCACCGTGGCCAAGACCAGCTTCAAGGTCGTGGGCATCGCCAGCGCGGGTGCCAACGCGTCCGACGTGTTCATCCCGCTGGCCCGGGCCCAGGCGCTGGCCAGCCTGAAGGGCAAGGTCAACACGATCTACGTGGCCGCCGACAGCGCCTCGAACATCAGCGGCGTGGCCAAAGAGATCTCCGTGATGCTGCCCAAGGCCACCGTGACCACCTCGAACAGCCTGGCCAGCGAGGTGACCGGGTCGCTGTCGAGCGCGGCCAGCCTGGCCAACAACCTCGGCAAGTGGCTGGCGATCGCGGTGCTGGTGGCCGCGTTCCTCCTGGCCAGCCTGCTGACCATGGCCGCCGTCACCCGGCGGGTCCGGGAGTTTGGCACGCTCAAGGCGCTCGGCTGGCGCAGCCGGCGGATCATCGGCCAGGTGATGGGCGAATCGATCGCCATCGGCCTCGTCGGCGGCGTGATCGGGGTCGCGCTCGGCTTCGCCGGGGCCGCCCTGGTCACCAAGCTGACGTCGCCGCTGACCGCGTCGCCGGGCCAGACGACCGGCTCAGCCACCCCGGGCGGGGCCCGGACCTTCGGCGGCGGCTTCGGCGGCGGGGGCGGGGCGGCCGGCGGGGGCGGCGGCTTCGGCGGCGCCAGGCCGGGCGGCTTCTTCGGCCGGGCGGCCGCCGACGCGCACGGCGTGGCGGTTCACCTGAGCGCGCCCGTGACCATCGGCGCGGTTGTCCTCGCCGTGCTGCTGGCCCTTGCCGGCGGCCTCATCGCCGGCTGCTTCGGCGGCTGGCGCGCCGCCCGGCTGCGCCCGGCTGCGGCGCTGTCCAGGGTCGAATGAGCGGGGCCGAGAGAGCCGAACGGAGAGGGAAGCCATGTACAAGCTGACGGGCGTGACCAAGAAATACGAGAAGGGCCGGGTGACGGTCGACGCGCTGGCCGGTGTGGACCTGGTCATCGAGGACGGCGAGTGGCTGGCAATCCAGGGGCCGACCGGTCACGGGAAGACCACGCTGCTGCAGATCCTCGGCGGGCTGGACCGGCCGACCTCGGGCATCGTGGACTTTGACGGCCAGGACCTCGCGGCCATGCGGGAAACCCAGGTCACGAAGGTCCGCGCGGTCTCGATGGGCTTCATCTTCCAGACCTTCAACCTGATCCCGACGCTCAACGCCCTGGAGAACGTGGAGGTCGCCCTGGTGCCGCTGGGCACCGGGGCCGCCGAGCGGCAGGCCCGGGCCACGGCGGCCCTGGAGAACGTGGGTCTCGGCGACCGGGCCCGGCACCTGCCCTCAGAGATGTCCGGCGGGCAGCAGCAGCGGGTGGCGATCGCCCGGGCACTGGTCAAGGAGCCCAAGGTGGTGCTGGCCGACGAGCCGACCGGCAACCTGGACGAGGGAACCCGGGACGACATCATGGGGCTGCTGGAGAAGCTGTGGCGAGACACCGGGCTCACCCTTGTCCTGGTCACCCACGACAGCTCGCTCGCCCGCCGCGCCCAGCGCATCGGGATCATGCAGAACGGCAAGCTGTCCATCAGGCAGGACACCCGGGGTGCCGCGACCTGAGCCGGGAGCCGCCCAGGCCGCCGGTCAGCTGGCCCGGCGGGCCGGGCCAGCCCGTCTGGCCCGGCCCGCCGGGAGCGCCTGCTCGCACCAGACGATCTTGCCCCGGGGCGTCCGCCGCGCGCCCCAGCGCTGCGCGAACTGGCTGACCACCTCCAGTCCGCGGCCGGACTCCTCGTCCCGTCCGGCGTGGCGCAGCCGGGGGAGTGCGGCGGAGGCGTCGAGCACCTCGCAGACCAGCGAACCCTCCAGCACCATCCGCAGCGTCACCTCGCCGGTGGCGTGCCGGATGGCGTTCGTGACCAGTTCGGAGACCAGCAGTTCGGTGGTGGGCACGAGCTCACCCAGACTCCACCGCTCCAGCGGCTCGCGGATCAGGCTGCGCGCCTTCGCAGCGGAGGTGAGCTCAGGCGGCAGGGTCCAGGTGACGTGATGATCAGCGGGGATCCGGCCCAGCCGGGCGATCAGGATCGCGATGTCGTCGCGCTGCTGATGGGCGTACACGCCGGCCAGCGCGGCGCGGCACAGATCATCCAGCGAGGACTGGGCGGCCTCCCCGTCGAAGACGTCGCGCAGGAAGTTCAGCCCGTCGTCGATGTCCCGCTGCCGGTCTTCGACCAGGCCGTCGGTGTAGAGGACGAGCAGGCTGCCATCCTCGATCTGGAACGTGCGGCTCTCGATCGGGACTTCGCTCACGCCGAGCGGCGGAGCCGGGCTGGTATCGAGAAACTCGCCGGTACCGTCCGGCCGGACCAGCAACGGCGGCAGGTGCCCCGCGGACGCGATCTCGCAGCTCCCGGTCACCGCGTCGTACAGGGCGTAGGCGCAGGTGGCGAAGTGGGGTTCCCGTTCGCCGAGCGACGTCATCAGCTCGTTGAGCTGCTGCAGCGAGTCGGCAGGCGCCAGTTCGAGAGTGGCCAGGGTGTGGATCGCGGTGCGCAGGCGGCCCATGGTCACGGCCGCGCGGACCCCGTGCCCGGCCACGTCGCCGACTACCAGCGCGACCCGCGCGCCCGGCAGCGCGATCGACTCGTACCAGTCCCCGCCGACCTCGATCAGCTTGCTACCCGGCAGGTAGCGGTGCTTGACGTCGACCGACGAGGGCGCGGACAGCCCCGTCGGCAGCAGGCTCCGCTGCAGGGTCAGCGCCGTGGTGCGTTCCCGGTTGTACTGACGGGCGTTGTCGATGAAGATCGCGGCCCGGGAGGCGAACTCCATCCCGATCTCGGAGTCGTAGTCATCGAACGGCCGGTAGCCGGACTTGCGGGTGCAGACGAGGAAGCCGAGGGAGATGTCCTTGGTGGCTAGCGGCAACAGCAGCATGGAGCTTTCGGCCAGCAGGCCGACGACGGGACGGCGCAGCCACGACTCCGCGATGCGGACGGCGGCCTCGGTGTCCAGCCTGGGCACCCGGACGGGCTTGCCGGTCTCCATGCACTCCACGTACGGGGTAGCCGGCGGGTACAGCAGCACTTCCCCGGTGGGGAACGCGGCGTCCCAGTCGGGCGAGCCGTCGTCGGTGGCCACCGCGAGCCGGCGGAGCAGCTGAGAGCCATCCGGCGGATGAACGGGGAACTCATCCCCGGCGGCCACGTTCTCCAGCACGAGCAGGCCCGCTGCAGTGCAGAAGTGCGGCACCAGGATGTTGATCAGGCCGCGCGCCACCTGATCGAGGTCGAGCGTAGCCCCGATCTGCCGGAACGTATCGTCCAGCAGCGAGTGCCGCATGAGCGCCGGATCCACGAACCGCTCCTGCTGGGTGGGCGGCATCTTCAGGACGGCCAGGGCCGCGAGGCCCGGCGTCTCCCCATGCATGGGCTGCACGCTGGCGACCGTCTCGACCCGGCGGCCTTCCCTGGTGCCGATCGGGAGTACCGCAGTGGCCTCCCGGCCGGCCCGGACGGCATCCAGCAAGGTGGCGAGGGCCGACCCGGCCGTAGCGGGGGTGGCGATCAGATCGCTCAGGTTCGCACCGACCAGTGACCCGGAATCCAGGGGCAGGATCTCCGGGGCATTCCGGTCATGCTGGATCACCCGTCCGGTCTCATCAATGCCCAGGATGAGCGTCCGCACGGAGATACTGGACAGAAGCGCTGTGATCTTCCCCACCGTACCCGATGTCGCGTTTTGTGTTCCTGGCTGGCGTACTCGTTCACTTCGATGCACTAATCGCCTAAGTTATGCCCCATTGAAGGCATGCGGACCACCTAATTGCCCGCAGTCGTGCCGGGAGGCCCGTGGAACCCGTGATTGGTATGGGAGGACATGTGCGGGGTACGCGGCCCGGCCGGGTAATCGTGGTCGGGGCGGGACCCACCGGGCTGATGCTGGCGGCCGAGCTGGCTCTGGCCGGGGTGCCCTGCCTGGTGCTCGAGCGGCGCGGCGGGCCACGCGCCGAATCACGGGCCATCTGCCTGCACGCGCGGAGCATGGAGGTGCTCGACCTGCGCGGCCAGGCGGGCAGGTTCACTCAGGCCGGGCTGGCCGTTTCGTCCTTCCCGCTCGGGCCCAAAGGCGCCGTGATCAGCTTCGGCAGGCTCGATTCCGACTTTCCCTACCTGCTGGACATGCCGCAGAGCCAGATCGAGACGCTGCTCGCCGCCCGGGCTACTGAACTCGGCGCCGAGATCCGGTGGTCAGCCCGGGTCACCGGCATCGAGCAGGACGCCGATGAGGTGCGGGTGACGACGGACGGCGGGGTCGATCGGGGCACCTACCTGGTCGGCTGCGACGGGATCCGCAGCTTCACCCGGCAGGCCGCGGGCCTGCCTTTCCCAGGCTCCCCCAACCCGGGCTCGGTGCTCCTGGCCGATCTGTTCCTCGACGGCCTGCCGATGACGGACGCCTACGGCGACCTGTCCGATCGGGGCATGCTGCTGGTCTTCCCGTTCCGGGACGGCTCGTGCCGGGTGGTGCTGTACGACTACGCGCGTGCGGGGGTGCCGGTGACCGAGCCGGTCACCCTCGAGGAGGTGCGGAGCAGCCTGCTCGCCGTCACCGGCCAGGACTTCGGTCCCCGCGATGTGGGCTGGGCCGGGCGGTACCGCAGCGAGAGCCGCCAGGCCCCGGCGTACCGTAACGGGCGGATCTTCCTGGCCGGGGACGCCGCGCACACGCACTCGCCCGCGGGCGCACAGGGGATGAACGCGGGCCTCCAGGACGCGGTCAACCTGGGCTGGAAACTGGCCGGGGCCGTGGGTGGCTGGGCACCGGACTGGCTGCTCGACTCCTACCACGCTGAGCGCCATCCGGTGGGTGCCGCGGTCCTGACTCTGGCCGGCCGGCAGTTCTGGCTGAACACGGCCCATACCACGCCCCGGCGCGCGTTGCGCTGGACGGTGCACCGGCTGGTCGCCCCGCTGCCCCCGGTCCAGGCCCGGCTCGCCCGCGGTTATTCGGGGCTGGCGATCCGATACCCGGCGGCCGCCGCGGACAGCCAGCCGGCCGGCGTGGGCACTCCCCACCGTCTGGCCGGGGCCCGGCTGCCGCGCGGCCGGCTGACCGCGACGGACGGCAGCACGGTCCGGCTGTACGAGTTGTTCCACGAGGGGCAGTTTGTGCTTCTTGAGGCGGGTGGTCCGCAGGGGAATGGTGCGGCGGGAGAGGTCCCGGCGGAGAATGATACGCGGTTG
>Ga0187875_10002058_pt1 | contig 15119 bp, 14 predicted proteins | sample June2016WEW_17_1_2_FD_132978 | JGI IMG/M metagenome (GOLD analysis project Ga0187875, IMG submission 132978) | Peatland microbial communities from SPRUCE experiment site at the Marcell Experimental Forest, Minnesota, USA - June2016WEW_17_10 | ecosystem: Environmental > Terrestrial > Soil >... | reverse complement strand
GCGCCAGGGTCGAAACCGAGAGGAGGGGTTATGTCCATCCTGTTTGTTCTGCTGATGTTCCTGCTGGTCATCAGCGTCAGATCTTTCGTGGAACCGAAGAGTCAGCCTGCATTGGAGCCGGAAAGTATGGCCAAGCCGCAGCCGCCGCTGGTGAAGCGCGAGTACGGCTTCGAAATTCCACAGGGATACTGCTTTCACCTTGGCCACACCTGGGTCATGAAGGAAGGCGCTGACGACGCGCGAGTTGGAGTGGACCAGTTTGTGACCAACCTGCTAGGGAAGATCGATCACATCGACGTATGCGGAGCCAACCGCTGGGTTCGTCAGGGACAGAAGCTCATCTCGCTAACCTGCCATGGCACCACCGTCGATCTCGTGTCTCCGGTGGAAGGCGTGGTCATGGCAATCAACAACGATGCGTTGAACGAGCCGAGCCTGGTCGCCAGCGATCCCTATCAGAACGGCTGGATCGCAGTTGTCAGAGCTCCCGATCTGAAGATGAATGAGCGAAATCTGATCCAGGGATCGATGGTGGCGCCCTGGATGCAAAACAACCTAACCCGGCTGAATTCGATGTTATCTGGACCGTCACCAGCACTGGCACAGGATGGCGGGGGCCCAGTCAGCGGGTTGCTGACCCGCCTTACTCCGGAGTTGCGGGAAAGGGTAGTCAAGGAATTCCTCTTGTCGTAGCCACCGTGCACCGGAAAGGAGAGAAGTCATGGCAACCGCACAAGCAATCCTGGTAGACATCACGAAGTGCATCGGATGCCGGAGTTGCGAGCAAGCCTGCAAACAAATCCACGGATTTCCCCAGGATACCGAGGGGAAGCTTTCCCCCACAGCGCTGACGGTAGTGGAAGAGCACGGCGATCGCTTCGTGCGACGGATGTGCATGCATTGTCAGGATCCGGCCTGCGCTGCGGCGTGCCTGGTAGGTGCGCTCAAGAAGCAGCCATCCGGTCCGGTCACTTATGACGCGTCGAAATGCATCGGATGCCGATATTGTTTGGTGGCGTGTCCGTTCAGCGTTCCCCGTTACGAGTGGACGAAGCTGGTGCCTTACGTGAAGAAATGCGATTTTTGCGCTGCGCGCCAGGCGAACGGACAGCCGCCGGCCTGCGTGGAGGCTTGCCCCGTGCAGGCTTCGATCACGGCGAGTCGCGAAGAGATCCTGGACGAGGCGCAACGTCGCATCCTGAGTGACTCGAAATATGTAAGGCACATCTACGGCAGCGACGAAGCTGGCGGGACGTCGGTATTTTTTATCTCCGATGTGCCCTTCGAAAAGCTGGGTTTTGCGGCTCCGCCCAAACAGGACATGCCGATCCTGACGGCGAGTGCATTGGGCGACGGGCCTACGGTGATCCTGGTCGGCGGCGCCTTGCTCTCTGGCTTGTATTGGATCACGCAACGCCGGACTCAGGTCGCGCTGGCCGAAGCCCGCGAGAAATCTGAAAAGGAAAGGGGTTGAGCCATGACCACCACAAGATTTCCAAGAATCACTTTCTGGCGCACCATCGTGGCACTGATCTTTGCCGCGGGAATTTATTCGATGTATGCCCGGTTCGCTCTAGGCTTTCAAGCGGCAACGAACCTCACTGATCCCCAGCCCTGGGGTCTATGGGTTGGGCTGGGGACATTGTGCGGCGTCGGTCTATCGGCGGGAGGGTTTGCGATCGCTGCCGCCGTATATCTGCTGGGGCTTGAGCGTTATCGACCGATCCTGCGCACGGCCGTGCTGATCTCCTTCCTGGGATATTCCACGGTAATCATCGGAATGATGTATGAGCTCGGGATTCCCTGGCGAATCTGGCATCCCATCTTCATGTGGAACCGGCACTCGGTGCTGTTTGAAGTTTCTTGGTGCGTGATGCTTTACACCACAGTGCTGGCGCTTGAGTTTTCTCCGGCGCTGGTGGAAAAGATACCGTGGTTCAGCGTGCGTGAGCTGTACTTGCGCTGGCACCACAGCCTATTGATCGCGCTTGTGCTGGCAGGCACTCTGCTCTCCTCGATGCATCAATCGTTTCTCGGCGGTCTTTACTTGATTACCAAAGGAAAGCTTGATCCGCTTTGGTACTCACCTTACCTGACCACGATGTTTTACCTGTCCGCGATTCCAGCGGGATTGTCCTTGACCATCATGGCAATCTATCTCTGCGTGCGCTCGCTGAATGTTCGGGTCGATAGGAACATCCTGAGCGATGTGAGCCGGGTGATTGCTCCGCTGCTGGCAATCTATGGCGTGTTTCGCGCTGTCGATCTGATCAACCGCGATGCGACACAATATCTGTGGATGTGGCGCGAGGCAACAGGTTTGTTCTGGCTGGAGATTGCGCTGCTGGTAGTTGCGCCTCTGATCCTGCTGAGCATGGAGAAGGTGCGCAACAACCCAAAGTCGCTGTATTTGACCTGCAGCGTGGTGGTCATGGGATTCATGACGAACCGGCTGAACGTCTCCATTACCGGACTGCAAGCCAGTTCGGCCGCCTACTACATACCGAAGTGGACGGAGTTCGCGGCGACTCTGGCAACGATCGCGGCTGCGGTAGTGGCCTTTTATTATGCGATTCTCTATCTGGATATACTGCCCAAGAACGCACCCCGGCAGCGGTCGATGGTTCTGGGTGCTCCTGGCAAAGCGTAGATCCAGAGTTTCGAATAAGGCCCCGGGCGATGAGCCCGGGGCTTCTTGTTTGGGTATTCCTTCGCACTGACTGGGTCGATTGGAATTATCGGGTTAGCGCAATAAAATCGCCGCAGAATCCACATGACAAAGGACTTAGTCATTATGCCCCGCGAAACGAGAATGTTGTTCTCGTTAGGCCGGTAGAATTCATCGATCAAGGGCCTTGGGACCAGAGCAGAGGAAAGAGGGAACCACAAATTCGCAGGGTGAAGTGGGGCAAGATTTGAGTTGGGAGAGGTGGCGATCGAGTGGAAGGAACTGGCGAAGGCGCGGAGCCAGGGGAGCAGAGACACAGGATTCTGGCAAGCTGTCGAGAAGCTGCTGTGGTTGGATAGATGAAGCAGCGATCTTGAGGCCTACGGCGGAGAAAAGAGCGTCGAGGTCGTCGGTGACACGTTGATAGAGGCGGTCCAGTTGACACCGTTTGTCCTGGGGAGATGGCGATCGCCGGGAAAGGGCTGGAGAGGACCAGCAGTGAGCGGAGCATAGATACGCTCGAATAGCTTCAGGAAGAGCACGCAAAGGGAATAGCCTTTGTTGCCCAATCGGTAACGACGGGAGCGCCGGAGTTTTTCCACCAGGCCTTTGGGCTCGGAGTTTGGAAAGATCGTAGCGCAGGGAAGCCAGCGAGTATTGGGAGGGAGGCAGGCGGAGAGCGTCCAAAACGTGCGGGTAGAGATCGGCAGTGGTGAAAGCAGAGCCGGCGGCGATGTTGGCGAAGCGTACCAGAGCATGCATGAGGGCGAGTTGCCGAGGGTGGTCGAGCTTCAGGCCAGGGATTCGCTTTCCGTTGGTCGAGGTGGTGGGCTTAGCCAGTTTTTGGAGTTGGCCGCGATCGATAAAAGTTTCGAGGATGTCTTGCTGGGCGTCGTGGTAGTGGTCAATGAAACCGGGTCGTGGTCGATGCCAGCAGGCCGAGCGGGTTCTACATCGAGTACGTGAAATCTCCCGAACTGGCTGAACGGATTGCGATGATGCGGGCGATGCTCAAGTCGGCTTTAGCGGTTCATAAGCCCTGGATCCTGACTGGCGATGACAACCTGAATCTAGGGCACCCTTCGGGAACGTGCCGGTTCGGCAACGATCCGGCGACGAGCGTTCTGGACCCCAACAATAAAGTTTGGGATGTTGGGAACCTTTACGTGGCCGATGCGTCGTTCTTTCCGTCGAGCGGAGGATCGAACCCGGCCCTTACGGTTGCCGCCAACGCGCTTCGCCTCGCCGATACGATCGCAAATCAAGTCGCACGGGTGTGATTACTGGCAAAGGCGATAGCAACGATAGAGTTGAGAAACCTCAGCGGCTCAAGCTGGTCGGTTTCAGCGCTTAAATCGCGGCCCTGAAAGCGCCGCGCCACCCAAAAGCTGGGAGCGAGAGCGAGCGTTGAGAGCGCCCCGCCCAAATTGTGGACATGCGGGTTACGATGGGCCGCCAGCGAACAGCAGGTTTCTCGTCTGCGCCGTCGCTGGCGTTCCGACTCCGGTCCCAATGACAAGGCGGTGGTGGTGTCGGGAAAAAACAGTGTGCCAACCCCCGTCCTCGGAATTGCTAATCGGCCACTTTTTTCTTGAGCCGGCGCAGTAGGGACGTGGGATGGATGCCGAGGATCCGAGCCGCTTGCGTTTTGTTATTGCCGGTGGCGGCCAGAACTTGTTCGATGTAGTTATCTTCCAAGGCGTGCAGACTGAGGAACTGATCTCCGGTGGGAGAAATGTCGTCATCGGAGAAGGCTTCTGCCGCGTGCTTTTCGAGGCGCTGGTCGCGAATTTCTTCGGGAAGATGATTGGCGTCGATCTCACCTTGCGCAGTCAAAATCATGGTGCGTTCAAGCACATTTCTGAGCTCGCGGATGTTGCCGGGCCAAGGATATTGCTCCAACAGATCGGCCGCAGGCGGCGTAAATCCGGTAAAGTTCTTTTTCAATTCCCGATTGAGCTGCTGCAGGATTTCAAGCGCCAGAGGAACAATATCTTCCTGGCGCTCACGCAGCGGAGGAATGTAGAGCTGCACCACGTTGATGCGGTAGTAGAGGTCCTCGCGAAACTTGCCATGGCTGACGGCGCTTCTTAGTTGTTCGTTCGTGGCCGCGATCAGGCGGATGTTGACCTTGATGGTGCTGGTCCCGCCAAGCCGCATGAACGTCCCTTCCTCAAGCACTCGTAGAATCTTGGCCTGCACGCTGAGTGACATATTTCCGATTTCGTCCAGGAAGACGGTGCCACCACTGGCGCGCTCAAGTAGTCCTTCCTTGCGGCGCCGGGCGTCGGTAAAGGCCCCGGGTTCGTAGCCAAAAAGCTCACTTTCCAGCAGAGCATCGGGCAGGGCAGCGCAATTGATCTCCAGCAGCGGCATGGAGGCTCGAGGGCTGGCGTAGTGGATCGCTTTCGCGAGCACGCCTTTGCCGGTGCCGCTCTCGCCCTGAACCAGAAGAGTGGTGTGGTCAGATTCCGCGGCTTTGCGGGCCACCTCCAGCATTTTGATGGTAGCTGGATTGTGGGTGACGATATGTCCAAAATCGTAGCGGCCCTGCTCCGACTCCACCGAATCGCGCACCCGCACTCGTAAAGCCATTACCTCGGCGGCGCGATGCAGAGTATTCATCATGTCATCCAGAGCGAACGGCTTGACCAGATAGTCAAAGGCGCCCAGTTTCATGGCTTCGACGGCGCGCTCCACGAGGTGGTAAGCGCTCATCATGATTGCGATCGTAGCAGGGCTGGCTTGTTTGATCTGGCGCAGTACTTCGAGTCCATCGATGCCGGGGAGAACGATATCCAGCAAAATGAGATCGGGTTTTTCTTCTTGAAAGATCTTCAGGCCATCTTCGCCGGAGAGAGCGGTGAACACCTCGAATCCATCCTGCCGCAGGCCTCGCGAGATCGTCCGCAGAGTGAGTGCTTCGTCATCGATGATGAGGGCGGTGTAGGGCATGTTGACTCAGGAGCCAGAGTTTTGATCCGTCAGCTGGTGATGCCGTGTTCGGTAACCAACGGGAACTCATGAAAGGCTCTCAAACCACGAGTTCGAAATCTTTTTTGATCTGGCGTGACTCCTCCTGCCGGATGGGCAGCGTGATGGTTACGGTACTCCCTTGCTTTAATACGCTGTCGATTCGAATATCACCCTTGTTTCTTCGCACGTATGTGGCGCTGATGCTGAGGCCAAGGCCGGTACCTTTGCCGGGCTTGGTGGTGAAAAAAGGTTCAAAGACGTGGGGAAGAATATCAGGCGGGATGCCGCAGCCTGTGTCGCTAACACAAATCTCGACACTCTCCGGGGACGCAAGCTGCCTGGCGGAGATCGTGATAACACCGCCGTCGGCCGTGGCCTCCGCGGCATTGATCAGCAGATTCATCAGCACCTGCGAAAGCTGATTGGAATCGACCAGGATGTGGGGCAAATCCTCGGGCACCTGATTTTCCGCTCGTTTATTGCGCAGTGCCGGCTGTCCTTCGAGAAAGCTCAACGTATCGGCAACCAAACGATGCAGGCTGAGATTGCTCAACACGAGCGGCCCGGGGCGAGCGTAATTTACGAGGCCGCGTAAGGTGGCAGAAATTCGCTTGCTGCCCGCGATGCATTGCTCGATTTCCCAGCGCTGGTCAGGATCGCCGGCGGTTTTCAGTTCAAGTTCCAGGTGCGACAGGATGCCGAGCAGCGGATTGTTAATCCCGTGCGGCGCACCCAAGGCCAGTTGGGCGAGTGTGGAATATTTCTCGTACTCGGCAAGTTGAGCCTGAAACTGAAACTTCTCCTTGCTCAACTCGCGATCCTCGGAGAGGCAGCGAAAGATCTCCTCTTGCGCCCGGTTGCGCTCCTGCTCCAGTTGCCGGGCGTGTTCGGTCGCCTGCCGAAGAGTTTCGCAAGCTCGTTCCCATTCCCGGCGCTGAAGGCGCCACAGGATCAACATCACCAAGAGGGCGGCGAGAGAGAGCGGCAAAAGGTGGCCCGCAATCGGCCAGTCCAGCTTTTTGATTGTAGTGATGCCCAAAGCCGGCAGCAGGCTACCGAAGGCGTTCCGGTAGGTTCGCGCGGCTGTTGAGTGCGCATGCATCCTCTATACACGATGAGGCGGAAGGGGCGGGGCCGCAGTGATGCAGGTCACCGTAGAGGGTGCGAGAAGGGCTTTACACGGCGATTCTGGCCGCTACCCGGACCTAAGGTCCGAGTAGCGCGTAGCCAGAATGGAGTGAGCGAACAAACCGATTGCTAATAAGAGCCGGCAATTCGACCAACAGACATCGACGCACGCTCCGGCGCTATGGGATCGCAGCCTGTGCCTGATTGGAATAGCTGCTTTCGGTCCCCGAGGTACTCACGGCAGTTGTAACGTAGTAATACGTTGTTCCAGCTTGAACCGTGCTATCGGTAAAAAACGGCGTCGTAACTGAATTGATTCGCGTATAAGGGCCACCGGACGCTGTTCCGCGGTAGACGTTGTATCCCGAGACATCACTCGAAGTGCTCGTGTTCCATGACAGGCTGGCACTATGCTGCGGCATCGTCGCGGAGCCTGACAGCGCCACGGTCGCGGAAGAATTAGAAGCGTTACTGACGAACGTGACGCTCGCCGATGCTGTGCCAGCCAGGGTGGGCGCATAGACCAGTTGGAACGATAGACTGCTGTTTGCCGGGATCGTAACCGGAGGCGTGAGGCCGCTCAAGGAAAATTGTGCTGTGCTCACCCCCGCCGATATCACCGTAATCGCAGCGCTGCCAGCGGTCAGCGTAGCTGGCAGAGTCGAAGTAGTGCCAACCGCGATGCTTGGGAAACTGAGGCTCGTTGGTGAAACCGCCAGCGTACCGGGAAGAGTTCCAGTCCCTGCCAGCAAGACCGACAGCGTAGGGTCAGAAGCATTGGAAGTGATGGCCAGAGTTCCACTCATGCTTTTGCCAGACTGTGGTGCTGCGAAGGAAACACTGAAAGTTGCACTCTGAGACGCGGCCAAAGTAAGCGGTAGAGTGAGCGGACTCACGCCGAATCCTGTTCCACTCGGGGTGATCTGGGAAATGGTCAGTGGCGAACCGCCAGAGTTCATTACAGTCTCAGAGAGGCTGGTGGTGGTGCCAGCCGGGACATTTCCGAAGCTCAGGCTGGAGGGAGTTGCTGTGAGTTGGCCGGGAGTAAGTCCTGTCCCGGACAGCGATACATTGAGAGCTGAATTCGAAGCGGTGGATGCGATGGCGAGACTGCCACTAACACTGCCGGCCTTCGTGGGCGAGAAGATAACGCTGAAGCTGACGCTCTGGCCCGCGCTTAAAATCGCCGGCACGGTCAAGCCACTAGTGCTGAACTCGGATGTGGCGCTCGCTGCCGATATTGTTATGCTGCTTCCGCTCGAGTTCGTAAGGGTTTCCGTCAGCGTCTGGGGGCTGCTTTCCGAAACACCGGAGAAGGCCAGGCTGGTTGGATTGGCGGTAAGCAGGCCAGGAGCAGTTCCTGAAGTTGTTCCCGTTCCCGACACCGGCAGGGTCACGTTCCCTCCGAAGCCGAACCGGTTGCCGCGGTCTCTCCTGAAGTTCTGAATGCTGAATACAATCGAGGTATTGTCGGTCGTCGCCGATTGTGGATCGAAGGTCACATTACCAGTTACGCTCTGGCCGGCAGCTAAGACCAAGGGAAAAGTCAGACCGGTCAAGATGAAAGTTGTTCCGGAGAGCGTCGCTTGAGTTACGGTCAAGCTCGAACTGCCAGAATTGGAAAGAGTAACTGCATGCGTCTGGCTCGTACCAACGGACACGCTACCGAAGTTGATAGCGGAAGGATTTACCGACAGCTGTCCGCTGGCGAATGCGGGCGAGGTGAGTGCGAGGATTGAAAGGAAAAAGAAGAACGGAAGAAATCCGCGGAGGATTCTACACCAGTTGGAACTCGGATTGGTCACAGCTAAACCTCTAAGCCGTTCTAGAGCTGACCGGCGGGGGATAGAAGCCTGCGTCCTGATTTGACTAAGAGGTGTCAATGCTCTATGAGGACGCCGTAGGCTGAGTGTGCGAGTGATAAGCGTAAAGCGATAGGTCTCCGAAGGGCGCTGTCAGTTCCAAAATGGGACGATGAGCCTATATGTACTTTCGAGAGTACGGGTGACAGGTACATAATCTCCGAAGGCACGGTTGATTTTGTTTAATGGATGAGCAATCATTTCCCCGAGCACATTCAAACGTTGTTCCACAAGCAACACCACCGAGGTGGACGACGACGTCAACCAAAGCGGGCAGCTAGACTTCACGGCGCGGTCTCTCCGGCGAACCGGGACGTTGGGTGACATTCTTTGCAGGCCGGTTGTTGCGTGGAGGGCGATGGCTCAGGCGACGAGCGGAGCATTCGCGATTCCCGCACTTCCGAACACTCGCCGATAGCGTTCAATTTCTTCGGGCGGACCGAGTGCTTTCGCGTAATTGTCGGAGAGCTTCACTGCAGGGCTGCCCTCGACGGTGGATACTTTGCAGATCAAACTGATGGGATCAAAACCGCTGCCGCCGGTAGGATCGCAGCCGCGGAAATCGTTGGTGAGCAAGGTACCCCAGCCTGCGCTGAAACGAATCCGTCGGCCTGCCTTCCACTTTTGCGGATCTTGAAAGTCGGCCGCATTGCAAAAATCTTTGGGACTCGTGCCGGGCTGAAGGACTCCACCGAAATAGGCGTGCAGACCAATGATATCGTCGACGTCGAGTGCGTCGGAGGCGATGATGAGTTTGTTTTGTGGCCTCCGACCACGCATTTCAAGCCACTTGATGAATTCGTCACCGGCCACGTAGGGATTCTTGCTGTCGATGCGCTGGCCGGTCCAATCTGCTGTCCACTCGGGCGCGCTTTCCAGGAATTGTGTGGTGCCAAAAGTGTCAGGCAGCATGATTCGAAGCGCGCCCTCATAAGTTTGTTGCCACAGATCGAGGACGTGATATTGCGAAGCTTTGAGGGCCTCATCGTCTGTAGCGAAGGCAGCGAGGACCATGGGGATTTCATGCGCGTTGGTGCCGATTGCTTCCAGATCGTGCTTGTGGGCAAGAAACGCGTTCGAGGTTCCGATAAAGCCACGGCCCAGATTGGAAGCCATGGCCTTGACGACGTATTCCTGCCACAGAAAGCTGTGGCGACGGCGAGTTCCGAAATCGGCAACGCTAAGACTGGGAACGCCGCGCAGGCGTTCAATCTTGCTCCACAGCTTGGTCTTCGCCGTGGCGTAGAGGATGTCGAGATGAAACTCGCTCAGTCTCTTCAAGTTGGCCCTGGTTCTCAACTCGTCCAGGATGGAGAGGGCGTAGAGTTCCCACATCGTCGTGTCAGTCCACAAACCGTCGAAGGACAGATGAAACTGACCATCCTTGACCGACAGCGCATACTGCGACAGTTTGAAATCCTGTTCTAACCACTCCAGGAACGCAGGTTCAAAAATTCCGCGACGGCCATAGAACGTATTACCCGCCAGCCAGACTAGTTCAGATTTTCGAAATCGAAGTTTCCGAACGTGTTCCATTTGCTGGGCGATATCGTGGAGGGTGAATTGGTCGGCGAGACGCACTGTGAAGGAACGGTTGAAAAGGGAGAATGAGGCGTGGGCTTTCGGGAAATGCTTCCAGATAAACTGCAGCATCAACAGCTTGTAGAAATCTGTATCCAGCAAAGACCGTATGACCGGGTCAAGTTCCCAGTTGTGGTTGTGCGCCCGTTCAGCGAAATTGACAATCATCGGGCGGAAGCGTCTCTAGAATCGAGTGATCCCGTTACACCCACGTCATTGATTGAAACGGAACTCGCGAAAACTGTCAATGAATCCGAGTCCGGAGAGTCCGGAGCTTCCAAAGTCGCAAAAGCCAGTCATAATCCTTCACGGTGCACCATAAACAGTGCAAAAATGCGCTTTTTCTCCTCCGGTGGTGACCTTTTGACCGGTATGCCATGTCCTTCCGAAATCTAGGCGAATCATGACCCTAGGCCTGAAACTTAGGTACGCCTCACTGAATAGCGAGGCAGTTGAGTGGAAGGACCCCCAAGAGACTCGACAATGGATAGACGCCGCATCAAAGTTTGTATCGCAAAGAATTCCTACATCGGTATAGGACTGATCCTTCTAGCTCTCGCGTTCACGGTGGGTTGCCAGGGATTCAGTTCCGCTAAGCAGGCGTCGACGACGACGACGACGACTCAACCAGTGCAAGCTGGTACTCTCGCTCTGAGTTCTGCGAGCCTCGATTTCGGAACCGTGAAGGTTGGAACCGAGCAACAAATGTCGGAGACGCTGACGAACACAGGTGGGGCTAGCGTCAGTATCACTCAGATAGCAATCACGGGTACAGGATTCTCTCTGAGCACAGTCTCCACGCCACTTACGATCGCTGCTGGGCAGAGCACGAGCTTCGAGGTGACCTTCACTCCCCAATCCGCAGGCAGCGCCAGTGGAAGCGTAACCATCGCGTCCAGTGTATCCAGCCCATCTCTGGCCTTAGTGGGTAGTGGAACACTCGCATCCGGACAACTGACCGCCACTCCGGCGTCGTTAGCGGTTGGAAGCGTGGTTGTCGGGGACAGCGGAACTGCGTCTGGAAGCCTCAACGCCAGCGGAACGAACGTGACGATCACGGCCGCCAATTCGAATAATTCGCGGTTCACGATCAGTGGGTTGTCCCTGCCGGCCGTTATTACTGCTGGCCAGAGTGCGCCTTTTACCGTTACCTTCAGCCCTCAAATCAGCGGGGCGGCCAGCGCGACTTTAGCCTTCACCAGTAACGCTCAAACTTCCACCACGACGGCAGCGGCTACGGGCACTGGCACTGCGGCGCCCGCGCATACTGTGGATTTGTCCTGGTCCCCCAGCACTTCGGCGAACGTCGCGGGATATAACATTTACCGCGCAACCTATACGAGCTCATGCGGTGGTTACTCGAAGATCAACGGATCTTCTCTGGACACCGTGACCCAATACGCAGACTCCACGGTAAGCGGCGGCACGAACTACTGCTACGCCACTACGGCGGTGAATACGAGCAACGAAGAGAGCGGATACTCGAATATCGTTTCGGATGTTCAAATCGCTCCGTGATTCGGCACGAAGCCGCACCGCCGGGAGTCATTGCTACATTTCCACGGATCAGAATGTTTAGGCGGAGTCGAAGCCGGAAGGCCTTAGGATCTTCTCGTAACGCGTTAGCCGAAAAAAGATGCGGCCGCGAGAGAAGCCCGCAGCCGCAAGAACAACTCAGAAATTGGGGGATTTTAGAGGTAACGACGCACGAAGCCGCCGCACACCAGGGCAGAGCAGGCTAATAGCGCCGTCACGGGCGGCTCCGGAACCGATGTCGGTCCCTTTGGAGTAACCGCCGTGTAAAACGCACAACTGGTGCCACCCGCACGGCAGAAATGTATTGCGAAATCGAAGCTCCTTCCGTCCTGTTTCGCAACCAGTTGCGTGAGCGGTAGCGGTTTGTTGTCGGTTAGCTTGAAGGTTAACGTCGTAATGCGCGTTGTCGCTCCTTTGCCAATTCCGGTTATAGCGTAAGCGAAGCTTCCAAAACTACTTCCACTCTTGCGAGAGTCGAAGTCGAAATGAGTCAACTTGCTGTAGCTGTTATTGACAGTGACGTGCGTCGTGTCCGCAACTGCCAATGGACTTACTACCATTGAGATTACCAAAACACATCCTAAAACCCAGACAAAGTGTCGCATTTTCACCTCTTGAAAAAACCCCCTGATATACTTGCCCAACACAGTCACTCTAGCTCAACCACAAGGAGTGTCAAGACTGATAATTTTTGCAATGGTCGCAATGGTTTGCAATAGGTTAACTTGTTTAATTTGTGTAGCTTACGATTGAATCAGTGGTTACTTTCGTCACCCAGAAATCCTGTCCTTGGCCGATTCAGTTTAGCTGCTCCAAAGTCTGGCGGGCGCGGGTCGCTTCGTCGCCGGATAACTTCAGTTGCATCGCTGCCTCTAGTTGTGATCTCGCTTTTGCTTTGTCACCATCGGAGAGCTCAACCATGCCCAAGTGGTAGTGATAAGTGGCATGGTCCGGGACTTTTTGGACGCACTCCAGGAGCAGCGGAAGCGCTCCGCGATAGTCACCTTTCAGGTAGTAAATCCATGCCAGGGTGTCGCTGACACTGGGGAGCGCGGGAAACTGCTGCTTTGCATGCTGTGCCAAACCCAGGGCGACATTCAGATCTCCGCCCTGAAGCACGTATACCCATGCGAGATTGGCACTGGCTAGACCGGAATTCGGATCCGAAACTAGAGCTGCCTCGTAGTACTTGCGTGCGGCATTCAGGTCATTTTTGTCGAGGTAGAGATTTCCAACGAGGACCTGGATTGAGGCGAGTCTGGGATTTACCGAAAGAAGTTTGACATATTGGCGAATCGCTTTATCGGTCTCACTGCGCGCCTGATAAAGATCGCCCAATTCAATGTAAGCTCGCTCCAGTTTTGCATCCAGTTGAAGCGCCTGCTGTAACTCTGGTTCGGCATCGTCATACTGTTTGTTTCCGGCATAGAGCCAGCCCAAGATAAAATGCGCATTTGCATCTGTGGGAGCAGTGACAATGTACTGGTTCGCTCGCGCCATCGCCTCTGACCTTCGTCCGCGGGAAACCAGGAATTGGGTCCAGCTGTCCAGCCCCGCAGTGTAATATGGATCGATCCGCAAGGAGGCCTGGAATTCTTTTTCCGCGGCTGAATCGTTGTTCTCAGACGCATAGGCCTCAGCCGTATATGCGTAAGGCGAAGGATCAGTTGGAGCGAGCGCCTTTGCGTCTAAGAACTGCTCTCGCGCTGCAGGGAACTGGCTCGCACTCAGCAAAACTCGACCCAGTAGCAGGTGAGAGGCTGCGTCTTTAGGGCTTAGCTGCACCAGGCGCTGGGCATAGCCCTCGGCTGCTTCTGTTGTCCCTTGTGCCAGAAACAAATCAGCCAAAGATTGCAGAGCCTCGCTCATGTCCGGGGACAATCTCAACGCTTCCTGAAATTCGGCCTGCGCCTGCCCTTCATCCCCATGTTGGCGGTATGTAACACCGAGGAAATAATGGGCCTGTGAACTGGTGGGATCATCGGCGATCACCGCACGGAAATCCGCAATCGCATCCGCAAACTTCCCGCTACTCAGGAAAATCCTTCCGCGCTGTGTCAGTGCGACTGCGTCGTTGGGATTGCTTCTCAGCACCTCATCGTTGAGGTGCTTTGCATCCACGATTCGATTGGCGGCAAGAAAGCCGTCGACCGCGTGGACTTTCAGAGTCACTTCCGCGGGAAATTGTTGGATGCCGCGCTGGTACTGCGCCAAAGCGCTGTTGGTATCATTGTGTTGAAGATAGAAATCAGCCATCGATAAAACGACGTCAGGAACGTTCGGCAATCGTGCTGCGAGGGTTTCCAGCAAGGAATGAGCTTCATTGGGAGCGCGCTCTTCGTAGAGGACGCTCGCGCAAAGCAAGTAAAGTTCCTTGGCGTCCGGGTTTTGTTCGATTCCTCGGCGAAGCGTCTCTTCCGTTTCGTGGAAGCGGGATTCCAAGTGATACAGGTTGGCGAGATTCAGATACGCAGGAACAAATTTAGGATCCAGCGTGATCGCTTTTTGCAGCGACTCTTCCGCAAGGGAGTATCGGTGGACAGCAACCTCCGCCAGCCCCAGATTCATCTCCGCTGAAGCGTTGGAGGAATTGAGTTCTACGCTCTTGGCAAACGCCACGATTGCGTTTTCGTAGGAGCCCCGTCCCGCCCCGGCTTCTCCGATTAACTGGTAGGCGATTGCATTTTGCGGATCTATTGCCAGCACTTCCTTCGCCGCGCTCTCCGCCTTGTCGTATTGACCTGACGCGTTATCGAGTTGCGCCGCCTCTAATCGCGCATCGACGTTTCCGGAATCGAACTGCGCCGCGCTTTCAAAGTGAGTCAATGCATCGGCCACATCTTGTTTGGCCAGATAAGCCTGGGCGAGCCGGTAGTGAGCCTCCGCCGAACCAGGTGCTTTCCTTACCGCGTTCAGGAGCTCGATTTTGGCCGAATCATAGTCGCCCTTGCGCATGTATGCCTGGCCCTTCTCGAGATAGGACTGGGCGCTGCGAGTACATCCCGCGAGGACGACGAGTAAGAGTACGGCGGAGCAGATAGCTATGAATCGTCTGTGATGGGACACAGAGCTGATCTCTGATGTCGGGGCCATCACGCTCGCACCTCCGAAGGTTGGAGGTGGAAAGTCGCCCGCTTTGCGTCTTCTGACTTGCGAAGAGCCTTCAGAATCGGCATCAGTAAAGCCAAGCCCAGCAAGTAAAAGACGATCCCTCCAGAAGTGTGCAGCCACCCGTGTAAGAAACCGGGATTGACATAAACGGAGAGCAAAGAAACGGCCACAATACGCACTCCATTTTTGAAGATGAGCATTGGGGCGGTAGATAGTACTAAGAGAGTTTTCCTCCAACCTGAACGCAAGACTAACTC
>Ga0187875_10002056_pt1 | contig 15128 bp, 16 predicted proteins | sample June2016WEW_17_1_2_FD_132978 | JGI IMG/M metagenome (GOLD analysis project Ga0187875, IMG submission 132978) | Peatland microbial communities from SPRUCE experiment site at the Marcell Experimental Forest, Minnesota, USA - June2016WEW_17_10 | ecosystem: Environmental > Terrestrial > Soil >... | reverse complement strand
GACGGAGTGTACACCCGGCCTGGCCCGGCCAGGCCGGGTGTACACGCTGGTAACCCAATTGTGATGACGAGGAAAGGGGGCAACTGCAAATTGTTATGATACGACTGTGGAGAGTAACGAACTACTGGTCAACCGTGCCGCCGGGGTTAGCCAGAAAGGCGAACCTCTGCGGGTGATGGACCTCACTTCCGGTGACTTATAGGCACATTTCGTGTTAGAGATGACAGTGTGCGCTCAGACAGGCAAGCATCGAGAACGGAGCCCGATCCCCGGTCCGGTCGGCTGCCTCTAAAGCTTTTCCCAGCCAGGCCAATTGCCTGTGCTTTACTTATGTGTTCCAATTCGATCTGGTCCGGTTCAGCCATTCTAATAATCATCACGGGCCTTCATCATCAGGCTCATTGATTCCCGCGAACCCAGAGAGAGGCCCGACAAGCGCTCGAATACATCCTTGTACCGCTCGAAGTCCTGCGGCCGCTCCAGGTATATCTGGCCCACGAGGCCGTCGACGTAGACCACTCCCGGCACCGGGACCACAAATTCGAGGATGACGAACGTGCTGTTGAGTGCCGGATGTGCGCCAACTTTGAAGGGCAGAATCCGGACATCAACATGCCCAACCTTGCTGGCATCCATAACGGCTTGCAGTTGATCCCGCATCACAGCCGGACCACCGACGGGCCGGTGCAGTACTGCCTCGTCGATCACGGCCTTGAGGTAAGGGGGTTCCTCGCGCCTGAGGACTTCCTGGCGGAGCCGGCGCGCCTCGATGCGCTGGTCGATCACTTCTGGACTGAGCCGCGGCAACGCTCCCTCATGGACGGCGCGCGCGTAGTCGGGCGTCTGAAGCAGAGCGGGAAACACGCCCGGCTCATAGTCACTAATCTGGATGGCCGCTGCCTCGAGGCCAACGTACGTCGCGTAGGGCAGGTCGAACGGCTGCCACCAAGCCTGATCGCGGCCTTCCCGGGCGAGCGCCGCGAGATGGTCACGCTCCGCCGCATCCCCGACACCGTAGAGGTCACATAGGTCCCGGATATCCCGCGCACTAGCTCCCCGTTGGCCGGTCTCAAGGCGGGAAATCTTTGAGGGTGAGCACAGCAGTCGCTCCGCAACCTGTTCAACAGTCAGGCCGACGTCGTTCCGGAGTGCACGCAGCAAGGCACCCAGTTCGCGGCGGCGCACAGTGGGACTGCGAACACTCGCCACGTCAGTCACGCCCCTTCCCATGAGCGTCACCTACAGCGGTTCGGGGGGCCGGATCGCTGGCAGCTGCCTCTGGCAAGGATAAAAATGGCACTTGCCAACGGCGCTTGCCGCAGCGACCATTGAAGCAGAACGCAGCGAGCATCCTCAAGCGACCCGCCGACAGCGCGGTCGATAGGTGGCCAGAGGGCTGCCAGATAGATCGCCGCCAGGGCCACGGGGGTCCGAGCGGCCGAGAGGAGGCGCTGCTGGATTGCCCTACTCAAGCGACTCGTGATGCCGCCCGGTCCAGGGCCCACGAGAGTCTAGGCAGCCGCCAGCACCTGGCAGGCCACAGGAGCTCGCGCTCATACATGAAGCGGGACCGATGCTGTCACATCGGTCCCGCTGCAAACACCAAAACCCCGGCTCGGGCAAGAGCGAAAGGATCAGTGCTTTGTGCAACCCTAGCACCGGCATAGCCAAATACAAGGTCTGGGTCATCCCAATCATTCGACTGACCCTGACCCGGATCGGCCAGTGCCTGTTCGCCAGCGCGGACGCGCTGGCTCAGCGGCATGAATGGCAGGTCACCCCGGTACACCATGGCCTCGGCCGACGGTACCGGGATCCGCGCTTCGACTGCTTCCGCGCCCCGGCCCGCAGCCCCGCCCGGGACGGCACGGGCCATGCGTAGGACACGGGCGCACCAGCGGAGCGAGACGTGGCTGCTGGCCGAGCTGGAAACCAGGTTCCGGCCGGGCCGCCGGGCCACCGTGCTCGGCTACCTGTGGTGGTGGCGCTACGAACTCGCCATCGTCGCGGGGCTGGCGGGCACGCTTATCGTGCTGGTCCGCGCGCTCGGTGCCGGGCCGACCATCCTCGGCACCCTCGCCACCATCGGCGTGTGCTGCTGCTGGCCGCCCACCCGCCAGGCCGTCGTCACGACGGCCTGGCGGATCATCACCCCGCACAGGTTGCGCGCGGGGTTCGTGCAGGCCCGCATCCACTCCCGGAGCGGACGGCTGCCGGCCATCCTGCGCACCACGCGGCAGCCGTTCGGCGAACGAGTGCGCCTCTGGTGCCCGGCAGGGGTCGTAGCGGCGGATGTTCGCTCGGCCCGGGATATCCTCGCCGCCGCCTGCTGGGCGGCTGACATCCGGGTGACCGGGGACCCGGGCCACGCCCACCTGCTTACGCTCGACGTGATCAGGCGCAGCGGGCCGCCTGAGGTCCCGCGACATCCGCAAGACCATTGTTCCCGCAACGAAAACCGGCCCCCGGGACCCTTCACGATGCCCGACTCACCCAGGCGGCTGGACGGGCCGGCCGACTACGGGTCAGCGCACTAGCCGGCCGTCAGGCTGTCTCCCCCGCGGCGAACCGGGGGGTGCTGCCGGGCGTCCCGCAGCGCCTCACGCAGCGCGTCGCATTCCGCCTCCAGTTCCCTGATCCGGTGCTCGAGCTGCAGGACGCGGCGGATCGACGGGAGGGTCATCCCCTCGTCGGCGAGCCGCACCACGTACTGGACCACGGTGATCTCGTTGCGGGAGTACCGGCGCTGCCCGCCACTAGACCGCGACGGCTGCACCACGCCCTTCTCGTCGAGCCGCCTCAGGAAGGCCTGCTGGATCTCGAGCATGGTGGAAACCTGCCCGACGCTGAAAAGCGGCAGGTTCTCGTCATCGAACGGCAGTGACGGCATGACTGTCTCCATACTGACCGCGGGCCCGGACAGCTGGCTGTCCGGGCCCGGCGATGTGAATCCTATGGCCTGCGCTGGCCGCCCACGGGGCTCATCGGTCAGCGCGTCACGGGGTGCTCGATCAGGCGGTGAGGCCCTTCGGTGCCTCGGTCTGGATCTCGACCTTGCGTGGCTTGGCCGCCTCGGTGAGCGGGACTCGCACGGTCAGAACGCCGCGCTCGTACCCGGCCTCGACCTTGGCGGAGTCGATCGCGTCACCGAGCCGGATCCGGCGCGAGAATGTGCCGGTCACGCGCTCACGGACGTACGCCTTCTCACCCTCGGCCAGCTCCTCGTCCCGCTTGGCGCTGACGGTGAGAACACCGCGGTCCACGGTGACCTCGATGCTGGCGGGGTCGATGCCCGGCAGATCGAAGCGGAGCTCGAGGCCGTCCCCGGTGCGGGTGGCATCCATGGGCATGCCCGCGGCAGTGCCCGGGCGGAAGGGGGACCAGACAGGCCCGAAAGCCCGCTCGATCCTCCGGTCGAAATCCCTGGTGAAGGGATCAAAGGTGGTCAGCAACATGAAGCTCGCCTCCAGGTGACAACTTAGGCTCATGTTTGAGTCCAAGTTACTATATCTTCTAATTACAGAGAACCTCTTACTCGGGTCGAATATTTCTTCCGGCCGAGGCGCCTGTGATTACCTCGCGCCACATGCTTGACCTGGGAATCACCTGCGCGGCGAGCCGTAATCGCTACTATCCGTAATTAGTGATTACTGAGCGCATCCGAACGCGTGGCCAGCGGATGGCCCACGCGAGGAGGCAGACCCGGGGGAACGCAACACCATGGACACCATCGATGACGTCGCGGGCCTGGTCAGCATCGGCCAGCTGGCCAAGGCCGCGGGCGTGAGCAGCCGGACCATCCGCTACTACGAGGAACTCGGGATCCTGCCCGAGCCTCGCCGCACCAGCGGCGGCACGCGCAAGTACCCGCGCGAGTACTGCGGTTATATCGAGACCGCGCTGGCCCTCAAGGACCTGGGATTCCGGCTGGAAGAGGTCAAGCCGCTGGCCAGCCTGGCCCTGGGCCGGACGATAGCGCCCGGGCAACGGGCCAGGGCCGCCCAGCTGGTGGAGGACCGGATCCAGGCGCTCGACCGGCAGGTAGCCGTGTTGCGCAAGCTCCGCGAGTGCGTGGATCAGCCGGGCGGGACAGCCGGCCTGGACCTGCTCGATCTGCGTACCGGATCGGTGGCCTGGCCGGCCTTATGCTCGTTACCAGTGGCCGACCCGGCAGCCCCGCGCCCGGTCACCGGAACGCGATCCTCGGAGGCCGGGATGACGGACGGGATTATCCTGCTGGTACTCATCGGCAGCCTGGTGGCGTTCGGCGTGACCCGGGCCCGCCGCCGCCTGGGCATGGGGGCCGGGACCGGCCGGACATGGGTCGTCATCATTGCCGCCGTGGCCTTGGCGCTCCTCGCCCTCTGGGCCTACCAGACCCAGGGCAGGTGAACCACGCGCGCAGCATATGAGCCAGCCGCACAGCGGGTGAGCCAGCCGCCGCGCCGCTAGCCGACCGGGTCGCTGCGCAGCGGCATCTCGAACCAGACGGCCTTACCGTCCCGGGTGGGCCGAGACCCCCACCGGGTGGCCAGCTGGTCGACGAGGTAGAGCCCGCGCCCGCCCTCGTCCGTCTCCCCCGCGCTGCGGATCCGCGGCAGCCGCAGGTCGTTGTCGAACACCTCGACCCACACCGCCTCGCCGCCGCGGCGCAGCCGGAGGGTGAACGTCTTGCCCGCCTCGGCCGCGCCTTCGTCGCTGAACGGGACCGGTGCCCAGCCGGCGACCAGCCCAGGTGGGCGCTGGGCGGCCGCACCGGCCACTTCAAGGGTCAGCGCCTGGCGGGGGGCACGCGACGCGGCCGTGTGCAGCACTACGTTCGTGACCACCTCGGACACCAGGAGACAGGTCAGCTCGACCTGCTCGCTGTCCATCCCCCAGGACCGGAACGTGGCCTCGGCCAGCCGGCGGGCCTCAGAGACCTTGATCGGCTCAGCGGGGAATGTGCAGTCCCAGGAGGCCAGGTCCACCGGTGAGGTACGGATCGCGACGATGGCCATGTCGTCGTCGATGTCCCCCGGCACCGCGTCCTGCGCGGCCTGCGCGATCCGCTCGACGTCGCCATGCGCCACCCGGCGCACCGCCTGGTGCAGCATCAGACGGGCATCGTCCTCGGAATAGGTGCCCACGCCGTCGGGACGGTGCCGCCGGTCGGTGAGCCCGTCGGTGTACAGCACCAGCCCGGACCCGGCCGGAAGATAACGGGTCTCCTCCCGGTAGGTCGGCAGCGCGGGGACGCCCTTGCCGCGCACCCCGAGCAGCACACCCTTGTGCTCCATCTCCAGCTCGCCCACCTCGCCGCCGACGATGAGCAGCGGCGCGTCGTGGCCCGCGTTGGCGAACGACAGCGTGCGGGACCACGCGTCGTAGACCAGGTAGGTGCAGCTGACCATGGGCGGGTCCGACGCGCCGGGATCGTCGGCGTGACCCTTGGCCGAGCTGAGCGTGCGGCACCACTCATCGAGCTTGCGCAGAATCTCCGCGGGCGGCTTGTCATCCTGGGCGAAGGCGCGCAGTGCGGCGCGGAGCTGGCCCATGACCGCGGCCGCGCGGGCCCCCCGGCCCTCTACGTCACCGATGACGATGCCGACCCGGCCCGCGGACAGCGGGATGATGTCGTACCAGTCCCCGCCGACCTGCGTTTGGATGCCCTGGCCGTGCGTCACCAGCGGCTTGGCGGGCACGTACCGGCAGGCCACCTCCAGCCCGTCCAGCTGGGGCAGCTGCTGGGGCAGCAGGCTGGTCTGGAAGGCGAGTGCGGTCCGGCGCTCTTCCTCGAACAGCAGCGCGTTGTCGATGGCCACGGCGACGCGGCTGGCGACCGCGCTGAGGAAGTCGCGGTCGTCCGCATCGTAATACTGCTCGTGGCGCTTGGTCAGCCCCGACAGGGCCAGGCTCATCACGCCGAGCAGCTCGCCCCGGGCGATCAGCGGAGCGGCCACCACCGAGCGCAAGCCGACCTTCTCGGCAGCCTCCAGGCTGGGCTGGTTGGGCGCGTGTGGTGGCTGCACCTCGCCGAGGTTCTCGAGCAGGACCGATTCCAGGCGAGTCATGGCCCGCTGGCAGAAATGAGCCTCGGGATACCTGATGGGGTCGCCGACCCGGGCCCAGCTGCCCGCCGGCGGGATCCAGCCACCCGCGTTCGTCTGTACCTGGCGGATCAGCTTGTCGCCCTGGAACAGGTCGATGATGCAGTGGTCGGCGAACTGCGGCACCAGGGTCTCGGCCACGTGCCGCAGGGTCGTCCCGAACTCCAGCGACCCGGCCAGCTGCTCGCCGATGCGCTCGAGCAGCGCGACCCGGTCGCGTTCCCGGCGGCTGCTGCGCCGGCTGGCCTCCCGCGCGAGGATGACGATGCCGTCGATCGAGCCGGACGGGTGGCGCAGGGGCATCGCCTGGGCGCGGACGAACACGCGCGAGCCGTCCGCCCGGAGCACCGCGAACGTCCCATCGCCGCCACGGCCGCGGAGCACCTGCCTAGCCAGCTCGGCTGCCTTGCCGGCGTCGCCGCCGCTGAACGCGAGGGACAGCACCGGGCGGCCGAGCAGCTTGCCGCCCGCCGGGAATCCGAACAGCGCGGCCGCGAACGGGTTGGCGTAGAGGAGGTTGCCCTGCCGGTCGGTGACCACGACGGCCGCGGAGATCTGGGCCAGGATGGTCTGCGCCGACAAGTAGGCCTCGTACCCAGCGGCCTGCTCTGGCCCCGGACGCTCCGTCCCCGGACGCTCCGTCCCCAGACGCTCACTCACCGGACGCTCACTCACGCCTCGCACCCCCACGGATGCGGTCGGCGGCGTGGGGGTTCAGGCGGGCGGGGAAGGCCAGGATCACCGTCAGCGCCTGGCGACAAAGACATGGGCGGCCACCAGGCGGGGCAAATCCGCCGTGACACTGCCGACCCTGTCCTCACTGGTCACCCGCACACCCTCGTCGCTCTCCGCGAGCGTGACCTCGCGTCCGGGTTGTATCCCGATCCGCTTGAGTTTAAGCATCAGGGAAGGGTCGCTCTGAACTTGTTCACTGATACGCAGGACCATTACCGGAGCCGCGAGCTTCGCCGCAACCGCCGTCATCGCCTCGGCCTGTTCCTCTCCGGCGGCCACCGCCCGCCGCGCGGCGTCCGGCGGCACGCCGAGCTCATCCAGGCCGGGGATGATGTTGCCGTGCGGGCAGGCGACCGGGTAGTCGAGCAGCTCGACCAGCCTGCGCTCGACGTTCTCCGAGATCACGTGCTCCCACCGGCAGGCCTCGACGTGCACCTCTTCCCAGGGCAAGCCGATGACCCCGACCAGGAGGCACTCGGCCAGGCGGTGCTTGCGCATCACCCGCATGGCCAGGGTTGCGCCCGCGGGAGTCAGGGCGAGCTGACGGTCGCCCTCCACCTTGACGAGCCCGTCCCGCTCCATCCTCGCCACGGTCTGGCTGACCGTCGGCCCACTCTGCGACAACCGTTCGGCGATACGCGCCCGCAGCGGAACGATGCCCTCCTCTTCGAGTTCGAAGATCGTGCGGAGGTACATCTCCGTGGTGTCGATGAGCCCATGCACCGTCTCCAGGCCTCCCTCCTCACCTGATGCTATGCCGGCTGGGCCCAACCGCGACCCGGCTAGCGGGTGAAGGCATGCTGGCCCGCCGGGTCAGGCGGGCGAGGGAATCTACGGCGCCAGGCGCTCGAGTACCCAGCCCTCGCCCTCGCGGCGGTAACGGAGCCGGTCGTGCAGGCGGCTCGGCCGCCCCTCCCAGAACTCCATCACCTCGGGCACCACGCGGTAGCCGCCCCAGAACCCGGGCATCGGCACAGCCGTCCCCTCCGGCCAGCGGTCCTGGAGTTCCTGGTAGCGCTCTTCCAGTTCCGCGCGGGACGCCACCACGGACGACTGCCGGCTGGCCCAGGCGCCGAGCTGCGAGCCGTGCGCGCGGGAGTGGAAGTATGGCTCGCTCTCGGTAGTGGACAAGATCCCCACCGGACCCTCGATGATCACCTGCCGCTGGATGGGATGCCAGGGGAAGACCAGGCAGGCGTACGGGTGCGCGGCCAGGTGCTGCCCCTTGGCCGAGGTCCGGTTGGTATAGAAAACGAAGCCCTCCGGGCCGTACTCCTTCAGCAGCACCGTACGGGCCCGGGGCCGGCCGGCCGGGGAGACGGTGGCCAGCACCATGGCCGTGGGTTCGGGCAGGCCCGCGCTGACCACGTCGTCCATCCAGCGGGCGAACAGCACCGCAGGGTCGGCGGGGGCCTCGGCCTCTTCCAGAGGATGACGGGACGGTTCCACGGGAATGATCCTCACACACCGGTCCGTCCGGGCGGGGGTATCCGCCCAGCGTGCCCACCGTCACGGGCAGCCGATCTACCGGAATATTGTGCCAGCAGGGTTGAATGAACCCGGCTGACTCATATGGCCAGCCGCCGGGAGGCCCCCCCACCCCGGCACGCGCTTCATCCAGCTCCAGGACACACGAGGACCACGGAGGACCAGCACATGTCCGATTTCGTGCCTGGTCTCGAAGGCGTCATCGCCTTCGAGACAACCATCGCCGAGCCGGACCGGGAGGGCGGGTCGCTCCGCTACCGGGGCGTGGACATCGAGGAACTCGTTGGCCACGTGTCGTTCGGCCACGTGTGGGGCCTGCTGGTGGACAACAAGTTCGCCCCGGGCCTGCCCCCGGCTGAGCCTTACCCGATCCCGGTGCACTCCGGCGATATCCGGGTCGACGTGCAGAGCGCGCTGGCCATGCTGGCCCCCGCCTGGGGCATGCGCCAGCTCCTCGACATCGACGACGAGCAGGCCCGCCACGATCTGGCCCGCGCGTCGGTGATGGCGCTGTCGTTCGTGGCCCAGTCCGCCCGCGGGCCCGGGCTGCCGCCCGTCCCGCAGGAGCGGGTAGACGAGGCACGCAATATCGTCGAGCGGTTCATGATCCGGTGGCGGGGCGAGCCCGACCCGCGGCACGTCAAGGCCGTCGACGCATACTGGGCCTCCGCCGCCGAGCACGGCATGAACGCGTCAACGTTCACCGCCCGGGTGATCGCCTCGACGGGCGCTGACGTGGCCGCCGCCCTGTCAGGCGCGGTCGGTGCGATGTCCGGGCCCCTGCACGGCGGCGCGCCCGCGCGGGTGCTTTCCATGATCGAGGAAGTCGAGCGGACCGGCGATGCGGTCAAGTTCGTCAAGGCCGCCCTGGACCGCGGGGACCGCCTGATGGGCTTCGGGCACCGCGTGTACCGGGCCGAGGACCCGCGCGCGCGGGTGCTGCGCCGGACCGCCAAGGACCTCGGTGCCCCCCGCGCCGAGGTAGCCGAGGCCCTGGAGGACGCAGCGCTGGCCGAACTGCACGCTCGCAGGCCGGACCGGGTGCTGTCCACGAACGTGGAGTTCTGGGCGGCCATCGTGCTGGACTTCGCGGAGGTCCCGCCGCACATGTTCACGTCCATGTTCACCTGCGCGCGGACCGCGGGCTGGGCGGCGCACATCCTGGAGCAGAAGCAGACCGGCCGGCTCGTCCGGCCTAGTGCCCGGTACGTGGGCCCGGCATCCCGCTCCGTCAGCAGCGTCCCCGGCGCTGACCAGGTGCTCGGCGAGGTCTGATGGGCCTGGGGAGCGGGCCGGAGCGAGCCAGGTCCGCCCCCCGAGCCAGCCCGGCCCGCTCCCCGGGGCTGGATAGGCTGGCAGCGTGACCGACATCGCGATTCCTGCGGGCCTGAAGCCAGCCGACGGACGTTTCGGCTGCGGACCCTCCAAGATCCGTCCCGAGCAGCTCACGGCGCTGGCCGCGTCGTCCGCCAGCTACCTGGGCACCTCACACCGTCAGGCGCCGGTCCGCTCGCTGGTCCGCCGGGTCCGGGAGGGCCTGGCTGACCTGTTCTCGGTGCCCGACGGGTATCAGGCTGTGCTCGGCAACGGCGGGACCACGGCGTTCTGGGAGATCGCCGCCTTCGGACTGGTCCGGCAGAGGTCACAGCACCTGACCTTCGGCGAGTTCTCCGCGAAGTTCAGCAAGGTCGCGCAGGCGGCCCCCTGGCTGGATGACCCGACGGTGATCGCCTCCCCGCCAGGCACCCACCCGGTGCCGCGCGGCGAGGGCGGGGTGGACACGTACGCGCTGACCCACAACGAGACCTCCACCGGCGTGGCCATGCCCGTCCGCCGGGTGCGGGAGTCCGATCCCGGGGCCCTGGTGATCGTGGACGCGACCAGCGGCGCGGGCGGCCTCCCGGTGGACGCCGGCGACTGTGACGTGTACTACTTCGCGCCGCAGAAGTGCTTCGGCTCCGATGGCGGCCTGTGGCTCGCGCTGATGTCACCGGCGGCCCTGGACCGCGCGGCCGAGATCGCGGCGAGCGGCCGGTACATCCCCGAGTTCTTCTCGCTGCCGGCCGCCATCGACAACTCCGCCAAGCAGCAGACGTACAACACCCCGTCGGTGGCGACGCTGCTGCTCCTGGCCGACCAGGTGGAATGGATGCTCGGCCTCGGCGGCCTCGGCTGGGCGGTGGAGCGGACCGCCGACTCCTCCTCGCGGCTGTACACCTGGGCGGAGAAGGCGCCCTACGCCACCCCGTTCGTCACCGACCCGGCGCAGCGGTCCCAGGTGGTGGGCACCATCGACTTCACCGGGAGCGTCGATGCGGCGGCCGTGGCGGCGGCGCTGCGGGCGAACGGGATCGTGGACACCGCGCCCTACCGCAAGCTCGGCCGCAACCAGATGCGGATCGGGATGTTCCCCGCCGTGGACCCGGCCGACGTAGAGGCACTGACCGCCTGCATCGACTACGTCATCGAACGGCTGTAGTTCTGCCGCGTGTCCTACGGGACACGTTCTAGGTCGGCGGCGCCCCGGTCAGCACAGGGCCGGTCAGCACAGGGCCGGTCAGCGCAGGGCCGCGCCGATGAGCGCGCCTGCCACCAGGATCGCGAGCACCAGGGGGAGCAGCCACCGGGTCGTGCGGTTCACACCAGGCAGCCTATGCCCAGGTCACCAGGCTCCGGGCCCTACGTACCCGGCCCTTCGTACCCGGCCCTATGTCCCGGGTACGGCGGATATGCGCAGGGGCCAGCTGCCCAGCGTCTCGTACCGCGGCCGGTCGTGCGGGCGTCCGCCGGGCAGGTGGCTGCGGATCAGGTAGATCTCCCCGGCGGTCCATGTCCTGCCGGTGTAGCCGGACAGGCTGTCCACCAGCGGCCGGGCGTCCACCGGCTCCCGGCACCGGGCCAGGGTCAGATGCGGCTGGAATCGCCTGCCCTCCTCCGCCGGGGGTGCTCCCGCCCGTCTCGCCCCCGCCGCTACCGACGCGGCCAGGGCGGCGAGGCCCCGCGGCTCGCCCTGCACTCCTGTCCACAGGACGCGTGCCCGGGCGGCGACGGGGAAAGCGCCCGCCCCGCCGAGAGAGACGGGGAGGCAGGGATGGCGGGCCGCGGCGCGTTCCAGCCGCGGCATCAGCCGGGCGCTGACCGTCTCGTTCACCTCGCCAAGAAACGCCAGCGTGACATGCCACGCGTCCCGCCCGGTCCAGCGCAGCCCGGCCCACGACTGCCGCAACGGCGCCACAACGCCGTCCAGTTCGTCGGCCGCGTGGGCCGGCACGGCGACCGCGACGAACAGCCTCATATCCCATTCGTAGCACCAGCCGCCAGGCCCGGCCCGCGCGCAGCGCCGAGAAGGCCGCGTGCAGCGCTAAGAAGCCCGCGCGCAGCGCCAAGAGGGCTGGGTGCAGCGATAAGAAGGCTGAAGGCAGCGCCGGGGAACGCCTCAGACAACCATGCGGGCCAGCGCGGCCGGGCGGAGGTAGTCCCGGGCGCCGACACCGCGCCGCCGGGCCACCAGCAGCCCGATGACCGCAGCCGCGGCGGCCGAGATGGCGCCGCCAGCCAGCAGGCTCATCCGCGGGCCGAACTGTTCCGCGACCCAGCCGACCATCGGTGAGCCGAGTGGCGCCCCGCCGAGGAACACCAGCATGTACAGCCCCATTACCCGGCCGCGCATCTCCGGTGCCGACCCTAGCTGGACCGTCGAGTTGGCCGCCGTGTTCAGGGTCAGCAGGACAAGCCCGGTGGGCACCAGCATGGCCAGGAACAGCCAGAACGAGGGCATCAGCGCGGTGAGCACTTCCAGCAGGCCAAACGAGAACGCGGCGGTCACCAGCAATCGCAGCCCGGGCCGGACGCGCCGGGCGGCGAGCAGGGCCCCGGCCAGCGCGCCCGCCGCGAACACCGCGGAGGCCACGCCGAACGCGGTGGCCCCGGTGTGGAACACCTGCCGGGACATCAGCGCGTTGGTCACCTGGAAGTTCATCCCGAAGGTGGCCACGAAGAAGATCAGCACCATGGGCATCAGCAGCTGAGGCCGGGCGCGCACGTAGGCGAATCCCTCGCGGAGCTGACCCCGCTGCCGGGGTACCCGCTCCACCACGTGCAACTCGGCGGGCCGCATCAGCTTGAGGCTGGTGAGCACCGCGCCGTAGGAGGCCGCGTTGAGGAAGAAGGCGGCCGGCGTGCCGACCGCGCCGATCACCAGCCCCGCGGCGGCCGGGCCGGCGATGCGGGCCAGGTTGAAGATCGCGCTGTTCAGCGCGATGGCGTTGGGCATGTCGGTCTGCCCGACCATCTCGGTCACGAACGCCTGCCGGGTGGGGTTGTCCACCACCGTGGCCAGGCCGAGCCCGAAGGCCAGCGCGAAGACCTGCCAGATCCGGACCGTCCCGGTGACCGCGAGCACGCCGAGGATCAGCGCGAGCAGCCCCATGGCGGTCTGGGTCAGCATCAGGATGCGCCGCTTGGGGTAGCGGTCCGCGACCGCCCCGCCCCACGGGCTGGCCAGCATAGGCAGGAACTGCAGCCCGGTCGCGATGCCCAGCGCGGTCCCGCTACCGTGGGTCAACTGGAGGACCAGCCAGTCCTGGGCCACCCGCTGCATCCAGGTGCCGCTGTTGGAGACGACCTGGCCGGTCGCGAACAGCCGGTAGTTGCGGGTGCCAAGCGACCGGAAGGTCCGCAGCCGGTCCCGCCTATTGCGGGACGGCTCAGTCAGGACTGGCTGAGCTTCTCCAGGATCGGTGCGGCCGCGCGCAGCGTCGCCCGCTCCTGCGGAGTCAGCTCGTTCAGCCGCCTGGCCAGCCAGGCGTCCCGCCGGCGGCGAGCCTTCGTCACCAGTTCCAGTCCCGCTGGGGTCACGGTCAGCACCACCTGACGCCGGTCGGAGGCATGCGCTGTCCGCGTGACGAGCTGCCATTCTTCCAAGGCGGCGATGACGCGTGTCATCGACGGCGGCTGAACCCGCTCGTGCCCGGCCAGCTCGCCCGGGCTCATCGCACCGTGCTTCTCCAGCGTCGCCAAGGCGGCGAACTGCGTGTCCGAGAGCACGGGCTCGGCCTGGCCGGGTGCGATCCTCTCGACCCGCAGCCGACGCGCCAGACGACTCACGGAGATCCGTAGCGCTGTTGCCAGGCTCGCGTCCGACCTGGTCCCCGAGGATGTCATTATCTTTAGCCTGAGTCATTACTTTTGCTAACGATATGCGGGTCTGCGACATTCCGTCAAACCGTTAGCAAGGCGAACGGGTGGGCACCCCAACGGGGCGTGGACCAAGTACACCACGCGCAAGCCCGTAGCCTGGGTTAGGTGAGCAGGAAACTTCGGCCCGCGCCGGCGCCGCTCGAGGCCAATGACCAGCTCGTGACCGCCATCGTCACCGCCGCGTGGGCGATCGGGCTGATCAGCGTGCTGGTGTTGCGCGACGACCTCTCCCCGGGAGAGCGCTGGTGGGTCTGGACGTGCGCGGTCGGGTTGTGCCTGGGCCTGTTCGGCCTGTGGTACGTCCCCCGGCTGAAGCGGGCCCGGGCGCGGCAGGCGCAGCGCCGGTCACAGGCCCGGAGCTGACCGCGAGCCCCCTGGTTGCGGCCGGGCTAGTTGTGGTCGAGCGGCTCGAAGACCGTCTCCTCGACCGAGACACCAGGCATGTCCACCAGGTCGTAGCCGAGCTCATCAATGACCGGCCGCAACGGCTTTCCCGCGGTCGCTGCGGTCACGCCCTCGGAATGCGCCCCGCAGCCGTGATCCACGGAGACCACCCGGCCGTCGTCGGGGGCGTACTCGTTCGCGCAGACACCGAACACCCGTCCCAGCGGGCCGCCCAGGCGCACGAAGAATCCGCACCCCGAGCACAGCCCGGGGGCGGAGCTCGCCAGCGGCGTCTTGGGACCGTGCTCACTGGTGTACCAGCGCAGCGCGGTGTCGTCCCGGCCGATCGCCGAGAGCACCCGGGCCCGGGGCGGCCGGTCCTCGATGCCCTCCGCGGCGCTGGCGTCGGCCCCCGCCGCGACCGCGACGGCAGCGACACCGCTGAGGTCTTCCGTTGCGGCGTCTGCGGTGTAGTCCTGGCCTTCGGCGGGGTCGTCCGGGCCGTCAGCGAACGGCGCGGCGGATGGGACGGGGACCAGGTCCTCTGGTTCAGTCCCGGGCATGGCCCACGCCGTCTCGCCCCAGTCGGCGACCCCGTCGTCCCCTTCCAGCGAGGCGGCCGGCACCAGCCGGGCGTCGTCCGGCGGCGCCGGGAACAAATCTCCCACCCCCAGATCGCCGGGCAGCAACCGCTCCCGCCAGGGCACCCAGTCCGGGGCGAGGATCGCTTCGGGCCCCGGGACGAGCAGGCTCTCGTCGACGGTCACGTTCTTGGCCCGGGAGGCCCGGGCCACCGTGACCGCCCAGCACCAGCCCCGGTAGGCGGAGTCGAGGCAGCGAAACAGGTGCGTCACCACGCGGTCACCGTCGGCCGTCACGCCGAGGTGCTCGCCGACGCGGCCGGCGCCCGCCATCTCCTCCGCCGCGCCGCGCGCCAGGTCGACCGCCTGCGCGCAGGTGTCATCCGGTTCCTTGCTCCGTGCACGCCCAGGGCTCACGATCAGCAATTGTCCCCCATTTCAGCACCCGCTGCGCATCAGAAAACATACTGGCCCGGCGAAGTCCGCCCGTTGGGGTCGTTGCCCCTCTGAGAACGCAGAATACTGGGAGCATGGGACTGTCCGGTGCGCGGCCGCAGGCGAGGCGGGCGGCCGGCGGTTTCGCGTCCGGGCTCCGCTCGACCGGACGGGCCGGCGCGTCTACGGCCCGGGGCACCGGCCGGGTCATCCGGCG
>Ga0187875_10002055_pt1 | contig 15128 bp, 20 predicted proteins | sample June2016WEW_17_1_2_FD_132978 | JGI IMG/M metagenome (GOLD analysis project Ga0187875, IMG submission 132978) | Peatland microbial communities from SPRUCE experiment site at the Marcell Experimental Forest, Minnesota, USA - June2016WEW_17_10 | ecosystem: Environmental > Terrestrial > Soil >... | reverse complement strand
GGCCGACATGTTCGTCAAGCATCTAAACGGAATCCTGAACTATTGCACGAATAAAATTCCTTTGGGCGTGGTGGAAGCGATCAACGGAAATATCAAGGCCATCCTTCGCCGAGGCCGGGGCTAGCGTGACATCTACTATCTCCTGCTCAAGGCACAACGACTGGCCGCTACCAAGACCGAATTCGCCACCTTCGAAAAAGCCGCTTAAAATGCCTACTTCGTCACTTTCTTGTGGAGAGCCCAAAGAAGACCATTGTTCTCAACGTGACGGATAAGGACGGGGGAGCGCACGTGGACGACAAAGTACCAGACAGTCATGCCTCGCTTTCAGAACCGCCATTCATGTTCGGGATCGACAACGGTGGGGAGAAGATTTTCATGCAGCCGAACTTGGCATACGGGATCACGGCACAGGCTGGCTGCGAGATGCAGGACTACCTAGCACGGAACTTCCCTCATGTGAGGGTGTAGAGTGCGTCCGCATTTGGATAGTCAACCGAGTCAGGGTTTTCGCTGAGTGGGTCAGACTGGAGCGACATTCCCACTGAAAAATCTAATTCGGTCACATCGTGTAACCGGACTTCTCGTCCTGCTGTTCAAATTCTGGCGCAGACGGCGGCTTTTTTTCAGCAACCCTTAGGAACTGCACCGCAAGACGCTCCAGCTTTTTCTTATTAGCACGTGTGTTGCGTCCGTTGCTACGCATATCCAGCACCAGATGGGACATCGCAGTGGCGATTTCCATCGGCGTTTCGACCTTAGTACATGACTACGAACGCCGGTATCTGAAACTTGGTCATCAGGCGGCTGTAAATCGCATCGTGGATGGCACGGGCAGCGCAGTCTTTGCGGTCGCAGCCCTCGTGGTCGCAATCACCGTGCTCGTCCGCATACGCCTCTCCAAGCTTCTGTGCGAGGGCGGTGTGGTACTCGTCCATCTTCTTAATCGCCTCGTTCGCCTGTGGGAATTTTTCGTACTCACCACCGCAGAACATGTCATCCATGCGGTCGAGGTCGAACGATTGATTGACGGACTTGCTGCCGTCCGCTTTGGTCGCAGCCTTCATGTACTGGCTGAACAATTCGATCATTTCGATGACGAATCGCTTGTCAGCCGAGGTCAATTTGTAGGGTGGGAGTTCGGGGTTGTCGGGGTTACCGATGTTAATGGCCAGAGGAAACTTCGGCATCCTACAACCGAAACGTGCGCCTACACTCGCCGAATTTCTGCGAAAAGACTTCGGACCGTTCTCTGAGATGCGATTTGTGGCGAAGGCCAAGACGCGGGACTATTACCATTACGGCATGGAAAGACTGCTCGCATCGGACATTGCCCGGCTACACCTGGATCAAATCACCTCACAACACGCGACCTGTTTCGCAGCGACGTGCTCGCATTTGAGCCCCAGCACGATCAACTGCTCGCTGCGAACCCTCAGGCGCGCGCTTAATCTCGCTCAGAAGTGGGGCAAGGTAGCAAAGGCACCAGACATTGAACTCGCCAAAGGCGAACGTCAACGCGATCGGGTTTTCACAGATGCTGAGTTTGCCATCTACATCGAATTATGTCGGCAGCCGTGGCACGACGTTGCGCTGCTGATTCGCCATGAGGGCATGTGTCCGGGCGAGTGCTACAAACTGGAATGGAACCACGTTCTGTTAAATGGCGACGGCGGCCTTATTCACGTCGCAGAGGGTAAGACGAAGGCGCGACGGCGTGTCTTGCCGATGCAGCCTACCGTATATGAGGCTCTACTCGCGCGTTGGCGGGCGCAGGGCCAGCCGGCGCAGGGCTGGGTATTCCCTTGCGGCTCGGCATCAGGGCATTTTGACGAAAATAGTGCCAAGAATCAACACATCGCCGCGCTTCACGTAATAGCACTGGCGCACAAAGCCCGGCAGGAGCAGGATTCGCCCGAATGGATTGCTACACATGTCGGCGGTATTGGAGCAGATTTCGTCCGAGAGCACGACGCGACAATAAAGGCGGGGGTTCAGTTATTCGAACCCTACTGCCTGCGCCATACCGCGCTGACGCGGCTTGCGGAAGCCGGTTGCGATGCCTTCACGCTTGCGAAGATTGCCGGCCATAGTTCCATCATTATGACTCAGCGGTACTGTCACCCACAGGCCGAGGCAATCGAGAGGGCATTTGCGAAGGTCGTACCGCAGGTCACGCAATCGCTTTCTTACCGCTAGGAGAAGTTGTTTTGGGCGGCCTCACCGAAGCTGAGGGGTGGAGGATGATTTGCACCATTACGGCCGGATGAAACCGGAAGAGGCTGCACAGGCTTGTCCGTAACAACAGATACAGAGATCTCTTGCTAATGAGGCCCGCAAATTAAAAACATGGTTGCCAATGGTGGTTACCAAGGCCAACTGCGGTTGGCGCTCGTGCATCGCAACATCGATCTAAGAATTTTATTCTTAATAAGTTAAGTGGTGAGCGCGGGAGGAATCGAACCTCCAACCTACAGTTGAAACGTCAACAACTAGAAATCAATGGTTTCAGCGACTTCCGGGCGTTTCCAGTAGGCAGTTCGAGGCAATTATGGTCACCGTTGCTACCAAATTTGCTACCAAATTTTGCAGGTTGGAAGGTTCGTTCAAATTTTCGTTTGACGATTAGGGCCTGCTTCGGCAGCCCCAATTTTTTGCCCCGCTTGACCAACGGGAAGGATCGGGCTATCTCCAGCGGTTGAGGCTGTCGAGATTCCGCTACGAAGGCATTGGGCTGGGCTCAGTTCACCGTCGCCCCACGCAGCACCGCTTGTATTTCTTCCCCGACCCACAGGGGCACAGATCATTCCGCCCGACCTTGGCGGCATTTTCGCTCAGAACCCGAAAATCCAGAAAATCACCGTCCCCGTCTTAGCAGCAAACATCCTCCGATGAAGGAAAATATGCCCACCACAACGCCGATAGCCATGCCAGCCAAAAACGGTGGGGAGTGCGCAGCTTCGCCCGCATTCAAAAAGTAGTGGTGCAGCAGATGTCCGAAGGCTAGCGTCGTGAAGAGAACCGCCAGTCCGCTCAAGATGTTTAAAATCCGCATACCGACCACCTCACTTTTGGCTTAATTATCCCTTGGTTTTGGGATGCAAACTCTCTCCCCAACCGTCGTTTCCTCTCGGTGTCCCTTTGTTTTAATCCGAAGCACGCAGAACCCGCTGTCCTCGTTGTGGAAGGTAACGCGCTCGATGACATCCGAGATTTGATCGGTTGCGGGTCTGCGCTCTGGAATTGCGGCGGTCATGCGTGGGGATTCATTTTGCCACGGAGGGACGGGGTATGGGTGATCCAGCGGGGAGGCGATTTGCGAGGGATTTGGGCACCCGGACAGGGGTTCGGGTCGGCTCGGGCGTCTCACAAGCCAAGGCGGGCTTTCGGGCCAAGTAGAAACCACCTCAGGGAAACGTGGCGACCGGGCATTGAGGCTCGATAGGCGCTGCATGCATTTTCGCGAGGGGATAGACCGAACCGTGACAATTCACGGCGACTGCGGCATTGAGACGGGTATTGTCCCTGCCTAGGGCTTGCGGCGAGCTTTGGGCATTGGAATCGAACAGGGCGCACTCAAGAAAATGGGGGAATATCCCGGTGCAACGTAAATTTAGCCTTTGACCCACGGGAACGACCGAAAAGAAAAAGTCTCTAAATGTCGTCTGCGAAAATTGGAAGAAACGAACCGTGCTGCTGTGGAAGTGGCAAGAAAGCGTCCCTCGACACCCAATGTTCGCGAATCGTGGTGATTCGACCGTCGATAAATAGACCGTTTGTGTTCAGTTGGAAGGTGTGAAATCGTTATGGCCACACGTCACGCGGACAATGACAAGAATCTGTTGTCGGCGCAGTACACCCGCCTGAAAGACGCACTCGACGGGTTCTATTCTGGCAAAGAGGTGCAGGTGTTAAACGTCGCTATCACCTTGCGCGTTCTCGTTCACGAAGCGAGCAGCAGCGAGTCCCTACTCTCTCGGTTGAACCGAGACTATTGGGATTTAACCATCCAGCACAAACCGCTGAGCCCGAGGTTTGTATTTGTCGTACCTGTCAGCCTCCAAGTTCGAGGGGATGGAACTCGGCGTGTCATGCGAAGCGGATTTGATTCACCGTCATACCAACTGGTTCCGCTTCGCCAATGGTGGAATGACGATTACCAGCCTTTGGGAAACATCCGCTTGTCAAAGAGAACCATCATTCTCAACGTGGCGGAGAAAGACGGAGGAGCGCACGTCGATTCTAAAGTGCCGAACAGTCATGCCACGCTTTCTGAACCTCCGTTCATGTTTGGGATGGACAACGGGGGCCAAAAGCTATTAATGCAGCCAAACTTGGGTAATAATATACTTGACTGACTAAGGCTTTTCTGCTACATTTTCAAGCATGGAAAGCCCAAAGACACTCCAGCAAGCAATCCAGTTCTTCAGCGACTTCGAAAACTGCCGCGAGTTTATGATCGCCGTTCGCTGGCCCGATGGCAAGGTCCGGTGTCCTCAGTGTGGGTCCGAAAAAGTCACCTACCTGAAGAACGCGCGCGTGTACCGCTGCTATGAGCCACACCCGCTCCAGAAGTTCTCCCTGAAGATCGGTACGGTATTTGAGGATTCGCCGATCCCGCTGGAGAAGTGGCTCCCCGCTGTATGGCTCTTGGTTAATTGCAAGAACGGCATCAGCAGTTACGAAATCGGGCGCGACCTCGGAATCACTCAAAAGTCGGCATGGTTCATGATGCATCGTATTCGCCTTGCCATTCAGTCGAAGTCCTTCGTTAAGATGGGCGGCCCCGGCTCCGAAGTCGAAGCTGATGAAACCTTCATTGGCGGCAAGGCGCGGAACATGCACATCAGCGAACGCCAGCGCCGAATCACTGGCACAGGCGGAAAAGACAAAACCGCCGTCATGGGAATTTTAGAGCGTGGTGGAAAGGTTCGCACCAGTGTGATTACAAGCCGCAAGAAAAAGGAATTGCAAGCGGAAGTCCGCAAGCACGTCGAAGCCGGTGCGGCTCTCTATACCGATGCCCTGCTCTCCTATGAAGGGCTGGAAGGCGATTACGCGCATAAGGTTGTCGATCATGCCGTGCAATACGTGGACGGTCGCATCCATACAAACGGACTGGAAAACTTCTGGAGTCTGCTGAAGCGCGGCATCAATGGCACCTACGTGAGCGTTGAGCCTTTCCATCTTTTCCGTTATTTGGACGAGCAGACTTTCCGTTATAACAATCGTGCAACCGATGACAACCCTTTGACCGATGCGGACAGATTCCATCTAGCTTTATCGCAGATCGCGGGGAAGCGATTAACCTTTGCAGAAGTGACTGGCAAGGTGGGAGAAACGGCCTTCTAATGTTTTGCGGAAGAGGCGCGGGAAGCGGTCTTCCGCTTCCGCGTCTTCGCCCGCTTTTCGGCGTCGAGTTTCGCCTTAATTTCAGAGTGCGGCACCGCAACCAATCGCCGCATGAAGTTTGTGAACTGGCCAAAGTCACCTGTCGGATTCTTCGCGGGACTCTTCGGGTGATTCGCCATTCTAACCCCTCTGGAAATGAGGGTAACGCAGTGGTGTGCGCCAGTCAATACGCCTTCCGCGAGATAGGAGCGCCGATGTTTCTCGGCTACATGGACGATTCGAAGCGGTTCGACAAAAAGAAGGAATCCTTCGAGGTGCTATCCGTTGTGCTCGTGCATGACAAACTTTTCCACCAGATCGAGAGTCTGGTCGGGCTTTGCGTGGAAGGCTTAGTCCCAGAAGAGAAATTACATAAATTTGAAGAGTTCCACGCTTGTGAACTATACGGCGGTTATGGGGTCTTTGACGGCATCGATCAAGAGTTGCGATTTGCCACCATTCGGCAGTTACTCCTTATGCTTAAGGACTATAAGATTCCGGTGATCTACGGAGCTGTGAATGTGCCGCAATTCGAACGGCAGCCCTACGGCTCCGCCCTTCCGATTGATGTTGCATTCCGCTTGTGCATTCCAGCCATTAGCGACCTCATGCAAAAGGAGCGCCAGGAGCGCTCACTAGAATACGCCCTGCTGATCGCGGACGACACCGATAAAGACAAGCGAACGTCCATCAAGAAGAGTTTCCGCCAATTGCGAAGGCAATTGCGCCCGCCGAACTGGGATGCTGGCATGTGGTATCTCCACGATGATATGTACTTCGGTAGTTCCAAGGATTCAATTGGAATCCAACTTGCCGATCTGTGCAGCTACTTCATAGCCAAGCATCTCGAAAAAACTGATGAGAACGCCGAAGTCTTCTATCAAATGTTCCGCGAAAACATCGTGTTTTCAAAAGTGGAACCAAGCGTATAATTCGCGGCGTTATGAAAATGATGGCTTTGCTGGCCCTACTGTTCGCTACTCAGGTCACATTCGCCAAAAGCAAAGATAAGTACGTTGACTACCACGTACAGGCGGACTCTGCGCGTGTCGAGGCTGAGTCCATACGCTTCTTCACTCAAATGGGATACGTGCAGGACACGGAACATACGAGACAATGCAACGATCAGCCGAGTTCCGGCGCGCTAACTTTTCGCCATACGGGCGAAGGGCAAAGTGGGCCTAATGGATTGAGCAGATGCGTTGTTCTAACAATCACTCCCGCTGAAAACTCTTGCACTGTACGCATAGAGGTCTATGACCATTTGCGAGGCGGCATCAGCTTACCAGCGACGAAGCATTACGACGCTGACCGCATCCACAAAGATTGGGATGCCGCCTTTGCGGCGATTGCAAAGGCTTCGGAAACTCAGAGCCAGACCACACCCTAGTCACATTGGCGGTCTGAGCCAGTGGAAGCATGTCGGCGTGATTGCGGCAATGTGGATGTGGCCGCCGATTTTCCGGCATTCGGGGTCGATTTTTATGGCTTCCTTGCTTTCGCACGCGAGAATCAGAGTCTCGCCGATCTTCGCAGCATCCCAAAGGCTTATCTCTTGAGACCGTTCTGGGGGCGGCATCTCGGGCAGGGGAAAGCGCGATAGCGCGGGATTATGGTTCCGAAGTGCATTCCAGATCTCCGGGGAACCTATGGGGCGCGGGTTCATGCCGCGAAAGTCAAAGGGACGCACCTCCGGCTTTCCTGGTACCTGATCTTGGTGCCAGAACCGAACATGAATCTCGCTCGGTGCTCCGTTGCAGTAGCCGAAGAGAAGGACTGAAAAAATCGTCAAGCCCCGCTGGCCGATAAAATCTAGGGTTCCGGTGTAGTCCGTAATGAGCCCATCTGCTTTGCCCTTGAGGAGAAGATCGTAGATGGGACGGGCTAACTGTTCTTCTATGCGTAGCAGATCGCAGAGAGTGGCCGCGCCCGCTCGCACAAGCCCATCGATCTCTTGTGGCAGGTTAAGCGAGCAGAGCTTGCCAGTGTCATCATCGAAGCGAACAGTGCCGACGAGCGCATAGGCCGCTGATTGCTCCTGAATTTGGAAAATCTTCTGGACGTTGGCCTTGTCCGGTTCGTCTGTTCCGAGCTTGTGAGACTTCCCATCGGCCACGATTGCAAAGCCGTCCCGCGTGAGATACCGAAAGATCACAGTTGGCATGGCAGCACAGTAAATCTCATTATCCACGCACGCCGGTGCATAGGTAGTTATCCCTCTTTGCATTGGGCCAAGCTCCTGCAATACCCTAGAGATAGCGAATCTGCAAGAGCTTTACGGAGGGCCGACCACGAATCGGCCCTTTTCTTGTTAAATGCCTGATTTTAACTTTTCCTGTCACAATACATCCATTCTACAGTCAGTCAAGTATATTATTACCCAAACTTGGCCACCGGAATTACAGCGCAAGCGGGTTGTGAAATGCAAGATTGTCTGGAGCGCAACTTTCCCCACGTTCGGGAGTGACTCTGCGGGCTTCCCTCACGTTGCGGCGACCATTAGCGCCATCGCCGATGCGATCCCGTGGGCTGAGGAAATTTTGCGACAGATTGATGAGCGATTTCCTGCGAAGTAGGAGAGTGACATGGGACAATTCGACAGCCCGATTGAGGGTTTTCTCAATCAGCACAAAGACGAGCCAAGAAACATTGTTGGCGAACTCTGTATTGAAATCGGCGGAAAGCTCCTGCCGCTCGTCGGGATAGGCAATGCTGTTCTGAAATTATTCTCCTCGGGTGGTAACGCTGATAGCGTTCGCGAATTGGCGGCAACGATGAAGCTGGAGCTTCAAAATTGTTGGGAACACCTGAAAGGGCACGACAAACAACTTGAAGAGTTCCGAGCCAAGCTAGCATCTCCCGCGTTCGAAGACGCAACTTTAGCCGCCATTGACGAAGCACGATGGACGAGCCGCCCGGATAAGATTCGTCGCATCTCTGCCGTATTGGTGAGGTCATTCTTGCCCGTCAACGAAGAATACGCTCCAAGCGATGTCGTGAGTCTAATTCGGGATGTCGCTCGGTTAGGAGAAGATGACATCTTCATTTTGAGGGAACTTGCGGACGAATACAGCGACATAATCAGGCAGCAACCCAACTTTCACGATCAGAACCCTTATACCGAAAAGTTCCCAGAAGTCTTGAAGCGGATAGAGGAACATAAGATTCACCGAGACGATTTCTATGCCCAGTGCGCTCGCTCGGCAGGATTTGGTTTCGCGATTGAGGTCATGCGAAACAACTTTCGGATGGCTCCGAATGACTATTGCTTCAGACCGACCCGACGCGGCATTAAGCTATTGGAGATGATTGACTCGTTCGGGCGATAGTGTTTGCTGATCGCCTCGCCCCTACACATTCATGGTCGTTGCTAACCGCTGCTGAAATTCCCCGCAGAACCCTGACTAGCGCCGTTGCCGAGCGGATGATTTCCTGAACATGTTTCGTGCATTTGTTCCTACCCTTCTTGTGCCTCAGCGTTGTCCGAGAATACTTGCACGTCAAGAATGAAACCTCACAGCACGCTCCGCTCTAACCAGCCTTCTTCCCTCGTTGCGCCAATGAAATCTGCGGACTTGCCAAACCGTCGTCGGGCGTGGAACCGGAAACCTCAGGAACTTCTCCATGAACCTCCTTTTTAAGCAAATTCGGCTGATTCCGCCAATTCAATTCCTCCAGCCGTTTTCGCATTGCCTCGCCGCACGTTTCACGCAAATTGCAATGGTCACAGTCCGGATGGTGGATTCTCAGAAGGGACAACAGGTAGCATCTCAACTTCACGACCACCTCGCGGAATTTAGGCTGTTAGCCTCGGGGGGGTGCTGCGTTCGCAACGTGGGAAACTGCTTCGCAGAGGCGAGAATATTATGCCACACGATGCCTGTGGAATTTCAAGAGGGTTTCGTATCCGGTTTTCGGCAGTGCGGAGGATGGGGCGACGGGCGATGCTATGGGGCGTCTTTTCGTGACGATCATCTCCGCGATTGCGGAACTGGAAAGGTCACTTGTCGCTGAGCGCGTCAAAAGCGGAATGCGCCGAGCGAAGCTTGAGGGCAAAGTCATCGGTCGTGCGCGTCTGGACGTTGATCGGGAGCAGGTTATCGAAGATCGCCGCTCCGGGATGTCGCTCACGCTCGTGGCACGCAAACACTCAATTAGTCGGGCGAGCGTGTGCAGATTAATGAAAGAGGCGAATCAGCCCGCTCTAGCGGCAATGCCTCTTTCCGAAGTCGAAACCTCATTATGGCAATGAACACCAAGATTCCTGACAAGGTGCAGATTCGCCTGACCTCCTCGATAGAGACGATCCTCGCTTCGCTGCAGCCCTATGCAAAGTGGATCGAGAAGATGCTGGGTGCGCCCCTGAGCGAAACCCTCACCCTCGAAATCGAATGCAACCCCGCTGATGTGGTTGCTGAAGACTTTTTGCAAGGACTGCCCGTAGCCTCGGCAACCAAAGCAAGAAACAAAAATTGGCGAGCGTTCATTGAGGGTTGGGCGCTTCCCCCAGATGTGAGCCCCCGGATCGCTATGTCCCTTCAGCGCGAGCGCAAACCCAATGCCGCTCCATTGCCCGTATGGGAACTCGATTGGCAGGATTGCCCGGTTGCCCTTAGGCTCCGTGGTCTAGCACACCGAGTAATCAGCATCAAGATTCCGGTCCTATTTCCTCCCAGCGACATGCCCGTAATCGGGCACTCGCCTGCGCAGCACTGGTTCATTGTGCATCGCGAGGATGCCGCAAAAGTATTGCTGTTAGAGCAACAAGTGCAAAGCCAGACCGAGCGTTATCTCGAAACCACTTATAGCCGGACTCGGCTGCCAGCCCCCTACGATTGGGATTCCGTCGTGCTCGATGCTACTGTCCGGCGCATGGTGAGGAGTGATTTTGAACTTTTCTTCCAGCGCGAAGAATGGTTTCGCCAGCATAATCTGCCGTATCGAAGGGGTTATCTATTTTGGGGCGCACCCGGCAACGGCAAAAGTGTAACTATCAGGGTGATGGCAGCGCATCCCTACATCCAGCCTTACACCCTTGACCTCAGCGATGCAGAAGAGAAGAGCAGGGACGTTCTTCGCATGTTCGAAAACGCTGCCCAAAATACTCCCGCGCTCATAATCCTCGAAGACTTAGATCGCGCTTTTCCAACCGAGGGCAAGCGCACACAAGAAAAAACTGTGAGTTTTCAGACCTTGCTAAATTGCCTCGACGGGGTGGGATCGCAGGACGGAGTGATTGTGGTTGCTACCGCTAATGACCCTACATGCCTCGATCCCGCGATCCTCAAGCGCCCCGGTAGGTTCGACCGCGTGGTTCAGTTCCGCAATCCCGATGCACCTTTGCGCCGGGAATACTACAAACGGCTCAGCCCCACCCTCGTGGGAGAACAGTTTGAGATCGCTATTGAGCAGACTGAGGGATACTCGTTCGCCCAACTCCGCGAAACTTACATACTGGCTTCGCAATCAGCCTTTGAGCATGGGCGGGAAGTAGGGGTCGCAGATGTCATCGAAGCCATCGAACTACAGGCGGCGGGAGTATTGGAGTTGAAAACATCGGTTAGCGCTTCGGGGTTTGTGCGCCATGCCGAGCCTGCTACCAGCAGGAAGTAGACGCATATGCACAAGGAACTTGAGAAAAAATTGGTCGAGCAGTGGTCCTCTTGGTTCAACACGGAGGGCGACATACGGTACACCTTGATGCCACAGGGCTTCACTCACCGGGATGGCTGGTTCGAGATTATTTGGCGACTCTGCGCAGACTTGGAGCCGTTGGTCGCGGAATTGGAACAGGCAACCGGGCTCAAGTTTGAAATTCTGCAGGTGAAAGAGAAGCTCGGCGGGTTGCGCGTCCACACAAATCAAGCGAACGACGCCATTCGCCAGCGCCTTGAAGCCGCCACAGAGGAATCCTTCCACACGTGTGAGGTTTGTGGGCAGCCGGGACTATTGCGAGAGGGTCGTTGTATCAAAACTCTGTGCGACGAGCATGCGAACGAATACGGAGCAGAAATCTGAGTTCATAAGGAGGAGCAGAAATAGAATAAGAAAAGTGCGACTCCGAACTCGGACGGTATAGAATTCCAACTTCGATAGTCTGGAGGTGCCATGCGCTCCCTCTGCTTTGCCGCAGCCCTCGTGATCCTCTCACAACTACTACTAGCCGCTCAGGATGATAAAACGGTGCTGAACGAAGGGCGGATAATCGGAACCACAGTGAACGACCAAGGTGAACCGATTGCGAAAGCAAGGCTGTGCACAAGCATCGTCAAGTCCAATTCGTCCCACACCAACTGCGGTCCCGAAAGTGATGAGCATGGACAATTTGATCTTCGCGTGCCCTTGGAGACGAATCGGATTTACGGACAAAAACCTGAGGGGGGTTATTGGCACGACGCCAACGTGCATGACATGAACGGTCCGGAGGCGGGTGTACGAATCAAACTAAGCCGCGAAAATCCTACTGCTCATGTGGTTGTTAAACTTGGGAAAATCCCGGCTCATTTGACCGTTAATATCAGCGACAGGAACACTGGCAAAGAAGTAGATTCGGCAACCGTGCGCTGCGTAGTGATTGACGATATGCTGACGCAACCATCCGAGACGACCAAGAGGGAAATATCTGTTCCGCCCGATAAAGACCTATTGATCATTGTTCAGGCTCCCGGCTATAGGCGCTGGTTCTACACCGACTCGTCAAGCCCGTCACAGCCAACACTGCGACTTCACTCGGGTGAAGAAAGAACTCTCGACGCCGAACTGGAGTCGAATTAGTTCCCCCTTCTGCCGACACAGAAAACGCATATTAAAGTGATGATCAGATTCTAAAAAACTACGAATTTCACCTCCTGTGCTAGTCACAGTTTTTTCCAATCGGTCAGCGCCACCAATTCATCGAGGATTTCCTGCAACCTTTGAAGTCGGCGGTCATGATCCCCTGCTGCGCCGGGCATCTTCTTGCGGCCCTCCACATATTGGTGATTCGCTTCGCTAATTTGAACTATTTCTTCCCGCAACTTGGCGATGCGCTCTTTGACCGGAGTCTGCATGGCGATAAGGTAGCAGAGCACAAAGCCCCCAGCGCCTATTCCCGTCCAAATGTCGATTATCCCGATATTTCTGTGGCTTGCCGCTGGGGTGATAAACTTTTGCCTGCCTTTCAGGTCAGGGAAGAACCGTGAACGTTGTGAAGCCCGGAGCCGAACGTCATCGTCTAAGGCTGAGAGTCCTCAGCAACGAGGAACTGTGGTGGTTCCTCCTCGATCACCCGCAGCAATGTCTACAGGACTTCTGGAAAGAAGTGGAAGCACGGAAGGTGGCTGGTATCTTATCCAACGACAGTCCACTCTGGACGATGAGCGATCTCGCGCCCTACGGGCAACCGCAACACTCCGTTGGGGGACAAGCCAACCTCATTGAGCTTACCCGTGAGGAGTGGGAAGCGCACAAACGCCGGAAGATGTTCCGCGTCATCTCCGCCTAGAGAACAGAGCCAAGCCCCCGCAGCGAAGGACGGAAGCCCACAGGATGTCATTGCAGCCTTGCGTACTCCGCTTTGGCTTGTTTCAGGATGGGAAGGCCGGGATCGGCGTCTTTCCAGAGCGTCAGGAAATCCTTGTAGGCGGCGAGCGCCCGGACGCGGGCAGCATCGGCATCCGCTCCCTGCGAGGTTCTCGCCTGCAATGCGTTCGCACGTGCCACGCCCAGATGCGCTAACGCTCCCGTCCAGCAGTTCCAGACGATGCCGCTGTGGTCGAGAACTTTCTGGAACTCGGCGGCAGCAGCGGTGCCCTGTCCGGCTGCCAAGTATGCCTCTCCTCGTATGTACGTCGGAAAGAGGCACGAAATATTATTGAGAAAGCTAATTTGCCCCAACTCGATGGGGGAAGCAGCAGCTTGCAGAACCGTCACGGCGGAAGCCGCGTTCTTTCTATCGAGCGCCAACTGTGCCTGAATCGCGGGGAGCCAGAGCGACTGCATCTGCGTGTCCAGCGGGAAGCGTTTCCCTAAGTCTTGGGCCAAGGAGTCGGCTCGTCCTGTGTCACCCGCCATGGCAAATGCAAGCGCGGATTCGACCCCGACGCCCTGACTCGTCGGAGCAAGCTTCAGAGCTTCTCCCGCCGACTGCCGCGCTTCCGCGGGATTGCCGTAAGCCGCTTGTTGGAGAGCGGCATTCGCCTGCCATATTGCCCCAGTTTCCTTGCTGTCAGCCCGTATAGCGGAGTCCACAGCCCTCTTGGTCAGTTCCCGTGCCTTGCCCAGACGACCGCCGTACGCCTCGGTGTCGGATGCCAACGCAAGCCCAAAGTTCTCTTCCGGCCTGCCCGCAAACCACTGCTGCTGTTCCGCCATCGCGGCGGAGTCGGTGACAAGAAAGGCAAGAGCATAGAGAGCATTGTGAAGTATAAAATCATCCGCTTTTTGCGCCTGTCCCTCATGGATAATCTGGCGCGCCTCGTCGAGGCGTTGCAAGGAAAGAGCATAGTTAGCGAGATTTTCGTAATAAACTAAGTGATCAGGTTCAATGCGCAGGGCTTGCCTAGCATTCTCCATGGCCTTTTCATACTGCCCCTGTTCGCCGAACACTGAACCCAAACTGTTGTACGCTCCTGCTCTCCGGGGGTAGCTCTCAATCATCTCCTGAAACGTCTGGGCCGCCTTATCCAGTTCTCCGGTTGCACTCAAATAGTCGGCGGTGATCGCCAGCTTTTCTCGTTCGCTGGCATGTTCCCGCAACTGGAATGCCTTCGTGAAGTAGTCGCTGGCCCGCCCTAGCTCGCCGAGATTGTTGTAGTCGATGCCCACTGCCCTGTACCCCATGGAAAAATTCGGATCAAGCGCGATGGCACGTTGATCGTAAGACAGGGCAGCGGCAGGGCCTTTATCGGCATCGGCCTTTCTGCCAAGGCTGTATGCTTTCAGAGCTTCGAGGGAAGACGTGGTGGCCTGTTCGAGCGGAACATCAAACTTCTGCACCGTAGCCAGCGATTCGCCCAACTCGCCCCTCAGCTTCGATGCTGCCTCACCCAGCGCGTCCAGCACTTTCTCCTTGGACGCCGCCGTCACCTGACCTTGCGCCAGAGTGTCTCCGCTCTGGCAGTTCACCGCCTTCAATCCCAGCACATACTCGCTGCCCAGACTACCAACTGTTCCGGCAATGTAAGCCTTGCTGCCCGCCCGCAGACAAAGCTCGCGGGCTACCTCGGGCGTGAGCTTCGTGTTCGCTGGACGAGTCATCTGTTGTAGGGTTTTGGCGACATCGCTGTCAGAGAGCACGTTCAGGAAAGGCGATTGCCGCAGGGAAACGTTGAGCGCCGTCTTCAGCGTGTCGTCAAATATCGCGTCTCCGGTGCTGTTGGCGAACTCGCCGAGAACGATGGTGTCCTTCTCGGTCAGGCGATGTGCGGCTTGGCGCGAGCGGAAGTAGAGCGTTCCTCCGATTGCAGCAGCAACAAGAACAACGGCGGCGGGAACCAGAACTTTCCAGAGTTTCCTGCCCGCGACGGGGGCTTCCGTGACTTTCACCGTGCTCGATGACGGAGATGGAGCAAGCGCATGGGAAGACCCTGATGCTGGCAACGGCGGTTGTGCTACAACATGAGGGCCGCTTTCCTGTGCGACCGCCACAGTCCCCGAACCCCCAGCTATGGCTCGTCCTATCTCTGTATCCCGCTTTAGGCGCTGCAACTCGGAACGCATCTCGGAGGCGTGCTGATACCGCAATTCTCGATCTTTCT
>Ga0187875_10002052_pt1 | contig 15139 bp, 9 predicted proteins | sample June2016WEW_17_1_2_FD_132978 | JGI IMG/M metagenome (GOLD analysis project Ga0187875, IMG submission 132978) | Peatland microbial communities from SPRUCE experiment site at the Marcell Experimental Forest, Minnesota, USA - June2016WEW_17_10 | ecosystem: Environmental > Terrestrial > Soil >... | reverse complement strand
GTCCGCGACCTGGGTGGCCAGCCGGGTCCGCCCGTCGAACATGGTGAGCAGGATCGTGGACACCGCCAGGTCGGGGTTGAGATGGCTCTTGACCAGGTCCACCGTGCGCAGCAGTTGCTCGAGTCCTTCCAGCGCGTAGTACTCACACTGGATCGGGATCAGCACTTCCGCCGCGGCCACCAGGGCGTTGACCGTCAGCAACCCCAGGGACGGCGGGCAATCAATCAGAATGTAGTCGAGCTGTGACTCATCGTAGGCACGGAGGGCGCGGGAGAGCCGGCCCTCCCGGGCCACCATGGGAACAAGCTCAATCTCCGCGCCAGCCAGGTCGATCGTGGCGGGAGCACAGTAGAGCAGGGGGATGTCCTCGACCGCGTGGATGATCCCGACCAGTGGCTGGTCGTCGACCAGGACGTGATAGATCGATGTGGTCCCCACCCGGTGCTCGACGTCCAGCGCCGTGGACGCGTTGCCCTGGGGGTCCAGGTCGATCACCAGCACCCGCGAGCCGTGCTGGGCCAGGGCAGCGGCGAGGTTGACCGCCGTCGTGGTCTTGCCCACGCCACCCTTCTGGTTGGCGATCGTGATCACCCGGCATGAACCCGGCCGGGGCCACGCGCGTTCGGGCCGGTTCGCGCCCGCGGTGGCCTTGCGGGCCTCCTGGCCGGCCCCGATTTCCTCATCGGGCCGCCTTGCCGCGGGAACTACCAATTCATGCCTTCCGCCGCCGGTGGCCACGCCCGCCCCTGCGCCGCCCGAGGTGAGGTCACCCGTGCCTGAGTCACCCGTGCCTGGGTCACCCGTGCCTGCCTGGTTCTCGTGTTTACCGCCCGCCTGCGGCTCATCCGCGGGCGCGGCCGTCCCCGCTCCGGTTCTCCTACCCGGCCGCACGGCTGCTCCCCAGCGCCTTCGCATGTCCCCCTCGTTTCCATCGGGATAGACGCCGGCCCCGACGGCGACCGGCACCTGTGCTTCACGTGAAACCGCGGCCACAGGCCATCCCAGCCCCAGGGCCCTGGATGGCCGCGGCGCCGCATCGCCCGTAAGGCCATCCCCGGAGTCAGCTCCGGCTTCGTCTGGCCATCCCAGGCCCGCTGCGGAAGCCACCGCCGCGCTCCTCTCCTGCCCGATGCCCGCGCGTGCTCTGGTCCCGCTACCGGGCAGCGACCATCCGCACGACTGTCGCGGCCCGATCGACCTTACCGTCCCCGGCCCGCACTACGGCCACGTCCCGCATACCCAGCCGGCGCAACACCGGACGGGCCTGGGCGACCTCCTCCTCGGCGGCCGCTCCTTTGACAGCAAGTATCAGCCCGCCGCGCCGCACCAGACCGGCCGCGAGGCCAGCGAGGCGGTCCAGCGGCGCCACGGCCCGGGCGGTCAGCACGTCCGCGTCCAGTTTCCCGGCCAGTTCCTCCGCGGTGGCCCGGCAGACCCGCGCGTTCCGCAAGCCCAGCTCCTGGATGCACTCATCCAGGAAGATAGTGCGCCGTTCCATCCGTTCCAGCAGGGTTACCTCGACGTCCGGGAGCAGCAGGGCCAGCACGATTCCCGGCAGCCCGGCTCCAGACCCGAGGTCGATGAGCGACGCTGGCCTGGGCACCAGATCCGCGACGGCCGCGCAGTTCAGGATGTGGCGGCTCCACAGCCGGGGTACCTCCCGCGGCCCGAGCAGTCCCCGGGTGACCCCGGGCCCGGCCAGCATCTGGACGTACCGCTCGGCGAGCGGGAGGGCGGCCCCGAACACATCTGCTGCTTCGGCGGGGGGAGGCGGTACCTCACCCGGGAGGAGCATGACCAGGTCAGCCTGCCGGGAAGACGACCACCCGGCGGTGCGGCTCCTCGCCCTCGGACTCGCTGCGCAGCCCGGCCGCGGCGACCGCGTCGTGCACGACCTTGCGCTCGAACGGGGTCATGGCGTCCAGACGCGTGGGCACGCCGCTGGTCTTGACCTCTTCGGCCGCGTCGCGACCCAGTTCAGTGAGCTCGACCCGGCGGCGGGCGCGGTACCCGCCTACGTCCAGCATGATCCGGGTCCGGGCCCCGGTCTGCCGGTGCACCGCGAGGCGCGTCAGTTCCTGGAGCGCCTCCAGGACCTCACCGTTCGGGCCGATGAGCTCCTGCAGCGTCGCGCCGACCACAGACACCACGGCCCGGTCACCGTCGACATCCATGTCGATGTCGCCATCGAGATCGGCCACGTCCAGCAGGCCCTCGACGTAGTCGGCGGCGATCTCGCTCTCCTGCTCGAGGTCAGCCAGGTTCAGCTCAGTGGGGGCCTCGTCCGCATCGGACGGCGCGGAATCCCCGTCCCCGTCCCCGTCCCCGCCGTCGCCGTCGGCGTCGCCATCGGCCACCTCATCGCCGGCCACCATGTCCAGGTCTTCCGGCCCCCGCTCCTCCAGGCCGCCGGCCCCGGTACCGACCGGTGCGCCGGCGCCCTCACCCGCCAGTGACTGGCCTGCAGTATCACCGCTGGCAACGGTGCCCGCATTCTCCGCTTGGCTCACCACCGGGTTCCTCCTCGTTCCGGGTGCTCATGTGCCGCCACGACACCCGTGGGGTCGTGGCCGGCCTTGGCTTTATCGTTTGCCCGAGCGCCGGCTGCGTGACTGCCGCACCGGCTGCTGCCTGACGATCTTAGTCTCGGGCTCAGGTGCGGGCGCCTCGGGTTCGGTGCGGCCCTTGACGAGCCTGCGCAGGCCGCCACCGCTGCCGTTCGAGCCGGATCCGCCCTTGGCGGCTCCCTTGGGGGCAGCCGCCGCGCTGGCGGGCTTGGCCGCCCCGTTCCCCGCCCGCTTACCCTGGGCTGGCTTGGTGGGCGCCGTCTTGGCCGGCGCCTTGCGCAGCTGGTTGATGGGCGGCTGGCCGGACTGGGCCGCGGCTGGCTTGGCCTCCGTCTGGGTCCCGGCACCCGCGGGCTGGGTGCCGTCCGCCTTGGCCGACGCTGGCTTGGCCGACGCTGCCTTGGCCGACGCTGCCTTGGCCGCAGCCTGCTGCCGTGCTGCAGCCCGGCCGGCGGCGGTCACGTTCGGCGCCGGCTTGGCCGCTCCCTTGGCGGGCTGCCTGGCCCCGGACTTGCCACCGGCCAGGGCCGGGCTCGCGGCCGCGCCCCCCGCGGCCGCCGTCGCCGGCGGCGGGAACCTCCGGAACAGCACGTACTGCTGGCCCAGCGTCCACAGGTTGGTCGTGACCCAGTACAGGACCAGGCCGTACTGCCAGTACAGGCCGGACAGCGCGAAGACGGGGACGATGTACTGCATCATCTTCTGCGATGACGCCATCGGGTTGTTCGGGTCCATCTGCGGCGTCATGCCGCGCTTCATGCTCTGCCGCACGGTCATGAACGTGGTCGTAGCACTGACCACGACCGTCAGCAGGATCACGATCCGCTGAGGAGTCCCGAGCGAAGAGAAATGAGGCGGGAAGAGCGACGTCAGCAGGCGGTCCGCCACGGTGACGACGCCGAAGATCTTCGCATGCTGTGCGCTCGCCACCACCGCCGGAGTCAGGCCGTACTTCGGCTGGTCCTCGGCGATCGCCCGGAGCACGCCGAAGAGCGCGAAGAAGACCGGCAGCTGTGCGACCAGAGGGAGACACCCGGCGAGAGGGTTCGCGCCGTTCTCCTTGTACATCTTCATGGTCTCTTCGTTGAGCTTCTGCCGGTCGTTCTTGTACTTCTTCTTCAGCTCAGCGACCTGCGGGGCGAGTGCGGTCATCTTGCGCGTCGCGTGCATCTGCTTGATGAACAGCGGCACCAGCAGCAGCCGCATCAGCACGACGAGGACGACGATCGACAGCGCCCACGCCGCCCCGCTGGAGGGACCGAAGATGGCACCCAGCCCCGCGTGCAGGCGCATGATCACCCACGCGACCGCGTCGTACAGTGGGGTAAGCGGGTTGGTCACGACCTCGCTCCTTGTGCTGGGGGCGTCAGCCGCCCTGCGCGGCGGGGCGGCACTGGGTCAAAGCCGCCCCGGTTGAACGGATGGCAGCGGCCGATCCGCCGGACCGCCAGCCACGAACCTCGCAGCGCCCCGTGCACCCGCACTGCCTCAAGGGCGTAGCCGCTGCACGAGGGCTCGAACCGGCACCGCGGCCCGAGGAGCGGGCTGATGAAGCGCCGGTATGTACCGATCAACAGCAGCAGGACCCGGGCGCCCGGCGACGGCTGGGCCGTCGGCTGGCCTGGGCTGGCCTCGGGTGAGCTGATCATCGGCTCAGCGCCCCCACCTGCCGCCGCAGCAACGTGTTGATCACCAGGTCGAGTTCAGCGGCAAGGTCCGACTGGCGTGTGGTCGCGGCTCGCGGATTGGCACGAACCACAAGCAGGCTACCTTGCGGCAGCGACTCCATATGCCCGCCCATGAGCGCGCGCAACCTCCGGCGCACCTTGTTCCGTACCACCGCACCACCCACGGCCCGGCTCACCACGAAGCCCGTCCGGGCTGGCTCCTGCGACCCGGGGCGAATGAGCAGGTGCCCGGTCAGCAGGGGGCGGCCAGCCCGGCTGCCGCCCCGCACGGCGGCGGTGAAATCCTCACGCCGCCGCATCCGGGCCGCCGCGGGAAGCACAAGTGACCTCCCTGATCCTGGGCCGGGAACGCAGGTCAGACACTGACCCGCGCGCGGCCCTTACGCCGCCGCGCGTTCAGGACTGCGCGGCCCGCCCTGGTCCGCATGCGCAGCCTGAACCCGTGCGTCTTAGCACGACGTCGGTTGTTCGGCTGGAACGTACGCTTGCTCACAGGAACTCCAGGTACGGATCTGGGCTTTGGGCCCCGCGAGGGCGATAATCGCGCATGCGGGAAGGCCACCGTGGAAGTGGCTCGGGTCTGCTCACGTTACGCGCACCCCTGGCCACCGGTCAAACCAGCGGGGGCGTGCACATCCGCCGGAACCCGGGGTTTGCCGAACGCCCGCCAGCCCCGGCCCCTAGGCTGTGGACAACGCTCCGGCCGGGGGTGGCCAGAGCCGGGCACGCGGGTCCCGTCCACAGGCACTACTTCCCGCGCGATCCGTGTACGCCGCGATATCCGGCGTGCACAACCTGTGGACAAAGCTGTTGATCACACTGGGTTGATCAGACCGGGGGCGCGAGGGGTGGACGACCAATGAGTGAAACAGACCTCGCGGAGGTGTGGGCCCGGTCGCTGGACGAGCTCGCAACGATGCAGATCGAGCCGCACCAGCGGGCGTGGCTCAAGCTGACCCGCCCACTTGGGCTGGTCGAGAACACGGCGCTCATCGCCACGCCGAACGAGTTCGTCAAGGAGCAGCTCGAGACCCGGCTCCGGGCGCTCATCACGCACGCGCTGTCCCGCGAACTGGGCCGCAGCATCCAGCTGGCGGTGACGGTGGACCCCACCGCGATCACCTCGGCACCGGCATTCCCTCCCGCCCCGGATGATCCGGGCCCGGGTGGCCAGGCCGGGGGCCAGGATGGCCGCGTCGGGATGCCCGGCACGATCGGCAGCCCGATGAGTGGGAGGGTCCCCCGGGCCGCGGATCCCCTGGACGACAGCAGTTCCCTGGGCGGTGCCCCTCCTCTGGGCAGCACAGGCCTGGGCAGCACGGGCCTGCCCGCAGCGATGGACCCGGGAAGCGGGCCGACGGAGGGGCAGCTCGGCCTCACCGGGCACCGGGGCCTGGCCACGCCTCCCGCCCAGGCGCCGCGATACCCGGCGGCCGGGCCGGGCGAGCCGCACTCAGCGCTGCCCGGCCGGCCGGATCCGGCCCCCGGTCCGCTAGGCGGTCCCTTCGACACCCTGACTGGACGGCCGCAGCATGCTGCGGGGCCCCCGCTGCCCGGGACGCCCCGGCCTACGCAGGCCCGGCTCAATCCCAAGTACACCTTCGAGACGTTCGTCATCGGCTCGAGTAACCGCTTCGCCCACGCCGCCGCGGTCGCGGTCGCCGAGGCGCCAGCCAAGGCCTACAACCCGCTCTTCGTGTACGGCGACTCCGGCCTCGGCAAGACCCATCTGCTGCACGCGATCGGTCACTACGCGCAAAGCCTCTACCACGGGGTGAAGGTCCGGTACGTGAGCTCGGAAGAGTTCACCAACGATTTCATCAACATGATCAGGGACGGCAAGCAGGACGGGTTCCGCCGCCGGTACCGCGACGTGGACGTGCTCCTGGTGGACGACATCCAGTTCCTGGAGAACAAGGAAGGAACCCAGGAGGAGTTCTTCCACACCTTCAATACCTTGCACAACGCCAGCAAGCAGATCGTGATCTCCAGTGACCGGGCGCCCAAGCGGCTGGTCACCCTGGAAGACCGGCTCCGCAGCCGGTTCGAGTGGGGACTGATCACCGACGTCCAGCCGCCGGAGCTGGAGACCCGCATCGCGATCCTGCGGAAGAAGGCGGTCCAGGAAGGGCTGAACGCGCCGCCCGAGGCCCTGGAGTACATCGCCAGCCGCATCTCGACCAACATCCGGGAGCTCGAAGGCGCCCTGATCCGGGTGACCGCGTTCGCCAGCCTGAACCGGCAGTCCGTCGACCTCCAGCTTGCGGAGATCGTGCTCAAGGACCTCATCCCCGAGGCTCAGGGCCCGGAGATCACGGCGGCCACGATCATGGGGCAGACCGCCTCCTACTTCGGGTTGTCCATCGACGATCTGTGCGGCACCTCTCGGTCCCGGGTGCTGGTGACCGCCCGGCAGATCGCCATGTACCTGTGCCGCGAGCTCACCGACCTGTCGCTGCCCAAGATCGGCCAGCAGTTCGGCGGCCGCGACCACACCACCGTGATGCACGCGGACCGGAAAATCCGCAACCTGATGGCGGAACGGCGGTCCATCTACAACCAGGTGACAGAACTCACCAACCGGATCAAACAGCAGGCACGGTCAGGGTGAACAACCACGGAACAGCGCTGTCCGTCACAATAAGTACACACAGGCTGTGGAAATCTCTGTGGACAGCCTTGGGACGAGCAGAGGACAACGCGGGGAAAGCGGTGGGAAGGCACCGGGGTGTCTGCGGGAATCGGCCCGCCGTCCCCAGCGCGTCCCCCGCCCCGGCCCCGCGGGGCACAGCTACTGTGGACGCGCATTCCGGCCCTGAGCTGGGAAGACCTGGTCTGTCCCCAGCGTCCACCGACCCTATTGCGACTACGTACTTCTATCTATCAATGAAAGCAACAACGCAACAGGCAAGTCCCGGGCCGCTCATGCCAACGCGCCTGCCGCAGCCCTTCCGACCCAATCGCCGGAACAGATACCCACGAGGTGGGCAGATCCAAACCGGTGCCCGAGCCTGAGCGGACAAATCTCCAGAAGGGGAGGCAGCTTCCGGTGAAGATCCAGGTAGAACGCGATGTACTGGCCGAAGCCGTGGCCTGGACGGCCCGCGCCCTGCCGGCCCGGCCCGCGGTCCCGGTCCTGGCCGGCATTCGCCTGCAGGCGGCCGCGGACCTGACCCTGTCCAGCTTCGACTACGACATCTCGGCGCAGGCCCGGGTGCCGGTCGACGCGGAGGAGGAAGGCGAGGCGCTAGTCTCCGGCCGCCTGCTCGCGGAGATCACCCGGAGCCTGCCCGGCCGCCCGGTGGAGATCACTACCGACGGCTCCCGCGCCACGCTGACCTGTGGCAGCGCCACCTTCACCCTCCTGACCATGCCGACCGAGGACTATCCGAGCCTGCCGGACATGCCCCCTCCGGCCGGCTCCATCGGGAGTGACGCGTTCGCGTCCGCGGTCAGCCAGTCCGCCACGGCGGCCGGGCGGGACGACACGCTGCCCGCGCTGACCGGCGTCCGGATCGAGATCGAAGGGGACACCCTCACGCTGGTGTCCACCGACCGCTACCGGCTCGCGGTCCGCGAACTGCGCTGGACCCCGGCCCGGCCGGACCTGTCTGCGGCGGTGCTGGTGCCGGCCCGGGCGCTCGCCGACACGGCCCGCGCGCTGACCGCCGGCGCGGAAGTGTCCATCGCGCTGGCGCTGCCTGGCGAGGAGGGCGCCGGCGGTGAGGGAATGATCGGGTTCGAGGGCGGCGGCCGCCGGACCACCACCCGGCTGCTCGGCGGCGACTTCCCGCGCTATGAGTCCCTGCTGCCCAAGCAGGTGAACGCGGTGGCGGAACTGGCAACCGCGCCGTTCGCCGAGGCTGTCAAGCGGGTCGCCCTGGTCGCCGAGCGCAACACCGCGGTCCGGCTGTCGCTCTCCCCCGGGCAGCTCGTGCTCGAGGCCGGGACCGGAGACGAGGCGCAGGCCGAAGAGGTCATCGACGCGAGCTTCGAGGGTGACGACATCCAGATCGCGTTCAACCCGCAGTACCTGCTGGACGGGCTGACCGCGCTGGATTCCGACATCGCCCGGATCTCGTTTACCGAGTCGGGGAAGCCCGCCCTGATCACCGGCAAGCCCGCGCCGGACGAGCAGCCCGATTTCCGCTACCTCCTGATGCCCATCCGCCTGGGGAGCTGAGCCAGTCCCGCTAGCCCGGGGGCGACCCCCGGGCTAGCGGGGAAGAAGTGGGAGGCGCCGATCGGGGGGTTGCGGGCTGGGCGGATCCCGGCTGGCCCGCTTCCCGCGCGCGGCTGCGCCGCGCTCGGGAACGAGGCGCCGATCGGGGGGTTGCGGGGGGTCGTCCCCCCGGGCCAGCACAGTAGCCTGCTCCTTGTGCATCTGACTCGCCTGGCGCTGACGGACTTCCGGTCCTATGCGGCGGCGGATCTGGCCCTCGGCCCCGGAGTGACCACATTGCTGGGGCCGAACGGCGAGGGCAAGACCAACGTGGTCGAGGCCGCGGGCTACGTCTCCACCCTCGGCAGTCACCGGGTCGGCACCGACGCGCCGCTGGTACGGCGAGGCGCGGAGCGGGCCATCCTGCGGGCCGCGATCACGTCGGCCGAGCGGGACAGCCTGGTCGAGATAGAGATCAATCCGGGGCGGGCCAACCGGGCCCGGGTGAACCGCAACCCGGTGACGCGGCCCCGCCAGGTGCTCGGGATCCTGAGCACCGTGCTTTTCGCCCCCGAGGACCTGGCCCTGGTCAAGGGTGATCCTGACCAGCGCCGCCGCTACCTCGACGAGCTCCTGGTCGCCCGGGCGCCGCGGTACGCGGGGGTACGCAGTGACTACGAGCGGGTGGTCCGGCAGCGAACCGCCCTGCTCAAGTCGGCCCGGTCCCGGATGGGGTCACGTGGGGTCGCCCGGGCGCCCCGGCCGTCCGCGCCGGACCCGGCCGGCGACCTGCGGGGCGACGACGCCGCCAGCCCGCCCGGGATGGGGCTGGCCGGTGCGCTCGACGCTTGGGACGAGCATCTCGCGGTCAAGGGCGCCGAGCTGCTCGCCGGCCGCCTCGAGCTGACCACGGCCCTGCGGCCGCTGCTGACCACGAGCTACGCCGCGGTGTCTGGTGACGACGTGGCCGTCACCGTCAGCTACCGCCAGCGCGGCAGCGCGAAGAGCGAGGCCAGCGCCGGCGAGCCAGCCGGCCAGTCCCGGGACGGCGCCGAGCCTGCGGCCGACCGTGCCCAGCTGGCCGAGGACCTGCGTGAGGCGCTGGCCCGGTCCCGGCCGGATGAGCTGGAGCGCGGGGTCTGCCTCGTCGGCCCGCACCGCGACGACCTGGACCTGGGCATCGGCGACCTGCCCGCCCGCGGTTACGCGAGCCACGGCGAGTCGTGGTCGATGGCCCTGGCGCTGCGCCTGTCCGGCTACGAACTGCTCCGCGAGGGCGGCGACGACCCGGTCCTGCTGCTCGACGACGTGTTCGCCGAACTGGACACCGGCCGCCGGGACCGGCTGGCCAGCCTGGTGGGCGGCGCGGAGCAGGTGCTGGTCACCGCCGCGGTCCCCGAGGACGTCCCGGCGGCCTTGCGCGGGGTGAGATTTTTCGTTGCGGAGGGTGCGGTGACCCGTGCCGGCTGACGACCCGGACGCAGCAGCCCGGCCGGAGCAAGCCGGCGCCGGCCCCATCGAGCCCGGCCCCATCGAGCCCGGCCCCGGCCAGCCCGGACCGGACGCATCCACCCCTGCCCAGCTGGCCCGGGAGGCGCTGGCCAGGGCCAGGGCCGCCGCGCGGGCGCGGGGCGATGCTCCCGCCGCCGGGACAGGCCGGCCGCCGCCCCGGGGTGCCACCGCCGGGCAGGGGGGCCGGCCGCGCCGGCCCCGGCGCGACGACCCGCAGCCCCTGACCACGGCCATCCCCGGCCTCATCGGCGACCAGGGGTGGCAGACCGCGGCCGCGGTGGGATCGGTCTTCGGCCGATGGCCGCAGATTGTCGGCGCCGACCTCGCCGCGCACACCCGTCCGGACCGTTTCACCGACGGGGAGCTCCTGGTAAGCGCGGACTCCACGGCCTGGGCGACCCAGGTGCGGCTGCTGGCCGGCACCCTGGTGCGCAGGCTGAACAGTGAGCTGGGTGAGGGCACGGTGACCAGGGTCAAGGTCCGCGGTCCAGAGCAGCCACGGCGACCCGGTGAGTGGCGCGTGCGAGGTGGTCGGGGGCCACGCGACACGTACGGCTGAGACTGAAGGTTCTCCCAGGTAAAATAGGAACGCGCCCCGGGGGCAGCACGGCGGTTCGGCTGTGCTGCGCCCTCGTAGCGCGTTATCTCTTCCAAGAGGAGCTTGCTCTTGTCCTACGACGCACGTTCGATCACGGTCCTGGAGGGCCTTGAGGCGGTACGCAAGCGTCCCGGTATGTACATCGGCTCAACCGGCGAGCGCGGCCTTCACCATCTCGTGTACGAGGTCGTGGACAACGCGGTAGACGAGGCGCTGGCCGGCTACTGCGACCGCATCGACGTTACGCTGCTCGCCGACGGCGGGGTCCGGGTAACCGACAATGGCCGCGGAATCCCCGTCGACGAGCATCCCGTGGAGCACCGCCCGGCGGTGGAAGTGGTACTGACCACGCTGCACGCGGGCGGGAAGTTCGACGGGAAGTCCTACGCCGTCTCCGGTGGCCTGCACGGGGTGGGCGTGTCCGTGGTGAACGCCCTGTCCGGCCGGCTGGACGTCGAGATCCGCCGGGACGGGTACGTGTGGCGGCAGCGCTACGAGCTCAGCCAGCCCGCCACGCCGCTGACCAGGGGTGAGCCCACCGACGAGACCGGTACCACGATCACGTTCTGGCCGGACTCGACCATCTTCGAGACCACGGACTGGGACTGGGAAACGCTGTCCCGCCGGCTTCAGGAGATGGCGTTCCTGAACCGGGACCTTGAGATCAACCTGACCGACGAGCGCCCGGACCACGGCGCTACCGCTGACGTCGAGGGCGGGGAGCCGGGCCGGCCGCGGGTGGTGCGCTACCGCTACGAGGGCGGCATCGCCGACTTCGTGCGCTACCTGAACGCGTCCAAGGAGCCCGTGCACGCCACCGTGGTCGATTTCGGCGACGAGGGCACAGGGATCTCGGCCGAGATCGCCATGCAGTGGAACAGCACCTACGCGGAGTCCGTGCACACCTTCGCGAACACGATCAACACGGCGGAGGGCGGCACCCACGAGGAGGGGTTCCGGGCCGCGCTGACCTCGATCGTGAACCGCTACGCCAAGGAGCAGAAGCTGCTCCGGGAGAAGGACGACAACCTCACCGGGGAGGACGTGCGCGAGGGACTCGCCGCGATCATCCACGTCAAGCTGGCCAACCCGCAGTTCGAGGGGCAGACCAAGACCAAGCTGGGCAACACCGAGGCCAAGTCGTTCGTCCAGAAGGCCGTCAACGACCACCTGCGCGACTGGTTCGAGCGCAACCCGGGCGAGGCCAAGGACATCATCACCAAGGCGACCCAGGCCGCGCGGGCCCGGATCGCCGCCCGCCAGGCCCGCGACCTGACCCGGCGCAAGGGCCTGCTGGAGTCTTCGTCGCTCCCCGGGAAGCTGTCCGACTGCCAGTCCGGCGACCCTGAGAAGTGCGAGATCTACGTGGTGGAGGGCGACTCGGCCGGCGGCTCGGCCAAGCAGGGCCGGAACCCGGAGTTCCAGGCCATCCTGCCGCTCCGCGGCAAGATCCTCAACGTGGAGAAGTCCCGGATCGACCGGGTGCTGAAGAACAACGAGGTCCAGGCGATGATCACCGCGCTGGGCACCGGCATCCACGACGACTTCGATATCTCCAAGCTGCGCTACTACAAGATCGTCCTGATGGCCGACGCGGACGTGGACGGCCAGCACATCACCACGCTGCTGCTCACCCTGCTGTTCCGGTTCATGAAGCCGCTCATCGAGGCCGGCCACGTGTACCTGGCCCAGCCACCGCTCTACAAGATCAAGTGGGAGGGGCGCGGAGCCGAGCCGGGCTACGCCTACTCCGACCGCGAGCGCGACGCGCTGATCCAGGCGGGCATCGCCGCTGGCCGGCGGGACCCCCGCCCGAAGGACGGCATTCAGCGGTACAAGGGCCTCGGTGAGATGAACGCGGCCGAGCTCTGGGAAACCACGATGAACCCCGCGAACCGGGTACTGCGCCAGGTGACGGTCGATGACGCAGCCCAGGCGGACGAGCTGTTCAGCGTGCTGATGGGCGAGGACGTGGAAGCACGCCGGGCGTTCATCCAGCGCAATGCCAGGGACGTCAGGTTCCTGGACATTTAGGTGCCCGGCCGGGCCGCGCGTGCGGACCGCAGTGCCCCGGAGAACCTGGCCGAACGGCCAAATGAATGGAAGAGGTTGACACGTGACCGACGTGGACTCGGGAGGCGCCCCGCCGCCACAGCATGACCGGACCGAGCCGGTCGACATCCAGGTCGAGATGCAGCGCAGCTACATCGACTACGCGATGTCGGTCATCGTCGGGCGGGCCCTGCCGGACGTCCGGGACGGGCTCAAGCCCGTGCACACACGCGTGCTGTGGGCGATGTATGACGGCGGCTACCGGCCCGATCGTGGCTACTCCAAGTGCGCCCGGGTGGTCGGCGACGTGATGGGCAACTACCATCCGCACGGCGACTCCTCGATCTACGACGCGCTGGTCCGGCTGGCCCAGCCGTGGTCGATGCGGATGCCCCTGGTCGATAGCCAGGGCAACTTCGGCTCGCCGGGCAACGACCCGCCCGCCGCCATGCGGTACACCGAGTGCCGGCTGGCCCCGCTGGCCATGGAGATGCTCCGGGACATCGACAAGGACACCGTCGACTTCCGGCCCAGCTACGACGGGCGTGGCGGCGAGCCTGTCGTGCTGCCCGCCCGCTTCCCGAACCTGCTGATCAACGGGTCCGAGGGCATCGCGGTCGGGATGGCCACCAGGATCCCGCCGCACAACCTGCGCGAGGTGGCGGCCGGTGCCCAGTGGTACCTGGAGAACTTCGAGTCCTCCGATGAGGAACTGCTCGACGCGCTGATCGAGCGCGTGAAGGGGCCGGACTTCCCCACGAGCGCCCTGATCGTCGGCCGGCGCGGGATCGAGGATGCCTACCGGACCGGCCGGGGCTCGATCACCATGCGCGCGGTCGTGGACATCGACGAGGATGCCCGCGGCCGTGCCTGCCTGATCGTCACGCAGCTCCCGTACCAGGTGAACCCGGACAACCTGGCCCTCAAGATCGCCGACCTGGTCCGGGACGGCCGGGTCAGCGGCATCGCTGACGTCCGGGACGAGAGCAGCGGCCGGACCGGCCAGCGCCTGGTCATCGTGCTGAAGCGGGATGCGGTCGCCAAGGTCGTGCTGAACAACCTGTACAAGCACACGCAGCTGCAGGACACGTTCGGCGCGAACATGCTCGCCCTGGTCGACGGCGTGCCCCGCACCCTCCGGCTGGACCAGATGATCAGGTACTGGGTCGCACACCAGATCGAGGTCATCCTCCGGCGCACCCGGTACCTGCTCCGCCAGGCGCAGGAGCGGGCCCACATCGTCAGCGCGCTGCTCAAGGCGATCGACCGGATCGACGAGGTGATCGCGCTGATCCGCGGCAGCGAGTCCGCGGCCGCCGCGCAGCAGGGCCTGATGGACCTGCTGGAGATCGACGAGGCGCAGGCCCGGGCCATCCTCGACATGCAGCTGCGCAGGCTCGCCGCCCTCGAGCGCCAGGCGCTCACGGACGAGTACGAGGACCTGATGGCGAAGATCGCCGACTACGAGGCCATCCTGGCCTCGCCCGAGCGGCAGCGCCAGATCATCAGCGAGGAGCTCGGCGAGATCGTCACCAGGTATGGCGACGAACGGCGTACCCGGATCATCCCGTTCGACGGCGACGTGACTGACGAGGACCTCATCGCCGAGGAGGATGTGGTCGTCACCATCACCCACGGCGGCTACGCCAAGCGCACCAGGACGGACCTCTACCGGGCGCAGCGGCGGGGCGGCAAGGGGGTGCGCGGCGCGCAGCTGCGCACCGACGACATCGTGGATCACTTCTTCGTGACCACGACGCACCGCTGGATCCTGTTCTTCACCAACAAGGGGCGGGTCTACCGGGCCAAGGCCTATGAGCTGCCGGATACGGCCCGGGACGCGCGCGGCCAGCACGTGGCCAACCTGCTCGCGTTCCAGCCCGACGAGCGGATCGCCGAGATCCTCGCGATCCCGGACTACTCGGTCGCGCCCTACCTGGTCATTGCCACCCGTTCCGGGCTGGTCAAGAAGTCACTGCTGACCGACTACGATTCGCCCCGGTCCGGCGGCATCATCGCGATCAACCTGCGCGAGGACGACGAGGTCATCGCGGCCAGCCTGGTCTCTCCCGAGGACGACCTGCTGCTGGTCAGCCGGAAGGCGCAGGCCATCCGGTTCCACGCCAGCGACGACGCGATGCGCCCGATGGGCCGGGCCACCTCCGGCGTCATCGGCATGCGGTTCACCGGCGGCGACGAACTGCTCGACATGCATGTGGTGCGGGAGGGGGCGGACGTGCTGGTGGCCACCGGCGGTGGCTACGCCAAGCGGACGCCCTCGGACCAGTATCCCCTCCAGGGCCGTGGCGGCCGCGGCGTGCTGACCGCCCGCATCGTGGATTCCCGGGGTGAGCTGGTCGGAGCGCTGTTGGTGCACCCGGACGACGAGGTATTCGCGATCACCTCTTCCGGTGGGGTCATCCGGACTGCGGCCGCCGAGGTCAAGCTGTCCGGCAGGCAGACCATGGGCGTGCGGCTGATGAACCTGGCCTCCGGGGATAGCGTGGTGGCCATCGCCCGCAACGCGGAGTCCCTGGCAGAGTCCGAGGGTGAGGGTGAG
>Ga0187875_10002050_pt1 | contig 15151 bp, 15 predicted proteins | sample June2016WEW_17_1_2_FD_132978 | JGI IMG/M metagenome (GOLD analysis project Ga0187875, IMG submission 132978) | Peatland microbial communities from SPRUCE experiment site at the Marcell Experimental Forest, Minnesota, USA - June2016WEW_17_10 | ecosystem: Environmental > Terrestrial > Soil >... | reverse complement strand
CCCGTGACCCGCCCCCGTGACGCGCCCCCGTGACCCGCCCTCCGTGACCCGCCCCCGATCGCCGGGACCTATCCAGTCATCCGAACTTCCTATAAAATTGATCGATAAACCAGGAAGTATCAGCCCCACCGCCACGGCCCCGAAGGAGGTCCCCGCCCATGGGAGTGGTCCTGCACTGGTTCCTGCCCACCAACGGCGACTCGCGCACCGACCTGAGCCTGGGCAACGCGGTCGGCGCGGCCGGCAGCCGGGCCACAGCAGACAGCACGGGGGACGGCACCGAGCGGCCGCCGGACATCGCCTACATCGGCCAGATCGCCCGGTCCGCGGAGCAGCTCGGCTTCACCGGCGCGCTGACCCCGACCAGTTCCTGGTGCGAGGACGCGTGGATCATGACCGCCGGGCTGACCCAGGTCACCGACCGGTTCAAGTTCCTGGTCGCGTTCCGCCCCGGGCTCATGTCACCCACGCTGGCCGCCCACATGGCCGCGACCTACCAGCGCATCTCCGGCGGCCGGCTGCTGCTCAACGTGGTCACCGGCGGCGACGACGTGGAGCAGCAGCGGTTCGGCGACCACCTCGGCAAGCAGGCCCGGTACGAGCGGGCCGGTGAGTTCCTGCACATCGTCCGCGAGCTATGGCGCGGCGACCCGGTCACCTTCACCGGCCAGCACTACGACGTGCGCGGCGGGCAGATCATCCCGGCCCGGGTCTGGCCCGAGATCTACCTGGGCGGATCTTCCGCCCCGGCGCTGGACGTGGCGGCCAGGTACGCCGACGTGTACCTGACGTGGGGTGAGCCACCACCGGCCGTTGCGGAAAAACTGGACGCGGTGCGGACGCGCGCCAAGCAGGCCGGCCGGGAGGTGCGCTTCGGGATCCGCCTGCACGTGATCACCCGGGACACCGCGGACGAGGCGTGGGCCCAGGCCCAGCGGCTGCTGGACGGACTGGCCCCGGCGGCGATCGAGCGGGCGCAAGCCATCCAGCGGGCCTCGCAGTCCGAGGGCCAGCGCCGGATGGCCGCGCTGCACGGCGGGCGGACCGACGCCCTGGAGGTGTCGCCGAACCTGTGGGCCGGCGTGGGCCTGGTCCGCGGCGGCGCGGGCACGGCGCTGGTCGGCAGCCACGACGAGGTGGCGGAGCGGATCGCCGAGTACTACGCGCTCGGCGTCGATGAGTTCATCCTGTCCGGCTACCCGCACCTGGAAGAGGCCTATCAGGTCGGCGAGGGCCTGGTGCCGGTCCTGCGGCGCCGCGGCCTGATGACGTCCATACACGACGACCACTAACCCTGGAGACTGACTATGACCACCGTTTCGAGCACGGGCCCTGCCACCGAGCCGCTCCGCTTCGCCTACTGGGTGCCCAACGTCAGCGGCGGCCTGGTGACCAGCACGATCGAGCAGCGCACCGACTGGTCGTTCGGCTACAACCGCACGCTGGCGCGGCTGGCCGAGCGGGGCGGCTTCGACTACGCGCTGAGCCAGGTCCGGTACACGGCCAGCTACGGCGCCGAGTTCCAGCACGAGTCGACCAGCTTCAGCCTGGCGCTGCTGATGGCCACCGAGCGGCTCAAGCTGATCGCCGCGGTGCACCCCGGACTGTGGCACCCCGGGGTGCTGGCCAAGTGGGTGGCCACCGCCGACCACATCTCCGGCGGACGGGTCGCGGTGAACGTCGTCTCGGGCTGGTTCAAGGACGAGTTCCGCCAGCTCGGCGAGCCGTGGCTGGAGCACGACGAGCGCTACCGGCGCACCGCCGAGTTCATCCTGGCCCTCAAGCGGATCTGGACGCAGGACGAGGCCAACCTGGCCGGCGACTTCTACCGGATCCGCGACTTCAGCCTCAAGCCCAAGCCGCTGTCCTGGCCGGGACGGCCGCACCCGGAGATCTTCCAGGGCGGCAACTCCTCCGCCGCCCAGCGTAACGGCGGCCAGCTGTCCGACTGGTACTTCTCCAACGGCAAGGACTTCGACGGGGTCCGCGAGCAGCTCGCCAACCTGCGGCAGATCGCGGACGCGGCGGGACGCACCGACGGGCCGAGGTTCGGGCTCAACGGGTTCGTCATCGTCCGCGACACCGAGGCCGAGGCCCGGGACACGCTGCGCGAGATCATCGCCAAGGCACACGTGGAGGCGGTCGAGGGGTTCGGGGCCGCGGTCCAGCAGGCCGGGGCGTCCACCGCCGACAAGAAGGGCATGTGGGCGGACTCCAGCTTCGAGGACCTGGTGCAGTACAACGACGGGTTCCGCACCCAGCTGATCGGCACCCCCGAGCAGGTGGCGACCCGCATCGTCGAGTACCGCAAGCTCGGCGTGGACCTCATCCTGACCGGCTTCCTGCACTACCACGAGGAGATCGAGCGGTTCGGCCGGGAGGTCATCCCGATCGTCCGCGCCCTCGAGGTGGAGGCCGGCCTCGACCCGGCCGCGGTTCCCGACCCGGCCGCTGGCCTGTCGGCGGCCGATCCGGTCCTCGTGGGCGCGCGATGAGCGTCACCTCTCCTGCCGCGCCGGCTGAGGTCCTTTTCTCCGCAACGGAAGCGCTCGCGGCCGCCCGGACTTACGCCAGCTCGATCGCCAGCGGAGTGATCGAGCGCGACCGGGCGGGGACGGTGCCGTACGCCGAGCTGGCCGCCCTGGACGCCAGCGGGCTGCTCGGGATCACGGTCCCGGCCGCCTGCTTCGGCCCGGATCTGTCCCCGGTGGTGCTAGCCGAGGTGATCGCGACCATCGCGGCCGTGGACCCGGCCATCGCCCAGGTCCCGCAGGCACACTTCCTGTTCGTGGACGTGCTGGCCGCCCACGGCAGCGCGGCGCAGCAGGAGCGGCTGTTCGGGGACGTGCTGGCTGGCGCGCGGCTGGGCAACGGCCTGGCCGAGCGGGGCGGCCAGCACGCCCAGGACCTGAAGACCCGGCTGCTGCCGGGGCCGGGCGGCCCCCGCCTGGACGGGCGGAAGTACTACTGCACCGGCGCGATCTCGGCCCGCTGGATCGGGGTCAGCGCGCTGGACGACGAGGGCCGCCTGGTCCTGGCCTTCGTCGAGCGGGACGCCCCGGGCGTCGAGGTCGGCGACGACTGGAACGTGATGGGGCAGCGCGCCACGGTCAGCGGCTCCGCGGTCTTCGACCAGGTGCCGGTGGACCCCGGCCTGGTCATCCCCTACGGCGGCGCGTTCGAGGTGCCGCAGCAGCTCGGCGCCCGGTCCCAGCTGGTGCACGCCGCGATCCAGGTGGGCATCGCGGGCGGCGCGCTGCGCGACGCGGGCGAGTTCGTCCGGACCCGGGCCCGGCCGTTCTTCGAGGCCACCCGGGCCGGCTGGGCGGACGTCGCGGCGGCGGACCCGCACACGATCTACCGCTTCGGCCGGCTCGCCACCCAGGTCCGGGCGGCGGAGGCGCTGCTGGCCTCGGCCGCGGCCACGCTGGAGGAGGTGACCCGCTTCCCCCGGGACGCCGGCGAGGCGGCCCGCGGCTCCATCGCGGTCGCCCAGGCCAAGGCGTTCGCCAGCGACGTCGCGGTCGAGGTGGCCAGTGACCTGTTCGCGCTGGCCGGGGCGAGCGCGGCCGACGAGCGCCACGATCTGTCCCGGCACTGGCGGAACGCCCGTACGCACGCCAGCCACGACCCCGTCGATTGGAAGTATCACCATGTCGGCAACTTCCTGCTCAACGACGTCCTGCCGCCGAACCACGGGCAGCTCTGATCATGACCACCCCCGCGACCTTGACTAGCACTGACCCGCGGATGGCCGGAGGCGACGTGTCGCCCGCTGACTTCCGCCACGCGATCGGCCACTTCGCCACCGGCGTCACCGTGGTCACCTCGGTCGGGATCGACGGCGAGCCGGTCGGCACCACGGCCAACGCGGTGAGCTCGCTGTCCCTGGACCCGCCGCTGATCCTGGTCTGCTTCGACCGCTCCAGCCAGACGCTGGAGGCGGTGCTGTCGCACGGCGCGTTCGCGGTCAACGTCCTCGGCGCACGGCAGCAGCACCTCTCGGCCAACTTCGCCCGCCGGGGCCTGGCCGCGGCCTGGGACGGGGTCCGGCACCGCCGGGGCCAGACCGGCAGCCCACGGCTGGAGGACGTGATCGCCAGCCTCGAAGCCACCGTGGAGCACCGCCTCGACGGAGGGGACCACGAGATCATCGTGGGCCGGGTCCGTGAGGTGGAGACGAGCGGAGACGACGCGGCCCCGCTCGTGTTCTGGCGCGGCACCTACGCGTCACTAGGAAGCTGATCCAGCCCCATCCCCAACGGCCCCTCCAACCCGAACGGACCCCCCAACCCCTAACCGCCCCCGGGCGCCTGGACGCCCCGCTACGACCTCACCTTCTCGCTCTGTGTAACCGGAAAGGATCCTGCCGTGACGACCACCGAGAGCACTGCAAAATCAGGCACGGGCACATCAGGCACGGGCACATCAGGCACTGCTGCGCGGAGCACTCCGCTGCCCGGCATCGAGCTGGACGACCCCATCCGGGTCGCGGAGGGACTGCGCGACGAGTTCCGCGTCGGCGCGGCCGAGCGGGACCGCGACCGCGCGTTCCCGTACGACCAGTGCGCGGCGTTCCGCGCCTCCGGCCTGCTCGGCCTCATGGTCCCCCGCGAATACGGCGGCTACGGGGGCACGTTCGCGGAGCTGATGCGGGTGGTGATCGCCGTCTCTGCGGGCGACTCCAACATCGGCCAGATGTACCAGCTGCACACCGGCGGCATCCGGCTGCTGCAGGAGTTCGCCTCTCCGGACGTGCAGGCCAAGTGGCTGCCCCGGTTCGCGAGCGGGGAGCTGTGGATCACCAACGCGTACTCCGAGGTCGGCACCAGGAGCGTGAACGACTTCAACACCACCATCATCCGGGACGGCGCGGGCTGGCGGCTGAATGGCCGCAAGTTCTACTGCACGGGCAGCCTGGCCGGGGACCTCACGTTCGGCCCGTGCCGCATCGAGGGCACGGACGAGGTCCGGGTGTTCTACACGCCGACTGACGCCGAAGGCGTGACGATCCACGACGACTGGACCGGGTTCGGCCAGCGGACCACGGCCAGCGGCACGACCGAGTTCCGCGATGTGTGGATCCCCGACGAGCTGATCCTCGGCAGCCCGGACACCGAGGGCGGCGGAGGCGGGGACATCACCTCGCTGAACTACCAGGCGGTACACACCGGCGTGTTCGTGGGCATCGCCAAGAACGCGCTCGACGACGCGGTCGAGTTCGTCCGGACGAAGGCGCGGGTCTGGTACGAGAGCAGTGCCGAGCGCGCCGTGGACGACCTCTACACCCAGCTGCGGGTCGGCGAGATGAAGACCGCCGTGGACGCCGCCGAACTGCTGTCGCTGCGCGCCGCCGACCTGTGCGACGAGGCCGTCGCGAATCTCGGTGACGCCCGCATCCGCGGTGAGGCGTCGCTCGTCACCGGCCAGGCGCGGCACGCGGCAGCCGAAGCCGCCCTGTTCAACGGGTCGTACCTGTTCAAGGTCTGCGGCGCCGGAAGCGTCCTGGAGAAGTACGGGTTCGACCGGCACTGGCGGAACGCCCGCACGCTGTCGCTGCACAACCCGCTCGACTTCAAGCTCCTGCACGCAGGCGACTACCTGCTCAACGACACCCTGCCGCCCGTCGATTCGTACAACTAGGAGCTGGCCATGTCCGCTGTAGGACTGATGTTCGTGGGTGCCGTGCTGTTCGTCAACGGCCTGCTCTTCCTGGGCCGGATCGACGGCAAGGGCGCGGCCACGTTCAACCTGTTCGTCGGCGCCCTGCAGGTCGCGATCCCGTTCTACCTGATCGCGACGGCTCCCACGGAGAGTGACATCCTCCTGGACGCCGGGATCTTCCTGTTCGGGTTCACGTACCTGTACGTGGGCATCAGCAACCTGGCGGGCCAGTCGCTCGTCGGGCTCGGCTGGTATTCGGCCTGGGTGGCGATCATGGCCGCCGCCTTCGGCATCACGAACATCGTCAAGTTCCACGACACCACGATCGGCCTGCTCTGGCTGCAGTGGTCGGTGCTGTGGGCGCTGTTCTGGCTCGTGCTCGCGCTGGGCATGACCCGGCTCACGGCGATGACCGGCTGGCTGACGCTGATCCTGTCCTTCACCACCTGCACGGTGCCGGGGTTCCTGCTGCTGCTCGGGGAGTGGGGCCACGTTCCGGTGTGGCTCGTGCTCGTCGTCATCGCGGCGACCGCGGTCGCCGTGGCGCCGGTCGGCCTCCGGAGCCTGCGCACGGCCCCGGACGTGCCGGAGCAGGCCGAGGCCGGGGTACCGGTGTCGGCGTAAGCGGCGGGGCCGGGGTACCGCTCCCGGTGTCCTGATGATCTGGCCCCACCCGGCCTGCCGGCCGGGTGGGGCCTCGGCCGTCCTAGGGTAGGTTGCGCCCCGTGACTTCGATCCGGGACCTGCTCCGCCACTACCAGCCGGAAAGCGAGACCGAGACCGCGGACGTCGCGCGGGTGCGGGCGCTCGCTGAGCGCACACAAGACCCGTATCCGCGGTCACTGCCGCTGCACGTCACCGGGTCCGCGCTCATCGTCCACCCGGATAGCGGCCGGGTGCTGCTGCGCTGGCACCCGCGCCAGCAGGCCTGGCTCCAGGTCGGCGGCCACGGAGACCCCGGCGAGCGCGACCCGCTCGGCATCGCGCGGCGCGAGGCGGCCGAGGAGACCGGCCTGGCCGATCTGATCCCGTGGCCGGGCCCGCGGCTGCAGCACGTGGTCATCGTCTCGGTGCCCGCGGCCGCGACGGATCCCGCGCACGAGCACGCCGACGTGCGCTTCTTCCTGGCTACCCGGACTCCCGACTCGATCGTGCCGGAAGAGCCGGGCGCCCCGCTGCGCTGGCTCACGATCCCTGAGGCCCTGGAGCTGACCGCCGAGGCCAACCTGAGGGAGACGCTGAACCGGGCCGAGCGATTGCTCCCCGATCGTCCCTAAAACGGCGCTGTCCTAACTAATATCCACTTTTTGTCCGGTTTAGCACACGTTGAGACTGTTGTGCTGCCATGCTGCCCGATGAGTGAATATCAGGCCTGGTGAGAGGCGAGGGTGCCGCGTAGCCGGGCGCGGATCGGCGTAAGGCAGGGTCTTGAAAGCAGGAAAGTCGCGCAGCACGGGCAGGAAGTTCCGGAGGACCGGACGGCACACGGCGCCCTCGCAGGCGCAGAAGATGGCCTGGCGGGCCGGCAAGGCCGCGCCGGCCGTGGTGGTGGTGGGGGCGCTGGCCGCCGCACCGCAGACCGCGTGGGCCTCCACGGCGGCGCACGCGTCGGACGCCGGGCAGGCCGCCCCGGCCACCCAGCAGCACCAGACCACCCAGGCGCACCTCACTTCCCGGGACCACCTCACTTCCCGGGACCACCTCACTTCCCGGGACCACCTCACTTCCCGGGACCACGGGGATGCGGCCAGGCACCCCGGCCGCCAGGCGGCGCGGACCTATACGGTTCGCACCGGGGACACGCTGAGCGGGATCGCGCAGCAGTTTTACGGCCATGCCAGCGACTGGGGGTGGCTGTACCACATCAACCAGGCCAAGATCAGCGACCCGAACCTGATCTACACCGGGCAGGTGTTCAGCGTCCCGGCCGACCCGCCTGCCTCGGTCCGCAACGGGACCTACCAGGCCGCGGCGGCCAGCACCGGAGCCAGCAGCACGGCGGCCAGCAGCACCGCGGGCAACCAGTCGTCGGTAAGCAGCCCGGCCAGCAGTTCCCAGGGCAGCGGCTCGTCCGGCACCCCGGCGAGCACTGCGCCGGACACGACCGCGGCGAGCGTTCACGGCGGGTCGTGCTCGGGGTCGGCGGGCGGGATGGTCCCCGCGAACTACGCGGCGATCGTGAACTTCCTGACCTCACACGGCTACACCGGGAACGCGGCCGCCGGGATCGCCGGGAACATCTGGCAGGAGTCCGGTGGCAACCCCGAGTCGGTCGGTGACGGCGGCGGCGGCCTGATCGGCTGGACGCCACTGCCCGGCGGGTATGTGACCGGGAACTACGCGGCGGACCTGCAGACCCAGCTGACGGCGATCCTGGCCTTCAACCAGATCTGGTCGCAGTACATCCCGGCGCTGAACGCCGCGTCCTCCCCGGCCGCCGCGGCAGCGATCTACGTCACCGATTTCGAGCGGGCCGGCATCCCCGCGGTGGGCAACCGCGAGGCAGCTGCCGAGGCCGTGGCCGCGGCCTGCGGGATCTGATTCAACCCCGCAGCTGGCCCCACTGGGCCCGGCGTCCCGGCGTGTCCGGGGCCGCCGGGCCCAGTTGCGTAGGATCGGCGCCGAGGTGACGCGCGATGGCAATCGACTACGTCCACGGCTACTCGGCCGACGAGGAAACCCGGCTGCACGATCAGGCCACCACGCTGACCGGGCTGCTGCACGCCGGCACCCGGTATCCGGCGGGCAGCCAGGTACTCGAAGCGGGCTGCGGGGTGGGCGCGCAGACCGTCATCCTGGCCGGCCACAGCCCCGGGGCCTCGTTCACCTCGATCGACATCTCACCTGCTTCCCTTGCGCAGGCCCGGGACCGTACCCGGCGGGCGGGCTACGCCAACGTGACCTTCCAGCAGGCTGATCTTTTCCGGCTGCCCTACCGGGCGGACGGTTTCGACCATGTCTTCGTCTGCTTCGTGCTGGAGCACCTGCGCGACCCGCTCGCGGCTCTGGCCGAGCTGATGCGGGTGCTGCGTCCCGGCGGCTCGCTGAGCGTCATCGAGGGTGACCACGGCTCCGCTTACTTCCATCCCGACAGCGACCACGCCCGGCGGGCCATCCAGTGCCTGATCGACCTGCAGCGGCAAGGCGGTGGCGACGCGCTGATCGGGCGCCGGCTGTACCCGTTGCTGGTCCGGGCGGGCTACCGCGAGGTCGCGGTGTCGCCCCGGATGGTCTATGTGGACGCCAGCAGGCCTGCTCTGGCCGAGGGCTTCAGCCGCAAGACGTTCACGGCCATGGTCGAGGGCGTCGGCGGGCAGGCGGTCGGGCAGGGACTGATGGACGCGGCGGACTGGGCGGCGGGGATCAGCGACCTGCGCCGGGCGGCCGGCCCGGACGGGACGTTCTGCTACACGTTCTTCAAGGCGGTCGCGTTCAAGTAGCACGGCGCCGTCGACCGGGCCGTGCCCGGGCCGGGGTCAGCGTGTCCTGGGCTCCAGGCCGCGCAGCGCGGTCGTGGCCAGCTGCGCCGCCAGGCCGGGTGGGGTGCCGGGCCGGGATCGCGCTTGAGTGTAATAAGCAGCGCGGCCGCCGCGAACATCGCCGCGTAGCCAAGCAGCACCAGCCCGCCACCCCACTGTGTTAGCAAACCCCGTGGCAGCAACCCGCCAGCCGAGGTCGGGCTGGCCTGGTCTAGGGACTCGCTCGCGTAGAACGGCAGCCAGCGGGCCAGCCCCGAGCCGATTAACTGGCCCGCGATGCCAGGTGTCCGCGGCCGATAGGTGGAGCGTGGCACCCTTCGCCGACCACCAGGCCGTGGTGACCACGAGGGTCATGGCCGCGGACATCGGCCCGGTGGCTGCCCCGACCGCGCCGTAGGTCGCCAGCTTGGCGACGATCACGCTGCGGCGCCCCTCGCTTGTGCCCTGAGCTCGACCGCCTGCATACGGGATTCCAATGCAGGCGGGTAGGCTGCGGCGACAATCGTCCCGGCAGGCGCGGCGAACAACGGGAACGCCACGTACTGCTTGCTGTAGACGCCCCACACAACCATCCAGCCCGGCCGCTGTAATTCGATCTGGCGGGCGGCCTCGCGGTTCGCCTCATGCTCATCACCAGACATCGCTCACATGCCACCGTTTTCTCCCGCCTGCGGGTGGCGGTATACCGCGCGGGACCACTGGCCGGGGGGTTCTTCCTGCCACTCGGTACCGGGATAGGCGGTCCATCCGGTGCGCCAGAGGATGTCCGACCCAGGCCGGTCACCGGGGGGCGTGACAGGGTGCGAATCGACCACTCCACCGGCCGGGCCGGTGATATGGAGCATTCCGCCCTGGTCCCGCGACCACCGCGCGACGCCGCGACTGTTCACCAGGTCCGTCATATCGCCGCCCCCACACCTCGGCAGGCTTACGTGCGACCCCCGCGTAAAACAGAGCGCGGGATGGTTTCCGGTACGGGCCGATACCACGCCACTGGGACGGTCTGCTGCTCTGGTTCACATATCCGAGGCTGCCCATTGCGCCGGGACGTCGGTACCGCCAGCACAGGACACTAGGGACGTTCTAAGATGGGAAACGTCCCTAGGTGACCGGGAGGGTGGAAGCCATGGCCAACGAGCGGCTCCGTGCAGCTCTGGCCCGGAACAGGATGACGGTGTCCGGTTTCGCGGATGATCTTCGTGTCGATCCGAAGACGGTTGAGCGCTGGATCACCAAGGAGCGCACGCCGCACCGGAGGACGGTGCTCGCAGCGGCCAGCCTCTTAAAAGAAGACCCCGCCTACCTGTGGCCTGACTTCGGCAACCGCGTGGTCACGGACGAAACCCACGGCGAGGTTGTCACCGTCTACACGGAGCGAAGCGCCGTCCCAAACTCTTTGTGGATATCTCTTCTTCAGTCGGCAAGGGTAAGCGTCGACATACTCGTCTACGCGGGTCTGCACCTCCCGGAAGCTAATCCAACGTGGGTTAAGGAGATCCAGCGGAAATGTGAAGAGTCAGTCTCTGTCCGCATCGCGTTTGGTGACCCGGAATCCGACGAAGTGTGCGCACGCGGCGAAGAGGAGGGTGTCGGCACCGGCCTGGCTGCGCGTATTAACTACGCAATTGCCTGGTATCGGCCGATTCTGGGTTCGCCTAACTTGTCGGTCGCGTTCCATTCAACGGTGCTGTATAATTCCGTCCTGCGTTTCGATGATCAGATGCTGATTAACCCTCACATCTACAGCATGCCGGCTTTCCGTGCACCGGTGATACATTTAAGACGAATCCCCGGTGGACCACTGTTCGACACCTATGTTGAGTGCTTCGAGCGGATCTGGGCCAACAGCGGGCCACTAGACGTCAAAGGTGAGGGCTAGCATGCCGCGAGCCGATTACCTCAACGATCCAGAGGCTCCTCCGGCTAACAGCGTGGTCCCCGCCGTTAGTGCCATCGTGCCAGATGAGGATGGTCGTATTCTTCTCATACGTCGTACGGATAACAACTATTGGTCGATCCCGGGCGGCGGCTTGGAGCCGGGCGAATCCGTGCGCCAGGCGGCCGCGCGTGAAGTGTTGGAGGAAACCGGAATTGTCTGCGAGGTCACCGGGCTCGTGGGAATCTATTCTGATCCCAATCATGTAGCCGCTTATGACGACGGTGAGGTGCGCCAGGAGTTCTCGATATGTTTCACTGCCCGCATGCTAGGCGGGACGATAGCCACGAGCCCGGAATCCTCCGAAGTCCAATTCGTCGCCGCAGGCGAGATATCAGACTATCGGATGCACCCGTCAATACGGCTCCGCGTGCAGCACTACCTTGACAGCCGGGCGGAGCCCTATATCGGCTGAGCCACCGCGTCTGCCAGGCGGTCAGTCGTTCGCTGATGACAGGCGGCAAGGGTTGAGTGCGACGAATCCAAAGCGGCAGTAACGTCATGTCGTGGACCGTACCGCTCGCGAATTTCGCGTATCCGATCCTCAAAGAAAACCGTTGTCCCTGTCGGTCCTGTAGTCATATCGCAGAACACAAGCGCGTCATAGGTGGGAGAATCCTCTGGCTCAAATTCAGCCATCAATTCCTCTGCCAGCCCGCGAATGTGCGCCTCGTAAACTGCGCACGAATGGTGGGCTACGAGCCGCGCGAGTCGCCCACCCGGCCCGGTGTCCCTGATCCAGCGCGCGCCATCCAGCGGATGAAATCCAGTAACCGCCAGCGACGGCGCATAGCCGATGTCGTGCAGATACGCCGCCGCTACAAGCAAATCCCGATCCTCGGGGGGGACAACGGCGACAATCTGGCGCGCCTGCTCAGCTACCTGCGTGACGTGACGCCAGCGGTTCCCGAGCGGCGACAGCAACCGCTCAGCGTTGGGCGCAGCCCAAGACGTCAGGGACATGCGGACACGCTACAGGAGCCTCAGAGAAGCATCCTCTGACCTGCTAGTTTGCCGCGACAATCAGCTAATTGTCATAACCAAGTGGTGGGCTTGCCCGACCCGTTGGGCCTCAGAAAGCCGGTGATCGCCCCGGCTGGCGCGGTGAAGGACATGTCCCGCACCGCGGTCGCCCGCCCGAAGCCTGGCGCTAGCAGGTCTTCGTTATCTGCGGTTATCGACTGGAAACTGCCCGCGCTCGCGCGCCAGGCGGATGAGCAGGTCAGTGGCGCGTGCCTGGTCAGAGTCGATGGCCCGGCACTCGACCGTGGTTAGGCGGCAGACGGACCGCCAGGGGTTGCGTTCCCGGCGGCCGTCGACGTGACTCAGCCGGTACTGGACTTCCCCGTCGGCCCGCACGACCCAGGCCCAGGAGAACGTGCCGAGGTCGCTGGTGTAGGTCGTCTCGATGCGGCTGATTTCGCGTGCGGTGAGGCCAGGCACGGCGGATCCCCTTCCGAACTGCTCATCCGATCCCGATGGCCCCCGGTTCCGGATAGTCACGCTCTGTACTACCATGACAACATATTTGCGCTGGTGGTCGCAAAAGAATGGTTCACAAAGCCCGTATCACACGGTGACAACCCGGTCTCACCTGACGGCCGGACAACTGTGACCCTGCGGTGATACTGGGCAGGTGAGAGTGCACGCTACGGCCGATTCCGTCCGGCGCCGTATCGGCGCGTCGATCTTCGAGAAGGTGGCAGGTCCCGAGGGACCGAACCATCGCCAGGTGATCCACCTGGCTGAGGGTGACCGCTGGTTCGCCGAGGACAGCCCCATCCGGCGGGTGCACGGCGACTCGTCGATGTTCGTGGGCGGCATCCGCGCCCTGCTGCTCCAGTCGCTGCACCCGCTGGCCATGGCCGGCGTGGCGGCGCATTCGGGCTTCAAGGGCGACCCGTGGGGACGGTTGCAGCGGACCAGCTACTTCCTTGCCGTGACCACGTTCGGCCGGGCCAGCGACGCGAAGGCGGCGACCGAGCGGGTCAAGGCCATCCACCGCCGGGTCACCGGGACCGCCCCGGACGGCCGGCCCTACGCCGCCTCGGATCCGCAGCTCCTGACCTGGGTGCACATCGCCGAAGCGGACAGCTTCCTGAGCGCGCACACCCGGTTCGGGGCCGAGCCCCTCGACCAGGCCGGGCGCGACGGGTACGTCGCCGACGTGGCCCGGATCGCCGTCGAGCTCGGGGTGCCTGACCCGCCCCGCACCGAGGCCGAGCTCGCGGACCGGATCAGCCAGTACCGGGCGGAACTGCGCGGCACCGCCGAGGCTCGGGCGGCGGCGCGGTTCCTGCTGCTCACCCCGCCGCTGCCGATGGCCGCCCGGGCACCGTACGGGGTCCTCGCCGCCGCGGCCACCTCGCTGCTGCCTGGCTGGGCCCGCCGCCCGCTGTACCTGCCTCACCTGCCGCTGACAGAGCGCGCGGTGGTCCGCCCGGCCGGTCACGCGGTCATCCGCGGGATCCGCTGGGCGATCAGCGCGCCGCCCAGTGTCCAGGCGGGCCCTGTTAAGGCGGGCCCTGTCCAGGCGGGCCCGTGACCCGGGGCCGGTAAGGCCAGCTCCTTAGGGCCGGCTGAATTCAGCGTGGCCTGCTCGAGGACCATGCCCGCAGCGAGCAGACGCTCCTCGCCCCCGGCGGGACCGATCAGCTGGATGCTCGCGGGCAGCGGGCCCCCCGTCGGTACCGGCAGCGCCAGCGCCGGCACCCCCGCGAGGTTGACGGGGGAGGTGAGCCCGCGAATGCGGAGCATCTCCCGCGCCTGGTCCAGCGTCGGCGGGAAGCCGAGCAGCGTCGGCAGCGCGAGCAGGTCGACCCGGTCCCAGAGCGAGGACAGGGTCGCGCGCCAGTGCGCCGCGTGCTCCCGGGCCGCGCTGAGCGCCGCCGGGGTGATGGTGCTGCCTTGGCGCAGCCGGGCGAGCACGTCACGGCCGATCTTGTCCGGGGCACTATCCGCGTGCACCCCGTCGGACGCCCACGCCTCCGCGTCGAGCACGGTCATCGCGGCGGTGGTCGCCTGGTCGAGCCCGTCCAGGCCGACCTGGACCACCTCCCAGCCGGTCGCGGCCAGAGCCGCGTCGACCGCGCCATCAATGATGGGATCGGCGCCGATCACCACCCGCCCAACGACCCGGGGCGCCGGGGCCGAGACCGAGAACCCCGGCTCCAGCAGCTGCATCCCGGCGATGAGGCCCGCCACATTCCGCGCCATGGGCCCCACGGTGTCCATGCTCGGCGCGAGCGGCCACACCCCGGCGAGCGGTATCCGGCCCCACGTGGTCTTGAGGCCGGCTATCCCGCAGCATGCAGCGGGGATACGGATCGAGCCCCCGGTGTCTGATCCGTACGAGACATCGGCCTCGCCGCTGGCGACGGCCACGGCAGAGCCGCTCGATGACCCGCCCGGCACCCGGAGCGGATCGAGCGGGTTGACCGGCGTGCCGAACGCGGTGTTGATCCCGCTGATCCCGTAGGCCAGCTCATGCAGGTTGGTCTTGCCGGCCAGGCAGGCCTCGCCCGCTGCCATCGCGGCCCGCAGCCCGGCCAGGCAGGGAGCGTCTGCGGCAGCCGGCGTGGCCTGCTCGGCGATGGCCCGGCTTCCTGCCGTGGTGGGGAGGCCGGCGACGTCGATGAGGTCCTTGACGGCGACCCGCAGGCCGGGCCCGGACACAGCTTCCCTCAAGATCCACGTTGACATAGCGGATAAGTATCGCAGCTCCGGGTGAGTCGCCGCGGCCCCGTGCAATGGCCCAGGGGATGGCCATTGCACGGGACGTCTGCGGTCGCCCGGGATGGAGCGATGCGCGTTCATGCTTCTCCGCACGGCGGTGCCGGACTCTTGGCAGCTAACCTCGGCGCCCGCGGATAAACACCGGCGGTGCCGGAGACTTGCCGGGCTCCGGGGTCATCGCCCCCAGAAGCACCATCGACAGCTGGTGTCTGCCGTGCTGGTCAGGCGTGCTGGTCAGGCGTACCGCATCAGGCATGCTGGTCAGGCGTACCGCGTCAGGCGTGCGCCTCTTGGTAGCGCAAGCCGTCCATGAGCAGGTCGAGCAGTCGGCCGGCCT
>Ga0187875_10002045_pt1 | contig 15169 bp, 14 predicted proteins | sample June2016WEW_17_1_2_FD_132978 | JGI IMG/M metagenome (GOLD analysis project Ga0187875, IMG submission 132978) | Peatland microbial communities from SPRUCE experiment site at the Marcell Experimental Forest, Minnesota, USA - June2016WEW_17_10 | ecosystem: Environmental > Terrestrial > Soil >... | reverse complement strand
GCAAGTGGCTGTTAACCACTGGGTCGGGGGTTCGAGCCCCTCCACTCCAGCTTTTAAAACCCCTCAAAATTGCCCTAAAACCAGCGTATTGGGCGGTTTAGAGGGGTTTTTTATTTTTCTCCTCAATTCTCCGATTGTCTTGAAATTCTCCCAAATACCCCCCCTCATTCTCCGAAAATGTGAAAGGGTTGTGAAGGCTTCACAAAAACCATCGAATCGCCTTTAAATGGAACTGAGTGCTGGACTTGATTTTTTAACGCCTTCATTTTTTAGATTTCACTTTTTGGAGAGCCCTTGAGTCAGACGGAACCCCCTTGCCGGGCGCAAAAGCTTCAGGGATCGCCAAAGAATCCCTGAAACGACCTGCGGGTGGGCCGGGTTGATCATAGGCGGCGACCCCGTCTTGGGGAGCTGTCCGAAGCCTTGGCTGAGGCTGCTAACCAATGCCGGGAAGCGCCGCCTAATAAGCGGTTTTTCAGGCGCGTAGGGTGCGAGCCGCAGCCCGTGTGACCGCCGACATGGCTACGGCATAGGCTTCACGGGCAAGGCGAAGCCCTGCACCCGGCAGCGCCCCTTCCTAAGCGTTCTTTTCCCGTGGACTCAGGCAAGCGGGGACCCCGCGAAGCCGAGGCCATCGGGCCTAAAAGCGCCTGCCTGAAAAGGTATCGGCGCTTTGTAACTTGTTTTGACTTAAAAACCCCCAAGGGGCAGGGGGATCAATGAAATCCTGTGGTTTACATAACATGCTTATGCGACCTTTTTGACCCAAAAGGTGCCTGATTGCGTTTTTGGCAATCATAGGCTTTACGCATAAGCATGTTATGTAAAAGCGCCCACCGGGGCGCGTCCACAGGCTACCGCTTGTATTCTGTAGGATCGTTCCGGCGTCCAGGTGCGGCGGCGTGCAGGCATGCAGTGCCGATGCGCCGGGAGGGTCGAGATCATGAAGAGCCGTGCGCCGGGGCTGTTCACCGGGGCGGGCGGGGTCACGAGTATGAATAACCTGATTACTAACCAAGATAAGTCAAATTATATAGACATTACGCCAGGCCAGTATTATTTTCAGAAAAACCTAAAATGAATAAACAGGAACGCCGTTTTCTAAAAATAAACATATAAAATAATAATTTAATTTCACGATCAGTTTGAAATTTCTCAAAAGGAGATGCTTGTGCCAAGCAGAATGCCGAGGGAAATACCAGCCGCTAAAAATAATCGAATTCGTTTCGTTTCTGCAAGTATTCGGTTTAAAAATGCACGCGAAGAAATTACAAAGGCTTTGCTTTCTGATATACCAACAGTAGATGAATCGAAAATTATTAATGCATATCAACTAAGCCGACGCACATTAGGTCCATACGTTACCCTTGATTGGGAACATAGGGACCAGATTCTCAATTTAATACATAAAATCAAATCCTATGCACGTGACGAAACAAGAAAACGACCACTAAACATAATGATGCAAGCCGAGCCTGGGTCTGGAAAGTCGCATTTTATTAATTGCATAGCAGAAGCCTTAGACTATTTTAATGTAAGCGCCGTTTCTTTTAACATGGGCTCCTTACAAACTATTGATGACCTATCACACCCTCTGGAGGCTATTCGGAACCTTAAAGTTGTTGACAAATTGCCTATTCTTTTTTTGGATGAATTTGATAGCGATCAATCACGTTTTCCAATGCTTCTTCCCTTGCTATGGGATGGTGAATTACATATAGGACATAGAGACCTTAAGTTGGGTAAGCTTATTATCATTCTTGCTGGCAGTACACCAATAATAAGCAAGGCAATGAAAAGTGCCAAAAGTATGCAAAATAATTCAAATAATGATGCTTCAAAACTTACTGACCTTTTATCGAGAATAAATGGCGGAGAGTTTAAAATACCCCCACTGGACCTACATGAACGGGAACGTGACCGGCGAATTGATAAAATTTGCCTTTCGATATCATTACTACAACAAAGATTTGGAAAAAACTTACAATTAATACCATGGCCACTGTTAAGATTCATTGCAAAATGCCGTTTCAGATATGGTGTAAGAAGTATTGCCCATTTAATTGATACCATACAAGTACCAAATAGTTTTCTTTATGGCGATTCTGCAAGAGAAACAACCTCTAATAATTCAGAAAATTCAATTTCAATGAACGATCTAAACTTTCCATTCGATTCTGTGACGAGCCTTAAAAACAGCAGTTTGGCTTATCACCTACTTATCGAAGCAGATGAAGAGCCTGATACAATAATAGAGACATGGAATTCCATAAAAACATGTAAAACACTTGTACGCTTCCAAGAGGAAGAACGACCTGAAGAAATTTGAGGGTCGTTAAAATTATCATTCTTAAACATCCGAAAGAAGATTGATCCCTTTTTTCGGCCCTATTCCAACCTCGCCTGCTAAACGACCGCCTTAAAGCCCGGATTCCGCCCCGGTCTTTCCGGTCGGTCCTCTGCCTTATCCGGCTTCTCAGCGCCCCGTAGAGAGTCAAGATTAAAAATTTCATTGGCTTGTACTCGGAAAAAGTTTGAAAAAGTGTACGGCTTAAGTGTACGGATTTGCCCGTACAAGTACGGATTTTGAAGGTATTCCAGCGTATTTCGGAGGGTGACAGCATGAGAGGGATACCAAAAGAAAAGCTCTGGACCCCTTGATTTTATTGGTTTCCAGAGCCTTTTACCTAATGCCGCCTCGCAGAATTGAACTGCGGACACACGGATTTTCAGTCCGTTGCGCTGGCTCTGTAATTTCAATAAAATCGATAACTTATGCGGTCACAACCTTTAAGTGTCCGGTCATGGAGTCCGGTCTACTGCCAAAAGAGAACATTTTTGCCGCCAACAACTCATTTCTGCCGAAATAAACTTTCGACATATCTGTTTTGTGGCCGCTTACCTGCATAACGATATGCGGAGCATTTCCGGCAAGCAGCGCGTCCGTGTAAGCAACGCGGCGCTGATCGTGAAAGCGGTAATTCTCAATCTCGGCCTTCACCAAGCACTTTAAAAAGGACTTCCGAAAATTTCCAAGGGAAAGGTATTTGGCTTTCCCCGGACGCCTGAAAAACAAATACTCGCTTTCAGGCGGCACGCTTCGCATATACTCAATAAGGCAATCAGGTACCGGCTTGATGCATGGCCGCTTGTTCTTCGTCCGTTCCGCTGGAATGTGAATCGTGTTCGTTACCATGTTATAATCGGTCCGTTTCAGTGATACCAATTCTCCACGTCGCGAAGGCACAAGCAGGCTATACAAAACGATGGGGTAGATGTGCGGGGCTTCCGTTTGCACCGCTTCAAGTAATCGTTTTTTCTCATCATCTGAAAGCATTCGGTCTCGTGGTTGCGTCGGCAATTTCTGAAAATGCTCCAAGGGGTTTTTTTCGATTAATCCGGCTCTCAGAGCAAAATTTGCCGCAGCCTTTGACCAGGCAATGAAGCGGTTGATTGTATTATTCGATAAGCGCCGCGTAGTGAACATTCTCTTCGTCTGCCGTAATATCAGAAGATATTTATCAAAACGCTCCTGCAAATCGGGAATCAGCACGCTTCCCAAATCCACTTTCAGCCGGTTGAAGTAGTATTCCGATTTTTTATCGACCGGGTTCCGTTCAAGATAGTAATCAAGGACGTGCTTAAAGGTCGTGACTGTCAAAGAACGCGGTTCATTTTTCGCCCGTTCCTGAAGCTCCTTTCGAAGCTCCCAGTATCGGGCTTCCGCCGCTTTTTTGCCGCCTTGTACTTCCTCACGCTTCCGGTATTCCGTGCCGTCTTTCCATACACGGACATTAAGAAACCACACGTTGGGCTTAATCAGCTTCATGCTCATAGAAATGTCCTTCTACGAGCACTGTACAGCATTAATATACGTTGGAATACGCTGGATGTCAACATAGTACCTTATGTCGTTTATTTCAGTAACGAGCCTCCTAAAAGTCTCTTCTGAATCTCCACGCGGGGGAATCTGTTCAAGCGACCGACCTTCACGACCGGAAGCCGTTTCTGTAAAGTCCACTTTTCAAGCGTCCGTCTGGGCACCTGAAGAAGCGCCGCCAGTTCTTTTGGCGTGAAATAGTCCGGCTCTACTGGCTTAGTCCCTTCTAACTTTTCGTCATTCATAGCTACATTCTCCTTTTTTATTCGTGAAATGTATCATTATTTGGCAAAAAATCTACGATCTATTGTGAGCGTGTAATTTGTAATGAGTTCATGTTCAAAAGCCCGTATTACTCATGATAATTTCCATATATCTGCATATTTCGTGGACTCCTTTAATAGATCGCGTGCGCAAGGTATCGTAATATTTCACCCCGTTTTTTGCATTCAACCCGTCATTTTCCCAATCGACATTTTACCGCATGCGGTCAAATCATGCCGCCCCCCTTCCCTTTGGTCGCCTTGGGTATCGATCCGGCCTTTGTCAGAAAAGAAGTGCCCAAATTTCGCAGATTTCGCCATCGAAACGGCGACTTCAGAGCATGATGTGGAATGGTCACACGGCACACCGAGAATCTTTTCAAAGAGTTTTACCTTGTCGAGGTGGTTGTCGATATCCCAGGCAATGACTTTTCCATGGAAGAAATAGGTATTGGCAATTTCCGACCCCTTGATTTTGAGAAGCCGGGTTTTGGTTTTTTGTTCGTTCGTATGGCCCCGGATCGTCCGGAAGTTGAGTTGCCAGAGTTCATTTTTTTTCCGCATCATGGCGGCCCTTTCATGCTCGGCATGTTCAGCGGTGTGTTCAATAGTAACTCCTCGGTGCCTCGGTGCATGCTCGGCAATTTTTCGGCGATTTCATCGGTGCATTTACCGTTTCCTTCAAGGTTTTTTTCGGTTTCTTCACCGGTTTGTTCTCGAAGTTGTTTCATGTCCCCGTCATGCGTGTTACACAATAATTGTGTCTCGGTGGTGTTACACAAATGCGTTATTATGCGTTGAGGATCGTCCCCGGTTTTTACGGGCGGCGTCCAGGGAAGGAAAATGTAGCCGTTAGCTTGGCGGGTCCCGGAAGTTCCGGGCTGTCCGTGGGTAATTCTTATGAGTCCCGCCTCTTCCAGCTTCTTGAGCGCCCGCGAAATCGTCATGATGTCAAGATTATGCCCTTCACGGTCGTTCAATCTTACTTTCAGGTCTCGTAACCCCACATAGAGTATGTTTTTTGCGTTCTTTTCCTTCTGAATAGCAAAAAGGACCCGCACGAGAAGACCCATCAAATAGCCGTGAGGCCGGTATTCTTTTTCAAGAAAGGTTATCGCTTCGAGAAGTGAAAAAGGCAGGGTAATTTCCCCGTTGTACGTTGTAGGCTTAAAGGGACATCCGCCATTGGGAAGGCGGCAGTAATCTTCCAAGGCTTTACAACTAAGTTTGCATTCATGCTTGAAAAACCAATCGACATAGGCGCATAATTGCCGCTGTGCATCTCCAGTCGATAAAACCCGGTAATTTTTATCATTCCATTCAAGGAGCGCCATTTTGATTTCCGGTTTTTCAACGTGCAAGCGGTTTAACTCATAAATAATTGCAAAGGTCATTTTTTTTAGATGGTCTCTATCCCGTGCGCCTTTTTCCAGTGCAAATTTAACACAGGGGCGTATCTGGTCCGCGATCTTTTCAAAAGCGCCCATTTTATTTTCCGTCAGGGTTAGCGCCGACCGTCGCTTGCACTTTTTCCGCTTCATTGAATGCCGCTTCAAGTTGCCGTCGTTCGTTGGCAGTCAGAATAATAAAGCCGTTCAGTTTTGACGAAGCCACGCCGGGGGCGACTCCCAGAGCGTTCCCCACCTCCCGGTTCGTCCAGCCGAGCCCGCGCTTCCGGGCGATCAAATCTTCCTGTCGCTCAAAAATCATTACTACCTCCATTAGGTATTGTAAGCGGTCAAATAAAAAAGCCTCTTGTATTTGTTAATATACAAAAGGCTTTGCGGGATTTTCGGGGGGGATATCGGGGTTTTCGGGTCTATCCTGCTTTTAATCTCTGTAATATTTCAGCTTCGTTGAGGTCTTTCCTCTCTTCACGAATCCAGTCCATATTAATAAGCCATTTTTTTGAAGCCTTTGTTTGTTTTATAACGGTATTACCTTTTTCCTTGATCTTTTTATCCATAAAATCACGATAGCTTTTATCATCATCATAATTAACTCCGCTTGCGATTTTTCCTATGACGGTCTTTGAAAATCCATCCGCCGACCAACGTATTTTCTTAGAAGCAGCGTGGACGATTGGTTGGTTTTCATCTATTTTGTTATCGATATTGGATTCAGCCTTGTTTTCCGCACTCCCATGGTATTTTTCTTCAATAGCGAGCAACTCTTTTTTATGCTTACTATAAATTTCAAGCCCTTTTAAAAAAGATTCCAACGCATCCTTAGACTTGCGGCCATCAAAGTGATTGGAAATCCATCCCGTAAAATTATCCGGGGCTCCGTGGGTCAAAAAGGATACTTTGGCTTTACATTCCTCTAAATATTTAACCTGCTCTCTAGCGGTTTTTATCTGGGCTTCGCATTGCTGCTCAATATAAGCAAACTCAAAATTATAAAAATTATAATTTCCGGAAGGAAATATTATCGGTAAATAAATCGGGTATTCTTTGGGCATTATGCAATCTCTAAGCGCTGTTTGGTCGGGTTCAACAAGGAGGGGGTTATCTTGAGCATTTTTTAAAACCAACCTATGTACCTCATTTTCAGGATCAAATACAATAAAATCTTCTTGTGTAATATTTTTTTGGGACTTGCTTTTTTCGGTATCAGCTTCTTTTCTTGGAGGTATTTTAAGGATTTTTCCTTTCATATCAATGTTTTGAATATCAGGTAAAATATTGGATTCGGGCTTTTCTTTATTATCTCCCCTATCAGCATTATCGGCTTCTTCAAGAATATTCTCTCTAAGATTCCAGCTATTCATCGCATTCATGATAATAGGGAGATTGTAATTTCGCTGCTCTTCCAATTCACTTTCACTAAATTCCTCATCAAGACGCAATTTCAGAAAAGGGGGGTAATTTTCCTCAAGAAACCTTTTTAACTTTTGATCGGAGTTTAAATAGTTTACTATTTGGTCAAGGTCGCATGCAATTTCCCACCATTCTTTATTTTCTTTGATGTAAGAATTCACTTCAATGATAATAGCCCAGAATTTTTCGACCCGATCTCGCATATTTTTCATTTTTGATATTTCCTGAGGATTGCGAGACTTTTCAATACTTTCCACAGACGCGGTAAAAACTTTATTTTGTACGCTTTTATATTCCTGTTTAGCAATAATAAGTAAATTCTCTTTGAGGGCCTTTCTATCCAGCATGGTCTTAAATAAGGTGAATAATTCCATCGTGTATTGTCCACCGTCCTGAAGGTGAAGGAAAAAGCGCTGATCCTTCACCACCGAATCAAACCCGATAGTAGGGCAATGCGAGCAAAGAAATTCCGTTAAAATGACATCTTCCTGTATATGCGCGACAAGCCTCGTTAGAACATTATCGATCTGTTTGTTCTTTTCAGTTGCTTGTTCATCTTTCGGAGAATACCAAAAGCTTTCAAATTGTCCGATTTCTTCAAGTACCTTCCAAAATTCTTCAATCCTTTCTGTCATAGTTTTCATGGAGTTGTTCCTTCATGCTTTTACGGCTTCATCTCCAATAATTGTACGCGACCAGTCATTACAAAATACTTAATATCGTAACGTTTCAACATAGCCTTTGATCGGCCACCGGGGAGTTATTTATATTAAAACTCTCACTACATTGAATTTTTTGAAACCCCGCCACGAACCGAAGGGCCCGCGCATGACTGAAATCCTCTGGGAAGGCAAATACAAAGACGGCAGGAAAACCGCGCCCGTGCGCATCGCGCTCCCGTTCCAGACCGTCGAGACGGTCAACGAGAGCGTCCAGGATCGACAGACCGCGCTCGACCTCTTCTCTGCCGGCAAAGACACCGAATGGCGCAACCGGCTTATCTGGGGCGATAAGAAATACGTGTTGCCGTCGCTCCTGCCCGAATTCGCGGGAAAGGTGAACCTCATTTATATCGACCCCCCGTTCGATACCGGGGCGAATTTCTCGTTCACGGCGACGATACCGGACGATCCGGAAAACGAAGACAATGAAGAAACAAGCTTTGTGAAGGAACCGAGCATTATTGAGCAGAAGGCGTACAGGGATACGTGGGGGAAGGGGTTGGAAAGTTATCTGCAATGGTTCTATGAGTCGGCAGTGATGCTGAGGGAGTTGCTAAGTGAGGATGGTAGTCTCTATGTTCATCTTGATTGGCATGTGTGCCATTATTGCAAAGGGATACTTGATGAAGTGTTTGGGTATCAGAATTTCATGAATGAAATCGTATGGAAAAGAACTACCGCTCATAGTGATTCAAAGCAGGGTGCCAAAGCTTATGGCCGACAACATGACTTGCTTTTCTTTTATGCCAAATCAGATAAATGGAAATGGAATCAGCAATATACTACTTATGACAAAGAATATGTTGAATCAAGCTATCGAATGGTTGATGAAAAAGGGCGACGTTATCAGACAGTTGATTTGACAGCAGCGAAACCAGGCGGTGATACATCGTATGTTTGGAAGGGTTATAAATTACGAAGTGGGCGGTATTGGGCATATTCAAAAGCAAATATGGAAAAATTTGAAAAAGAAGGTAAAATTTATTATACTAAAAGTGGACTACCACGGTTGAAATACTATTTAGATGAAATGCCGGGTGTTCCAGCACAAGATTTGTGGATTGACATTAAATTGTTAGGCTCTCAGGCAAAGGAACGCAATGATTATCCCACCCAAAAGCCCGAAGCCCTTCTCGAACGCATCATCAAAGCCTCATCCAACGAAAACGATTTAATTCTTGATTGTTTTATAGGGTCCGGCACCACCGCCGCCGTCGCCGAGAAGCTTTCCCGGCGCTGGATCGCCTGCGACCTTGGCCGCTTCGCCATTCACACCACGCGCAAACGCCTCCTTCAGATTTCGAACGTCAAGCCCTTCATCGTCCAGAATCTTGGCAAGTACGAGCGTCAACAGTGGATCGCCGCCGAGTTTCACCAGCCGCAAAGCCGTCTCGATCAGGAGAAGGCGTATCGGAACTTCATTCTTGATCTCTACCAGGCCCGCCCGGTAAGCGGTCACGTCTGGCTTCATGGCGCGAAGGCGGGGCGCATGGTCCATGTCGGCGCGGTCGATTCTCCCGTCAGCCTTGGCGATATCAAGGCGATCATTCAGGAGTTCTGGAAATCTGTGGGTAAAAGCAAAGAGATAAACCGGAGCGGGGTCGATGTCTTAGGGTGGGATTTCGCCTTTGAGATCAACGAGACGGCGCGTCAATACGCGGCGTCGAACAAACTCGATCTGAAATTCAAGAAAATCCCTCATGAAGTGCTCGAAAAGAAAGCGGTCGAGCAGGGCGATATTAAATTCTTCGAAATGGCCTCGCTTGAGGTAAAAACGAAAAAGTCAAAGAAGGATTTGAGCGTCACCCTCGAAAATTTCATCGTTCCCCCGGACGACGTGCCCGAAGATGTCCAGAAGAATATTTCCCATTGGAGCCAGTGGATCGACTATTGGGCGATAGATTGGGATTATAAAAATGACGCATTCCATAACCAGTGGCAGAGCTACCGCTCCCGCAAGGAACCGAAAATCGAACTCTCAGCCGTCTATACGTATGAAAAAGCCGGCAGCTACTCCGTGCTCGTCAAGGTAATCGATATTCTCGGCAACGATACCACGAAACTGCTCTCCGTGGAGGTCAGCTGATGGCCCGTAAAGGAAACCCGCATCAGTCCGAACTCTTCGAAGATATTCTTCTTTCCCGCACCGCACCTTGCGTTCCGGCGCTGCGGGAGGCCGTCGCTTCGTGGCGGGCGTCCGACTATAAGGGCATAACCGACACAACGCGGGAACTTCTCAACTACTGGTTTTTCACCGATCATCTGCTGTCAACCGGCAAGCCGTTCAAATACCATGCTGCACAGAAAGAGGCGATTGAGACGGCTATCTATCTTTTTGAAGTGCGTAACATTCGCTCGCGCAAAGCCCTGCTTGAAACATTTTCTTTTGATAACAAAAATATCCGGCTGCCGTCTTACGACGATTTCGCCCGCTACTGCATAAAAATGGCGACCGGAAGCGGCAAGACCAAGGTAATGGCTCTTGCGGTCGTCTGGCAGTTCGCCAATGCCGTCAAGGAGGGAAGGGACGATTACGCGAAGACTTTTCTCATTCTTGCGCCGAATGTCATTGTATTCGAGCGTCTTCAGCTTGATTTTGGAAACGGTTTGATCTTTAAAAACGATCCGCTTATTCCGCGCCATTATAATGTGTGGTGGGACATGCAGTATTACATGCGCGGCGATCCGGAACGGTCATCAAGCGCGGGTAATCTCTATCTCAGCAACATTCAGCAGTTTTATGACCGCAGCGACAGTCAGAGCGATAAAGAGCCGGAAATCATGACGGCCATGCTCGGCAACATTCCGCCGACGCAGAAGCATGAGATATCCGATTTCGACGACCGGATCGCGAAGCTCGACGGCCCGGTCATGGTGATCAATGACGAAGCGCACCATACCCACGATGAAAAGAGCAAATGGAATAAATTCATACGAGGCCTTAATGACCGCAAAACTATCGCGGCGCAGGTCGATTTTTCCGCCACGCCCCGGTACTCAAAAGGTGCGCTCTTTCCCTGGACGATATCCGATTACCCCTTGAAACAGGCCATTTCCGATGGTCTGGTCAAGCGCCCGGTAAAGGGGATTTCGCATATCGACGAAGGGCGTTCAAGCGTCTCAAATGTCCGCTATGCGGGCTTCCTTACCGCTGGCGTATGTCGCTGGAAAGAGTATGAGAAGCAACTTAAAGGACTCAAAAAGAAGCCTATCCTGTTTATCATGATGAACAGCACCGAAGAGGCGGACGACATCGGCGATTGGTTGCGGACAAAGTTCCCTTCAGAGTTCGGCGGCGATAAGACGCTCGTCATTCATACCGACAGTAAGGGCGAAGTTTCCAAAGGCGATGTAGAAAAAGCCCGTAAACTTGCAAGGAACGTGGATCAGGAAAAATCCACGGTCAACGCCATCGTCTCTGTCCTTATGCTTCGCGAGGGGTGGGACGTGCAAAACGTGACGGTCGTGGTTGGTTTGCGCCCGTACACCTCAAAGGCGAACATCCTGCCGGAGCAGGCGATAGGAAGAGGCTTGCGGCTCATGTTCCGGGGCGATCTGTCCGGCGGCTATACCGAGCGCGTGGACATCATCGGAAACAAGACCTTCCTCGAATTCATCGACGATCTGGAAAAGATCGAAGATTTCCAACTCGATACATTTGAGATCGGTAAAGACCGGCTCAAGATTATCACCATTGCCCCGGACCCGGAGAAGATCAAGGCCGACATCGCCATTCCGGAACTGACGCCCATTCTCACCCGCAAGAAATCCCTTGCCGAGGAGATCGCCGCTCTTGACGTGCAGAAAATAAAAATCGATCCGTTGCCGCTTGGATCAAAGGATAGCGCCTGGGCGAAAAATTTCATGTATGAAGGCCGGGACATTCTCACCGACGAGAAGCTCTTTGAACGGCAGTATGAAATACCGGAAGCCCAAACTGCTGAAGAGGTGATTGGTTATTATGCCCGCCGTATATCGCAGGAAATAAAGCTCCCCTCGCAGTTTGCAGCATTGGCCCCAAAATTGCGCGAGTTTTTCGAATATAAGGCATTCGGGAAACAAGTCAACCTTGGCGATCCGGCAGTCGTGAAGGCGGTCGGAAGCCGTCTTGCCTGCTTCGTAGTGCTCAAGGAGTTTGAGAAGCTCTTGCGGGAACTGGTCGTTGAGGAAAAAATACCGGAACTCGTGAACTCCGGCAGGCCGCTCTCATCGACGCCGCCCTTCCCGTTCTCGCGGCTTACCCTTGAATCTGCGAAAACTATATTTAATCTTGTAGCGTGTCATAACGATTATGAACGCGATTTCGCCTCTTTTCTACACAATGCCGAAGACGTTGCCGCTTTTGCAAAGCTGCCGGAGCAATTCGGCTTCTGTATCCAGTATACGGATACGCGGGCGAATCTTCGCAACTACTTCCCGGATTTCGTCGCGCGGCTCAAGGACGGCTCATACTGGATCATCGAAACCAAGGGCCGGGAGGACATCGAAGTTGCCCTCAAGGACGACGCCGCCCGGACGTGGTGTGAACACGCAACACACCTCACGGGTAAGAAGTGGTTTTATATCAAGGTGTTACAGAAAGATTTTGAGGAACTTAGACCGGAGAGGTTTGAGGAGTTGGGGGCGATAATAACAGTTGCTTAGTTTTTCAGGGCAAATTATTTTATTGAACAATACTCTGCGTATTATGGGCAATTTTCTTATTCCAAGAACGTATAATTAAATAAAAATGAGCCAGCCGCTGCCCGAACAATCAACTTTCATCGCTGTTGGTGCTTGGAATCCTGCCATCATTCAACCTGTGTGGCTTAAAAAACATTTCCCAACTCGAACTCCACCAGAAATTAAATTGCAGTTTGTAACCGGTGGTATTTTTTCATTTCGGTTGGATTTTGGTGATTTCTTTCTTGAACCTGTTATTGGTCGCTTGGTATTTATTCCAAAGCAACTTGATGAAAAAACGCTAGAAAAAATTGCCGATTTAAGTAATGGAATCATAGAAAAACTTGAGCATACCCCAATAACCGCTGCAGGCTGTAATTTTGTTTTTAAATTAGAGACAAATGAACATATTGATGTTGAACAAATGGAACCAGATGACAAAATAAAATCCTTATATCCAAATATGCGTGCTGGAAATACCTTCGTGTCAAAATCAATGGTCCATACATTTTCATTTGAAGATTATCAAATAAATTTCAAATATGATCTTAATAGCAAAAGCAGAATCTTATTTATAAATTATCATTATCCACAACCGTCAGCAGATTCAATGAAAAAAGCTGCTAATTCCTTGGTTCAGCATTACAAAGATGCATCGGAGATGGTGAAGAATCTTATTAAAACTAAAAAGGAATAATTTAATGAGTTCAACAATATTAGATGATGTGTCCGTTACGCTGAGTGATGAAGTTACAAAAAGAGTCTATATTAGTTCTAAGGCCGCAGTTGAATGGATGTGTGATTCGTCATTCTCGAATACCAATGGCCCTATTGATCGTGTGTATGAAGTTCTTGTGGAAAACATTTTATTTCCTACTCATGAGTATTCAAGAATCGAAGAATTCTCTCAAAAAATTTATAATTTGGAGTTTCCCGGCCATTGGGTCGAGGAAGGAATAAATAAACCAAATATATTGGCAAAAGATAATGCCGTATCAATTTGTAAACAACTTTATACAAGATATAATTTAATACCTTCAAGTATTCTTCCTACTAAAGAAGAAGGTATTTATATTGATTATGATAATTTCGATTCAGATAAGAGCCTGTCTCTTATTATAGAAACATATAATGATTCCGCTACGGCTGTAGTCGTATATGATAACATAAATAATAACACTCTTTATTCTGAAGATATCAATGAACTTAATTTCGAAAAAGCGGTTCGGAGTTTTAAAGAATAATGTTTTTAAAATTCCAATTCTTGCGCGTTTGTTTCGCCATAAATTTTCCCCAATAGATTTTCTTCCCGAAGAAAAGCTTTATCGAAGCTATTTTATAAACGAATTGCCTGTCAAAATAGAACCAAGAAAATTAAAAGCAAGTTTCCTTTCTTTCCCTAATATATCATGTAATTGGAGTCGTTTTTCTAAACCTGAAGATGTTATAAAACGAAGCGGCGGCTCACCGAAGGCAGGATGCCTTTCTTTTACAGTTGAGCAAGCAAGATATCATGGCAAGATTGCAACATGCCATGATCCTAACCCTCCCTCGGGCCCTAAAAATTATTCACATTCCGAATTGCGTCAATTGCTTCCTTCAGAAGACCAATTTAAAGAGCCGCCCAAGGATCGTGCAAAATTGGAAACGGAGAAAGACGGGTGGTCAAGACGAGTACGGCTTGAATATCGAAACTATATTGCTAAGGTTTTGAACATTGAAATAGAACCATTGGCATAGTGGCATAGTATAGAGAGGCAAGCATAAGCGCGCATGGGGTCTAATGAGTTGCCTATGGCCTGTGCTTTCGCGCTCTTTGTCCAATCTGTACCTTCGAACCGAAAAGAAGAGATTATTTATGGAAGATCAAAGGCTTCAAATGATTTCATTACAAAAAGAATTGATATCACAGCTTAAGAAAGCTGGATATTCTAGGGTTTCTTTCCCAACACTAAACGGAAGTTATTTCTCGAAAGATGATATGTTAATATCTCTTATGGATCAAAGTCATGGTGAATTAGACTGGGTTCTTGATGAAATGAAAGGTAGCCCGATGATGCGGGATAATTCAATGGCCGGGTATCTGGGAGATCAAGCGACCCCTTTGAAATATTTTAAGATTCGCCCTACCCAACATGATGCTTGCATTGTAGATGAAATTGATACTAAAGGCAATGCAAACAAGGTATATGAAGGTCGTATGAAGAATGCAGGGGCTTTTTTGATTGATCAATGCAAATAGTTCTAATCCTTAATAATTGTGTTCTATTCTGTATTTTACTCTTGTCCATCCCCTGCCGGTAAACTGACTCCATGCGAAGCAGAACCGGCCAAATATCTCCACGTGGATGTGTGGGTATATCATAGGCCTATACATCATTTTACGGTTCGGCCTCCTGGCCCCGGTATGTTTTAAGCGAACGTCCATAAAATCGCTGTTCAGGAACTGCCGACGCTGCCAGAACTGCCGCCTTGCCAGAATCCGCGCTGCTTGGCGACAAAGCCGCCTCGCATGCGTTAAGTGCTCTACTCGTTCTTCAGCTCTGAATCGTTCCCCAAGTTGTGCCCGGCTGAATCGACCGGATCACGGCTCTTCATGATCTCCCCGATACCGCCCCGCGTCGGCACCTATGCCATAGGCAGCCGCCGCAGGGCTTAGGCGCTCGATCAATCCTGCACCATACAAGTAGTAGCCTGTGGCCATGCCCCGTGTGGGGCATTTTTACATAACATGCTCTTTTGCGAAAGCCTGTAATTGCCCACAACGCAATCAGGCACATTTTTGTTTAAAAATGTCGCAAAAGCACATTATGTAAACCACAG
>Ga0187875_10002039_pt1 | contig 15181 bp, 15 predicted proteins | sample June2016WEW_17_1_2_FD_132978 | JGI IMG/M metagenome (GOLD analysis project Ga0187875, IMG submission 132978) | Peatland microbial communities from SPRUCE experiment site at the Marcell Experimental Forest, Minnesota, USA - June2016WEW_17_10 | ecosystem: Environmental > Terrestrial > Soil >... | reverse complement strand
TAGATCACCATCAGTTTCCGCACGCTCTCCGACCCGGTGGCCAAATATGAAATCGTAAAGACCATGCGCTCCAGCTCGCTGGTGCTCGGCCCGCTGATTGCCCGCGCCGGCATGGCGCGCGTGGCCATGCCCGGCGGATGCGCCATCGGCGGTCGTCCCATCGATCTGCACATCAAGGGACTGGAGAAGATGGGCGTCCGCATCACCCAGGAGCATGGCTATCTGGATGCTCGTGCGGAGCGATTGCGCGGCGCTCATCTGCTCTTTGACAAAATCACCGTCACTGGGACCGAAGACCTGTTGATGGCCGCGGTGCTGGCCGAAGGCGAAACCCTGATGGAGAACTGCGCGCGCGAGCCTGAGGTCATCGATCTGGCCGCGTTGCTCATCGCCATGGGCGCAAGGATCGAAGGCGCGGGCACATCCACAATTCGTGTGCAAGGCGTCAGCCGTCTGCATGGTGCGCGCTACCGCATCAACCCCGACCGCATTGAGGCCGGCACATTTCTGGTGGCTGGCGCCATCACCGGCGGTGACCTTACGGTGGCCGATTGCAATCCCGCGCACCTGAGCGCCGTGATCAACAAACTTCAGGAAGCTGGCGCTCACGTGAATATTCTCGACCCTGCGACGGTACGCGTGCGCTCGGTCGGCAAGCTGCGTGCGGCCGACATCTCCACCGAAGAGTATCCCGGCTTTCCCACCGACATGCAGGCGCAATTCATGGCGCTGGCCACCCAGGCCGAGGGCGTCAGCATGGTCCATGAGAACATCTTCGAGAACCGTTTCATGCATGTGCAGGAATTGGCGCGCATGGGCGCGAATATTAAAGTCGACGGCCGCACGGCCACGGTGCGAGGGCCGGCTCAGCTTTCCGCCGCCGCCGTCATGTGCTCGGACCTGCGCGCTTCCGCTTCGCTGGTGCTGGCTGCGCTGGTAGCCGATGGTGAGTCCATCCTCGACCGCGTTTACCACATGGATCGCGGCTATGAACGCATCGAGGAGAAGCTGGCTGGCGTTGGCGCCGAGATTCATCGCATGGGCAACGTCTTTGCTCCCAAAGTCAAACAGACAACCGCCAATTAATCGCCGGTAAGAGCATTTCCCGAATCAATCCCAGAAACAGACCGATTCCAAAAGTTACGAAAGTGTATTCCACAGCTTCGCGAGTACCACGATTCGCGAGTACCACGAAGAGTTGTGGCAGTTGCTTCCCACGCGCCTATGATATAGAACGGACGCAACAAATCGAGGTGAACTTCTTGAATTGGAGTGGAATCCCAGACCTGGCAGTTATTGCGCTGTTGACTTGTGCGTTTGCGTCCGTGGCGCGGCTCAATAAGAGTCCCGTCTCTGCGCTATGGCTGACGGGCTGGCTGATGGTATTGCTGCACTTTGCCGCCGCTCTGTTCTCGGATACTAAGGGCATTGGGGGTGGCTTGGCGCTTATCATCCGCTCGGCATCCTTGATCTGGGCCGCCCTGATGTTCACCTACGCGTCGCTTCCCTACCGCAGCAACAGTTCCAGCCGTTGGGTGCTCGCATCGCTTGTAGCGCCGGCCACAGCCTACATCACAATTCTCTATGTCGGCCCCCACGGGCACTGGGCTTTGAATCTGGCCGCGGCCTTGCTGGGCCTCTGCCCGCTGGGAGTAACACTGGCATCGATCCGCCAGATCAACCATCCGCTTCGCTGGCTTATCGTGCTTCTTTACGGATCGCTCTCGACCTTCCTGTTGATTTTCCAGAACCAGCCTGGAAGTGGTCACATCCTGGCCTGGAACGCCATCATGTTTGTCGCCTATTTTGGCAATTGCGTCTTTGCATTCTATGCATATCACCGCGTTACTACCGGGACATTCGTTACCATTGCTGGATTCTTCGCCTGGGCCTCGATCTTCGTCATTATGCCGATGATCGGGGTATTCGAACCTCGGGTGCATATCGAGAGCGAGGTGTGGAATCTTCCAGGATTTGTGGTGGCCGTGGGCATGATGCTGCTGCTGCTGGAAGACCAGATCGAAAGCAATAAACACCTGGCGCTGCATGACGTATTGACCGGATTGCCCAACCGCCGTCTTTTTCAGGACCGGATAGCCAACGCTCTGGAGCGCTCCCGCCGCACCGGAACGCAAACGGCTTTGCTGATGATCGATCTGGACCACTTTAAGAAGGTGAATGACACGCTGGGGCATCACGTCGGCGACCTGCTGCTGGAGCGAGTTGCAGCAATCTGCTCCGGGCGTGTCCGTCGTTCCGATACTGTGGCTCGAACCGGGGGAGACGAGTTTTCCGTGATTCTCGAGGCGCCTACCAGCCGTGCGAATGCCGAATATGTTGGCCATTCGCTGATCCAGTTGCTCAAAGAACCTCTCCAACTCGACGATCATACGCTGCGCATCGGCGCCAGCGTGGGCATCGCAATCTTCCCCGACGACGCAGCCGATATGGAGTCTCTCTGCGTAGCGGCCGACCTGCGGATGTATGAATACAAGCATCAAGCCGCTTCTATCGGAACCGCGATCCCGGCGCTTGAGTAAGCAGATTCCAGCTTGCAGATAGCTCAGTAACAGCCTCGCGCACGATACTTAAATGTATTGGCTTTTGGCGGGTGGCGCGCGTCTAGATTATCCATCATAGGTTTGGGTGCTCCAGGTCTCGACTTTGAGACCTGGGAACTCACATTTCTCAAACCACCCAGAATGGTTTTTATTGTTTGCGCAAATGAAAAGGCCCGGATGTGCTCCGGGCTTTTCACTCATTCACTACTTCACTCATTCACTTCCTAAAACTAACCGCGTCCACCACCACCGGGGCGGCGGCGGCGGCGGCGATTCTTGTTGTCGGGCTTCGGCCTGCCCGCGCCTGCCGGCTGTCCAACGACCGGAGCTGGTGCGCCATCGACGCGATTGAAGTTCGGCTCGTTCTCTTCGTCGATCTCCTCGCCGTCTACCTCGTCGAAGTCGTCTCCGCCTTCGATCAGGATGGTGCTTTGGTTTGATTTGGGCTGACGCTCGTCGAACTCATTGAGCGGCTTGCTCTGCCTGGGCTGCACAACTGGCGCGGCACCAGCGGCTGGTAACTCTGAGGCAGAAAGCTCCACCTCTTCCACTTCAGCCGCAGCCTGAGCCGGCGTGCCCAGCTTGGCCTTCAGCTCTTTGATGAGCGCCTTGCGGCTAAGCTTAATGCGATTGCCCTCGATGGCCAGAACCTTGACCATTACCTGGTCGCCCTCGCTGAGCTCGTCCTTCACTTCCTTCACGCGGTGTTCTGCGATCTCGGAGATGTGCAGCAGACCATCGGTTCCGGGGAACAGCTCGACAAACGCGCCGAACTCCGCCAGGCGAACCACCTTGCCCTGGTAAACCTTGCCCACTTCCGGCACGGCGGTGAGGTTGCCGATCATCTCCAACGCCTTCTTCAGGCCATCTGCATCGCAGGAGGCAACATTGACCCGGCCGGTGTCGTCCACATCGATCTTTGCACCGGTCTGCTCGATGATGCTGCGGATCGTTGCGCCGCCCTTGCCGATCAGATCGCGAATCTTGTCCGTGGGAATCATGACGGTTTCAATGCGCGGAGCATAAGCCGAGCGCTCCGTGCGCGGCCCGTCCAGCACAGCGTCCATCTTGTCCAGCAGGAACAGCCGGCCTCTGCGCGCCTGCTCCATAGCCTGGGAGAGGATGGCGTGAGTCAGTCCGCCAATCTTGATGTCCATCTGCAGCGCGGTGATGCCCTTGCGCGTGCCGGCCACCTTGAAGTCCATATCGCCGTAGTGGTCTTCAGCACCAGCGATGTCGGTGAGGATGGCATAATCTTCGCCCTCCTTGACCAGGCCCATCGCCACGCCGGCCACTGCTCCCTTGAGCGCAATACCGGAATCAAAAAGTGCTAGGCTTGCGCCACAGACAGTGGCCATCGAAGAAGAGCCGTTGGACTCCAAAATGTCGCTGACAATGCGGATGGTGTAAGGCGATTCTTCGGGGCTGGGCAGAACCGCGGTGATGGCGCGTTCCGCCAGCGCTCCGTGGCCAATTTCACGCCGGCCTGTACCGGTCATGCGGCCTGTTTCGCCCACGCAGAAGGGTGGAAAGTTGTAATGCAACATGAAGGGCTTCTTTTTCTCGCCCTCATAGCTTTCCAGCCGCTGTCCGTCGTCGGTAGTGCCCAGCGTGGCCGTAACCAATGCCTGCGTTTCGCCGCGCGTAAACAGCGCAGACCCGTGCACGCGGGGCAGCACGCTGGTCTCGATAGTAATTTGCCGAATCTCATCAAACGCCCGCCTGTCAGGCCGGATGCGCTCCTTGGTTACCTGCTCGCGGAAGATTTGCTCCCTCAGTTTTTCGTAATAGTGAGCCAGCTTCTTCTTAGCCAACGGATCATCGGCGGGCAACTCAGCAGCCAACTCGTCCTTGATCGCCTTGATCAGCGTCTGGCTCTCCAGCTTGGGGTGCGTCTTGGTGTCCAACGCATCCTTGAGCCGGTCCTCGATCTTGGTCTTGAGCTCGGCATAGTAAGCATCGTCGAACTCCGGCGGGGTAAAGGCCCTCTTGGGCTTGCCGGCCAGGGCCACCAGCTCCTCGATCGCCGCAACAATCTTCTTGATCTCCGTGTGGCCAAACTCGATGGCCGCCAAAATGGTCTCTTCAGACTCTTCCTTGGCGCCCGACTCGATCATCACGATGCCGTCTTTGTGGCCGACAACCATGATGTTAACCGTGGTAGCAGCGCGCTCGGCATAGGTGGGATTGATAACGAACTGGCCTTCCACGCGGCCCACGCGCACCGCGCCCACCGTGGCGCTAAAGGGAATATCAGAGAGTGCCAGCGCGCAGGCGGCGGCGTTGATGCCCACCACGTCCGGATCATTCTCCTTGTCGGCGGAAAAAACCAGGGCAATCAGCTGCGTCTCGTTGCGAAATCCATCAGGGAAGAGCGGGCGCAACGGGCGGTCAATCTGGCGGCAGGTCAGCACTTCTTTTTCGCTGGGCCGGCCTTCGCGTTTGATGAAGCCGCCGGGAATGCGTCCACCGGCGTACGTGTACTCGCGGTAATCCACCGTGAGGGGGAAAAAGTCGATGCCTTCCCTGGGTTCGGGAGAGGCCACGGCAGTGGCCAGAACAACAGTTTCGCCCGTGCTCACCAGTGCGGCGCCAGAGGCCTGCTTGGCCATGCGCCCCGTCTCAAAAATCAGCCGCTTGCCACCGGCAAGCTCAACTGCTACTTCATGCTTAGACATAGAGTCCTCTTTTCGTTGTTTTCACTTGGGAAACTTGTAGGGGGAAGGCGCCGGAAAGCAAATTCCCGGAGAGCAAATTCAGGAACGCGCTCAGCCCACAGCTCGGCGCCGTCCCTGGCAGCGGGTCGCGCTCGCCAGGCACCATAGCCCCAGGTCCTGTCGAGAACGGGGGCCGTGACCAATCTTCGGTCTGGGCGCTTCCGGGTCAATGTAGGCTTTCTGGGCCGGCTCTCTGGCTACTTGCGGATACCGAGCTTGCCGATGACATCGCGGTAGCGATCGGTATCGTGCGTCTTCAGGTAGTCCAAAAGGCGGCGGCGCTTGCTGACCAACTGTAAAAGACCGCGCCGGGATGCGTGGTCCTTAACGTGCGTCTTGAAGTGTTCGGTCAGTTCGCTGATGCGCGCACTCAGAATCGCGATCTGGACTTCGGGCGAGCCGGTGTCCGTATCATGAGTGCGGAAGCTTTCAATCAGGGTTGTTTTCTTAGCGGTCGCCAGCACGGCGTTTGTTACTCCTCTTGTCTTCTCTGTCCACTCTTCAGTGTCTATTGAGAGATTACCATGAATACGCCCCATTGCGCCATTCCTGGCCTTACCGAGTCCAGCCGGAACCTGACTGGAAACCTCTTCAGGTCAACGCACCATAAAAGGACATGAGGTTGCCTTACTGCTCCGCCTCCATCCAATAGTTGGCCCGTGCCACCACCCGCGCGCCGTAATCCTGCGCCAGGCGAACACGAATCGTATGCAAGCCGGGCGTCGTATCCGATGGGCTGAAGGTGATCAGGTAGCGGTTGCGGGCGTGCTGGGCCGACTCCACCACCCTGCTCTCAAAGCCCTTGTCGCCTGTGAAGGCATGGTACTCGCCGCCGCTCATGTGGGCCACCTCTTTGGCCACGTTTTTCTTGAAAGCCTGCACCAACATGAAAAGTGACGAAACCATGCTCATAGTCCGGTTGTCGCCGTTGTCCTTGAGGTCGTGGCTCAGTTCAGCGCGCGCCGGCGAATACGAAACGCTCAGTACCAGCACGTCGGATTGGCCGATCTTCTCAATTAGTTTTGCGGGCTTGGTGTGCTTGCTGCCGTGGTCGCGCTCCTCTGAAATGAGCAGCAGCACGCGCCGATACTCCTTGGGCTGGGATTCAAGCAGATCGACTGCGTAGCTGACCGAATCGAGAATTGCGTCGCCGCCGTCGCCTGGTTTCAGATGCTTTAGGTCTGCATTCACATCCTCGCTGGAGTGCGTGAAGTCGCGGATCAAATGCGCCTTCGAGTCGAAGCCTACCAGCGCCGCCTGCCCTTTACCGTCGGCAAGAAACAGATCCAGCAGCGGACCCAGCTTGGCCAGCTTGTTAAATTCCAGCTCGCCCACGCCGCCCAGCTCGACCGCCACCACCAGCGCCACCGGAGCCGTGTCCATTTCTTCCTGCACGCGAATCTTCTGTGGCACGCCGTTATCTTCCAGCACAAAATCCTGCGGCTTGAGGCCGTAGATAACGCCTCCGCCGGGTTTTTCCACCAGCGTAGGCACTAGCACCTCGTTAGCCGTAACGCGCAGGGTGGGCGACTCAGTGTGGGCTTTGGGCAGCGGAAGAGGTGGTTCTGCAGGGGGCATTTGTTGCGCGCAGGCGGCCGCGACGCTCACAAGCCATGCCATGAACATGATGCAATGGAAACGAAAAAAGCCAATTCGCATACAACGTCCAGTTTACAGTGGACAATGGTCAGTATTCCGCTCGCAGGATTGATTCACTGCGAAAGACAATCGAAAGTGACAGATTCCCTTGACGCGCCACAAACATTGGCCTACTTAATTTGACCACTGACCACTGACCACTGTCTTCACACGTGCTTATGCACTTCGCGGTCCAGGCGGTTAATCCACACGAGATAGCCGAGAAACTCCCAGCGCGTGCTCCAGAAAAAACTGAAGATATCGCTGGTCGTCAGCGTCTCCGCTCGCTTGCCGCTATAGGTCTCGATCCTCCAGCGCAGATACTCGCTCCGCCACGGTGCCAGCCGGTGGCCGCGCGTTGCATTCCACAGAAAACGAAGCGGAGCAAGCATGGAAAGCCCCTTCGCATTGAGTATAGACTGCAAGGCGAGGACGCGTATGAATTGAAATAGGTCGCGCAAGCGCCGCCCGCCTGGACGGCCAGTCCCCGTAGGTGGTTAACCCGGCAGCTTGCTGAACAAGTCATTCTGTGACGAATTCAGTTGGGCAATCACATCTTCAAGCGCCGTCTGCTGGGTCTCGGACAGGGAAAGCTGCGTGGAGACCGTAGCCACATCGGCCTGCATCAGGTTGGTCTGTGCGGTGGTCAGTTGGGACTGCACGTTATTCACGGCGTCGGAAGTGGCTGTCACCTGGGTGATGGAGTTGTCGATGGTCACGCGCTGCTGGGAGACGTAGTTCAACGCCGCGCCCAATGCCTGCGTATCGCTCACTGCCTGTCCGGTGTCAACGGTGCCGCTGGAATAATCAGCGACTAGAGCATTGAGTGATCCAAAAACGCTGTTCGATCCCGTGCCCATGAAGATCTGGTCGCCCGGCACATTCAACTGAATCTTTTGACCGTTGGGAGTATGAAGATAATTGACATTTTCATCGCCATTGTAGGTGGTTATGGCCGGCGACGTGGACGTCGAAGTGACAAAGGGGGCCGTGGAAGTCTGGCCGCCGGCAAAGATGTACTGGCCCTGATAACTGGTGTTGGCCAGCGAAGTCACCTCATTCAGAATGCCGGAGATCTGGTTCGCGATGGACTTGACGTTGCTGGAGTTCATGGTGCCGTTATTGGCGCTGGTGGCCAGCGATATGGCCTGCGTAAGCTGGGTAACCACGCTGCCCAGGGCCGAATCTGCCACCTGTAACTGGCCCGTAACCAGGTTCGCGCTTTGCGTGAAGGAGTCGTCCTGCTGAATCTGGTTGAGCAGCAAAACATTCTCCCCCGAGGCCACCGGATCCTGGCTCAAGGAGGTCACGCGCACCCCACTCGACAGTTCAGAGGTCAACTGCTGCTCGCTCACCTGAGCCTGATCCAGCGAATCTACAAGATTCGTCGTGTAAAAGGGATCCACCCGCATCGCATTCCTCCAAAACAGGGACTAGGAACTAGTCCCTAGCCCCTAGTCCCTGTTCCCTGTCTTTAAGACACCGCCGTTTGATCACCCAGGTTCAACGACGCGGCCATGATCGTGTTCAACATCGCAAACACCTGTGAGGCCGCCTGATAACTGCGCTCGAACGTGGTCATGGATGAGGCCTCATCGTTCAAATTGACTCCGCTGAGCGCATCGTTCTGTGTCTGCAACTGAGTCACCGAGGCATTCTGCGCAGTATTCTCCGTTTGCACGCCGGAGACCGTCGAACCCAGTTCGGCCACAAAGTTTGAGTAGTAATTGGTTGGCGTCTGGCCGCTTACAATCCCTTGATTGGCCATGGCGGCCATAGCTGTGGCATTCGAGTTGTCGCCCGTCCCATCTCCCGCCCCGGCCGCGGCAATCTGGTTCGGATCGGTCATCACCACGCTCATGCTGGCCGCACTGCCCGCTACCACAGTGGGTTGACTGAAGATGTAGAGCGGATTGGCCGCCGTGCCGGTGACTCCATCCAGGTCTGTCCCCGCATTGTTCTGCGTATTGACCTCCGTGGAGACGCTGTAGGCCAGTTGATCGAGCGAGTTGAGCGCGCTGGGAATGTCGCCGTCACGCGCCGTCAAATAACCGCCCAGCGAGCCTCCGCCGGTCGCCAACTCCGAGCTGATATCTGTATTGCCAAGAAAGAAATCCGTGACCCCATTCACCATCCCAGTGGTCAACTGGTAGCTCGTTCCTCCGGAGAGCAACAACTGGCCGGAGGTCGTGGTGATCGCCAGGCCATTGTTCTCGGTCGTAATCTGATTGATCCCGATCAACTTCGACAGCTGGCTAAGATCGCTCTGGCGCTGGTCTTCGAGCGTTCCAGCGTCGGAGTTGGGCGAACTCGTCTGTATCTGCTGATTGAGCTGGGCGATGGCCGAGGTCAGCGAGTTCACCTGGCTGGTCACTCCTGACGCTTCCTGGTCCAGAGCCGACCTCTGTGAGCCCAGGCTTGCCGCGGCATTGGAGACGTCCCCGGCCAGCATGCCCGCCGCCGAAAGCACGTTCTGGCGCAGCGCGTTGTCGGTGGGATTCGCCTCCAGCGATGAAAACGAATTAAAGAAGTTGGTAATGTCGCTCCCGATGTCTCCCGCAGTTGAACTGGACGATCCCGAGTCCGGCGTAAACAGGGCCTGAAGCGTATTGAGCGACGTAAGTCGTGAGCCGGAGGCCGAAGCCAGCTGCTGCTGCTGGTCCAGCCGCGACTCCAGCACCCGATCCCGCTCGGATGTGGCGCCCGTCTCCGTTACCCCCTGCCCGTACGAGACTCCGTTGATGTTGAGCGGCTGGTTCTCCTGCCAGTTGGGTGTCTCTTCTGTGTAACCCGGTGTGTTGGCATTGGCCACGTTGTTGGCCACTACATTCAGCGCCTGCTGATCAGCATCCAGGGCCTGCGATATGATGCCCAATGCAGAGTTAATTGTCCCCATGGCCGCTCTCCGTTCCTCGCCATCCTGGCGCTGGCGGACCACCGTATTCCGAGGGTCCTTCGCGATACTCCAACCTGCCGGCGCGCAACTCACGTAGCCGGTTCATCACATTCAGGTTGGCTCGCGTCGCCTCTAATACCCTTGCAAATACAGCCATATCACTTGTTGCCTCTTTGCACTCCATTGCCAGCGCCGCACGATCGGCCGCATCTCCATGCGCCAGTTCGTTCTGCACCAAATCGCGGTTCAGGGCCTGACAACAGAGCGCCAACTCCTCCAGCCGGTCCGCATCCAGACGCGCCAGCGCCCGCGAAGCCTCAACAAACAGCTCCTTCATCTTCGGACGTTCGCGGCGCTCTCCCATCTCCTGCAAGCATTTGCTCCTTTCGCTACGGTTGGATTCAATCCAGGATTAAGACTGGCCGCCCAGCATCGAATCCACAACCTTCGAGGCCACATCTGATGCGGAGACGTTGTATGTTCCCGCCGCCAGCGCCGCCTGAATGCTGGCCACCTTGTCCATGCGAACTCCCGCATCGCCGGCCGTCTGTGAGACTTCGCTTCCCGCACTGCTGAATGTCGCCTGGTCGCTGCTCAGAGCGCTTCCACCCGTCGTCGAGCCGCTCTTCGGCTGGGTCGTTGTCGCCGGTGTGGCTTCGGGCGTTCCCAAAAGCGATTTCAACCCTTCAAGACTGCTGCGAATATCCATAAATTCATGACTCCTTGCCGAATTCATCGGCATCCCTACTAATCACTTTAGTCATTCACGGTTTTTCATGACGGTATTGCCGTACACATTCCCGGTTACTTGAGCGGTTACCCCTGAGTTACCTTTCGGAGTAAGCTGACGCACAATACCATTAGCAATTCCAAATCCACCATTCTCACTCAGTCCACGTCCCAACGCCTCCGATGCAAACGCTCCCAGCGCTCCGCCTGAGCCCGAGGCCGTGTCGCTCTCCTCCCCATCAAGGCCGTTCCCGCTGGTCAGCGGCTTCAGTAACTCCTGCATCATCTGCGCTTCAAACTCGTGTGCCGCCCTCACCAGTCGGGGCTGTGGCGTTATTGTTGAAGAACTTACACCCGACGCCCCCGCTATCCCCGAAGCCCCCGTAGCCCCCGAACCCGCCGTCGCCCCTAAGCCTGCCGACGTCGCTGCAATCGAATGCATCAGAGTACCTCCAGGTCGGCTTCCAGTGCGCCGGCCTCTTTCATGGCCTGCAGAATCGAGATCACATCCCGCGCACCCGCCCCTGTCCGTTGCAATTCCTGCACCAAATCCTCCACCGTCGCTCCTTCTTTCAGATCGATGCGGTTCACCGGCTTGTCGGTGGCCTGTACCGTCGTCTGCTGAACCACCTGCGTCGTTCCCGCTGATCCCGGATTGGGTTGCGATACCTCGTTTACGGAGATTACGTTGACACTCAACCCTCCATGCAAAATCGAAACCGGCTGCAGCCGCACCGTGCCTCCAATCACTACCGTCCCGGTGCGCTCATTGACCACCACCCGCGCCCGCGGATAAACGTCCACCTCGACGCCCTCCACTTTATCCAGCAGCGCCGCCATGTCCTCATCCGTCTCTGGTACTACCTCCACCCGCCGGCTATCAATCACGCGCGAACGCTTGGCGCCCAGCGTCTTGTCAATCGAGGCCGCCATCCGCTCGGCGGTATGAAAATCCGCATCGTTCAGCACCACGCTGACCACGCGCATCTGCTTCAGTTCAAATGGCACGGCCCGCTCCACCAGCGCCCCGCCTGGGACCCGTCCCGTGGTCGGATGGTTTGACAACTTGGTATTGCCTCCGCCGGTAGCCATATACCCGCCCAGCACCAGCGACCCCTGAGCCTGCGCGTAGATCTGCCCATCCGGGCCGTAGAGCGGAGTCATCAGCAGGATTCCACCCTCCAGCGAGCGCGCATCCCCGGCCGAAGAGACGGTGATATCCATCTTGTAGCCGGGACGGCTGAAGGGCGGCAGAGTGGCCACCACAAATACCGCGGCCATGTTCTTTACCTGCATGTTGCTGGCGCTGTTAGCTCCGGTCTGTGGAACTGTAATTCCCATCCGCTCCAGCGTCGAGATCAGCGTTTGTGCCGGAAAAACCGTCTGCGAGCTGTCCCCGGTGCCCCGCAGTCCCACCACCAGCCCGTAGCCCACCAGCTGATTGTCCCGAATCCCTTCGATGGTTGCTACGTCTTTGATCCGCGCCTGGTGCCCTGCCGTCGCGGAGTGGGCAGGCATCCCGGCCAGCAACGTAGCCAGCAGCAGCACCCCGCCCAGCGCTGCCCACCACCTGAAGCTTGCGCTCCTCTCGTGCTCCACCGTTCTCCTGCTCGCAACTCGCATTTCGATTCTCTATTCCCTATTCCCTAGTCCCTATTCCCTAGTCCCTATTCCCTATTCCCTAGTCCCTATTCCCTTTTCCCTGCCTTTAGAACACCAACAGCTTCTCCAGGAAGCGCACAATCGGGTTCTGCCGGTAAGTCGAGTCGTTCACGATACCTTTGCCAGTCACTTCCAGCTCAAGATCGGTCATGGCTGTCGATTGCACCTGGTTCTGAGCGCTCACATCCTCGGGGCGCACCAGGCCGCGCAGTTTGATCAGCTGTGTCTGCTGCGAGAAGGTCAACTGGCGCGTGGCCTGCACCACCAGCATCCCGTTGGGCAGCACGTCCACCACCTCTGCGCCGAAAGTTGTCGTCAGGCTGGAGCTGGTCGTGCTCTGGCCCTGCGCCGTGAGAGCCGAGGCTGCGGTCATCCCCAGAAGATTTTGCAAATTGTTTGAAGCCTTGAGCTTGCCAAACAGCCCTGTCAGGCCGGAGCTGGCATTGGAGGCACGGGAGTTCTTCACCTGTCCGTCGGTCGAAGCAGCCAGGCTTTCGGTCACCACAATCCCCACCACATCGTGCAGCCGGACTGCCTTGGCGTCGGTGCCCAGCCTTACCAGCCGCCCCTCTGAACTCCAGATCGAGCCCGGTGTTCGCACCTCCGCTGCCTGCTGCGCCCGCACCCGCTCGATGTACGACTTGAGAGCCGCCTCGGGCGGGGTTGCCTTGCCCGTGATTCCCGGCGTCGCCTTTTTCTTGCTGCCGATGGCATGTGCTGGCTGCACTGCAAAGAGCGCCACCACCGTCAGCAAGACCCCCACCCTCAGCAATCTCAGTCTCATGGCCGCACACCTGTCTTGGGTTGTAGCGTTGCTCGGCCAGGTCCCATGGCAATCGCCCGCACCACATTGCCGCCAATCGTCAAACGCACGTCGAGCGAAGCTCCTGCTGCGGCTGGATTGAGCGCGCGAGCCTCCAGAACCGCATCGACTCGCGCCGTATGCTCTTCTATAATCAGCCGGTCTCCGGTGCGAATCACGGGAAGACTCTGCGCTTCCCGTGTTTGTTCCGCAGCCCGCAAGGTTGCGCCGCCATACTCGTTGCGATGAGCTGTAACCAGCACCAGCCTCCCCGGCCCGCCCGGAACCAGTTCGTTGCGCACCAGCAGCCATCGGTCCCCGGTATGCGGGTCGTCAATCTCGCGGACAACTCCCCCTGACTCCTGTGCTTCTGATGCCGCGCTCTGCACTCCAGCCGGGACGAGCTCACCGGACGTGAGCATCATTTGTGCGCCGGAGTCGGTACCAGCTGCGGCCGGAACCTGAGCATAAGCGGCAAGCGCGGCTCCCAAAACCAGCAGCCCCACGCCCAGCACCCTTTGCAGACTTGTCCCCACCCGCCCCATTCTCACTCAGCCCTCCCTGCCCAGAAGCTCATCCCTAGCCCCTAGTCCCTATTCCCTAGTTCCTAACGCGTCATGTTATTGACCTGGGAGTACATATCGTCGGCCGCCTTGATGACCTTGGAGTTCGCCTCATAGGCCCGCTGCGCCAGCACCATCTGCACAAACTCCGTGACCACGTCCACATTCGAGTTCTCCAGGTACCCTTGTTGCAGGGTTCCCATACCCTCCGTCCCTCCGGGATTGCCCAGCACCGCATCCCCGGAGCTGAGCGTGGCCTGCAGCAGGTTTGATCCCATGCTCTCCAGGCCTCCGGGATTGGGAAAGGTCGCCAACTGAATCTGGCCTAATTGCGAGGGGTTCTGCTGGCCCGGCAAGGTGGCGTTCACCACCCCGTATTGAGTGATGGTCACGGCCGTCGCATTGGGAGGAATCGTAATGGTGGGAATAATCGGGTCGCCGTCCGTGGTCACGATGGTGCCCTGGCTGTTCAGATGAAACTGGCCGGCACGCGTATATTCAATAGTCCCATCCGGCCTTTGCACCTGGAAGAAACCAGCGCCTTCGATGGCTACATCCAGCGGGTTCGAGGTCTGGTTCAGCTCGCCCTGGGTCATGATCACCTCGGTGGCCGCCGACTTGGTGCCCAGCCCGATCTGCAAGCCCGCCGACACTGTGGACTGCGACTGCGCCGCCCCCGGCGTCACCAAATTCTGGTAAACCATGTCCTGAAACTCCAATCGCAACTGGCGGAATCCAGTGGTCGAGGAGTTGGCCAGGTTGTTGGCGATGGTGTCCAGGTTCAACTGCTGCGCGCTCATGCCGCTGGCTGCGGTATACAAGGCTCGAATCATCTTGGCTCCTTTTAGTCGCCCGTTCTCAGTTTTCAGTGGTCAGTTTTCAGTTTTCAAAACCCGAATTACTGCCATTGATTTTCGATTGACTCCCCGCTGATTACTAGCAACTGACAACTGACTACTGATCACTGACAACTGCTTTTAAACCTTCGGCAGGTCCTCGGTGGCAATCTTGTTGAACTCGGTGTGGAAGACGGTCAGCGCCCGCTGCATCATCTCCGCCTCGCGCTGCACCATGATCAGGTTCAGCGTTCCGGGAATCACGCCCTGGTTGGCGCCCTCAATGGCCCCCTGGTGAATCGCGGCATTCTTTGAAATTGCCGGCGTAACGCCCTCCGGCGCTAGATAACGATTGGCGCCCTCGGGAGTCAATTGCGCGCCGGCCGGAAAGGTGTAGACGCCCACCGTGGCCACCACTCCACCAGCTACAGAAACCGTGCCATCCACGCTCACCGTCACCTGGCCGGGCGGAAGAGGAATTTTTTGGCCGGTCGCGGACAGCACCGGATCGCCGGCTGAGGTCACCAGTTGTCCCTGCGGAGTGCGTTGAAAACCGCCATCGCGGGTGTAACGCAGGCCGTTGGCCGTCTGTACTTGGAAAAATCCCTCGCCTTCAATGGCTAGATCCAGAGGATTGCCCGTCTGTTGGATTGCACCCTGGCTCAGGTTGAGCCGGTCACCGCCCAGCAGGCCGAAGTTGTTCACCGTCTGCCCCAATTGCGAGTCCTGGGCGTCAGGACCCAGCAGAACCGAGCGAAAATATTCCTGCTCCGCGCG
>Ga0187875_10002038_pt1 | contig 15183 bp, 10 predicted proteins | sample June2016WEW_17_1_2_FD_132978 | JGI IMG/M metagenome (GOLD analysis project Ga0187875, IMG submission 132978) | Peatland microbial communities from SPRUCE experiment site at the Marcell Experimental Forest, Minnesota, USA - June2016WEW_17_10 | ecosystem: Environmental > Terrestrial > Soil >... | reverse complement strand
GGCAACCTCGCCCATGGCCTCCTCTACGACCCATACAACAACCGGTCGCGGGCTCCGCTGACCAACGAAAGCGAGTTCGTGGCCTGGTGTCGTTCGATCAACTGCACCGCCATTCTCCAAGTCCCCGGGGAGATCAACAACACGACGGTCGCCCGCGAGATCGTCGCGTACACCGTGAACGCCACCTACAACGCGACCACGCCCGGTCTTGATTTCCGTCCCGCGTACTGGGAGATCGGGAACGAGCCCGAACTCTGGGACCGCTGGGGGGAACAATGGGGCCACATGCTAACGGCCAAGAACCAGAACATCGGCATTACTCCCTTGCAATACGCCCAAGAGGTCAAGGCCTACATCCCGGCGATGGACGCGGCCAACTCGTCCTACGTCCCCAAGGTCCTTGGGCTCCCCGGGGCAGGCAAGGGCAACGGGGGGATCGTCCCGTGGCTCGACGACGTGGTCAACGCCACCGGCGCGAACCTCTCGGGGGTCGCCATCCACGTGTACCCCGACAGCGCCTACACGTTCGCCGGAAACAACAGTTCAGCACCTCCACCTATGGGCCAGTTCTACGCCGGGCTCCTTGGGGTGGACTCGCTGCAGGCGCACATCTCAGATGCCGAGCAGGAGGCCACCGCCGCGTGCAAGGCGAGTGGATGCCACCTGCCGCTGTTCGTGACGGAGATCGGTACGGCCCTTTCCCACTACGCGTTCGGTCCGTACGCCGCGACGTTCCCCGGGGCCCTCGGCGCGGCCGTCCAAGGCATCCAGGCCCTGCAATTCAATTCCTCTACGCTCGTCACCGCCGACGTGTTCGGTACGGTGAGCAACTCCAACAACTCCTGGTTCAACCTGACCGGTGGGACCCGTCCGGATTACGTCATCTACGCCGACGTGCTCAGTCATCTGGGTCACGAGGCGTTCCCGGTCCAGGTGAACAACGCGACCAAGAAGAAGAGCCCGTACGTCGTGGCAATCGCGACAGTCGACCCGGGCGCGAATGACCGCCATGACCTCCTTGTCGTCAACACCAACGTGAACGGAAGTGCGACGTTCGGTACCAGTTTCATCTCCAGCGCCAACGGTTCGCTCAAGGGTAGCGTGCGCGCGGCCACCTTCACTCCGGGGGCTCCCGTTATGGTCTGGGAGTGGAACGGAACGAACATCTCTGAGAATGCCAGCATCCAGGGAGGGACGACCACGCACTGCTGTCTGCACCTGACGTACGATACTTCCGCTCCGAACGGCTCGGCCCCCACCCCCCACTACTTCCCGGGGGGCCTTCCGAGCTCATTCACGCTCCCGCCCCAATCCCTCGCCCTCTTCCAGACTTACAACGCCCCTGCCTACCCGGTCGTCTTCAACGAGTCCGGGCTGAACGTGGGATGGAAGTCCGCGACCCCCCGTTGGTTCCTGGAGGTGGGCGGATTTGACACCCAGGCGAACACCGAGCCTCACTCTGCTTCTGCCGCCCGGAACCTATGCGAGCTCGGGCGTGGCGTTGACCCTCCCCCCCGGCGGAACCGTCCCGCGGGAGCGGCTGAATCCGTATCTTGCTCCCACCGTGCTGGGCAACGCTCCCGAATCGGTGAACGTGCCGTACGGCCTGCAGTGGGCAATCAACGTCACGTGGAACGGTTCGCTGGGCACCGTGGTTGCGGATAATGTCGGCGCAGGGACCGGACCGCCTCCGTACTGGTGGAACGCAAGCCTGCCCTTGGATCTGGTGGCCCGTGCCAATCCTGGTGCTGCGTTACTAACGTGGGCCGGCGAGGGTCCGGCCGGCAATGGGAACGTCTCGGGGTATCACAACGGTACCATCACGATCGTACCAACGTCGAACATCTCGGAGCAGGCGATCTTCGTCGGGAACGTCGCGACAGTAATCTTCAGCGAAACCGGTCTCCCCACCGGCACCCCGTGGACGGTCTCGATGCGCGGGATCCAGGTCGTGACCGTCAACCGAACGGTCACGTACTACGAGATTCGGCGCACCCTCGGGTACCAGGTCGACTCTGTCCCCGGGTACCATCTGGACGAGAACCTGACCGGGTTCGGGTCCCTCAACTTGACCAAGGGGGGCACGGTGACCGTTCCGGTGATCTTCGAACGGCTGTATTCCATTACATTCACCGAACAGGGCCTACCCTCCGGGACCCCGTGGTCGGTGACGATCAACAACGGAGCGAACCTGACCGAGACGGGCAACTCTCCCGGAACCGCCCCCGTCCTCCTCCAGGATTTCAACGGTACTTGGTCATACACCGTGAGCAACGTCTCCGGTTACCGAGCCGTCGGGATTGCCGGATTCGGGTCCGTGCACGTCGCCGGGGCCAACCTGACGGTCGACCTCCAATTCGACCGATTGTACGACGTCACCTTCCGGGAGACCGGCCTCCCTAGCCGCACCCCCTGGTCGGTGACCGTCGAGCCGGGCACGTCCGTCAGCCTCACGGGGAAGTCCACGGGCTCCGCTCCGATCGACCTCCAGGAGGTCAACGGGACTTGGTCGTACAAGGTCGGCAACGTCTCCGGATATCGGGCCATAGGGATTCCCGGATTCGGGTCGATCCACGTGCTCGGAGCTGCGGTGGTCGTGGTCCTCCAGTTCAACGAGACGTTCAACCTCACATTCCAAGAGTTCGGACTCCCGAACGGAACCCCCTGGTCGGTGACACTCGAGAACGGGACACCGGTCAGTCTCTCCGGGATGTCCACGGGAAGTTCTCCCATCCTCCTCGAGGAAGTGAACGGTTCGTGGTCGTACCAAGTGGGCAACGTACCGGGCTATCGCGTAAGCCGGGGCGCCGGCTACGGCTCCGTGATCGTTTCGGGATCTGATCGCACCATTGATCTCCACTTCAACGAGCTCTTCACGATCGCTTTCGAGGCGACCGGACTCCCGAGCAGTACCCCGTGGTGGGTGACGATCGAACCCGGCACCGGCGTGAACGAGACCGGCCACTCGAACGGTACCTCTACGGTCAACCTGCTGGAGATCAACAACACCGGTCCGACGGCGGAATGGTCCTACAAGGTCAGCAACATCCCCGGGTATTGGCTCAATCACACCAAGGGCTGGGGGGGCGTACACGTCGCCGGGGCTGATGTCGTCGTTCAGCTGTGGTTCCGGGGCACCTTTAGCATCCGATTCATCGAGACCGGGCTCGACCTGCAGAGCGGGCAGAGCTGGACGGTCTCCCTACAGAACCTCACCGGCACCGAGTCGGCCTCCTCGACCTCCGACTGGATCGTCTTGCCGGACCTGACCGGCTCGTGGGCCTATGAGGTCACGAACGTTCCGGGGTACCGCATCGAGGCAGTCCCCGGCTTCCCGTTCGGGTCCGTCAACGTCACTGGCAACGCCACGGTATCGGTTGATTTCGCATTCCTCTACACGGTCACCTTCGAGGAGACCGGACTGCCCCGCGGCACCGACTGGACCTGGCAGGTCGTCCTCGGCGATGGCACCCCGCAGCCCGAGTTGAACTCCTCCTCGGGCACCTCCGTGACGTTGATGGCGACGAACGGCTCGTGGGGGTACGTCGTACCCGAGGTCTTCGTCGCGGGAACGGGTTACCGCGCGATCGGTGCGACACCCGCCGTGCACGTTACGGGCGCGGGCCAGACCGTCGAGGTCACCTTCGGCCAACTCTACCCGGTGCTCTTGACCGAATCGGGCCTTCCGGCAGGGACGGATTGGAGCGTGGCCGTGGGTAACGGATCCGCCTTGGAGCTCGGTTCCGGGGTCGCGCCGGGGGCCATTCTCGTCAACGAGACGAACGGGAGCTACGGATTCCACGCCTCGGCCATCGGCAACCGCTCGGTCAACTGGGTGCCTGTTTCCCCTCTCTACTTCTCTGTGACCAACGGATCGGTCGCGGTCAACGTTGTGTTCCAGCCAGGCTACAAGATCGAGTGGGTCGAGAACGGCCTCCCAGCCGGCCTGAACTGGTCCGTACTCGTCAACGGAGTTCGGGCCCCCGCGGGCGTCGGGCAAACCCGGTACCAGAACCTGACCAATGCCACCTACTCGATCGCCATCCCCAGCGTCGACGGTTGGGTGGCGTTCCCCCACAACCTCTCGGTCACGGTCGACGGCAGTGCCCTGACGTTCGACGTCCAGTTCGTGGCGGCGACGTTCGCCGTCACGTTCGCCCTCACAGGAATCCCCGGCGGGAATCCGGTGCTGATCCGGATCTCGAACCTCAATACGTCGACCTCGCTCCCCTCGCTCACGGTCCAAGTCCCCAACAGCACGTTCAACGATGGTAAATTCAACCCCAACGGCGCCTACACGTACGATGTCGTGCCCCCGAGTGGCTACTACGCCACCCCAGCGGGAGGGAACGTGACCGTCAACGGCCACTCGGTCGTCGTCACGGTCGCGATCCTCCCGATCGGCCGCGGACCGACCCCGCCGTTCTGGACCCTCGTCGTCCCAGCCGCGACGACCGCGGGCGCCCTCGGCCTCGCCGGGGCGGGCATGTTCGCGCTCCTGGGAGCGATCCGTCGACGGAGGGGAGGAGCGCCCCTCTGACGGGTGCCCTCGCCCGCGTCCTCGCGGCGGGTGTGCCCGGCCTCGCGCGGACCGCGTGGCCGCCCTGGTTCCAGCATTTCCTCGACTGGCTCGCCGGAGGAGTGCACGCGCTCGAGCGCCTGCTCGCGCCGATCCTCGACCCGCTCCGCCACTTCGGTCGGGAGTACAACCTTCCGCTCGGAGCGGTGACGGTGGGTCTGTTCCTTGGGGTGATCACGTTCGTCGGGGTCGTCTCCCTCTGGAGCCGCCCGACCACCGAGGGAGCGGGGACGAACCCGATGACCGCCTACCTCCCGTGGGAGGAGGTTCCGGAACCTCCCGCCGGAGAACCGCCGGCACCGATCGTGCGGGTCTACGGGAAGTCCGGGGTTACCGAGATCCGGATGGAGGGCGCAGGCGAGCACGCCTCCCTCCCGCTGCCCCGCGCGCGTGCGTTCGTGTTCACCCTCGTGGGCGTCTTCGCCGCGATCTCGTTCCTGCTGCTCTATTTCTACCGGGAGATCTTCAATCATTACGACCACTTGGTCGCGCTCGCCGGCACGTTCCTCTACTGGCCGGTGCGCTGGCCGGGGATCTATACGGTGGGCGCGAACGCGCTCACCGTCCCGGACTACATCTTCCCGATGTACCTCGCGGGGATGGTGGCGTTCGCCGCCGCGAGCGGACTCCTGTTCAACCGCCCCCGGCATTCCGCCCGTCGCCGTCTGCTGGCGCTCGGGATCATCGTCCTCTACATCGGCATGGAGGTCGTGTTCGACGCCCTGCTGTTCACCGTCCCGGGAGCGAGCGTCCGCAACCTGGGGCTGCTCGTCCGCACCCTCACTGGCGGGCTGTTCATGGTCCTCCTGACCTTCTGCGCGATCTACCTGCCGAAGCCGCAGCGGCTCCCGGCCCGCTTCCCCCGCGACCGGGGGGCGATCTGGGTGTTCCTCGGTGCCGGGTCGCTCGCGATCGCGATCTCCGCGGTCGTCCTCGTGGGCACGTCGGAGGTCCTCCACCTCAGCGGGACGTACATCCCGTTCACGCTCCTCCTGCTGCTCCCCCTGATGGCCCTCACGGTCTTCGGCGCGATCGGGCGGCCGATCTACTTCCGCGGGGTTCGGCGCAGCCAGCTCCCCCCGCTGAGCGTCTACCACCCCTCCGTCTCGATCGTGATGCCGGCCTACAACGAGGAAGAGTGGATCGCCGACACGATCCGCGCCGCGGACAAGGCCGCCGCGCATTATCCCGGGGAGGTCGAGATCATCGTGGGGTCGGACGGCTCCACCGACCGGACGCTCGAGCTCGCGCGGGGCGCCATCGCGAAGCTGGAGCACGCGACGGGCTACGTGGTCGACCTCCCGCACGGGGGGAAATCGAACGCGCTCAACGGCGCGCTCGCGCTCGCCCGGCACGAGATCGTGCTCCGGTGCGACGCCGACACGCACATCGCCGAGTTCCCCGGGTTTGGCGAGATGATGCGCCACTTCGCCGACCCGACCGTCGGGGGGGTCCAGGGCGCCCTCCACCCGTACCAGCGCAACGGCTGGACCCGAAAGCTCCGGGCGCTGGAGGTCGCGTGGATGCACTACCTCCTTCGGCCCGCGAACATGGGCACCCGTTCGGCGGAGGTCATCGACGGCCTCTTCTCGGCGTTCCGGCGCAAGGACCTCGTCGAGCTGGGCGGATGGGTCCCGTGGAACGGCGAGGACACCGAGATCTCGATGCGGGTGCAACGGCTCGGCTACCGCATCCGCATCGAGTTCGGCTCGCTCGCCTACGAGGACGTCCCGAAGGACTACGACAGCCTGCGGAAGCAGCGCGTCCGGTGGGCCCGGGGCATCCTGATGGCCAACGGCCAGCACTACCCCTCCCTGCTCGGACCGACGCCCGAGTACTGCGGGATCTCGATCTTCTTCTGGTTCCTCTTGATCATGCGCTCGGGCGTGCGCAGCCTGGTCTACCTCTACCTCGTCGTGCTGATCATCGTCCTCGGCGTGCCGGCGCTCGCGTTCACGGCCGCGCTGTTCCTCATCGCGATCGCGATCCGGGCGATCCCGATCGGCTACTTCCTCGTGAAGATGGGCCGGAAGGACGTACTGCTCTGGATCCCGTTCTTCCCAGTCGCCAACATCATCAAGCAGTCGTTCCGGTTCGAGGGGTACGGCACCCTCGGCCCCGGCGCCGCGCAGGAATACATCTAGGCCCGGGCGGGGCGGCGGCGGGGAGGCGCCGCCCCGGGGGCGCCGCGCGCTTACGCGCGGCGGCTCATGAAGAAGTTCTGGTGGTGGTGCGGGCCCTCGTAGCGGGCCGCGGCGAACTTGCACAGGCTGTCCGCGTTCGGCTCGCAGCCCCCGCAGTTGCGCTCGGCCGGTACCGGGGCACGGACCGGGTCCTCGCGGATCTGGCGGAGCGCCACCCGCAGCCAGCTCTGCTCGGCCTCCCCGTACGGAATGCGGACCCATCCCTCGCGCTGGCCGTCGCCGGCCTGGTCACCGTAGAGGACGATCCCGTACGGCACCTTTCGGCCGAACGCCGCCTCGACGAGCCGGCACTCGGCGACCGACTGCACCGTGTCGAACAGGCGCCCGTGGGCCTCGTGGTATCCGACGAACAGGTGCGTCTCCTTGTACTCGACCGGGACGAGCGAGCCGTCGGCGCGCTGGATGATGAGATCGGGCCGGCCGCGGAGCCCGAGCTCGGGGTCGCCGAGGGTCGAGCGGTTGCCCGAGAAGCGGATGTCGGGGCGGACGCGCTCGGGGGGGAACAGCATCGGCAGGTCGTCCTCCCCCTCGTCCTCGTAGACCAGGATGTCCTTCTCCGTCAGGTCGAGGCGGCCCTCATTCACGAGCAGGTGGCCGAGCGGCGGGGCGAACAGCGGGGAGTGGCGGAGCGGAACGACGTCGATCGGGGTGCGGACCATCCCCAGCGCACCGCCCTCGAGCCGGTGGTGGTTCGCCCGAGAGAGCTCCATCTCGTGCGGGCAGCGGAAGTAGGTCACCAGGTCGTGCGGCGTGAGCGCCTCGGTCACCGGGGTCGTCTGGGGTGCGAGCATCGGCGGTCGTCGGCCGGAGGGGGCTATGAAGATAGGTGTCGACCGGCACGTCGCACGGCCGCCGGTTATACCGCAACGGAGCGGAGGAGGGCCTCGCGCGCCGCCGCCGGGAGGCTCGAGGAGTCGAGCAACTCGCGCAGCAAGTGGAGGTCCGGACCGCTCGTCCGGACGAGCTCCGAGAGGACGGGAACGCGTTCGCTCCTCTTGCGCTCCGCGTTCCGGACGAGCGCGTACTCGGGGCGTGCGACGCGCACCGCCATCCCGCCGACGCTGACCTCCAGGGTTCGTACGTGGGCCGGACGCCCGCTCCACTCGTCGGCCCCCCGGGGAGGTGTCGGCTCGATCGGCACCGCCCATTCGACGCGCGCTCCGTCCCGGAACGTCCCCACGAACGCGCGAGCCCCCCGAACGATCCCCCGGGAGGGCCAGTCGGTCGGACCGAGCGGTTCGATGAGATACTCGGGGATGAGCTGGGCGACCCGGTCGACGCCGGGGCGCGAGGTCCCGAGGTCGATATCCCCGGGCTCGAGCTTCGCGCCGAGGAGCCGCGCCGCGGTCGAGCCACCCACGTACCACTCGACGCCCTCGGCCCGCAGGGTCGGGGCGATCCGCCGGACCAGCTCTCCGAGAGCCGCGTCGACTCCGGGGCGGACGTTCCCGTAGGTCTGCGTCAGCATCGTCTCGAGGACGAACCGGAACCGGTTGTAGGCGAGCCGGACCTTCGGGGTCTCCGCGAACGGGAGGAGGAATCGTCGGTGCCAGCAGCGGGGGCCGCCGAACTGACACCCTTCGGTCGGATGAACGAACCCCAATGCGTTGAGCGGCCCGAGGGGCGGACCGTTCGCATCCTGACCCCCGTCCTGCGCGTGGTAGGTGAAGGTGGTTGCCTCGCCGGTCCGGTCGATCGTGAGCTGATGCAAGTACCCGCCGCCGAGGTCCGGACCCGAGAGCATCTCGCTCGCCACTCTAGCCTCCTCGGCGGGTGGAGGGCGCCGGATCTACGCGCGGACCATCGGGGGCGTGGGCAACTCGAAGTTCGGCAGGGCCGCAGTCCGGACCTCGATCCGGTCGCCGACCCGCCGTGCGTGCAGGTAGTTGCCGGACGGGAGAGAGGTCCAGTATCCGCCGGGGGTCCGGTCGAACGGCTCGCTGCCCACGATGACCCGGTGCCCCTCGTTGTGGTAGGTCATTTCGTAGTACGGACGGCTCTTGTCGAGCAGGCCGCATCCGTGGTCTCCCCGGGAGAGGCAGAACGCCCACAGCTCATCCGGCGAGGTGGAGAAGAGGACGTTCAGACCCGAGTACGGGGCCTCGAGGGGCCGGCCGACCGCGACCGAGACCCGGAGGAGGTCCTCCACGGTGTGGACGAAGGCGCGGAACGGGTCGTGCATCTCCTCGTTGTGCCGCATCAGCAGACGGAACAGCACCTCGCTGTCGTTGACCCCCCGGACCTCCTTCTCGTGGACGCCCAGGAAGGGGCGGGTCTCGTTCGGGAACGGGATCGACCCGTTGTGGGCGAAGAGGGCGGTGTGGGAGTCGAACGGCTGGGAGTTGAGCGGTCCGATGAGCTGTTCGCGGGGGAGGCTCAGCGGGTTGCTGGCGTGCCGCAGGTGACCGAGGACCAGGGTCCCCCGGGCCTCCCCCGCAGCCCGTACGAACCTCTCGCGCTCGCCGTCCTCGAACGCCCCGCCGAGGCCCTTCTCGACCCGGGCGTGACCTTGGCCGTCGAACCAGCCGATCCCCCATCCATCCTTCTGGGCGGTCTCGGGAGAGGCGTTCGACTGGGCCAGGAGGGAGCGGTCGGAGCGCACGAGCCAATGGTCCGCGGTCTGCGGTTCGACCGTAAGCATCCCGAGCAGCCGGCACATGGCTTCCGCTCACCCGGAGTCGGTAGATAAGCCTCTGTGAGCCCCGATGGAACGGTTGCGTTCACGCCAGCAACTCTTTTACCCGCCCACGCCGGTTCAAGGGTAGGTATTCCCCTCATGTCGCTCATCGAGGTCACTCCCGCGGCGCGGGACCAGGTCATCAAGATCATGGAGAAGCAGCACGCGGCGCCCGGCGCCGCCCTGCGGCTCTACGTCCAGGGCGGCGGCTGCTCCGGCCTCACCTACGGGATGTCGTTCGACAAGCAGGAGACGGGGGACGAGGTCGCCTTCCAGGACCCCCAGCTGACGGTCGTGGTCGACAAGGCCAGCGCTCCACTCCTCCAGGGCGTCAAGGTCGACTTCCTCCTGGGTTTGGAAGCGTCCGGCTTCAAGATCTACAACCCCAACGCGAAACAGTCCTGCTCCTGCGGGAAGTCGTTCTCCGCGTAAGGTGCCCGGAGCACGCTCCGGTAACCGGGTCTTTATACATGCGTCCGCGTGTGCAAATTGGGGTAGTCCAAGGAGGGCCCCTGGTATGACGGATAGTTCGATCAAGTTGGAAGTGTCGAAAGAAGCGCAGGACCAGGTCAAGGGCCTCATCAAGAGCCAGAAGGCCGGCACGGCGGTCCGCGTGTTCGTCCAGTCCGGCGGGGGCGGTGGCTGCGGTGGCGGCTGCGGTTCCGGTGCGGAAGGGGGCGGAGGCTGCGGATGCGGCAGTGGCGGTGGACATGGCGGGCCCGCGTTCGCGATGGCCTTCGATCAGATCCGCAACGGGGACCAAGTGATCTCCGCGGACGGGTTCAAGATCGTCGTGGATGACCTGAGCGCCGAGTTCCTGAACGGCGCACGGATCGACTACGTCACCGAGCTCAACGCTTCCGGATTCAAGATCACTGCCCCCGAAACCCCCTCGAGCGGCCATGGACATGGCGGCGCCGAGGCGGGCGGTGGGGGCTGTGGATGCGGCTCCGGCGGTTGCGGCTGCGGATAGGCGCACCGGTCGACCCGTTCCAACCCTTTCCCTAGTTCCTCATTCTTTGGCGACGGCGGCGCCCGGGATCGGCTCGCCCGGCGGCCCGGGGCGCCCCCCGCCCTTCCCGGAGCGCACGAGCGACCATCGCCCGTGGTCGACTCCGCGGGAGAAGTCCCGGTGGCCGCGGAGCAAGGACCACATTTCGAAAGCGGCCAGGAGCGGCAGTCGTGCCGCGTTGCTCGGTCGCTCACGCACTGCGCGGCCCAGGACTCGGAGGCAGAGGTCGGGTCTTTGCCATACGAGACGGTCCAGCGTGGACGGGTCGAGACCCGCGTCGGCCAGTTGCCGGTGGCCGTAGTTCACCCGGACCCGCTGGCGTAGAAGATCCCCTACCGTCTCCGGGACCGTGTTGTAGACGACCGCGCCACGGTCGTACAGCACGCGGTATCCCCTGGCCGCGACCCGCAGGCACAGGTAGGCGTCCTCGTTGATCACTCCCTCGAGGGGCTCGAGCAGGGAACGCCGGACGGCCTGGAACTCGCCGCCATGGACGGTCATCCCCTCCTCGGCGCAGGTGAGGATCTGGAGGTCGTGGACGTCCCAGAGGGTCTGGCCGAGGCGGCTCACCAGGTCGTGCACATTGGTCGGAATGACGCGCGGAAAGACGAGGCCTACCTCGGGCGTGAAGCGGGACTCCAAACGTTCGAGGAGGTCTGGGGCGAAGGCGATGTCACCGGAGATCAGGAACACGATCTCTCCCCGAACTCGCTCGATGGCGAGGTTGAATGCGCGCCACTTCCCGGCGCGGTCGTTCTCGTATTCCAGGTGGAGGCGCGGGTCCGAGAGCGATTCCAGGTACGCCTTCGAGCCGTCGTGGCCCCCATACATGACGAGCACTTCTTCGACATCGCTGTCGAGCAGGGACGGGATACAGCGGCGCAGCGCTCGCTCCTCGTCGTAGGCGAACACCACCGCACTGGTGCGGAGACGGCTCCCGGTGCGGCCGGGCCGGGCGGCGGTGGGGACCGCCTGAACGGAAGGTGCGCGGCGATCCCCACCCCCGTTCTGCATGGCGTATCCGAGAGATGGGAACGCTCGGAGGACAAATACCTAGACCCGCCGAACGGGGGGTCAGCCGAAGGCGACGAGCCTTTGGTCGGTGCGTCGTGCGTGGTTGGGGGCGTGTGGGGGCGACTCGACGTTGGTTCGGCCTCCGACCCTGGCCGGCGGCCGCAACGATCCTGCTGGTGGGCCTCGCCGTCCGCGAGGCATTCTCCTTCTGGACCGGCCACCCGTACGACCTCGAAGTGTGGGTCCGGACCGGATATGTGGTTTCCCAGGGCACCAATCCCTATCTCGGCCCATGGCCGGCCGTTCCGGGAGTCAGTTTCGGCTACACGAACCAACTCCTCTACCCTGCAGCATACCTCCCGTTCTGGCCCGACATCTTCGGCGGGACGTATGGGCTCTGGGCGCACGTAGGAGGCGGGAACCGGTTTGTCCTGTATTTCCTGCTCAAGCAGGGCCCCATCGCCGGGGACATGGCCGTCGCGCTGCTCCTGTACCGGTTCGTACTGCGCGAAACGGGAAGCGCTCGCGCGGCCACGGCCGCACTCTCGTTCTGGTCGTTCTTTCCCTACGACATCGTGATCGGGGCGATCTGGGGACAGCTCGACCCGGTGACCACCGCGATCCTCCTAGCCGCCCTCCTCACGACCGAAGCGCAGGCCTCGGAGCGGAGCGTCGCCTGGGGGCTCGGGATCTTCATCAAGTGGATCACGGTGGCGTTCCTTCCCCTCGAGTTCTTCCGAAATCGGGGACTGCGGCGACTCTGGCCGGTCGCGAGCGTGGCCCTCGTCGGGCTGCTGACCGTCGTCGCGTTCCTGGCCGCCGGCTGGAGTTTTGCCGGCATTGCGGCCACCACTACCTCGTCCACCGCCGGCGGAGGGGGTGGGATGAACTGGGTGCAGCTGGCGAACCTCGCGTCCCTACAGTCGGCGCTCCGGACCCATCCTATCCTGTATACCGCCCTCGCTCACCTCTGGATCCCGGCGTGCCTCGTCTCGGGCTGGTACGCGGCCCGGTGGGTCCGGAGCGGGAACCCCGGTCAGCAGCTCCGCGCCCTGCTGTTCGTGATGGTCGCGGTCCTGCTCTTCCGTTGGGGGCTGTACGAACAGTACATGCTGTACCCCTTCGCCCTGCTCGCCGCCGACGTCTACACCCTCCACCCGCAGCGGCGGCGGTTCTTCTACTTCCTCGTCGTTCTGGCATCGGGATATCTGCTCGTCAACAACGTCGGCGGGATCTGGTTCGCGTCGCCCGCCAGCGGCCAGGCATTCAACCTCGTGCAGTCATTCGACAGCTCTGCCGTCTGGGGGCAGGTCCGCTACGACCTGCTCTACATCTTCGCGATCCTGATGACCGTGAGCCTCGTCCAGTTCCTGATCATCCTCCTGCGCGACGAACCCGGACCCCGGCCGTGGCTCCTTGCGCCGTGGACGCTCCTACCGGCCCCTGCCGCTCCGTCCGTGCCGACGCCGGCGGAGTCGTAGACGGACCCGAACGATGCGCATCCTCGAAGTCACCCACCGGTATCCTCCCGCGCTCGGGGGGGTGGAGATCCAGGTCGAGGCGATCGCGCGAGGCCTGGAGGCACGCGGGCACTCCGTCGAGATCGTGACGACCGACCTGATCCGAGATCGACCCCTCCAACGCGTCCTTCCCGAGTCGATCCAAGACCCCATCGCGGTCCGCCGTCATCGAGCGTTTCGTACCGTCCCGGCCCCCCACGGGCTCGGCCTCGTGGCCCCCGGCATGGGCTTGGACCTCCTCCGGTCGAGGCCCGACATCGTACACGCCCATGCCTTCGGAATGCCGCCCACCTGGATGGCCGCCGGCGTGCGGCGCCTCCGCTCGACCCCGCTCGTAATCGAAACCCACTTCGATGCCGGCCGCGGGACTTCCGGATGGAGGATCTACGCGCGGGCGGTCGCCCGCTTCATCCTCGCACCGGCCGACCGCATCGTGGCCCATACGGATCTGGAGGCCGATCTGCTCGCCTCGATCGGCGTGTCGCGGGGCCGTATCGCCAAAATCCCGAACGGGATCGACCTGGGCGAGTTCTCGGGCCCACCCGCCCGCGCTCCATCGGACGACCTGTTGACCGTCGTCTTCGTCGGTCGGCTCTACCCCGAGCAGAAGGGCCTGGAACCGCTGGTCCGCGCCGTCGCGGCCCTCCCACCGGAGATTCGCCTGCAGCTGCGGATCGTCGGCGACGATTGGGGCGGCCGGTCCCTCGTGCTCCGACTCGCGCGGGAGCTTGGGGTCGAGTCGCGGATCGTGCTCACCGGACCGCTCCCCCGGTCGGAGCTCCTGAAGGAGTATGCCCGCGCCGACGTCTTCGTCTTGCCCTCCCTGTTCGACTGCACGCCGATCGTACTGATGGAGGCCATGGCGGCGGGATTGCCGATCGTCGCTTCGCGTGTCGGTGGCATCCCGGAAGTGGTCTCCGAAGGGGAGAACGCGCTGCTCTGCGCGCCCAACGACCCGACCGCCCTCGCCGGAGCCATCGAGCGATTGGCCCGGGACCCGGAGCTGCGTTCACGGTTTTCCCGGTCGGGGTCCGAACGGGTGGAACGATTCTCCTGGGCCCGTGTGATCCCCCAGTGGGCTGCCCTGTTCGAGCAACTGACCGAGGTTCGCGCGTGAACCGGGAAGGGCGTAGGCCCCGTCGTCGCTCGAATGCCGCCGACTCGGAGCTTATCATGGGCGCCGCCCTCGAGACCGTTCGGGTCGCACCTGCCCGCCCAACCTTCTGAGCCGAAGCCCGGACGAGGAGCCGCTCCAGATACCGCTCCCACCGGTGGGTTCGGGGGTCGGGGTCGACGGACCCTCGCGGGAATCCTTCTCGCGGGACTGCTGGTCCGAGAGATGTTCTCCTTCTGGACCGGCCATCCCTACGACTTCGAGATCTGGATCCGCACCGGGTACGTCGTCGGCCACGGCACCGACCCGTTCACTGCGTTCTGGCCGCCCGTGCCCGGCCTCAGTATCTCGTACTTCAACTCCGACCTCGCTTCGGCGTCGTACCTTCCGTTCTGGTCGCTCTACACCGGGGGCGCCTACCGCGCGTACCTGCTCGTGGGCGGGGGGAACCGGTTCGTCTACTATTTCCTGCTGAAGCAGGGACCGATCGCCGGGGATGTGCTGACCGCCGGACTGCTGTACCGGGTCGTGCTTCGTGCGCGGGGGGACCGGGCCCTCGCCCTACGGGCCGCCGCGATCTGGTCGTTCTTTCCCTACGCGATCCTCATCTCGGCGATCTGGGGCCAGTTCGACTCGATCGCGGTGGCCGTCGTCATCGCATCGCTCCTCGTCACCGAGGCGCCCCGGAAGAACCTCCTCTACGGGGTCGGGATCTTCATCAAGTGGGTCACGGCGATGTTCCTCCCCTTCGAGGTCTTCCGCCGACGGGGCGCGGCCCGGCTCTGGGTCGTGGCGGCGATCGCGGTCCCGGCCGTCCTCACGGGGCTCATCTTCCTCGCCTTCCACTGGGGGCTTTCCGGACTGGGCGGCCTCTTCGTTTCCGAGTCGGGAGGCATCGGCGGCGGGATGAACTGGGCCCGTTGGGTCAGCCCCTACGGCCCCTTGGCCGTGGTGGGGAACCCTCCTCTCGTCACCGACTTCTTCGAACTCCTTTGGGTCCCCGAGGTCGTCGTCGCGGGCTGGTACGCGGCCCGCAACCTGACGGGTCGGGGATGGACCGGCG
>Ga0187875_10002037_pt1 | contig 15190 bp, 10 predicted proteins | sample June2016WEW_17_1_2_FD_132978 | JGI IMG/M metagenome (GOLD analysis project Ga0187875, IMG submission 132978) | Peatland microbial communities from SPRUCE experiment site at the Marcell Experimental Forest, Minnesota, USA - June2016WEW_17_10 | ecosystem: Environmental > Terrestrial > Soil >... | reverse complement strand
CAATCATCAGATTGCCGATCCAGGCCCCGAGTGGCAATGTGGTCGAGATCGGTTTGCCGAAGGTTCCGCGTCCGGCGTTCGGCAGAACCAGCACTTGGCCCATGGCACAGACTACCAGCAGATCGGGTTGCGCGGCGCCGGTGAACTTTGCGCTGGCGATGTACGCAGCGGAGCATCCGACGGGTAGAGTGACAGTGGCGGCCGGTGAAAACGTGCCGCTGCCGCTACCCAGGTAGACCGAGACCGTCGCCGAGGCGGCGTTGGCGATGGCGATATCCTGGAACCCATCGCCATTGAAGTCGGCCGCGGTAATTCCCAGCGGGGCTTGTTGCCCCGCCAGCGCCAACGGCGCCGCGAAGCTGGGAGCCGACGCAGATGCCACCTGGGAAAACAGCAGGCAGAGAAACAGCAGAACGCTGCATGGAGGGGTAAGAGCCCGCCCAACCATGAGGGAACCGGACAGGATACAACTCCGCGTGATCGTCATTATCGCCATGGCCTTTCGGGACCACGTCAGGGGGTCCGTCAGATGCGTCGCGCCCTCGATCTGCGGCGCCGGGGAAGAAAAACGGCTCCGCCGGCGGCCGAAATCCTGTGGAGGACCGAAGACAACCAGATTTTCATTTTGGCTCCCGGTCTTCAGTCAGATTATCACAGGACGCCAGTGTTTGATTTCCAAATTGCAGTTTTTCGGGACTTCTTCTCCTGGCCCCGAAATGAAACTCCTCTTGCTCAGTTGAGTTTCTTGGCTTCGAAATTGCCCTCTTGATATCCGGTGAAGCCAGTCACCTTGCCGGACGCGTCGCGGAGGAAGCTGATCCAGACGCCGTACTTGGCAAGGTCGTAATCCGTGTCGGACTCGGGCAGCAGCTCATCGGCGTCGCCTTGGTCCGGCTGTTTCACCATCAGGCGCTTGCCGTCCTGGAACACTTCGAGTAGCGGGCCGTGCTCGATCTGATAACGGCCCACATAGGCTGCCGACACCTTTGGATCCACGGTGAGATTCGCTTTCGGGCGGTGGAGCTGGCGCCCCTTGGCACGGATCTCGGCGTCTCCGGGATGGGCCAAAGCGTCGCTGAAGCGCCAATTGTAGTCGAACATCCCCGACACAACCCTGGTTTCGAGGGAGGAAGCCGATTGCTTGTAGGCGGGGATGTGCCCATCCATGACGATGTAGTCCCAGTCGGGGGGCCTCTGCGGGTTCGGGTCGCTGAAATACATGCCGTCCGTGGATGTGCCGGCGGCGATCCACACATAGCGTTCCGGGTTCAGTGGATTCGGGTAGATCATTTGCAGAGCGGCGTCCCTAGCCGTGAAATCCTTGCCATCGATGGTGATGCGATCCGCTGCAATCCGGAGCGGCAATTTGGCGGCGAGCTGCGCCGTCACACGATTGGCGTCCGGCCCGCCGACCAGAAGGAGCGAGTACTTCGCCATATCCGCGTCCGTCATGTTGGTGTCCTCAAAGACGCGGGGTTCCTGCTTTTGCCAATCGCGCCATGCGTTGATTGCCGAGTCGGCTTTCTTGCGGCACAGCGCCACCATTTCGGAATCCTTCGAACTGGTGCCGATCACGATCGCGAAGGGCGTCACCGTGAAATCCGACATAGAGCCGGGCAGGCGCTCGTTCTTGTGAAGCGGCGCGGGCTTGTATCCAGCCGCGGTCAGCCGCAGCTCCCCGTTTTGGAAACGCATCTCTTGAGCCGAACCATTCCAGACGACCTTTACGGGTTTGGCCGGATCGACTAGAGCCGCCGAAGGGGACAGCGCGATTTCGAGGACGTTCTCGGTGTCCAGGCGGATCACGTTGCGATCCACGACTTCGGCGTCCACCACCATGAAGGCCAGAGGGCTGGCGCCCTGCAGCGCGTGCGCCCAGTAGGCTGACGCGTTGCGCAGTTCGGCGGAGCGGATTCGCACGTGGCGCGGATTGGGGTTGCGCCGGTGCTCGAGGAACCACTCGATGCTCATGTTCCCGTTCTGGCTCTCCAGGGCTTCGTGGCTCCGGCCGGGGAACTCCTGATAACGCACGTCGTAGCCCCACCGTTGCAGCAGCCGCACGGCCCATCGGGAATACTCCACATTCACGGATTGGTCCGCGTCGCCATGGTGGACAAAGATCGGCAGGTTGAGCAGCCCGTCCGCCATGGCCCAGGTGCTCTCCTTCTCATTGAAGAAGCGATCCAGCGCGCTCAGCTTGGCCAATTCCTCTTCCGACATCCGCGAGTGGTAATCGGAGCCTCCGAACACAGGCGCGATGGCGGCGAACAAATCCGGATGACGGTTCGCGATTTCCCAGGTGCCCCATCCGCCCATGGAATCGCCCGTGAGGTACACGCGATCGTCATCCACGCTGAACAGCCGCTTCGCCTCGGCGATGGCGTGCACCACATCGCTATCCCCGAGCCCCAGGTATGACGCATTCCCGCGGCCGTGGGGCTCCATGTAGATCACCTGCTGGTGATTGGAGAACTCGGTGTCGATACCCGCGTAGCGGCTGTCGGCGGCCCACCAGCGCACGTACACCGGGTTGGCGGGATTGTAGCCGTGCATCTGGATCACCAGCGGCCACTTCTTCGACGGGTCATAATTCGCCGGCAGGTATGCGCGGCAGTATTGCGGCGAGCCATCCACTTCGTCGCGGTAGGCCAGGCGCACAAAGCCGTCGGGGCGGATGCGGCCGGTCTGCCCCTTGCGCTCCAGCATCATCTCGTCGTATTCCATCAGCGGAGAATGGATCTTCAGCCATGGGTTGCCTTTGGCCTCGCTGAGTTTGGAACCCAGGCGGTCCTCCACCATGGCGGCGAGCATCTTGAGCGTGAAGCCTTCCGGCGTTAAGGCGTCGGCCTTGGCGGCGGTGTCAGCCAGCTCGCGGGCCTTGGCCAGCGAATCGCCTTTGTACCAGGGGAGGTGTGTGAGGTAGAGCAAACCGGTGAAGGTATGGGTGCTGCAACGGACTTCGTAAGGGCCATCCGGCCAGCTCTTGGCATCGATGGCCACGGTTGCGCCGCGCGGGGCCGCGGTCGAGAACACCGCCTGGCCACCGGGCTGAATAACCTCAATCTTCACGCCCTCCAGGTCCGGTCGTTCCGCGCCGGTATCGGTTTTGAGAGTGAATCCATCGGGGACAAGCTTGACGATCGAAGCGCCGATTTCGGCCTTGCGGGCCACCACGGTGCCCGGTTCGAGCACTCGCGCGCTAAATGATCTCGACGCGAACACCTTGACCAGCAAAGCGTTCTCTCCGGCGTTCATGTCCACTTCGACCTGGTCCTCATCCAGAGTCAAGGATCTGAGGCCCTCCTTGTCCAGCACCAGCTTCCCGTTCAACCACACCCGAATGCCATCCTCACTGCCCAGCGAGAGCAGGGCTTTGCCGGCTTTGGGACGGGAGACCTTGGTAAACGCGCATGCCACCGCGCCATCTTTGGGGCCGGTCAAATCGTCGAAGGCGTTGGTGTCGCCCCAGCTTTTCTGCGAGTGCCATTTGACGCTGGTGCCATCCGCGCGCTTCACTTCCAGGCCGTCGGTGGGCTTAATGCCGGCGTCGCCGCCTTCGCCACCGGGACAATCCGTATCGAGACTGCCCGGAAATGGTCCGGCCACTAGCCAGAGGCGGAGGAAGTTTCGATCGCCGCGTTGCCACGGCATCCGCATTTCGTCTTTTAGTTTGGTGGATCGAGGAGCCGTTTGAGCGCCTGCGTTCGAAGCAAAACTCAGCACAACCGCTGTCAACAGGGACAACCGAGCGCGTCTGGACACACTTACCTCCGATTGAAAAGGAACATACGCAGGAGCGCCCGCCAAAGTTCCCGGGCCGCTGTGCAAGTTGCACAATGTCAGGCCCGATCTGATCACGCCTGAGCACCGCATCAGCATGCGCCTCGTACAAAGGGATGAGCCGTTAGCCAGACAGGTCCCCGGCAAGTCGTCTTCGGGCCGGCATTGTCCGAGTCGCGCATTCAGACGGAACCCTGCCCACGGCTGCGCCTGGACCGCTGCCAGGCAAAAGCCTGACGATTACGGTCTCTCTCCGCCGAAAGACTGACCGCTTAATGCGCATCCCCTCCCCGAAGCATGGCCTGTTTCTTCAAATCACCGGCGACACGTGCAACGCTTTCCGGCTTGCCCAGGTCGCGCCAGTAATCGCCGTCAGCGCGGTAAGCTACAATCCTCTCTCCTTCACCTGCCAGCCGCAGATAAGACTGGACAATGGAGAACGCCCCTGCTTCGGTCATCGTCTCCAGGAGGCGCGGCGAGATCACGTGAATTCCAGAGAACGCCAGTTCCTCGGACCGCGGCGACGGCCTCACCAGTTCAGTATTCCGCTCTTTGACCAGCCGCCGCCCGCAAAGTTGCATTTGCTCGTCGAACAATAGATATCGGGAAGTCTGACGCTGCTGCACTGCCAGTGTAGCCAGCGCCCGGTTTTGCGTGTGGAAGTCGAGCATTCGCCGCAGATCGATGGTGCTGATCACGTCAACATTGTGCAGGATGAACGGCGCCGCTGCCGGACCCTCCTCGCGAAAGAACCACGCCGCCTTTTTCAAGCCGCCGCCGGTATCGAGCAAGCTGCCCTCTTCGGATATCTCGATCCGCATTCCGAAGTTGTTCCTCTCGCGCAGATACTCAGCGATCATTCCGGCAAAATGGTGCGCATTGACGATGACTTCACGCACTCCAAATTCCCGCAGGCGTGCGATGGTGATCTCCAGCAGCGTACGTCCGGCCACCTCAACCAGCGCCTTGGGCCGATCATTGGTTAGCGGACGCAACCGCGTGCCCAGCCCGGCGGCCAGAATCATTGCTTTCATTTACCCGGCTTCTCCATTTCAACGTGCCGCACAACCACGTCCACGCCTTGCCGGCCGCGGAAATGCCGGGCCAGGGCCTCCGCCAGGTACACGGAGCGGTGCTGGCCACCGGTGCAGCCAAACCCCACCATCAAGCTATGGAAGCCGCGCTCCTGGTAGTTCTTCACGCTCGCTTCCACCATCGACGTGGCGCAGGCCAGAAACTCGCATACGCTTGCCTGCCCGCTCAGATAATCGATTACCGTCGCGTCCTTGCCGGTGAGAGACTGGAAGCGCTCTTCGCGGCCGGGATTCGGCAGTCCGCGGGCGTCAAAAATGAAACCGCCGCCATGTCCGCTCTCGTCCTTCGGCGGGACGCTCTGGTGAAATGAAAAACTGAAAATCTTCAATGCCAGGTTGGCGCCCCGCGCAGCAGGCGCCGGAACGGATTTCGCAACTTCTTGCCCGCCGGCTGCTTCCGTCGGCGTGATCAAGCGCTGCAGCTTCTCTGACGCGATCATTTGCTCGAACGCGCCCAGCAGCGTGGGCAGTGCGATGGGCAGCTCTATGTGATCGAGCAGCCAGCGCAGGTTCTTCAGCGCGAAGGGTACACTCTGCAGGAAATGCGGCTTTCGCTCATAAAAGCCGCGGAACCCATACGCCCCCAGCGCCTGCATGATGCGTACATGGACAAAAGCGTAGTAATGGCGCAGGAACTCTTCCTCGGTCAGTTCGACGAACTGCGCGAGAGTCGCTAAGTAGTGCTCCAGCAGATGCTGGCGCAGCGCGGGAGGCAGGTCGGCCTTGGCGTCATAAAGCAGGGAAGCAATATCGTAGTGCAACGCGCCTTTGCGCCCACCCTGATAGTCCAAGAAGAATGGCTGGCCGTCGCGCAGCATCACGTTGCGCGACTGGAAGTCGCGATAAAGAAAATAGTCGCGGCTGGCGGTCAGCAGAAACTTGGTCAGGTGGCGAAAATCATTTTCCAGCTCCTGCTCATTAAAGGGAATTCCCGCCAGCTTGAGAAAGTAGTACTTAAAGTAATTCAAATCCCACGCAATCGACTGGGCGTCGAAGCTGGAGCGCGGATAACAGACTTTGTAGTTCAGGTCTCGCGAAGCTTCGATCTGGAAGCGCGGCAGTTGCGCCACTACCTTACGGTAAGCTTCCAGCACCTCGGGTGCGAGGTTGTCTCCTACCCTGTTTCTCGAAAGAAATTGAAACAGCGTGACGTCGCCCAGGTCTTCTTCCAGGTAAGCGCCCGCATCCAGTTCCGTTCCGTAGATCTCCGGCACAGGCAGGCCACGGCTGCGGAAGTGCCGCGAGAAGTCCAGGAATGCGACGTTCTCCTCGCGCACGTCATACAAGATCCCCACCGCGCTCAGATCCTGATGGGCGAGCCGGAGGATATTGCGCCCCGACCCTCCCAGACCGCCCTGCAAGGGCTGCACTCGCTCCACAGGAAGGCGAAAATGCCGCTCAAAAAGCTGTTTCAGAATATCCATGGATTCTGTTCGTAACCGTCAGCGCCTTTTGTTCTCATGGTAACTAACCCAGATCACACGCCGAAACACAAATTGCCGTACGGGGAACTCCCCGGTCATCGCAGACCCGGATGGCGTTCTGGGACGTGGCGGGGTGCATGGTCGGCGACTTGCAATGCCACAGGCGCGTTACCTGCGAGGTTCGCGGCTTCCGATATTGAATAGCATCGCTCGCGTGGAGCGGGTGCCGGGCCACTTTCCGCGTGGCCGGCGGCCCGGAATTACTATAGGTCAAGGAGGAGGGAGCCGCGCCCACGCGTCAACCCAAGGTTCACACTCAACTCGGCCGAGCCGCAGTCCGGATCTTTGCCGCCAACGATCGCATCAACCAGATTCTTATCGAACATCTCGACCCTGCCGCCTGGAGAGCCAAACCGCCCGGCAAGGCCCGCCCCATTGCGGCGATCTTCACGCACATGCACAATGTCCGCTCCAAGTGGGTCAGGCTTACAGCTCCGCACCTGAAGGTTCCGCCACAGCTCAGCCGCGCGCACTGCACGCCGCAGCAGGCCCGTGCGGGATTGGCCGAGAGCGCCGCTCGCTGCGCGGAGATGCTCGCTGACGCGCTCGGCGGTGGTGGCGGCCGCGTCGAGAAGTTCCGCAGAGACGGCTGGGCTCGGCCTTGGCCGGTTGGCCTGGAAATGCTGTGCTACATGCTTTCTCACGAGGCCCACCATCGCGGGCAGGTGTGTATGCTCGCGCATCAACTTGGATTTCCGTTGCCGAACGAGGTGGCGTACGGGATCTGGAATTGGGAAAAGCTGTGGAAAGAGTGCGGGTCGCCCGGCGGCCCCGGCTAGCGGCACTCAGTTGCTGAATCGGATGTTGACGACCGTGCGGCCGTGGTCGTCAATGACGTGGACGAGGTTTATGCCGTCAGCCACCGGGGTCCAGGGGATGGCTCCGTGGGATATCGTGGACTTGGCTATCAGCGCTGCGCCGTCGAACCAGAAGACGCTATCCACGGCCGGTCGCATCCGTGGTGGCCGCGGCCACCGGCTCGCCGTTGGTTCTGATCACTTCGATGCGCGCGCCGCTCACGGCATCGCCGCGGCGGATGGACTGCACGAAGACGTCGCCGGGAGACTTCATCACCGCTTGGAATGCCGGAAGGCAACGCGTGATTAGCTCTGAAACCCTGCGCTCATCCAGTTCCCTCCCGCCTTCGTATCTTAATCTAGGTGACCCAAAGTGTCGTCTGCGGCTATAATCCTTGGAGCGACGCAAATATCCGGTGACTCGATGTTTCCGCTGATCCTCGCAGTTGTGGCGAAGGGCGACGGGGAGCTTCTGGTCCGCCTGCAACGGCGCGACCCACAAGCCCTGGCAGAACTCTACGACCGCTACGGCCCACTGGTATTCCGGCTGATTCTGCGCATGGTCCGGGACAACGGCATTGCCGAAGATCTGGTGCAGGAGACGTTCCTGCGCGTATGGAACCGCATCGGCGGCTTCGATTCCGATCGCGGTGCGGTGGGCCCATGGCTGCTCGCAGTGGCGCGCAACCGCGCCATCGATTACCTTCGCTCGCGGGGCCGCCGAACGGAAAGCACCGTCGAGCTGAACGAGACCGAGCATCCGGAACTATTTGCCGGCCTTTCCGGCGACGTGCTCAATTTCGATCTCGTCCGGCAAGTCAGACGGGCGCTCGATCAGCTCGATGCCCAGCAGCGCCAGGCCATCGAGCTGGCTTATTTCGAGGGAATGTCTCAGACCGAGATCGCCGAACGCATGGGCCAGCCCCTGGGCACCATCAAGACCTGGACGCGCCGGGCCATTCAACAGATGCGCGCGGCATTGGGGGGCACGGTATCCGCATGACTTGCGACGAACTGCGCCCCGATTATCTGCTCTATGCCTTGGGTGTGCTGGACGAGCCCGAGCGAAGCGAGGTGCGCACCCATCTCGGGCGCGGCTGTGAAGCCTGCACGGCGGGCCTTCGCGAGGCGCGCGCCTTGGCGTTCGCCATGGGAAGCGCCGTCGACGGCCCCAAGCCGCCGCGTCAATTGCGCAGCCGGATTCTGGCGGCGGCCGGCGGAGTTCCGCAAGGGCGGTGGAACTGGTTTACCGCATTGGTAGCCGCGGGCGGCACGGCGCTGGTGGCCTCCGGTTTGTTGCTCTATCAGGCCCGCGGTTTTCGCACGGAGCTGGCGGAGGCACGGATCGAAATTGAGCGCAGCGGCGCGGCGGCGGCAGCCATGCGCCAGGCGTTCGACCTCATCCAAGCCCCCGAAACCCGCGAGGTCAGCTTCGGCCAGGGCCAGCCAGCGCCGCCGCGTGGAAGGGTGTTTTTCCATCCATCGGGCGTGCTGCTGATAGCCTCCCGCCTGCCCGCACCGCCGCCCGGCAAGACCTACGAAATGTGGATGATTCGCGGCGGCAAACCGGCTCCCGCCGGTCTGTTCAGCTCCGACCTGCAAGGCAACGCCATCCACCTGTATCGACCACCGGCGGCGCCAACGGAAAGCGACGTAGTGGCCGTCACACTCGAAGCCGCCGGCGGCGTTGCAGCGCCCACCTCGACGCCGATTATCGTGGCCCCGCTGTAATTCTCGTCCGTCTCGAATCCGAATTGATCTCCCGCCTCGTAGTTAACCGATGAAGGTCATTCCACTCAGGGAGACACACTCGATGACAATTCGAAGAACACTCTTGCGCCCCGCACTTACCGCGGCTCTGGCGGCACTGCTGGCTCAAACGCCCGCCAGCTTCGCCGCCAGCCATCGGGAAGCGCCCATCACAGCCTTGGATCAGAAGGCCGACATCACCGACTGGTTTGCGTTCGTGAGTCCGGAGCATCCGGACCGGGTGATCCTGATCCTCAACGTCGATCCATTTCTCGAACCTTCGAACGGGCCGAATTACTTTCCGTTCGATCCGGGCATCCTGTACGAAATGAAGATCGACAACAACCTCGACGGAATCCCCGACATCACCTTTCAATTTCGTTTCAAGACACAATACACCAACCCCGGCGTTTTCACGGGATATGTCGGTGGCCTGCTCGGAATTCCGCCCATCACTTCGCTGACCGGTCCCGGCTCGGAGGGTTTGAACCTGATTCAGACCTACGAGGTGACCATGGTTACCGGCAGGCAGCGCGAAGATCTCAACAGCGGCCAGACGCTGTACGCCGTTCCCACCAACGTCGGGCCGCGGACCATGCCCAACTACCCCCAACTCCGGCAACAGGGTGTTTACACGCTTTCCAACGGCATGCGGGTTTTCGCCGGCACGGTGGCCGATCCGTTCTTTGTGGACCTCGGGGCAGCTTTCGATTCGCTCAACTTCCGGATGGCGGCCGGCGGCGGCGTGCTCAGCGCGGCCGTGGATGCCGACGACACCCATAACTACGCCCCCAACGCCTTGGCTGGCTTCAATGTGAACTCCATGATTATGGAGATCCCCATCACGATGCTCACCACCGGTGGCAAAACCTACGTTGCCAGCGACAAGAGAGCAGTCATCGGCACGTGGGGCACCACCTCGCGGCAGAAGCTGAACGTTCTACGAGATCACGCGAGCGATGACAACTGGGCGCAGGTCCAGCGGCTCGGCAATCCGCTCATCAACGAGCTGATCATCGGCACCGGATCGAAGGACCGTTTCAGCATGGACGATCCCACCAACGACGTTCAGTTCGCCAGCTTCTTCCTCAATCCGCTGTTGGCGCAGATTTTTTCGAGCATCGGCATCCCGGTCGCGCCTGCGCCGCGCACCGATCTGTTGCCGCTGGTGCAGTACATGGCGCCGATATGCACCGGGTGCGGCCCAGGCGATGCCGGCCCCATCGCTGACCTGCTGAGGCTCAACACCGGGATCGCCCCAACCCCGTTCGGTTTTCAGAGGCGGCTCGGCCTGCTGGCCGGAGATGGCTCGGGCTGGCCCAACGGCCGCCGGCCGGTCGACGATGTCATCGATATTGCCGCGCGCGCGGTGGCAGGCATTTTGGCCGACGCCACCAAGTACGCCACTCCGATTGGCGACGGCGTCAACACTTCCAGCTCTCAACTCGCGGGGACGTTCCCATTCCTGGCCCCGGCTTATGACGGCAGGGACAGCGCTCACGCCGGTCCCGGCCAGACCGGTTGCACCAACCAGCCCGGCGGAATCTGTCCCGTCAACTAGCAACCAGTGACGTATGGTCGCGCGATGGGCGGCGGGCGAGGCGTGCCTCGCCCCTACAACTCCCGATTATTGTAGGGGCCGGGCATGCCCGGCCCGGCATGCTGCGAAGGGTTCGGCCGTCGCCGGGGATGCGTCACTGCATTTACGAATGCGTGCACAAAAAGGAGAACGAATATGAAAAAACGAGTGATTGCCGTCCTATTCTCGATGCTGCCGGCCTTTGCCGCCACGCCGGCCGAAACCGCCATCCGTAAAGCGCAGGAGGAAGTTGCCAAGCGGCCCGATTACAGCCCCTCCTACAACGCTCTTGCGATGGCCTATGCGCGCCGCGCGCGCGAGACATCCGACGTCGCGTTCTGTGCCAAGGCGGAAGAGACCCTCAAGCAATCCTTCGCCATTGCTCCCGATAATTACGAAGGACTCAAGGTCCGGACCTGGCTCCTGTTGGGACGCCACGAATTTGCCCAGGCCCGCGAGGTCGCAAGCAAGCTCAACCACCAGACGCCCGATGACGTCACGGTTTACGGCTACCTGGCTGACGCGAACGCCGAGCTGGGCAATTACCAGGAGGCCGTCGACGCGGTTCAGTGGATGCTCAACCTGCGGCCGGGCAACGTTCCGGGCCTCACTCGCGCCGCCTATCTGCGCGAACTGCACGGCGACATCGAAGGCGCCATCGATCTAATGCAGCGGGCATACGATTCCACCCCATACCAGGAACTCGAAGACCGCGCCTGGCTGCTCACTCAGATTGCGCACTTGCACCTGGCTGCCGGCCGCCTTCCCGAGGCCGAGAAGTTCTCGATCGGCGCGCTCGGCGTTTTCGCCGACTACCATTACGCCCTGGGCACGCTGGGCCAGATTCGCATGGCGCAAAAGCGCTACGACGAAGCTGTTTCCCTGTTCCGGAAGCGCTACGCCGCCGCTCCACACGCGGAAAACCTCTTTGCGGTGGCCGAGGCGCTGGAGCGCGGCGGCCGGCACGAGGAAGCTGCCCAAGCATTCGCGGATTTCGAGCGGCGGGCGTTGCAGGAATCGGCTCAGGCCGACAACGCCAATCACGAACTGGTCGCCTACTACACCGACTACGCCCATCAACCCGAAAACGCGCGCCGCATCGCGGAATCGGAAGTCGCCCGCCGCCACGATGCTTTCACGCTGGACGCCTACGCCTGGTCCCTGGCCGCCGCGGGAGACTACCGGCGCGCCAGTTCCGAAATCGAGAAGGCCCTCGCCTTCGGCCTCAAAGACCCCAAAGTGCTCGAACACGCCCGCACGATCGCGGAAAAGTGCGGGGGAGACTGCCAGACGGTCGCGGCAGCGCTTGGCCCGCGTTGAGCGAAGCGTTGCCTCGCGGAACCGTGTTACCGTGTGGGAAACATACGAATCTAGCAGACGTGCTACGCGAAACGCCATCGCTGCCATGATTACACTTCGATTCAGCATGTGTTGCCTGCCGGCGATGGCGTTGCTCTTGCACACGGCGTTGCTCGCCGCCGACGGCAGCATAGCGGGCCAGGTCACAGATCCGCAAGGTAAGCCGGTTGCAGGCGCCAGCCTGCGGCTGAGCGGCGGCGCCGGCGCGACGGAAGCTAGCGCCGACGGCGATGCCGGCGGCCGGTTCGCGTTTCGCGCATTGGCACGGGGCGAATACACGCTGGCCGCCAGCGCCACCGATTTCGAACCGGCCAGCCGGACCTTCACACTGGCCGAAGGCGAATCGCTCACGGTGGACGTGCGGTTCGCGCGGCTGGCTTCCCGCCACGATGCCGTCAGCGTCACCGCGGCGGCCGGTGAAGCGGACCTCGATCATCCCGATCCGGCGCAGCGCGTCAACGTTCATGACGACATCCTCGACGCCAATCCCGGCCGCCCCGGCGCGCCGGTTTCCATCCCCGGCCTGCCGGTGGAATCCGCTTCCGGCGGCATCAAGGCGCCGCAGTATTTCGCGCCCGGCGTGGCCGGAGACCACGGCGAGCCGATCGCCCAATACCTCTCAGTGGGCAATTTCCTGGTCGCTAACAATCTCAGCGCCAATGCGCACGGCAACGGCTACGCGGATCCCAACATCATGATCCCCGAGGCCATCGAAGCCGTGGTGACCGATGGCGGCGCGTTTAACGTGCTCGAGGGCAATCACTCCGTCGATATGGCTGCGGTCTACGATTTTCGCCCGCGGCTGGAGCCGTTTTCGACCGTGACCGGCGATTACCGCGATCTCGACTTCGCCGCCGGTTGGAGCCCAGCCGATCCGGCCACCAAGGCGTGGCTCGCCATCCAGGCTTCCTATGGCAACGGCTTCCTCGACAGGCTGGAACATCGCCAGCAGTACAAACTCAATGGCGAACGCGTCTTCGACATCGGCCGCCACCAGCTCACCCTATTCGGCATCGGCTACTACGGGGAATCCATGGTGCCCGGGCTGGTGCCGATAGACGTGCCGAACCTTCGCGACACAGTAGACCCGCGCCAGAAAGACCAAACCCACACCGCCGAAGTCGCAATCAACGATGTGTGGCATCTCACCGAATCGAGCGAACTCCAGCTCTCGGCCTTGTTTCGCACTTACAACCTGGCGCTCGATTCCAATTTCGGCGACGGCCTGATCCGGCAGAGCGAATTCCGCACCGTGACCGGCGGCAGCACCAACTACACGCATCCAGTCAACCAATACCTTGCGATTCTGATCGGCGTGGACGACCAGCGCGACGCTCCGCGCCGGCTCGACCTCGACCACTACGAGTCCGGCAACCTCGCCACGTACGGCCCATTCGAAAAGGTCACCGCCAACAACGTGACGCTGGACGATCTGGCGCCCTACGTTGCGCTGGACGGCAAGATTACCTCCTGGCTGCACTACGATGCCGGCTGGCGCCGCGACGAAATCGGTATCGGCAACACGGACCTGCTCTATCCCGTCAACTCCTACGCCAAATGGATAGGCGTGAACTCGCCAAAATCCACGCTGAGCCTCACTGCACCGGAGCGGCTGCCGCTGCCCTCGGTGTCCTTCAGCTTCGGCCAGACGTTTTTCACTAACGATCCGCGCATCGGCACCGGCACTACCCAGGGGACGCCCGTCAGCCGCGCTCACGCTTACCAAATCGTCGCTCACAAAGCCATCGGCGATACCGATTTTCGCGTGACACTCGGCCGCATCACGCAAGAACAATCGCTGGCCAAAATCGACCCGGATACGGGCCTCCAGTTCGATGAGGGGCCCAGCCGCAATCGATACGTCACGGCTGCCGCGCGGCACTTCTTCCGCGGCGGCTTCCTGCAGGCATCGGTGTCGAAGGCCGATGCGCGCGATCTCTCCAGTGGTGAGCCGTTGCCCGAAGCGCCGCGCCTGATCGCCGATGTCTTGGGGACGCTGGACCGCTTGCCGCTCGGCCTGCGAGCCCGCGCCGAGTTCGAGACCGTGGGCCGCAAGCCGTTGGGCGATGGCTTCGTCAGCGTGCCCGTCCGCGAGTTTCGGGGAGCCCTTGCCCGCCAGTTTGGCAGCCGCCTGGAAACCGGCATCAACTTCCTGTTCGCCAGCGGCTTCACCGGGCAAACCACCGAAGTGCTGGCTCTCCCGGATGAGCCCTCCCCGTTCGAGCGGGTGGTGGGCGTCCGCGTGCCATGCTCCGTCGCCCTTTCGCTCAGCTACCGCTTTGGCCGCGGCCCGCGCTAATCGCTATCCTGCGGGTTCTCTTAGGGCTATCGCTATTTTTCCTCGAGCAACTCTTCAGCGGCAAGGAAGCGCACGGCCTCGTCCGCAGCATTGACACCTGGACTGGGCTCGCCCCGGACGATAGCATTCTCACGCTGCGCGACGCCGGGATCCGGGAAATCTACGCGCTGGAGTGGGAAGCGCCGTCGCCGCGAAATCAAAAGGATGTCTATAACGCCCGAACCATGGAACTGCTTGGCCGCATCTCCATGGATTCGGGGCTCCTGAACATCGTTTTACCTCTTGGGCAGGAGCCCCATTCAGGTGGCTTCGGCTATCTCTTTAGTTCGATCACGATCACTTCCATCGGCTTGTCGCCGAGGTTTTCCGGCAGGTGCTTTCCCGCCGGCGCCCACGTCACGTCGCGGGCTTTGGTATCGCTGTCCTGGGATGTGCCGTCCGGTAGCGTGAATCTGGCGTGGCTGTCCGTCATGAACACAGCCACCGAGGCCGGATGTTCGTGCATCACCGATTTCTCGTGCGGCCCGTACCTGGCTCGCAGCACGCGAACCCGATCATTGTCGATCAACACCTTGTAATGTTTGGGATCGATTTTGACGGGGTCCATCTCCGTCGTCACTGCCGCGGCCGCAGGCGGCCGGTCCTTCAGTTCCACCATGATGGACTCAGCCGTGTTGTCGGAAAGATTCTCGAACGCGTGCGTGACGGCTTTGGAAAAGTCAACGGCGCCCGCTTTGGTGTTTTCGTCACTGGTTTTCCCATCGGGAAACATGTACTTGGAATGGTCAGCCGTGAACGCCACCGACACGTAGGGCGGGTGCGAATGCATCGGCAGCTTGCTGTGCCCAGGCTCGCTGAAACGGAGCACACGAACCTGGTCATTTTCAATCAGTACTTTCACGCGCTCAGGCGCCAACTGGACGATATCCTGGGCGAAACCCGCGGCGGCAGACAGGGCCACGACGGTAAGTAGCATGCGCATTTTTTTCTTGTCCTCTCTTTGTAACGGGCTCGTCGGGTCCCCTGTCAAGTCATTTGACGGGGTAGCT
>Ga0187875_10002035_pt1 | contig 15202 bp, 11 predicted proteins | sample June2016WEW_17_1_2_FD_132978 | JGI IMG/M metagenome (GOLD analysis project Ga0187875, IMG submission 132978) | Peatland microbial communities from SPRUCE experiment site at the Marcell Experimental Forest, Minnesota, USA - June2016WEW_17_10 | ecosystem: Environmental > Terrestrial > Soil >... | reverse complement strand
TGAGGGGCGCAACGTAGAGAGTGGCAGTTGCCTTCGGCTTTTCCCCTGCTCCGGCGGGACCGCCGGTCGCAGCGATCAGCCCTACCGCGAGAACCACAGGTAGGGCGAGACCCGTCAAGACCCGTTCTAGTTTCATTCGTTTCCCCCCGGTGATTTGTTGCGTTGTGAAAGCGGGAGTATCGCGCCCGGACGAGGCGCTGTCCACCCTTTTTGTAGGGATCGGGTGTGAAGTTCTCGGTTTTCGCCGGTCAACAACTCGCCGCCAGGATGCGTGAAACGACACAACCGTCGAGAAGGTATCGGCAAAAGCGACTGGTTTCGCTCCTCGACAGTCCGAGGCGACACGACCAGTCGTTCCGGCTCAATGATGGCAGTTTGGCGTTCAATTCGCGACCGACCTCGCCGAGACTTGGTGCGCGACGCCGTGACGCCTTGCGAGACAAGCCGAGAGCATGCACAGCCCTCAGCTAACGCTGACTTCAGGACTCCGGCGTTGCCTCGAACGGCCGGTCGAGGGCCCTGGAGACGGCCAAGTAGCGCAGAGGCTGCCGAGCGATATGGTCGCGGATGAAACTGAGGAGGCGGATGTGCTTGGCGGTGTCCTGCTCCATGAGTTCGACGAGCAGCACCCACAGGCTGGTGTCACGGAACGGCCGGAGCTCCTTGCGCAAGGCGCGCAGCTGCTTGGCATCGGCACGCTCGGCGGCGAGGAACTGGCTAGTGACCTCCTCGAGCGTCCGGTCGGGCGGTTCGTGCGGGAGGTTGGGCACCGCATCCGAGGCGGCTTGCAAGCTAACCCCGCCTTCGATGGCGGTCACGATCTCGTGCAGAACCCGGTGATGACGTTCTTCGTCCTCAATTACCAGCCGGATGAGATAGCGCACGGCCTCGGGCGTGGCGGGAGCCTCAGCTAGTTCACGGTAGGAGCTGATGAACCCGGCCTCCGATGCGACATGATCGGTCAGGTGGCGCAGCACGCCGCCGAAGATTGCGCCTCCGGGCGACGGTGCAGGCCTCACCACCGTCATCTGCGGTGCCGCGGCCGCCGGAACTGAACCAACGGCGGACCGGAGCGCAGTCGCGTTCGCCTCGGCGCACTCTTGGCAACGACAACCGGAGTCGTAGGCCGACGGCGTGCCGTGTGTCATCAGTCGGCCGCCGCGGACGCGTACCGACTACAGGGATCCGAGAAGGCACCGCACGAGGCACGCCAAACCAGCACACACAGGACATTCACGGCGATTACCTCCCTCGATCATCCGGCGGAGAACGAGTGTTTGTAGCCTAACGCCTTCCATCAGCTCAGCCACGGGATCACCACACGACTCCGGTTAACAAGGACGTTCAAGCGCCGGTTGAGACCAAGACCACCGGCGAGAAGCCGATGTCGTCTCGGCGTAGCTCTCAACGCCAGCGCCAAGGCTGATCGCGACCTTCTGCCCGAGACCGAGGCGGTCAAGCGACCGAGGAGCCAATCCTTCCGGCCGCGACTTGGCACGACCGATGGAGCGTGCTTGGACACAGCAACGCAACACCGCCTCGACACCTAGACCAGGTGCCACCCGAGCACTCCAGACTCAAGACCACGTTGAGAGACACGCTCCGAAACCTCGCGCCGAGCTCGACGGGGCGCAGCCGCTGCAGCGGTCGAGATGTCCCGCCATGATGCCGACCCGGGACCCAAGTCGCCTGGTTCTGACCTCGGATCGGCCAGGCGACGGCGTGGCCGTTGTCGGCATCGGGTCGAAGACACTCAATTTGTTGTCCTCCGTGCCGATAGAAGTTGCTGACAAGTTGCACCTGATGTTATTGGGGATCATGTGGGAGGCGTGAGGACGATGATCAATGCTGACAAACTCGGCAAGCGTGGAGATGCCGACTTCGCTGCCGAGGAAGCGAGGCTGCTCGATGAGCTCCTCGCGGCCGCGGATCTCAGCTCACCCACCACCGTCGGGATTCGACCCGTTGACCTGACGAGGGACCCAGAGTCGCCTTACGGTCAACTGACATGGCCGGCGCCAATAGTGGCGCCCCATCAGCCAGTAGAACCAATGGCCGCCGTTTCGCCTGCGTACGGTCCACCGGCACCCGTGCCCACATTCACCGATGCGACGATGATCGACGCTGATGGGATCGGCGCACGCGACAAACTGCATCAGACCTGGAGCTTTGGTGGTGCCGAGACGTCGGTCGAGGCGCCGGCGCCAGTCAACGACCCTCCTGGCGCGAGCGAGCTCAGCTCGATCACGGAGGAGGTCCGATCGTTTGACCTGGAGCATGAACCCGGGACTCCTCCAGGCCTGGCGTCGTCCCAAGCGACAGTGGCGCTGGTCCCCGCGCAGCCGGAGGAACTGCCCTTGAGCGTCGCGCCGGCTCTTGACAGCCCAATGACGATCCTCCCCTCGTTCGCGGACACGACAACGATCGATGCCCACGCGCTCGGCGAGCTCGACCAAGTGCGCGAAGTCTGGACCGATGCCGACACCGAGTTCGGTGTCGCGCTAGCAGAGCCGGCTGACGAGCTCCCCGCTCCTATTGACCTCCGCTCGCCGATCTCCCCCGAGGTTCGGTCGCTTGAAGACACGAGTGATGACGAGACTCTCGAGATCCAGGTGGCGGACCTTGCGCCGGCATCGGATCAGCAACGGCCAGCAACCGTGTCGTCGTCCGCGTCCAGCACGCCAGCTCCTCTGGGTGCCGCGTCAGCCGACGAGGCGCCGAGCAAGCTTGACAAGCCCAGCAACCTCGACGCACGGTACCGCCCCTGGACCCTTCGCGACCGCGAGGCCGTAGTCGAGGAGAGCGAGCCGCTTGAGGAGGCCGCCCCCTTCGACACATCTGGCAGCCTTGACGCGCGGTACCGCCCTTGGACCCTTCGTGATCGTGAGCCGGTTGTCGAGGCGACCAAGCCGCTTGAGGAGCCTGCGGCTCTTGACCACTTCGGCTGGCCCACCACCTCCGAGGATCGACCGGACGATCTCACTGACGACGGGGCGACCAATGGTCACCCAACTCCGCTCGAGGTGACCGATGTCCAACAGCCCGGCGAACGGGAAGACTCGGTCATGTCGTCCGAGGACGGGCAACCCTCCTCGCTCCCCGTTTCCAGCGACATCACGACTAGGGCATCGGACGTCCTCAGCACGACGGACTCGACATATCGGCCCTGGACTCTTCGCAGGTCCCTCGACGCAAACAAGGCAAAGGTAGTTGACGAGCCCGCCCTCGATGGTGAAGAGACGGCGCCGGTCGACGAGCCCGTTGGCTCGTCCGAGGAGCAAGTGGCGGTTGACGAACCCGTAGTCTCCGCCGACCTCGACTCTCCCGGCACTGCCGAACGTCGATCCGGGGACCAGGCGAGCCATGCCGAGCCGTCTCACGACCAAGCGACTTGGTTGGCCGGACCAGCGCCGGCTCTCGCCCAGCGAGACAAGCAGGCGGACTGGGTCGCACGCTCTGCGAAAAACGGCTCAGCGCCCTTGCCCAGGTTCTCGGACAACAAGGTCAGCAAGCCGGACAGGCTCGACACGCGATACCTCGCCTGGACTCTTCCGAGTAGCCAAGTCGCTACCGAGCATGTAGCGGCTCTCGACACGCCCGTTGCCTCCGCAGACGAGCACGAGGTGGTCGATGAAAATGAACCCTCCGCCGATCTCGACTCGCCTGCCATGCCCGAGGGCCGAGCAGCGGATCGCCCGAGTGACGACGGGGCGCCTGAGGCTCCGGTGACGACTCCGGAGGCAAGCGCGCCGGGGCAACCGGCGGACTTGGTTGGCCCATCTGCGAGCGACGAACCCGCGATTGTGCCGGCGTCGCCGGTCATCGCGACGGCGATCAGCGCGGAGAGACCGGACAAGATCGACGCGAGATATCGGACGTGGAGTCCCCACAACACCCGCCTCGCCGCGGAGAAGACCGAGCCCGTTGAAGAGCCTGCCGCGGCCGACAAGCAGACAGTGACCGAGACTCCTGCTGTCGCAGCGGACGCCGACTCGCCAGGTGTGCCCGAGATTCGATCAGGGGACCGCCCGAGTGACGCCGTGGCGCCGCAAAGTCAGCTGACCCCGCCGGCTCAGACGGCGCTCCAGCAGTCAGAAGATCAGGCAACGACTGTGCCGTCGGCGCCATACCGCATGCCGATCCCCGCCAGCCCCGCCCTCAGCGAAACGACGATGATGCTGGGAGATACAAGGAGGTGGCGAGGTGGAGCTCGGGTTCTCGTCACCACTCTCGCTGTCGTGTTCTTCGTCGCGACGCTCGGTTCCGGTTTCGTTGCACTGAAACAGGACCACCAGGCAAGCCAGTGGCGACAGGACTACCAGAGCCAAGTGGCGCTCAGTCACTCACTCGCTACGCGAAGTGACTCGCTCTCAACACAGCTGGCACTCGCTCACGCGACTGCGACGTCCCTACAGTCGAAATCCTCAGCATTGAACGGGCAGATCAAGAGCTTGCAGGTCCAGCTGTCTTCAGTCTCGAGTTCAAGGGCCAAATTGCTGAACCGGAGCGCGCTGCTCACCCAGCTGACCAATGAGGCGGGCACCGTCTCGAGCGAACTGTCAATGTGTGTCGGTGAGACCAATTCGCTGCAGACCGAGATTGGCAAGGATCTCGTGAACCCGAGCCACAAGGACCCTCTTCTTCAGTCCAACCTACGCACGGCGAGTCAAGTCTGCGCCTCGGCCCAACAAGGCAACAGGCAACTCCAGTCGACCTTGCGCGGAGGGTGAGCCAAACCGCCCACTCGGATCGAGGACGCAGTTCCTGATCAGTTGCCGACGCGACCGGCGCGCCACTCCTCGGTGCGACTTAGAGCCGATATCTTTCCTGGTTCGTACGCGGGCAATTGGGCAGAACTCGGCGCTGAGCGCTCGCTCGTCGTCGGGACGCCCGGCACCGGTTGCATCGTACGTGGGCAGGTTCTGAGGCGATCGACACGATCTCAGTCAAGTCACCATCCAGGCCTGTAGCCCGCGCACGCTGTCAAGGCCACCGATATGCTCCTGGACAAGGACCCGTGAGCAATGACCTGGTCGCGGCGCGCTGGGCCGAGCGGGTGTCTGCGGGCTCACGATGAGGGGTGAACATGAGTGGTCGCGGAACCCAGACCTATGACCCGGTCGTCAGGCGTAGCTACAGCCTCGTAGGACCCGATACCAAAAAGGCCGTCGAGGCGGGCTTCGACGACGCCGAATGGTACCGGGCGCCGATCGACGCGGACCGTCTGAAGGTATTGATGGTCCGGCGCAACGGCCGGCCCGCTCTCGACGCGGTCCTTTGGCTCGCACTGCTCGGTGGCGCCGGCACTCTGGCGTTCTTCACGCTCGGCACATGGTGGACGATTCCGGCCTTCGCTGCCTTCGGCGCCCTCTGGGGCGGCTCCGGCGACGCCCGCTGGCACGAGAACGGACACGGCACGGCCTTCCGCAGCAGGTGGGCGAACGACGCTATGTACAACCTCGCGTCGTTCATGATGCTCCGTGAACCAACGCTGTGGCGGTGGTCGCACGTCCGTCACCACTCGAACACCCTGATTGTCGGCCTCGACCCAGAGATCGGCGTCCCACGCCCGCCGCCCCTGTTCGCTATCGCGCTCAACTACCTCAATCTGATCAACGGGCCGAAGATGTTCGGCAAGATCGTCATGCACGCGTTCGGGCATATCGAGGACTTCACCCGCGTACTCGTGCCAGCCGACAAGTTGCGCCGCGTCGTGTGGGAGGCTCGCGTCTTCCTCCTATTGCTGGTCGGAACCCTCGTCGCCGCGGTGGAACTCGGGACCATCGTGCCGCTGCTCTTCGTGGGTCTGCCTTCGTTCTACGGCGCGTGGCTCTTGTGGTTCTTTGCCATCACCCAGCACGCGGGACTGCGCGAAGACGTGCTCGACCACCGAATGAGCACCCGGACGGTTTACATCAACCCGGTCTTCCGCTTCCTCTACCTGAACATGAACTACCACGTTGAGCACCATATGTTCCCGGCCGTGCCCTACTACAACCTGCCCGCCCTGCACGAGGAGATCAAGGCGTATCTGCCGCCGCCGAAGACGTCGATGCTCGACGCCTATCGCGAGGTGCTCCACGCCCTCGTCATGCAACGCAAGGATGTGACCTGGGAGATACCGAAGAACTGGGAGCCACCGGTCGAGTCGAACGGGAAGGAAATGGGGACCCGCGAACTACTGCGGGTCACAAGCTCGCCGGACTCGGGCGAGGCTGATCTCGGTCCGAGCCTGCTCGCGCCCGGGGAGCTCGCGCCCGTCGAGGTCGACGGTTCGCCCTACGTGCTCTGCCGGACACTCGCTGGCGGGTACGCGTTCATCGACGACGTGTGCACCCACGGTCGGGCGCGGTTGTCCGACGGCTTCCTCGATGACTGCGTCCTCGAATGCCCCAAGCACAACGGCCGCTTCGACGTGCGCACAGGCGAGGCGGTCCGCCTGCCCGCCCAGAAACCCCTGTGCACCTACCCGATCACCGAACGCGAGGGTCGGCTGGTAGCCACGATGCGCGACGACCGCGAGTCAGCAGCGCTACTGGAAGTGTCAGCCGAGCGAACGCTCTGAGGAGGCGCAGGATGGGACGCGACCGTGCACCTGTGCTGCTTGGTGAGCGCGAGTACCGCTGGGAGGAGCTCGAGCTCACGGAAGCTCCGGACCAGGGCTGGGCGCACCATGGAGTCGCCGTGTTGGACGACGGCAGCGTCGTGGCGGCGGCGCCCGACCGGGCCTGCCTCGTCCGGCTGGACGTCTCCGGCCGAGAGCTGAGCCGGATGGACCTCGAGCTGGTCGAGATGCACGGCATCACGGTGAGTTCCGACGCTCGCGCCGAGAGGCTGTGGGTGGCCGACAACGGCCACAAGTTCGTCCCCGGCCAACCGGGCTACGGCGAGGTGAACCGTCCAGGAAGAGTCGTCGCGATAGAGCTGGACGGCTCGATGCACCAGGAGATCGCCGCTCCCGACATGGCTGCCTACGAGCGGGACCCGTGGCAGCCGTGCGCTGTGGCAGTTGACGACGAAGCGCTCGGCGGCACCGGGGACCTCTGGGTGGCCGACGGGTACGGACAGAGCCTGTTGCATCGCTTCTCCGCTGCTGGCACGTGGCTCGCCACCTTCGACGGTTCGCAGACGGGCACGAAGTTCGACACGCCCCACGACGTCGTCATCGATCGTCGTCGTGGCGTGCCGGAGCTGTACGTCGCGGACCGGGGCAACAAACGCGTGGTCGTCCTCGACCTCGCGGGCAACTTCCTCAGGACCGTCGGGCAAGGCGCGCTGACGAGCCCGTCAGGGCTCGCCACCTCGGGAGATCTGCTCTTCGTAGCCGAGCTGCACGGCCGCCTTGCCGCTTTCGACCGCACTGACACCGTCGTCGGCTACCTCGGCACGACGAGCTCCCAGGGGCGGCAGGGCTGGCCGAACAGCGTGGACGACCTGGGAAACCTGGTGCGCGTGCCCAACCTGGGACCCGGCGTCTTCAACAGCCCGCACGGGCTCGCCACCGACTCCAAAGGTGCCGTCTACGTCTCGGAGTGGCTGATCGGCGGGCGACTGGTCCGGCTGTCGCCGCTCGCGTAGGCGGACGCTTGCGGCAGCTCGGTTCCGACCTGGCACTGAGGAACTCGAGGATCCTGGTGCCGGAGTGGACCTCGTTGCCTGCGGCCCGGCCCTTGCGGTTATTCAGATGGGCGAGCAGCGGATGATCACGAGACCTCGCCACCTGGCCGTGCGAGCGCCGAACCGGCTTGAGGTTCGAGCAACACAGCCTCGCCGGCTGCGAGGAAAGCGACCACAGCGAGCAGAAGAAACGCTGCGGCGAACGGTCCTGCGCCGGTGCTGCGGGCACCGACCAAACGGTCGAGCGGCGCGCCGACCCGTAGGGCAATCGCTCCCACTGCGACACCGAGGCCCATCGTCAACTGTTGGATCGTGCTCGAAAGGGTGTTCGCATTGGACATCCCCTCAGGCGCCACGTCAGCGAAGACGATCGTGTTGTAGGCAGTGAAACCGATCGACCGGAAGACCCCACTTACGACTAGGGCGAGCACGATCAGCACGAGGGGGGTCCTGGCGGTGAAACTTGCGAAGACGGCCAGGGCAAGGCCGGATACCGCCGCCGCGGTGATGAGTACCGACCGGAATCCGAACCGGTGCAGGATCGGTGTCGTGAAGGGCTTGATCGTGATGTTGCCCACGAACACCGCGATGACGAGCAGGCCCGATCGGAGAGGGCTCCAGCCGAAGCCGTTCTGGAACATGAGCGCCAGCAGGAAGGGCGCGGCACTGATCGCCAAACGGAAGAAGGAGCCACCGAGGCTCGAGGACCGGAACGTCGCGATGCGCAGCACGCGCAGGTCCAGCAATGGGTGGGTCGACCTCTGGAGGTGGATGACGGCCCACCAGATCAGTACCGCCCCCGCGCCGACGCCGGCTCCGACCCCGGCCCAGGAGACGCTGCCATCTGTGACGAGCTCGAGTCCGTAGACGAAGGCACCGAGCCCTGCACCGGTCAGCACGAAACCGCGCCAGTCGAGCCTCGCTGATCGGTCTGGTCTCAGGTCGGGCACGATGCGCAGTGCGACGAGCAGCGCGATGAGGCCCAAGGGGAGATTGAGGACGAAGATCCAACGCCAGGATGCATAGGTCACGAGAGCGCCGCCGAGCGCCGGTGCGACGACCGGCGCGACGAGCGCCGGCCAGGTGAGATACGCGATCACCCGAATGATGTCCGCCTTGTCCGCGGCACGCAGGACCACGAGGCGCCCGACGGGCACCATCATCGCCCCACCGATGCCCTGCAGCACTCGTGCCACGGTTAGCTCGCCGAGGCTCGTGCTGAGCGCACAGAGGCCTGAAGATACCGTGAACAGGCCGATGGCAGCGGAGAACACGAACCGCGCGCCAAAGCGGTCCGCTATCCACCCACTCACGGGGATGAAGACCCCGAGGGCGAGCAGGTAGGCCGTGATCGCGACATTGAGCTCGACTGACGGGACTCCGAACGAGCGGGCCATCCGCGGCGCGGCGGTGGCGATGATCGTCCCGTCGAGGTTCTCTATGAAGAACGCTCCCGCCACGAGGAGCGCAACGCCTGTCCAGACGGGTCGTTCCCTGCGCCACAGCCCGACAGGTCTGGCCTCGCCTCCGCGGCCGCCGAGAGAGCGCGCGCCCCGGCCGCCGCGGTTGGCGAACCTCGACCTGATCCTCAAGGCCACGAGCGGACGATCGCGGCCGACGAGGTGCACTCCGGCTGGCCGAGGATGATCATCGCCAGTACGTCTCCCGCCGTCGCCTGTCGCGTCTTGCGCACGCTCTCCACTCGGCCACCCGCCATGAGGACGAGACGGTCGGTCAGTTCCGGCACGTCGTGAGGGTCATGACTGGTGCGGAGCCTACCGCCGCCCTCCGACTTCAAGAGATCCGCGGCGCGAGCCTCTCGTCACCGAGCCCGCGGGTGGTGGCCCTCCTCGCACGACCCACCCGCCGCCATCTCCGGACGCAATGTGACAAGGACCAAGCCACACTGCGAGGTCCTCTGGAGACGCTGGATCCAGAACGATCTGCAGCATGGGCGCCGATGGATCCCCGCCGCCGGAAGAGTGAGCATCTGGCGCACCACGGCAACTACGGTCCCGACAAGCGAATCGACGCCGGGAGCGAGGCCCCGCAGTCAGCTCGGAGGAGCCGGACCCGCGAAACGACGATCCCCTTGTCCCGCCGTGACGGCAACGACCGACCCGCGGGCGCCTGCCGCGTCCCCACGGCGCCGACCTTTGATTAGCGGGCCTATCCGCCGACCTTCGTCCTGCGCTCCTCTGCCAAGCCCCACCGGAAAAGCAGCAAGATGATCGTGGCCACGATGGCCAGCGTGACCACGAGCGCCACCGCGTTCGTGAGCACGATGAGTACAGCCAGGGCCAGCAGAACGAGACCACTAGCTACTACCAACAAAGAGCGTTTCAACCTGTCAACCGCGTCCACTCGCCTTACGAGATCTTCACGACGAGTGTAGGGACTCGAGTCGGGGGCTCGTCCGTCGCGGGCTTGGCGCCCGCCATGCGCCAGGCAGGGCCCGCAACCGCTCGGGCCGCGTCCCCTCCGACTGGGTCGAAACTTGTCGGCCGAGACACGAGCCTGCGCGTGTCCCCCGGGGACAGCTAACGGCACATCGGCGTCAGGACACGTCCGATATCGGGCTTGCTCACGCAGATAGGCAAAGGTGCACGGCCCCCGCCTCTTTTCCTCGCAAAGCAACCGAGGGTCGTGCCCACTCCCAGTATCGTCCTGCTGCGATCGTCCCTTGAATGATTGCCAGGAACGCCGAAGCCCGTCGCCCGAGGGCACCGGTGCCCCGACGGCCCAGGCCCGTCGCTCCCCAGCACCTTTCAGCCGACGCCAGCCAGCCTCGTCCGGGTCGTGTTCGTGGCAGGATCACCGCCGGTCCGCGAAACTGTCGCCGTGCAACTTGCAGCCTTGACCAGCACTCTGGCTGCCGTGCGCTTGTCGCTCCACGTCCTGGCCGCGACCGTGTGGGTCGGCGGCCAGATCGTCGTCGCCGGCTTGCCCCCGACTGTGCGGGCCCTTGGCTGACGCGACCAAGCGGGTTGCACGTGCCTTCGGGCGCATCCAATGCCGGCTTACGCGGTGCTGTTGATAACCGGGATCTGGAACGTTCTTGCGACGAGGGACGAACAACGGTCTGCATGGAAGGTGGTGCTCGGCGTCAAGATCGCCGTTGTCGTCTTGGCGGGGATTGCCGCGTACGGGTTGGCAACCTGGGGAGCGGTGACCGCATTGGCTTCCGCCGGCGTGCTGGTGCTGGGAGTACTTCTGGCGGCTGAACATTCGGTGCGCGTTCCCGGCTGGGTCCGCCCTCACCCGTGGCACCGGGAGCTGGCCTACCTCCAGGGCACTTTTGATCGCCAGGCGCAGTCGGTAGTGTTGCTGCCGCGAGGCACCCTCGCTGTGACGCGGCGCGTTGAGCGGCTGGGTGCCGACGAAGGAGGCCACATGTCCAAGTACTTCGTCCAAGTCGGTTACACCGCCGAGGCGTGGGCCGCAATGAGCCGTGGTCCCCAGAGGGTGGTTGAACGGGTGCAGGCCTCGGCAGAGGCACTGGGCGGGTCAATCGAGAGCTTGTACTTCTGCTTCGGAGACTACGACCTCATGGGAGTCGTCGAGTTCCCGGACAGCCGGGGAGTCGCTGCCTGGTCAATGGCCGTCAGCAGCGGTGGCGATGTGCGCGCATTCAAGACCACGACCCTGCTGTCTATCGAGGAAGGTCTGCACGCTCTGGGCCGAGCCTCACAGGCCACACGAGCTACTAAATTCCCCGACCCGCACGCCTGACCAGCTCCTGTCCCACGCGGGCGATCTTGTGCCGGTCGCGAGGCCATCACGCGCACGGCCGGCAGAGCCTTCACCGCCACCTAGCAGCCAGGCAGAGGCCAGGAGGTCTTGGACCGAACTCGGTTCGAACGACGAACCGTCACACTTTCTGCTCCCCAGCCAAGGACGAGCGCGTCAGTACAGAACTCGACGCCTCCCTCGGCCGCGTCTCGCTTGGATCTAGGGCCTGGAACAGCCGGGAGGGACCTCCAAGGTCAGGTTGCCGCCGCGGCAGAACCGCCGCTGTTCGACGGAGAAGCTCGCTTCACGAACAGGTCGACAGGACCTGACGAGCCTGAGGCTCTCTCGAGGCTAGCGATGATCGCGCGGACGTCGCGAAGGGTCAGAGGCTCCACCGGATACAGCGAACGGGGGTCAATACGCCGGGACTGCCGATGACCGGAGGAATCCTTCTGTTGGGTTCGCACGCCGGGATTCTACGATCGCGACAGCCGCGTGGCGCGGATGCATCTCGGCAGTCACGGTGGCACATGCGATAGCGACTCGCCTTGACCTGAATCGCAAGGGTCCAGGGTCCGCTCGCCTGTCTAGATGGGCAGGCGGCTAGTCGATCGAGTGCAACACGCCTTCGTGCAAGAGTTCGCCTGCTTGTCGGCTGCAGGCCGCATGGCGTTCATGTCGCTTGCTTACGATCATCCTCGAGCCCCGGCGGACGCTCGAGACACATACGCCGGAGCAGAGGGTTCGGTTGCCTGCTGCAACGGGGCGATGTCTCGGGTCACAGATTAGGCCGAACGAGCCGAAAGGGAGCACGCGATGGCTTACGGGGTTGTGCATCACTTCGAGGACGGGACCAAGGAGCAGTACGAAGCGTCGGTGGCTGCTGTGCATCCCAGCGACGGCAGCCTGCCGGATGGTCAGGTGTTTCACGCTGCTGGGCCTTCAGATGATGGTTGGACCGTCATCGCAATCCACGACTCGCAACAGAGCTGGGAGCGGTTCCGCGACGAGATCCTGACGCCGAAGATGGCCGAGGGCATCGAAGGAGGCTTCACTGCGCCACCGGAAGAGACCACTTTCGAGGTATTGAGCCAAATAACCGCCTGATCCGACGCGCGCCGTGGTGGGAGACCGCCTCCCGCCACGCGCCGCTGGTCGGGTCGCAGGCTCCAGCAGGACGCAGCCGTGCAGAAAAGCGCAAGGTGAGTGCCGAGTCCAGAACCGACCGAAGGAGCTCGTTTGGCAATTTCGCGCAACCGCATTGCCCTGGTGGCACACGACAACAAGAAGAACGACCTCCGCGCTTGGGCCCGCTTCAACAAGGGCGTCCTGGCCAAGCACGAGCTCCTCGCCACCGGCACGACCGGCTTGTTGCTCGAGGAGGACCTCGGCTTGAAGGTGACGAGACTGCACAGCGGCCCGCTCGGTGGGGACCTTCAGCTCGGAGCCAAGATCTCGGAGGGCAACATCGACCTGTTGCTGTTCCTGTGGGATCCGCTCGAGGCCCAGCCTCACGATCCCGACGTGAAGGCACTCCTTCGAATCGCGGTGGTGTGGAACATCCCGGTGGCCTGCAACCTCGCAACCGCGGACTTTCTCATCTCCTCACCGCTGTTCGACTCCGGCTACTGCCGGGTCGTCCCCGACTACCCGGCAGCCCGGCACCTGGGTCCGCGTCGCAGCGCCGCTTGATCCCTCGGGCCAGCCCGATCGCGGAGAGGTGCCACAACAGGCAGGCGTCACCTGGCGGGAGATGCCTTGAGGAGGCTCAATGATCGGTCGCGGGCGAATCGACGTCTGCCGGTGGCGATGCCAGCTCTCCACGGTGGTGCATCTCTCTTGCACGAGCCCGCTGAAGCTTGCCGTTGGAAGTAGTTGGTATCGTGCCACTAGGTACCAGCAGAACCTGCGAGGGGGTAAGCCCGATCGCGTTGGTAATTGCGGCGCTCACGGCGCTCGCGAGATCACGAGGACTTGTGTCCGTCTCTACAACAACAATCAGGTCGCCTTGATATCCCTCAAGTGGCGAAAAGGCGACGCAACTGCCAGGTGCGATGCCGGTCACGCGCTGCACCGCTTGCTCGATGTCCTCCGGGTGGTACTTCTGACCAAGGCGGACGATGACCTCATTTGACCTGCCGGTCACGAACAACTCGCCCTCGGCCATGTACCCAAGGTCTCCGACACGGAGCCAGCCCCCCACGATGAGCCCTTCACTGCTGGTGTTGACGTATCCATCGGTCACACCTTCGCCCCGCACCCACACCTCTCCCACGTGGCGTTCCGGCAGCTCTTCGGTCGGGGATCCGACACGCAGCGAGGCCCCGGGGTAGGCAACACCACACGAGACCACCCTCTTGAAAGGACGGCCGACCTCAGGTGCCAACGCCCGAGACGAACTGGCAAGCTCCTCAAGATCCACAAGGTCGACGCGGAGCGCCTCACAAGGCTCCGTGTAGCTGATCATGCCGCCCTCGGAGGATGCGTAGTGGACGTTGATCGCCCGCGGCTGCATGCCGAGCGGCACGCACACCTCGGCGATGCGCTCGGCCACGTCGGGGTCGACGGTCTCCGCATTGAAGACGGCCCCTTTCAAGCACGACAGGTCGACGCCCTCCGACCGCTTGGCTAAGCCCCGCAAGGCCGCCGCCCACGCCGAGGACGGCCCGTAGGTGGAAACCGCACGGGTCTTGCCGACCAATCGGAGCCATTCTGCGGGATCTCTGACGAAGCGTCCCATCGGCAGGATATGCCAGTCGACTGGCGTGACGACCTCGAACAGGGGACCTAATCCGCCGATGTGGTAGAAGGGCGACCACGAGACGATTCGGGGCACGGCCCCTTCGCAAGCCTCCGCAGCGTTGACGCGAGCCCACACCAGCGCCCTGGCGTGAGACATCCGGACGCCTTTGGGTGCTGCCGTGCTCCCCGAAGTACTCAGCACGACAGCTATATCGGAAGGCGAAACTTGAGCTGCTCGCTGACCTGGAGCCGGCGGTGCGTCGCATGCCCAGTCCAGCCTTCGGACGTGATCGTGGTCGAGCAGGTCCATGTACTTGTCCTCGCCGACGATGATCGAACAACCGGTCGCTTCCGCCAAAGAAGCCACCTGTGAGGAGAACGCGGCAGGGTCCCGAACACGAACAGGAGCGGGAAGCGGAACCAGGGCACATCCCGCCAGCCAGGTGCCCCAGGCCCATTCCGCCCATTCCGGGGAATTGGAGCCCAGGAGGCCAACCATGTTCCCTTTCCCGAGGCCCTCCCGGCCGAGCTGGGCGGCTCTCAAGAGCGCCCTTGCATAGAGCTCTGCTACGGGCAAAGCGACCGGGTCGTCGCCTAGGTGGAAGTAGTACCCCCCGCTTTGTCTCGCGGCCGCCTCGGTGAGTATCGCTGTCAACGTCGACTGGTCGCGAGTCTCGTCCATCGTCACTTCCCCTCAGAGGTATCTGTGGCTCCGGATCGCTTGGAGTCCACAAGGGCAGAAAGAGCTCCAACGCTGGCGAAATTCTCGGCGACTACATCCCTATAGCTGAGCGAGATCTCGAATTCCTCCTCGACCCAGCCGATCAGGAACTCGATGGCCAGGGAGTCCAGCATCCCGCTCGTCAATGGGTCGACACCGGGTCCGGCACCCTCGAGCAGCTCGCTCTCGATGAACCGGGTGATCTGTTCCTCCGTATTCATCACGGCTCCTTGTCGACGGCTATCGCACGCCGCCTGTCGATGTTGAAAGACCGGTCTTGGAGGCCCGCCACTGGCAGCTCATACCGTTCGTCTTGACTACAGCCGCCGGTGGTCGGTAAGCAGCCGTCGGCCTTTCAGGCTACACGTGGCGTCGGATGCCTCACCTTGG
>Ga0187875_10002032_pt1 | contig 15217 bp, 10 predicted proteins | sample June2016WEW_17_1_2_FD_132978 | JGI IMG/M metagenome (GOLD analysis project Ga0187875, IMG submission 132978) | Peatland microbial communities from SPRUCE experiment site at the Marcell Experimental Forest, Minnesota, USA - June2016WEW_17_10 | ecosystem: Environmental > Terrestrial > Soil >... | reverse complement strand
GCAAGGCTGGGGTCGTATCCTCCCACCACGATCTTCACTCCCGGCCGCACAGAGCGCACCAGTTCAATGATTCGAGCTGCCGATCGGCGCTGAAACGTCATGATGGAGAGTCCGACGACTTCAGGATGGTGCTCGGCGACGAGCCTGATCACGGTTTCACGAACCCGGCGCTGAACCAAAATCAAATCAGCAACGGCCACGCGGTGGTGTGGATCCACGTTTCCCGCAAGCGACGTGAGTGCACCATTGGGCATGCGGATGGCGACCGGGGGCATGTGCTCGAAGGAATCCGGCATGGAGAGCAACAGGACATTCATGGGAACCTGTCTTTCCTTACTTTCTTATTGTGAGAGCGGGCGGAAACGGTAGTGAAGCGAATGGTCGTAATTGTATCGCAGATTGCGGCCTGATCCCGGCGAAAAAGGTGAAGCCGGTAGCCAGTTTTCAAGTTATCATTTACAGCCAGACTGGCGCTCGCACTGCTAATTGCATTCTCGGGAGCGGCGACATTGTTGGAGGAACCATGGCGATCCAATTTGTGCGGACACCTGAAGGAAAAGAAGACACAATACGCTTTCAACCAATGGAGCGGCTCATAGTATTTTCGTTCGGCGCGATTGTGCTTTTTGCCTCGTTTGGGATGGGTGAAGCAGTCTATCGGCTTTTGTTCTCTGAGTTCGACGGCATAACCGATCGCATTCCGACTGAGTTGCTGTTTGGCCTGGTATTTGCGTGGGTGGCTATTAAGTTCGTCGGCGGTGTTTACAGAAATCGCAAACACAGAAGCGCGCGCCTCAATTTCATTGGCATTCGGAATCATCAGATACGCGGTGCGGTGGAGGCCATCACTCCCTTGGCTCACCCGGCGAAGAACCAGCAGTCGATCCGGGTCATTCGTGAAGAAGTTGACAGGATTGAGTGGGCGCTGAAGGAGATCGTGAACCCTCCCGCCGCGATGGCGAATCGACAAAACCGCTAACCACTTCAAGCCGAAGATTCGACCCCGAATTGAATTGGTTATTTTACCCTTGCCCAAGCCTGCCGCGAGGCGTGCGGCTCCCGGCTTACGGTACTCGCACCGCAATCGAGTACTCGGTGGAAGGGGTGCACGCCCGGATGCTGGTCTTCCCCGGCCCGACACTTGTTACCACACCGTCGGCGGTTACTGTGGCGACGCGTGGATCACCGGAAGCGAAGGTCGTTTTGCTGGACTTCGTGAGCTCTTCGGAGGAGCCGTCGGCAAAGGCGCCCAGCAGTCGCACCGGAATATGATCGTCAACGTGTTCGAATTGGATGACCGACGGCTCCATCCAAGTTCTGACGGGCTCCTCCGATTTCTCCACGTCAATCGTTACTGCCTCGGACTCGACATCGCCGCCGGAAACTCGTCCCATCGCCGTAACGCGATAGATTCCCGGTTGCGTCTGCGCTGGAATCCGCAACCCAAACTGTACCCGCCCTGCTTCTCCCAGGCCTCGCGCCATGATTCCAGGCGCTGCTCCGGAAGAGATCTGGCCCACTCCCAACGGCCGTTGCCCGATCAACACGAGCTTCTCTACCGATGCATCCGCCGACACCGATATCGCAATCGTTTGCCCCGGTCTCACGACGGTGCCCGCTGAAGGCGAAAGGATGCGCATGAGACTCTGTTGCGCGCCCGTCGGTACGGCGATGAGCCCCACCGTCAAGATTAGAATGCCCGTGTTTCGTCGCGGGAAATTATTTTTTCGCATGTCCGTCATTCTCCTTCTCTCATCAACATCTCTCATCAGCGCACCTTCGCTCATTTCTGGACGCGATCAAGTCTGGACAGGGTCAAGCTGCGCGATCTCGAACTAATGAAAGTCGGTGCCCGTGGGCGCCTCGTTCAACAGGTTGATGACTTCATTCGAAACGTTCGACGCAGGATCGAGCACCGAGGGTCCGTTGAAGTCCAATGTTTCGAGCGCTGCGGTATGAATCACCCCGGAATACTGCAGTCCCGTGAGGTTGTTCAGAGCACTATCGAGCGGAACAATCGTGTCGTTATTCTGCCCGTAAATCGTCGGCCAGTTGCTGGCGGTGAGGTCTTTCGCCAAAGGATTGCTCGAGCATAGGAGCCTCAGCGCCTCCGCGTTGCAGAAGAAACAACTCAGACCCTTTAGATTGGTGGAAGTCGCGATCCCGGCGATGTAGGCGGTGGGAAAGGGCTGAACCGATTTGAGGTCGCTAAGTGCCGCGCTCAAGCTAGCGCCATAGCCATTTCCCTCGAGGTCGTACACGGCGCCATCGGCCGTTTGACCGGAAAATGTGATGGACTGCAATGCGATGTCTCCATCGGAGGCGAGAACATTTCTGGCACACGTGTTGCTGCTCAAGAGCAAATCTGCCGCCACCGGCGTACCCAGGTGGGGCGTAGCGACGGTGATCAGCTTGTTGATGGGCCCGGTGCCGAAGGTTGTGTTGCTGAGGAACGTGGGAAGCAGGAACGCGGTACGTGAGATGTCGCCTCCCATGCTGTGCGCCACGATGTCTGCCTTGACTGCAGCCAGGTTGGCGCTTGTGCGATAGGCTGAAATGAAATTGTTGATCTGCGCCAGCACGGATGGAGCGTTGTAAGCGAATCCCAGCGAATTCGCTTCGATGGAGGAATCGACACTGCTCGAGAACGAGGGCGTTGTGCTGGTGACCCCGGTTATGGCGCTGGCGTATACCGCTCGGCTTACGTTGAAGTTGGCGTCGGCGATCAGGGGCGTGAAATTGTTGAAGCTCGACGCGTTTCCCCACAAGCCATGCACTAGGACCACCGGCGGTCTCGCCACGGTAACGCTCGTGTTCGTCGTGCTCCCGCCTGTAGCGGCCACGCGCAGGGTCACGCTCCGAGTGGTCAAAGAACTGTCCGCGGTCTCTCGAGAAAAATTCACTGGCCCGCGATAGATCGCGAATGCCTCAGCTCCCGCTGAGGTCGTAACGGCGGTCACATGCAGAGAGCTGGCGAGCGAACTCGTGCTGCCGCCGAGCGCCATCAGACCGCCGTCATTGGCAACCGAACCGCTCGCCACGCCCTGATCGTTGATAACGGTTACGGTTAACATCTGTCCCACGCTCGTTGCCGGAATCCGAAGCACCGTCTGCGTCGTTCCATCCGCCGCCGAGCCTTGAACAAGGCCGGTCGCGGCCGCCGCGATGCTGTTGACATTGGTGGTGACGGACGCGCCGCTGAGGAGCCCGGCTACTACCGGATCAATCAGAACCGGATTCGTCGTAGCGAACGAGATTGCATCGATCACAAAGAGAAAATCCGTGTCATGACTGGCAATCGTGATTTGGCGAATGTTTTGGTGCGGCAAACTCGCTGTTCCCGGTCCGAAGCCGAAGTTCCCGGGCAGTGTCTCCTCGTGCCAATTGCCCAGGTCGTTCTCGGTTGCGTAGGTGATCTCGAGAGCCTGCTGGGTCTGATAGGCCACTTCAACATTGGAAACCTTCCGATTGAATTGAATCGAAATCTGCGGGGCGCATCCGGAGCATTCGAACGACGTGCCGTACACCGTTGTTCTGCCGGCCGGTGCAAAGGCAGAATTGCGCAAGATCTCTCCGCCGGAGATGGTGGCGGTGAGCGCGCGCACCGGGAGCTGCACCGTGTCGAACCGGCTGGGCCCGGCAAAATCCTCGAAGTCGATTTTCTGTTTCTGTGCGAAGAGAGGACTCGCGAAAAGCACGCCCGCGATAAAAGTGAGAACCGCTGCGCCCCGCAGAATATGAATATGCGTCCGCATCGTAGGCTCCTTGAGGAGGACTAGGAAACGAATCTCCTTTTTGATATCAAAAAGGCGGCTACGAGTGTACACCCACCTTGCGCCTTTGCGACATTATGAATTTTCATGTGAATTTTCACCGGAGGCCATGGCGATGTGGCACAGATCGCGTGCCGATTCGGCGCACGCAAGATAAAAACATGCTGGGTTCAACCATTGTGTCGAGGTAAAAGAGGCATTAGGATGCACCAGCCAGGGGCCAAATCGGAGATGCCCGTGGAGGCAGTCATGCGCGTAAACAAAAGACAGATGTACCTTCAATCGTGCGGAGCGGCCACACTGCTTTGCGCCGCCATGGAGCTAGGCGTGCGCCACTTGCCCAACTTGCCCGGTTCCATATTGTCGAACGGGCAGCCACGAAACGCCGACGGCACTTGTGAGTCCGCCATCCACCAGATCACCAGTGGCGCTGCCACCGGTGGCAACGCCAGGCTTATGCCGAATCAAAACACCGGCTACTCGATCCCGTACAGCTTGGCCCTAGCGGCCCAGCTATTGGGACTCGACGTGCGCGTCCACATGCTTCCGGGACTCATCTCATCGTCGGTGTCGGCCCTGTACCCAAACGTGGAAAGCTTATGCGGCGGTTCCGGCGTGCCGGTCGATCGAGGTCCGCTTCCACGGTTAGCCGATAACCTATCGCCGATTACGCATCATGGCCGTGTCGCTCCTGGGGCTTCACTACATCTTGGAGCGCCCCGACGGTACTTTGATGGATCCCGCGACCGGCCAAACCTATCCTTCCATCGCCAATGCCTCGAACGAGCTGCCGTTCTACGCGGTCGGCGGCTACACCGATACCGGCATCAGCGTGGCCTTAATGTCGGCCCCTGTCATCGATGCGACCGTATTCCGCCAATCTACACGCGATCGCCTGCGCCAAGCTCGCTTCGGTGGTTTCCACGAGTTGCCGCTTTAGTCTTTTGTCGTCCGGTCGGACGAGACGAGCCCGCCCGCTAGGTTGTGCCATGCGCGCGACTCTGTCTCATACCTCGTGTTTAGTAGAAGGAAACAGCAGGAGGGAAGTCGATGAAGCTTCGCAAACGACGAATACTCATGTTGGGCGCGATTGCTGTGCCCGTTTGCGGTGTGGCGTGGCACCGTGGAAAGGCTCGGCCCGTGTTGGCAACACCAGGTCCCACACAATCCGGCACGCTCTCGGAATCCTTGGATTTCGGCGGTCGCATGCGCACCGATTGGATTCATGTCCCAGTCGGCTACGACGCCAAGAAGCCTCTGCCGCTGGTGTTTGTCCTGCACGGGGCCATACAAAGCCCCGACAGTGCTGAGAAAATGTCCGGCATGAGCGCCAAGGCGGACCAGGAACATTTTATGGTGGTCTATCCCAGGGGCACAGGCCAATTGCCTACGTGGAATGCGGGAAACTGCTGCGGTGACGCGGTCCGGAACGATGTCGATGACATTGGCTTCTTCCGCGCGCTGCTAGAAAAGCTGGAACGCGACTACGTCATCGACCGAAAGCGCAGCTACTTCACGGGTATTTCTAACGGTGCCATGATGTCCTATCGCGTGGCCTGCGAAATGTCCGAGCAAGTGGCGGCCATTGCTCCAGTGGAAGGAGCGCTCAACATCGATTGCCGCCCGTCGAAGGCGGTCTCGGTGTTGATCTTTCACGGAACCGCCGACCGACTGGTGCCATTCAACGGCGGCACCGCTCCCCTTCAGATCGGCGACAAACGCAAGCACAACTCCGTCGCTGATGCCGTCAAGTTTTGTGTGAAGCGCGACGCCTGTTTCGCCGAGCCCACGCAGGAAGAGACCTCGGAAGCTCACATCGAGAAATATTCCGAGTGCGAGGATGGCACCGGAGTTTCGCTTTACGCGATCCAAGGCGGACGCCACATGTGGCCCGGCCTCGCGATCAGTGGCAACCGTGTTCCCGCCACAGATCTGATCTGGTCATTTTTCGCCGCCCACCCCAAGCCTTGACCCGCTAGACCCAGACCAGCCTTAGCGTGGGACACTCCAGTTTTAACGTTGCGGGTTCGTCGATCCGTAACTCACACTCCCAATCGTGCTGCGTCCATTAGGCCTGGGGCTACGCTAGCGGGAGCCAGACTTGAAAGCGCGTGTCCCCGGGCTTGGAACTAACCTGAATATTTCCGCGGTGCTTCTTCACAATTCGCTGGACGGTGTCCAGGCCAAGGCCCGTGCCTTCTCCAACTCCTTTGGTCGTGAAAAAAGGCTCAAAGATGTGGGGCTGCACCTCGTCGGGAATTCCGGGACCGTCATCGCCAATCTCAACTACAACGCAACCGTCGTCGCGGTAGGTTCGGACGCGAAGCTTGCCTTTTCCGTGCATCGCGTCAATCGCATTATCAATAATATTGGTCCAGACCTGGTTGAGCTCGCTTCCAAACGAATTCACCAAGAGCGGAACGCTCTTGTAATCGCGCTGCACCACGACTCCTTGTTTCAGCTTGTGATTCAAGATCGTAAGCGTGGTTTCCAGGCTCCTTACAACGTCTACGTTTAGCACCGGCGCCTGATCCATGTGGGTATATTCCTTGATGGCCCCGACTAAATCCGATATCCGCGAGGTGCTGCTCTCGATTTCATGTAACAGACTTGCGACCTCTACCGAAGCCGCGATCCTGACCAGAGCGGCTCGAGCAGTATCCCCATCGAGACTCGCGAACAGCGATTCGATTACTTCCGGCTTGATGTTTCTTCGCGCAAGGCCAGCCGCGAGCAGCCACAAATCATTCTGTCCATGACTGCGCAACAGAGAATCAATCTGGTCCTCCAGGTCACTCATGATCAGCGCGTCCGGCGGAACTACATCCTGTTGCGTGAAGGAAGCTTCCAGTTTTTCGATCTCTGATTTCTGCGCGGACGAGAGATCACGTTTTCCCAGCTCGAGACTCGCGTCCCTGATTTTCTTTAGGATGTGGCCCAATTGGCTGGCGGCACGTTTCGCAGCCGAGGCCGGATTGTTGAGCTCATGCGCCAGTCCCGCCGAGAGTTTCCCCAACGAAGCCAGTCGATCTCGCTGCTGTTCGAGGCGAGTGGTTTCACGGATACGGTCCGACATCAAGCCCACCAAACGCTTGGTCAGCTCCGGCATTTTCTGTATGAGATCCGGAAACTGCGAAGCGGGAAATCGTAGCGCACGGCTGTCTGTCTCGGCTCGCCCACTCACAGTAAACTGTTTCATCCTCGAAAACGGCAGCAATCCGGTAACGTCACCCGGTTCCAGGTCAAAGACGAAGGTTTCGCCCCCAAGCTCTCCCCGCCCTTGAAGTTGCCCTTCAAGAACCACAAACATGGCATCGGCTGGATCGCCTTGGCGGGAGTAGACGTCCCCTGCCTTGAGATTCAGCTCTTGCGATTGACTGATGAACCAGGCGAGCTGATCGTCTGGCAAATCAGCAAATACGGGGACGCGAAGTAGTTCGGATTTGTCGATCATCTATACCTTGCTCAGATACTGATGGATGAACTGCACGGCCACTGATCCTTCACCGACTCCGGAAGCTACACGTTTTATGGAACCGTGGCGTACATCGCCGACCGCAAAGATGCCGGGGACATTGGTCTCGAGCAAGAACGGATCCCGGTCAAGTGTCCATCCCTTCGGACGTTGACCTTCACGCATAAGGTCAGGACCAGTCAACAGGAAGCCGCGTTCGTCCCGCTCGACGACATCGGCCAGAAAATCCGTCCGCGGCAATGCCCCAATAAAGATAAACATCGCGCTCGCCGGTACGCGCTCAGTCTTGCCGGTATCGGAACAGAGCACCGAAATCTCTTCCAGATGGGTTTCGCCATGGGCCTCGGCCGCGCAGGCGCGGGTCCACAGCTGAATGTTAGAAGTCTCTTGAATCTGATCGATCAGGTATTGTGACATGGTGCTGGAGAGCGATTCGCCGCGCACCAGAATAATGACGCGCTCCGCGTATCTCGCGAAGTTCATCGCCGCTTGACCCGCGGAGTTCGCGCCGCCTACCACGTAGACGATCTCACCCTTACAGGACAGAGCCTCAGTGGCTCCGCCACCATAATAAATTCCCGCACCCCGCAACCGATCGATCCCGGGGGCTTCCAGGCGGCGCCACTGCACTCCAGTCGCAACCATCAGCGCGTGGCACGAAAGCTCGTTCTCATCCGCCAGCTTGATGATTCGGTACGGCCCTTCTGTCCGGACGCCAACCACTTCCTGCGGCGCCAGGATTTCCACTCCGAAGCGCTGGGCTTGCGCCACCGCCCGTCGGGCCAGATCGCCGCCACTGAGGCCGGTCGGAAATCCAAGATAGTTTTCAATGCGGGAGCTCATACCAGCCTGACCTCCGGGCGCTTCGCGTTCAATCATCACCGTATGTAGACCTTCGGAGGCTCCATACACGGCAGCGGCCAAACCGGCCGGTCCCCCACCAATAATCGCCAAGTCATAGAAACTGGTTTGGGCGCGCGTTCGCAATCCGACCTTTTGCGCAACGTCTGCGGGCACACTCTCGAGCAGCCTCGTCCCGTCGGGGAAGAGCACCACGGGGAGATTCGCCGCCTCTGGGCCCAGAGCCTCCAAAAGGCGTTTGGTCTCCGGATCATTGGCGGAGAGTTCCACGTCGATCCACTGATAGGGAACGTGGTTGCGCGCCAGGAAGTCCCGCAACTCATACGATCGGGGCGACCAGCGGGTTCCCAGCAGCCGGATCCCCTGGAATGTTGGACGGAAGGAAGCCTGCCAGTCGTCGAGCAGATCGTCTAATTGGGGATACAGATGCTCCGCGGGAGGATCCCACGGTTTCAAGAAAAAGTAATTGATGCTGGCCTGATTGATGGCGCTGATCGCAGCGTTGGTATCGGCGTACGCCGTAAGCAGTGCTCGCTTCGCTCCTGGGAAGATCGCCATCGCTTCTTGCAGGAATTCGATCCCGTCCATTCGCGGCATGCGTTGGTCAGCAAGCAGCAAGGCCACACTGTCGTTACGCACCTTCAACTGCTTTAAGAGGTCGAGTGCGCCTTCAGGAGAATCGCTTCCGATCACACGATATGCAGCGCCGTACTGCGAGCGAAGATCGCGCTCGATCGCCCGCAAAACGTCAGAGTCATCATCCACGCTTAGCAAAACTGGTTTGGCCATGGTCGGTTCCGGTTTCAAGTGAAAAGATGATTACATCTTCTGTGTTCTCTCGTCGAGTTGGTTAGATACAGAAATCCGCATTCGGTCGCGCAATTCCGGGGATCCGCGGGAGAATCGCCACAACGACTCGAATAGGTGGGGTTCTCGAAAGGTGGGTGGGCTTCTGCGCCGCGCGCGTCATGGCCGCGAAACGCTCTCGTATTCGCTCATCCGCAGGCTCTTTCCTCCCCAACAACATCGGAGCGGTGTATCCCGGCGCTTGATTTGGTCAAATTGCCAAAATGCGTCAGTCAGATCGACGGGTTTGAGGATGATTTCCCTCCTGCGTAGAGAGAGAGTGACGGATGCCATCCATGAAGATCAGGCTGCAGCGGTATACGAGGACCTGCAATTTTTTGTTTTTTAGTCTTTCCTTAATGTTCGTGCGCTAGCATCGGCCCACGTTGCTGCGCTGCGTCAGCCTCCATCGGGAAAGGACAAAAGGCCTATGCGTCAATTGTTATCTGTATGCCTCGTCGCGGCCATCGTTACTGGACCACTACTAACACCGGTAGCAAACGCCGCCAACGTTAAAACCGCTACGCCGATCAAACACATCGTGGTCATTTTCGGAGAGAATCGCTCTTTCGACCACTATTTCGGCACTTATCCGTTTGCGCTGAATCCTGCAGGTGAACCGCGGTTTCGCGCGCTTCCGGGTACACCGACCGTAAACGGTTTAAGCAACGCGCTCCTGAACCACAATCCCAACCTCAACCCGCTCAACGGCAGCGGCGCATCCAATCCGTTCCGCTTCAATCGCTCCCAGGCGAATACGCAAGATATGGATCATGATTACACGCCCGAACAATTGGCCTTCGATGGGGGGGCGATGGATTTGTTCCCAGCCAACACCGGCAGCGCAGGTCCGCCGCCCGACGGTCCGCCCGATGTGGTTCTGACAACCGGTCAAGTGATGGGCTATTTTGACGGCAACACCGTTACCGCGTTATGGAACTATGCTCAGCACTATGCAATGAGCGACAACTCCTATAGCACCAACTTCGGTCCTTCCACGGTCGGCGCGATCAATTTGATTTCAGGCCAGACCAATGGCGTCGCGAAACATACCGGTGGCACCGGCGGACTGGTTGCCGACGGGAACGGTGGGTATACAGTGATCGGTGACCCCGATCCGTTCGGTGATATGTGCTCCGGTAGCGGGCAAGTGCAGATGGCTGGAAAGAATGTCGGCGACCTGCTCAATGCCGCCGGTATCACCTGGGGCTGGTTGGGCGGAGGCTTCAACCTGAACCTTGTGAATCCGGACGGCAGCACCGGCTGCAATCGCCAATCAACATCCACCGTCGTTGGAACCCAGGGCGATTACGTTCCACATCGCACTCCGTTCCAGTACTACGCATCGACCGCCAACCCCACCCATGCGCGTCCTAAATCGGTGAAGACGATAGGTTACTCGGGCGACCCTGCCAATCACGACTACGACGTCGACGATTTCTTTACCGCAGTTCAGGCCGGCAATTTTCCGGCAGTGAGCTTCCTCAAGGCAATCGCGATTCAAGATGCTCATCCGGGGAATTCGGATCCTTTGGATGAACAGGAATTCGTGGTGAAGGTAGCCAACTTCCTGCAGGGCCAGCCCGAATGGGCTAACACTGCGTTGGTCGTACTCTATGATGATTCCGATGGCTGGTACGATCATCAGCTGGGTGAGATCGTGAATGGATCGAAGAGTGCCGCTGATGCTCTTACAGGTCCAGGAAGCTGCGGAAGCGGCGCCACCGCGCTGCCCGGCGTCCATCCCGCTACCGCCCACGCTCAGGGTCGATGCGGATACGGCCCACGGCAGCCGCTTGTCGTCATTTCGCCGTGGGCGCGGCACAACTTCGTGGATCATTCGGTGACCGATCAAACATCGGTGATTCGCTTCATCGAGGACAACTGGCTCGGCGGACAGCGGATCGACCAGGGTTCGTTTGACGGGCTCGCCAACTCGATCAGCTCGTTGTTCGACTTTCATCAAACCGTGACCAACGATCTGTTTATCCTCAACGAAAACACAGGCGAGCCCGTGAACACTGGCTCGTCCAACTAATACTGCATCTCTGCAGACGCGTCTGACTGGATACCTCTACACGGACAACGGCAAGGCAAGTGTGGCACCACAGCCCGCAGGCTCTTGCCGTTGTTGTATGCTTGGCCCGAAGGGTTTGTGGTGATTACACGTCGAAGTTTCCTGCAACAATCGAGCCTGCTGGCTACAGCCCTGGCAACTGGTAAGACCGCTCGATGGAACGCTATGGCGCACTCCGTGCCAACCATGGCTCCCGCGCTTGATGTCAACACACTGCCACCATTCGTGGACCCTCTCCCGATTCCTGAAGTCGTGCAGCCTCAGGGATACCGGCCCAGCCCAGCTGATCGGAAACTGAGCGTGCCCATTTATCGGATCCAAGCCCGGCCGATTGTCAGCCAAGTTCACCGAGATCTCCCGGCTACTAGGTTCTGGAGCTTTGGTTCCTCGACTCCCGGCCCGACGTTCGAGACGCGCCCCGGTGAACCGCTGCTCGTGGAATGGGCGAATGCTCTGCCCAGCGAACATTTTTTGCCGATGGACCACACTATTCACGGGGCTGAGGCCGACAAACCGCCGGTCCGCACCGTGGTGCACATGCATGGGGCGAAAACCGGACCAGAAAGCGACGGCTATCCGGAAGACTGGATCGTGCCCGGAAAATCCGCGGTCTACTTCTACCCCAACCAGCAGGATGCGGCCATGCTCTGGTACCACGACCACGCGCTGGGCATTAATCGTCTGAATGTCTATGCCGGATTATTGGGAGCGTTTTTCATCCGGGACAACGTGGAGGACTCGTTCCACTTGCCCAAGGGCAAATGCGAATTGCCACTCATCCTCTATGACCGATTATTGACGCGGGATGGGCAGCTTCTTTATCCCGTTTCGCCGGATCCACAATCGCCTTGGGTTCCAGAGGTTTTTGGCAATGCCATTCTGGTGAATGGAAAACTCTTCCCTTATCTCGATGTTGAGCCCAGAATGTATCGCCTCCGAATTCTGAATGGTTCCAATTCCCGTTTCTACAATCTATCGTTCGCCAGCGATGCGCCGTTTTATCAAATCCGCACAGACCAGGGCCTTCTGCCCGCGCCGGTTCCGCTGACGAACCTTGAAATCGGACCGGCTGAACGCGCCGATCTCGTCGTCGACTTCAGTGAGCATCGGGGTGTTCAGCTGATTCTCAAGAATGACGCTGCTGTTGTCATGCAATTCCGCGTTTCCAAGCAGAGAGTGACGGAGACAAGTTCGCTGCCTCGAGCTTTGCGGCCGGTGACAAAGATCCCAGAATCACGAGCCGTGCAGACGCGCTTGTTGACGCTCAATGAATATGTAAACAAAGCAGGCAATCCGGTCATGTTGCTTCTGAATGCCTCCCATTGGAAGACGCCGATTACGGAAAAGCCGGTGCTGGGAACGAGCGAAATCTGGACGCTGATCAATCCCACCAACGACTCGCATCCTAATTCATTTGCACCTGGTGCGCTTCCAAATTCTCGATCGCCGAGCGTACGTGCCATGGCTGTTCCGAACCAAGCGTGAGCTTCACTTCCTCGGACCACCGGAACCTCCCGATGCGAACGAAGCGGGCTGGAAAGATACGGTGCGCGCTCACTCTAAAATGGTCACTCGGATTATTGTCCCCTTTGAAGGCTTTACCGGGCGATATGTATGGCACTGCCACATCCTCGAACATGAGGACAACGAAATGATGCGTCCTTATGAGGTGATTGCGCCGGTTTGAGGAGCGGAGTGCCCCGCAGGGTTTCCCCGCAGTCTTCGTGGAGAGGGGTTCTGTGGCACCTTAGGTTGTACCACAGAGCTTACTCGGAGGAGCGAGCCGACATGGTTCGGGAATCAATTTCGCTAACTAATCTAACGACCGGGTTGCCAAGGGAACCAAGTTTCAATCGCGCGGAAATTTCTTCGGCCGTTAAGGGCTTGCTGAAGTAGTAGCCCTGAATTTCCTCGCAGCCAAGTTTCCGCAGGAACGACATTTGCGCTTCGTTTTCCACTCCTTCAGCAATGACCTTGAGACTCAGACTTTTGGCCATGCTGATGATTGCAGTTGTGATCGCCGCATCATCGGAATTCACCGCGACGTCACGGATAAACGAGCGGTCAATTTTGAGCTTACTGAAGGGAAACTGTTTGAGGTAGCTGAGGCTGGAATAGCCGGTCCCAAAGTCGTCGATTGCCAGCTTTAACCCCATGCCCTTCAATTCCCGAAGCACGGAGGACGTCATATCTGCATTCGATAGCAGAAGGCTTTCGGTAACCTCCAGTTCGAGGTATTGGCAGGCGAGGCCGGTCTCGCTGAGTACTCGGCTGACGACCTCGCGAAAGCCGGGCTGTCGAAACTGCACCGCGGATACATTGACTGCAACCGGGGTTGCGCAAAGCCCTTCGTCTTGCCACTTTCGCGCCTGAGAGCAGGCGGTTCTCAGCACCCATGCCCCGATGGGCAGGATCAGACCGCTGTTTTCCGCAATCCCCATGAACCGATCCGGCGCTATGGTGCCCAACTCCGGATGCTGCCACCGGAGGAGCGCTTCGAAACCAACAATGGTTCCTGTGGCCATGTCCATCTGTGGCTGATACACCAGAAAGAGCTCCTTCTTATCGAGCGCCGCCCGCAATCCGTGCTCCAGCGTCAACCGCTCCACAACTTCGGCGTTCATCTTTTCTGAAAAGAACTGAAACGTATTGCGTCCACTCTCTTTGGCGGAATACATGGCCGCATCCGCATTCTTGATCAGGGTCTCGCTGTCCGCGCCATGCTCCGGGAAAATGCTGATTCCCATGCTGCAGCTGACGCTGAACGAACGGCCTTGAATGACCAATTCGGCGATCATTGCATCCATAATCTTTTCCGCAGCGATCGCCGCGTCCGTCCCATCTTTTACATCGGTCAGCACGACGAGGAATTCGTCGCCACCCACCCGGGCCACGGTGTCTTGTTCGCGGACCTGGCTCTTAAGGCGGTCTGCAATTTTCCGCAACAGAAGATCCCCAAACGAGTGTCCAAGTGAGTCGTTGATGACTTTGAACCGGTCGAGGTCAAGGAACAAAACCGCAACTTTATCCTTACGACGGCGACTACCCGCAAGGGCCTTGCCCAAGCGATCGCGGAGGAGAGTCCGGTTGGGCAGTTCCGTAAGAGCATCGTAGTAAGCGAGGAATTGCACCTGGTTTTCGGCCACTTTACGGTCGGTGATGTCCTCAAGCGTTCCTTCGTAAAGCACAATCTTGCCGCCCGAGTCACATACAGCCCGCACATTCGCCAAAACCCACTTTCGTGAGCGATCGCGACAGTGAACTTCCACCTCCGCACTGCGGACTACACCCTTCTCGTCCAGTACGCGCTTCAATTCATCGATCTGGCCGGAACCTACGAAGAGCTGAGAAACCAGGTTCGAGACCTCCGCCATGAGTTGTTCCGGAGATTCGTAACCATGGATTTGTGCCAGCGCACGGTTGATGCTTAGAGGACGTCCTTCAGGTGTCATCTGAAAAATTCCTACAACCGCATCTTCGAAAATGGCACGGTACTTCTCTTCGGCATGCCGAAGCGCTGCATTGTGCAGCAGCAGTTCCTCGGTCCGCTTGCGCTGGGTGATGTCGCGATTCACAATGACCAGTTTGTCAGTCTGGCCTCTTGCGTCTCTGGTCGTACACGCGGTCGATTCCAAAATGCGCCAGGAGCCGTCCTTGTGGCGCATGCGGTATTCCACTCGCTCTCCCTGGCCACTCAGGCGAGCTTTTTCCGCTGCCCTCAATACTCGTGGGCGATCGTCCGGATGAATTTGTTCGATGGACGAAGTGGCTCTTAGCTCTTCGGGAGAGTACCCAAGGACCTTTTGATAAGCGGGGCTGTTATAGAGCCGTCGGCCATCGCTGTCCACTACGGCGATCATGTCAGCGGCGTTTTCGCTGACGAGTTGAAATAGCTGATCTCTCTCAGACAGCTGGTGTCGAATGCGCTGAAGCTGCACGTGTTGATAAAACGCGTATAAGTCGAAAAGTAATACGAGAGCTGCAATCGCCAGCACCCACTGCCGTTGGTCAAACCAGTAAGCACCCTGTGGCGCTCGATTAAACCAAGGAATAGTAAATGAGACGATCCCCAGGGTCAGAGTTACGGAAACAGCGAAACCCAACATCCACCACGCACGGCCGTCGATCTGCCTCACGTCAACCGGAAACGTCTCGGGTTTGTTCTGGCTGACCGATAGGATCGAT
>Ga0187875_10002031_pt1 | contig 15220 bp, 12 predicted proteins | sample June2016WEW_17_1_2_FD_132978 | JGI IMG/M metagenome (GOLD analysis project Ga0187875, IMG submission 132978) | Peatland microbial communities from SPRUCE experiment site at the Marcell Experimental Forest, Minnesota, USA - June2016WEW_17_10 | ecosystem: Environmental > Terrestrial > Soil >... | reverse complement strand
CTTGGTATCACGACAGACGATGTCCATGACTTCATGGCTGTCGATGCCGTGAGCCTTGCAGAATTGGCCGATCTCGTTGGCAAATGTGATTTTCATGGCGTGAAACGCGTTGCAAGCGAACTTGATGGCCTCCGCGGCGTGGATCGTGATGCGCACTTGGGGCGCGTCCACGCAGCGGTACAGGTGCGCGAGTGAATCACCCGCGCCGGTGTTGCGTTCGCCGATCACAACGAAGGGGGGCTCATAAAAATCGCGGATGGCGGAACCTTCGCGCATGAACTCGGGATTGGCGACGACGTGGAAGTCCAGTCCCTCACGTTTTTCCGAAGCCGACTCGATTTGGGGGATAACGACGCTCTCGATGCTGCCCGGCAACATCGTGCTGCGTACGACGATGGTGTGTAAGTCATCCTTGCCACGCAACGCCTCGCCGATTTCGCGTGAGACATGCTCGACGTGCGACAGATCGGGCTGTCCACCTTTCTTGCTTGGCGTGCCGACGCAGATGAATGATACCGTCGAGTTTTGAATCACTTCTACAGTGTTGGTGGTGGCTGTGAAGCGTCCGTCGCGGTGAACCTTGGCCAGCAATTCTGCGAGGTCGGGCTCGAACAGTGGAGTTTGACCTGCGCGAAACAGCGCGAGCTTGTCAGGATTCGCTTCGACGCCGATGACCTGATGTTCCCGGTCGGCCAAACAAACCGCGGTGATCGAGCCGACGTATCCAAGTCCGAAAACGCTGATTTTCATAAGGGCACTCTCAGTGGGTTGCAGGCTGACTGTAATGGGCCAATTCTACCTAGATCATATGGGAAGGGGTGCAGAGGATCAATGTGTGCGACATTGCCCCTTATCGCAATCTGCAGTCGCATTCTGTTATCAGGGCACGGCGGGGACACGTGGATGAGATCGCAAAGTCGGAGACGCACCTACTGTTTTCCAAGCATATCCTTCGCAATCCTCACGATATCAACATGCAAAATCCATGGTGATGAGAGCCAATAAAAAATCAGCTGCAGACAGAAAAGGCCTGTTGTAATCCAGCCTACACGGCATCAGAAGACTCGCCGAATACCAGACCAGAGCAGCAGGCAACTTCGCGCGGCTAGTACAATGCAGAGACCCTCAATGGGAAAGCGAAAGCGACTAATCCCAGCAAAAACAAGAGCAGTGAGTTGCACATGAATGATCGTCAAATGAACCAGCAGTGAGGAGTTGCGGCTTCGAAACCACACGAGAAGCGTTTGAAAAAAGGTGGGGGTGAAGAGTATCAAGATCGGTCCCCACGATAGAAGTGTGGCGTAACGCCACAACGGCGGACTCGTGGGTTGAAGGAATGGCGTCCATAGTCTGCGGAATTTGCTCTGGAGCAGATACCGCCACTTGTCGGGGTGATTCCGAATCCATTCGATCGCCAAGGACGTGCCGAGTCGATTCCGCTGCACTTCATTTGTGCAAGCGCCTAGAGCAATGCGGTATTGATCAATGCTCGTGGGAAAAATCTGATGTCCATAATATTTCGGATCATTGGCGACCACGTCATTATTTCCGCCCAACAATGTGTCTCCGCCTTCGTTTGCCAGTGGCACAAAGGCGTGAAATAAGTAGTAATTGCGGAGACCCCATGGTAAAAGCACCAGTAGCGCACAGGCGGGAATCAGCACTGCTTTCGTCAGCAACTCCGGCTTGCCCCAAAAAGTCCAGCCGATCCAAAAAACCACAAGCGGGATCATCAGCACAAAGCCCGCACGCGTAAGGATCGAAAACCCTAGGAACAAGCCGGCCGCAAGGGCTTCCCACCAGGAATGCTTCTCCGCAAATCGAAGTGCGCCTGCGATCGAAGCCAAAAGCCAGAAAACGGCAAGGGGTTCTGATAGCAATTCGGTGCTGTAAAACAAGGCCGTCGGCCAGACAGCGTAGATGGCAGCGGCAACCAACCCGACAAGGTGAGAGAAACAACGTCTGCCGACCACGTAAATCAGCAGAATGGTTAACGAGCCCACGGCACAGTGGAATACTCTTACCACATCGTAGCGATGCCCGAAAAACCTGTAGAGCACAGCCCAAACGAGCGAAGTACCCGGGACTCGATAGGCGGTTAAGTTCTCCCGACCAAAGTTGGGCGACGGGCCTCGGAAGCCGCGGCCTTCGGCGAGATTCCATGCATAGCAGTCGTATTCGTCTTGATCCGAACCAGGATGGGGTGGCGGATTGTTTATACCAAGATGGAAAGCGAGGCCAAGTCGTAAGGCAAAACCTAGGAGTAAAATTAGAACAAGACTCCGCGAGAGTTGCCCTAGGACGACGTTCATGCGTGAGCGCTCCTCATAAATCAGGCAGAGGATCCGACACTAATGCAAGATTACGGTTTTGGAGCTGCCTGTGATTCTCAATAATTACAACCAAGCCGCTTGATATTGCATTGACAGCACAGATTTATGAAGGCCAGTCTAATTGTAGAGAACATGGAACGGCGATCTGAATTGCAGCCATCGTTACCTTATGACGCGTGCCAGAGCGCCTAGTACGATGTGAGCATTGACATCCCAATCGAATTCACAAACGGACTTGCGAATCGATTTGCGGTCCCATTCCGTCGCCAATGCCAAGCGTAGCGCGTCGGCGAGAGCAACCGGATCGGATGGAGGGACGAGAAAACCGTTTGTCCCATCACGGACCACCTCGGGAACGCCGCCAACGCGCGAAGCGATGACCGGAAGCCCGCACGCCATCGCTTCCAAGGCGACGTTGGGCAGGCCTTCGCTCAGGCTCGGCAGGCACAATGCATCGCAGGCGTTCATCCATAGCGGGATTTCCTCGTGTGGCCGGGCGCCCACGACGAACAAGCGCTCGCCCGCGGGTAACCTGGCAACTTCCGAACCTGATCCCACAAACACGACATTCACATCCTGCAGATCGGCCAGTTGCTTAAACGCCGCGGCGAGGAAAGTGGGTCCTTTGACGGGAAGCAGGTTGCCGACAAAGAGAATGCGACGGCGATCGGTTGGGAGACCCAACGCCGCACAAGCTTCCGTGCGGTCGCACGGGTGGAACCGCTCCTGGTCAATTCCGTTGTAATCGATCACTGAGTCGATTCCCGCCGCTGCGAGGCGTGACTGGAGAGCTCGGCTCTTGGCAAAGACGACGCGGCTGGCCCGCAGGGCGCGCAGGATCTGCTCTTTGCGGCGTGTATTATTGAAGAAGCTATTCACATCACTGCCCAACACGTCGGCCGCAAATGGGAATCTGTACTTTCGGGCGAGCAGCATCACCCCATATGCATCTGGGTAGGCCCAACTGGCCAGCACGATGTCAAATTTCTCGCGGCGAATCGCCGCTTCAATAGTTCTTGCAAACAACCAGCCATTGAAGGGCCGTGATAACACCGGAACATGAACGAATCGCGGGTGGACGACAGGAACGCCATGCCATGTTTCGTCAGGAAGGGAAACATACGTGGGCGCTATCACCCTAATTTCGCATTTTCGGGACAATGCGACAGCCTGTTGAGCGTTGAAGATGCCGCGGGTCGGTTCCCTAGTGTTGGGAAAAAGGTTGGATACGAACAGTAGCTTCATGCGGCGAGCCGGTGCCACAGTTCTTCGTAACGTTCGGTCATGACTTTGACGCTGTGGTGCTTCTCTGCAGCCGCGCGCGCTGCCGCACCGAGTCGGGCAGCCAACGCCCGGTCCACCAGCAATCGTTCAATGGCACCGCGCAAAACCGCTTCATCGTTGGGCGGCACGACCAGACCCGTCTGCATGTGGTGGATCAATTCGACGTTGCCACCCACGGCGGTGACCACGATCGGACAACCAGCGGCCATTGCTTCCAGCAGCGCAATGCTCATCCCTTCCGTCTTCGACGGGAGCACGAAGACGTCGAAACCCGCTAGCAACTCAGACACATCGGCGCGCTGGCCGAGAAATGAGACGCGCGGTCCAGCTTGCTTTTGGAGTTCCTCGCGCAGCGGGCCATCGCCGACGAACGCCAGTTCCGCATCGCGAATCGCAGCCGTGGCACGCAATAATAGCGAGTAGTTCTTTTCGGGAACGAGGCGTCCAACGGTGCCGATGCGCCGACCCGTGCCGTGCCAGGGCGTAGCGAAACGGTCAGCGCGGATGCCATTGGGAATCATCTGAAGACGAGAAGGTTGCAGTTCATTGGAATCACGCGCCTGTCGTGCTATATCTTCAGAAACTGTGACGGTAAAGTCAGTGAACCGGTCCGCCCACCAATTCAGTCGGAACGAACGGGCCTCTTGTCCTATATTCTTACCGTGCTCTGTGTGTAGAACTCGCGCCTTGGAAAATTTTGCGGCGATGGCTCCGTAGAAGTGCGCCGTCGAATTGTGCGTGTGGATCACGGTGACATTTTCTGCGCGCGCAAGACGGGCGATTTTCCAGAACAGACGCCAATCCACACCCGGTTTCTTGTTGAGTGCCACAACCTTCCCGCGATTCGGTGAAATTTCACCAGCCCACGGGCCGGTTTCTTCCAGGCAGCATACAACGAATCGAAAGTCGTCCGAGGCGTGGTTGACCAGGTCAACCACCACCCGCTCAAGTCCGCCAACACGGAGACTGAGCACGACTTGCATGATGGTTTTAGGCAGCTGCACGGAGAGTGCACACGACGGCGTCGATTTGCTCAGGGCTCAGCTCCGGGTAGATGGGCAGTGGGGCGCAGGTCATTGTTTCAGGGGTTCCAGATGAGTCACAATGGGCGACGGAGTTTCCGCGGTTTGCAGCAACGCGGCCAGACCAGCCGCCGCGGCGGCCAGCAGGGATGGGATGGCCGGGACAAAGTACCGAACCATCGGCAGTCCGACAGACACGACCGAATAGTAGTACGCGACGTAGAGCGTTAGCAACCAAGCCAGCCTGTGGGACTCAACTCGCCTCCACAATCTTGTGATTCCGTATATGGCGAGCACAAGCGTGGGGACTTGTAACAGAATCATGGGCAGATGACCGGAGGGACGGTCTTCGCTGGCATAGAGGCTCCGCGTGGCTTTCAACCACAACACATGCGCTAGGGTGATGGGGTGGTGCAGTAGATCCTTGTACTTTTGGATGGCCATTCGCAATTGCCAGTGCTCGCGGTCGAAGACGTTGCCGGTCGGCGGCGGACGAATTCCGCGTGTTGCCATCTCAGCCGCGAGTTCGTCGGCATTGGCTCGCATCGCAATACCATAGTTGGTGAAAATATGCGGGTCTGATCCGAACCACAAGTTTTGTCCGATGCCATGAATATTGAAGGTGAAGTGACCTAACTCGACGTAGTTGCGGTAAGACCAGGGTACAAGCACGGCGATAGATGCGAGCAGGTATATGGCCCAATGGTAGAATGCAGGAGACCCCGCCTTTCTCATGGCCAACGATAGCGCGCCGGCCAGAAAGAGCGGCAGGAAGATCGCTGTGCTTTTCGTGAAGATGGCGACCCCAACACTTGCACCCGCCATTACGAACCGACAGGAGGACGGGTGATCGAGAGCGCGGTACAGGGCCACAAAACTGATCGCGATGAGGAACGTGACCAGAGGTTCGTCATTTACGTTGTTACAGAGCAGGAGGAACAACGGATGGACCGCAAACGCCGACGCAAACACCATTGCTGTCAGTGGTGAGCACATGGTGGCTAGCAGCCAGCCAAGACTAAGTGCAGTCCCGACGTCAAAGGCGATATGTGCGAGCTTGATTCCCAACAACGAGTTACCAGAAGCAAGTCGGCATGCGGCCAGAAATATGGGGTAACCTGGGTTGAAGTCGCTATCGGGTCTCCCATCGGCGTCGATGTAACCGCGACCTTCGACAACGTTTTTAGCGACCGTCAGCTCAGCGGGAGCATTCCCATACACGTTTCGCGCCGGCGCGACGGCGACGAACGCAAGCCGGGGGATCATAACGGCAAGCGCAATTGACAGATAAAACCACGATCGGTGCTCCACGGCATGCCGGTTCAGCTTCTCCGATAAGATCGCCAACCCGTTTACCACAGCACCAGTCTCGGTTTTCTTCCGGCTTGGGTCGGTTAAAGAGAACTTACTCATTCGGCACCATGTTTCACAGAGTAGCAGTCGATTGGAAGAATACTCACAATTGGGGTTGGGCAAATCTTGGGGTGTTTGTTTAGTCTGTCGTTCCACCCGTGAGCCAGTATAGCCTTATCAGGATCCAAATCGCAGGAATACAACCGACGGATATCAATACTGACCACATCAAATCTCGCCGTTTTATGTTGAAGCCACCGGGCGGGCAATTTGGTAGACTTTGAACATACCGAATCATGCCGATGGCCAGACCCAGCAACAGGTAGAGAAACGGGTTGTACGTCCGCGTGAGGAAAAATGCGGATGCATAATACCCTACTAGGGCAGCGAAAAGCCCGGTCGCAAGGCAGCGGGTTCGGCGATCCAGCGCTGACAATTGTGAAATCCGGAGTACGGAGCGAAGGACTAGCCACAACAGGCTAAACCACAGCGCATAGCCGAAGAGTCCCAACTCGGCATAGCAAGTGATGAAGGAATTGTGCGCGACGTGCTCTGAACGCTCCAGCCATTGCTGGTATCCGATTCCAAATAAAGGGTTTTCCTTCAGGAACTCGTTGCCGTAGCCCCATTGCATAACGCGCCCGCCGGCAGACCCTTCGTACACGGTTTCACGAGCGCGTGCAGGACCAAACGCCACGACTGCGCAAAGCAATGCGCTCGCTACAAACAACCGGATGATAGTGATCCGTGTTGAAGTCCAAACGTAGGCGAGCAGCATCGCGCAGAGTCCTACCACACCCCCGCGCGACTGAGTGTAGTATAGGACATACCACATACCAGGTATCACTATCATAACAAAGAGCTTCGCCGGTCCCCATGTCGCGGTTTGTAAAAGGGCAAGCGCGAAGGCAAAAGCTACGATATGCAGCATGGCAAAATCGTTCGGGTCTGAAAACAGACCGGTTCCCATGATGCGAAAATCACCCGACGCAAAAGATCCGAACGGAGTAGTACCTCCAAAACCACGGCCCGTTTGCACTTGCATGTAGCCATGGATGCAAAACATCGCTGCAACAATCACAATGACCCAATATACCTTGAGCAAACGTCTCGGATTATCCACCAATAGTATGGTGAGAAACAGCAGGATACACGACTTGCCAAATTCAGCTACCGCATCGACCGCGCCTTGGAGCTGGCCGCGGGCTAGACGAGATAGGGCGACCGCGAATAGCAACCCCCAGACTAGACGAGCATAGGTGTTACGGTGCAACACGTCGCTCAGCGCTTGGTTGCGTAATCGCGTAATGAAGGTCATGAAGATGGTCAAGATGGCGGCCACATTAACCAGTTCAAAAGCCCTGAGCGGCTCGAACCACTCTTGGGGACGCACCAACAGAATCGTTATGTAGACGATGAGAAGTGCGAACGCCATCTCTTACCTCATAAGCGACTTCAACATGTCAGGATTCATCCGCGTGCGATAAGTTAACGGATGTGTGGGAGGCATCTGCGGGATCGTCAGGTGATGTTGGGAATGCGATAATTCTCAGGATTTAGAAGCTCCAGCGCCCCGGGACCAAATCTCGAATAGTCCTGAAGATTGTGCAACGGGTACAAGAAGACGCGGATAACCGATAGTACCCCATCAGATGTAAGCACCGTCGTCATTTCTGTGTTCGCGTGGCTCTAGATTCGACGTCTTGTAGCGATGACACAGCGCTTGCTAGAACACCGCAGCAATCCAAGACACAGTTTCAATCGCGGCCAGCGTGTGTGCATCGAGTAGTTCGTCAGTCGTCGTGGCCAGACACGGATCGAGAGCCAAACTTCGCCCAATGCCGCGTAGAACTGATCGCTTTGAGCGTGCATGAAGGCGGCGCGTAAGTGTACGCCAGCAAATGCCTCGCGCTGTAGCTTGGCCGATCCGAGGGCGGGATGTTGCGCAAAAAAATCTTTCAGGATGCGCAGCTCCAAATCGCGTAAATAGGTGAAAGGTCTCCGTCCGAGACTGGCGTGCCCATCGCGGTAAGCGTGCAGGACTTGTTGCGTCCGGTACAGTGCGACCCCTTTGGCCGCAAGCTTCAACCACACCACCCAATCTTCGGCATGGTTGTACCGCGGGTCGAATCGACCAACATCCAGTAGCAGTTGCCGGGGAACTATAACGCCACTTGTCCCCAATGGATTACCACATAGCATCTGCTCCAAAGGCACACGCTCGGGAGAACAAACTTTCAGGATCGGCGGGGGAGGAGGCGGCGTATCCTTGAAGTCGACGCTTCGGGAGCAAAGCAGGGCCGGTTGAGGAAGGCTTTCGAGAATGGGGAGGCCGATCTCCAGCTTTCGTGGGTACCAGACATCATCGGCATCCAGAAAGGCAATCCAGTCGCCCCGCGCTTCGGCGATTCCGCGATTGCGAGCGGCTATGACCCCGGCATTGTCTTGGCGGATGTAGCGGATGTTATTTCCGAATCCCTTCGCGATCTCGGATGTTCCGTCCGTCGAGCCGTCGTCTACTACGATGATCTCCTCAGCACGTCGCGTCTGGTGAAGGACGGAGAGGATGGCATCACTGAGATAAGACTCCGCATTATACGCGGGGATCACGACTGTGAGGGAGAGTGACATGACATAGAATGAATAAGGTGTATGTCCTTCAGTATCCTCGTCTTCGTCTTAACCGCAAAGATGTGTGCGTGACTCTGGTGAAGGGATTGAGGTATCAGTCAGAGGTCTGAATGCCACAAATTGATGCCTACCAGCAGAGGCAAGTGGGGACACTTGTGACCTTCCTGCGGGAACTGTTCGTCTTCTGGAGACGCCTAAATTCGCAGATAGCACCCCAGGCGCTAGCCATTCGAATTTCTGCAGGTAGCCAGACATCAGAATTTCTGGTCCATCGAGTGAGAACGTACCTCGTCGAATTAATGGCGAACTGCCTCCAGTACCAGGCGGGAACCCCGAACCAAGGATTCTTCTGCGTTGCCCTGCCTAATCGTACGTCTCCGATTTCGTGTCCCATGGCCCACCTACGGAGATATCGCTCGGTCATTCGATCCCGCGTATGGCGATGATATACAACCGCAGTAGGAGTGTACGCGCAATACCAACCACGCTCAACGACTTGCCTGGCAATCTCCCCTTCTTCGCCGCCGACATGCGCGGAGACTGTGTGGGTGCGGCCGGTTGCTCCAATGCTCTCAGGGTAAGAAACCCCCTGTTGGAAACATACTGTCCGAACGGCCATATTTGCACCCACTGGTCTGGCAGGATCTTCGCGCGGCAACACTCCCTCTAGATCGCCCCTATCCAAGTGGCACAAAAAAGGCATGGTGTTAAGGTTGTCCTCAATCCATTTTGGGGGAGGGGCCTCCCATTTTGGCAATACTCGACCAACAAATAAGCCGACATCAGGATGACGGTCGGCCGCCGCAGCATAATTGGGTAGCCAGTGCTGATCAACATTGACATCGTCGTCGGTAAACACAATCAGTTCATACCGGGCTGACTGTATCCCATTATTAAGAGCGCGACATTTTCCCGGAGGTCCGTCGAATAGATACCGTATAGGGAGCTCGCCGAGAAAACTGTCGCACACTTGACGAGTGTGATCTGTGGAACCGTTGTCTATGACGAGCAGCTCCCACTGCAGGCTGGGCGGAGTGGTCATTTCACAAATAGATTTCAACGTCTCGCGCAGGGTTTCGGCGCGATCATAGGTACTGAGAATGACAGAGACTCTCACATTGGCACCGCGTGCTTTCTGGAGACCCCGTCAGAGGGTACGCCCTGTATCCTGTCCTTAAAGATCAACGTGTTGACAGCCTTCGCATAGAGTTCATACCCGATCTCGATCATATATTGCGCAGCTGGGCTTTGAAGCGAATCTGCAACTGCTGCGCCCGGCGATACTTCCATAAGCACAAGTGTCGGTCTGAATCGTGACCAATCATTAGATCGGAGAACTTGCAGGTCAAATCCCTCGACGTCGACGGTCAGAAAATCGATTTGTTGTGAAGGTGGCAAGTGCTCATCAAGTACTTCAGCCAGACTTCTCGTTATCAGATCCTTGGTGCCGAGCAAACGTGCGGCTGCGGATGTCGCGCGTGCCTGGCTAAGCTGTGTAGAGAAGCCATTCAACGTTGGAGGATCGAACATGTAGTAAGTAAGCCTACCCGGACAGTCTGAGATGGCCAGCTCTAAATTGATGTCACGCGGCCTGATTTTAGCAAAGTGTGCCATGCTTCCTGGCCTCGCGTCAATGTTAATACCGCGCCAACCCTTGATATAAAACGTATATGTATTCGACAGCCACTTCGGACTAAAAGCGCCCACATCAACGTAGAAACCCACATCGAGAGGATCGAGAATGCGCTTGAGAATTAAGTCTTCACCCTCTTGCGAATACGCAACATTCAAGCTGCCATTCCAGTAGTCAACGAAGACCCGCGAGGAAGTACGGAGCTTGCCAAGAGAGTGTCTCAGTTGACTGAGCATATTATGCCGATGGTTGCCATGCCGTTACCCTTACTCATGGGCCGATTGACGCACGGACCAGGAGCCTTGCACAAGAAACACGCTTTTTCGAGGCCATCCAGAATGTCCAGTCCCGTAGAAGTCCCCGGGCTCGACATCTAAAAGGCCAACCCCACCATTTAGGCAGTCGGCTTCTATTCCATTCACCAAAACCGCCGCCCCTATTGGATAGCGGCCGGGAGCCAAGCATAACCGAGGGATTATGCAACGAAACTCTCCTTTTTTTGGAATGGTTCGAAAGGACTGTCCAGAATATGAGGAATAGAACACGCTAAAAATCTGATCGTTGTCTGTTCCGATGGAGAATCCCACGTCAACATTTTTTGGTTCGGCATCGCCGAGATGTGAATACTCAAGAACGAAAACGACATCCATCCCGGAACGAACCGTGGTCAATCTTCTGCCTCCAATATCCTCAACATAAAAGTCTGTTAGGCGCAAGGTGCCGCTGCCCCAGCGATCAGTGCGGTGGGCGAGCTTGGTGTCTACCAGCGCACTTGGCAACACAACGGAAAGGTAATGATCCACGATCGACGTCGGGCGCCCATCTCTAGAGAGTTCACCGCGGCTCAGAAGGATTCCTCGAGAACAAAGACCGGTGATTGCTCCCATGTTGTGACTGATAAATAGAACTGTCCGTCCTCCTTTCGCAACATCCTCCATCTTGCCTAGACACTTCTTCTGAAAATCGGCATCCCCGACGGCTAAGACTTCATCCACCAATAGAATTTCAGCTTCGAGATGCGCAGCTACGGCAAACGCCAGCCGCACGTACATCCCGCTGCTGTAGAATTTCACTGGGGTGTCGATAAACTTTTCCACCTCTGCAAAGGCGACAATTTCGGCGAATTTCTTCGCGATTTCCGCGCGACGCATGCCCAGGATCGAACCGTTTAAGTAGATATTCTCACGGCCGGTCAACTCGCGGTGAAACCCGGTGCCTATTTCGAGCAGGCTGGCGACCCGGCCATGATAGGTCACTCGACCGACTGTCGGAGGCGTGATGCGGGACAGAATCTTGAGTAAAGTGCTCTTTCCGGCACCGTTCCGTCCGATAATGCCCACCACCTCCCCCTCACGCACCTCCAAGTCTATATGCTTTAGTGCCCAGAAATAGTTTGGATCGGAGTTCAGGTGTTGTTCGTGAATCTCATGGAATGTGGGGTGACGCGAGACTGAAGACTCTGCATCGGAGACATCAGACTTTAAATTAGGGGCTTGAAACTTGGGACTCGCGTCTGTCATCGTCTGTTTGTGGTTTCCGCGGCGGAACGCGCTGCACACCCAGTCAGTAAGATCCTGCCGCAGGTTGTGGCCGACGGCCTGCGGTCCGCCATAGCGGTAGCGTTTCCCGAGGTTCTCCATACGAATGGCTATATTGCCGCTCATTTCAGTCGACTGTTGCTTGCTGTTCTGGTTTGGGAAAACAAGCTAGTGTTGATGGCCAAAGTGTCCGCCGACTGATGAATCGGCCCGTTTCCCAGCATACCCGGAATAGGATGACAACAGAGATCAAATGCTCCATGAGACAGCCAACGGTCAGCGTTGTCAATTCTTGGGCTGGAGAGGTGGGGCCTTCTGTAACCTAACATGAGAATCATCGAGTCGAGACCCCTCTCCGATGGCCTCAAGTCCTAGATCGAGCAAGAGAGAGGCAAATTTCTTATCGTTGTACCCGATCGACGGCCAAACCGGGCGATGCAGTTCGACGAACACAGTGATGTTCTTAGCTCGTGCAATTGTGGTACGGGCACCTTCCAAAACAAACGGTTCAAAACCCTCAACATCTATCTTGATTACATCGGGAGTGATTTGGTGCTCCCGACAAAAGGCATCCAACGTGGTTGTCTCAACTGTTAGAGTCTTGATTCTGTCTCCCGGAGCCCCAGTCAAGCTGTGTTGTGTGTCGAGTGGGTCGTCGTTTATGAAAAACTCACGTGTGCCGATTTCATTGCCAAGAGCCAATTTCGACGGATGGACAGTGTCGCTGAGACGATTCAATACAATGTTCTCGCTCAAGCATTGAAATGGCAGTGGACTTGGTTCAAACGCAACAACTCTTCCCGTGGCTGTCACGGCTCGCCCCATCACAACGCTCAGCAGCCCAATGTTCGCCCCAACGTCGAGGACCACGACGCCGGGTTTGACTGCGTTCAGAAGCCACGGGATTTCTCTTGCGTATTGCTCCGATGGCCGCAACCGTCTGTTTTCGGAGCAGACGCGAAGTTCATATCCGCCCCCTATATTCCGTGGGATTCCGTCCCGATACAACGTCTTCCTCAAACACATGTTGTAAAGCGGGGTGAATGGCTTCCAAAGGCGGTTGAGAACCGGGTTATGCAGCGCAGCTTTGACGGGCGCAAGATCCCATATCGCCTTGCGACCCGTTTGGCGCTGTTTCTGGGCGAGCGAAAGTCCAGAGGTTGACGCAAAGAACTCTTCGAGCTGCTCGGCCATGTGTTCCGAATTGTATCGCTCTAAGACACGCATCCGCCCGTTTCGCCCCAGCATCTCTCGAAGGCCGCGATCCTTGAGTAGGCGCACTATTGCCTCCGCAAAAGCCGTCGGATTCTTCGGCGAAACCAATAAACCCGTTTGTTCCGCATCTATCGTTTCGAGCATGGCAGACGCCGCACACGCAACAACCGGCTTTCCATGTGCCATAGCCTCTACAAACGTCAACCCGAACGACTCATGGATGGAAGCGGAGGCGTAAACGGCGCACCGTTTGAACAGAGAAGCAATTTCGTCGTCCGGAACAATACCAAGAAACTTTACCTTCTCCGGTGGAATCTCAACGTGTGCCTTGCGAAAGGAAGTCTCGTATTCTGCTCCACTATCTTCTCCGACGATCCAGAACTCGGCAGCGGGCACTTTTCCCAGCACATGCGGCACGGCGGCTAGAAATGTATCCACACCTTTACGCGGATTCAGGGATCCGATGGACAGCACGGTAAGGCCATCTGCAGCAGGCGTCGCTACCGCTGGCACGTTAACACCATGAGGGATGATCCGGGCGTGTTTCAAATCGTATTGTTTTCCAAGTGTTTGCCATTGATATTGGCTGTGCGTGACGACTGCGCGCGCGAGCCGCGCCGACATTTTCTCTGCCCAGATCATGTAGCATTCGTTCAACTTCGGCGGACGATTCAGTGCAGCAACGGATTCGATCATGGACGTATGCAATCGCACGACGATTGGTGCCACACGAAGCAGCGCCGGGACAAATCCGTACCCCTCCCAATTGGGAATCTCCACCACATCAAACCGATATCTCCGGTTAAGAACGAACAAGGCCCACGCAAAAGAGCAGCTTTTACCCAAACCCTCCAACCACCGCGCAAGCACTGGAAGCCGAAAGTCGCGGCGAATGTGGATCTGTACCGGTCCATCTGCACCATCCGATCCTTTCTGCTCCCGTCCGAGAAGAATGTGAACCTCATGCCCACGTGCTACTAGCGCATGGGCGGCGGTCCGTGTGTAGGTGCCGATACCACCAGGCCGGTCGACGGTCGCATAAAAGTCGCTGATGAAACAGATTCTCACTTGCGTAGACGCGACAGGCAGCTAATTACCGGCCACGTCATGAGATGAAAGCCGCCTGCATTCCGTGATGGCGCCCCAAGTCGAGGCCATCGCTTTCTCGGCAGAGAGCCAAGTGCGGGATTGAGCCCAAGGCCGTGTAAGTACATACTTCGCGCTGTTCACCGCAAGGCGCTTCCATAGGTATCGAGGTGCGCCGAACCAATATCGACCAACGGGGCATTGTTGAGACCTGCGGATCTCGGCGACGCCTCCGCCGAAGTAGTATTTGCGGACATATCTCTCTGTTTGACGATGAGCGGGATGCCGGTGGTAAACGACGGCGGAGGGCAGGTAGATACCCACCGCCTGCATCGCAAGCAGTCGCTCTTCCAGGTCAATTTCTTCGCCGCGGAGGTTGCCGCTCATGGAATGGTCGCTCCCAGCAGGCCCAATGTCTTCACGGAAAGAAAGTCCTGAGCGGAAGACTTCTTTCCGACACGCCATATTGGCGCCAACAAAAAACGGCATATCGCCGCTCTTCAAGAAATCCTTGATGGGGGCTTCGGTTTGTCCCTTATCGACATGGACATTGATATGCAGCCAATCCAGGTTTTCAATGACCCACTTGGGCGGCGGCGCTTCCCAATCTGGAAGCACTTTGCCCCCAAAGAAGACAGCGGCGGGATGTCGCTTCGCTCCATCTGCAATGGCGAGCAACCAGTGCTTATCGACGTTTATATCATCGTCAGTAAAGAGAATCAGATCACCGGCGGACTCCGCGATCCCACGGTTGAGCGCGGTGCTTTTGCCGAGCCGCGCTTCGAAAAAGTAGCGAACGGGGAGCTTGGCGGCAAACCTCTCACAGACTTGCTTAGTGGCATCATTGGAATTGTTGTCGACCACAATCAGTTCCCAAGCGAAGCCCCGTGGGGTATCCAGCCGGCACAAACTCTCCAATGTCAGCCCCAAGCTCTCGCAGCGGTTATACGTGCAGATGATGACACTCGCCGAAGCTGAAGGGCTATTGTCGTGCGGCATGGGTAGCAAATCCTGCATTCAGTTCATCGCCGGTCGTCACGGCTGTCGACGCGGGTTTGTCGTTCAGCAGCCTCGTGCGGTACGGCTCTTCGGGACCCGCGTTTGCCATAATTTGTTGCATCTTGG
>Ga0187875_10002030_pt1 | contig 15221 bp, 11 predicted proteins | sample June2016WEW_17_1_2_FD_132978 | JGI IMG/M metagenome (GOLD analysis project Ga0187875, IMG submission 132978) | Peatland microbial communities from SPRUCE experiment site at the Marcell Experimental Forest, Minnesota, USA - June2016WEW_17_10 | ecosystem: Environmental > Terrestrial > Soil >... | reverse complement strand
TTAAGATCGGCAACGGTCTTGCCCTTCGGCATGACAACCGTTTTATCGGTGGTGGAGAGGGTATCGTCGGCCTTTTTGCCCTTCGGCGTGACGATGATTGTGTTGGCGATGGCATCAACGGAGACAACGGTGCCTTTAATCATCATAGCCATTGCGGCTTTTGGCTTCGCCTTGGGAGCTGCCTTCGGGGCTGCTGCGGTGGCGGCACTGTCCTGAGCGATGGCGAAACTGCAAGCAATAAGACCTGCCATAAGGGCATGGTACAACTTCATACAAACCTCCTGAGAATTGGGTGAGTGGAACCGCTATCACAAGCCATTCGGCTTTTTTCCTTCACTGCTATCAGCATACAAACAATATCCATGCCAATTGTACTATAAGGTGATAAGCAATGCAATTTTCAATATTTACCATAAAATAATGATTAAAAATAAGCATAAATATGGTTGAATTTTCAGATCAAAAGGGGAAGGGTATGGGACAACCAAATGGGAAAGAGTCCTGACCAAAACGTTAACCCGCTATTCATCAGTTCCCGCCAAGGAGCTCTTTTCAATCATTCCGAATTTCTGGGCGCGGTATTGAAAGGTTCGGTACGTCATACCGAGAAGCCTGGCCGCCTCTGCAACATTGCCGTCGGCCCTTTCGAGCGCCTTCTGGAGCATCGACCTCTCCCACTCCTCAAAGACGATTCCCCCGTCAGGCAGTGACGGCTCCTGCGATGACATGTTTTCCATTGTTCCTGGTCGCTGGATCTCAAGAGGAAGATCGGAAGTCTCGATGGTTTCGGTAGCCGAAAGAATGATGGTGCGTTCCATGACCGCTTCAAGCTCCCGGACATTTCCCGGCCATGGGTAGTGCGTCAGTTTCTCCATTGCCTCAGGGGCGATTCGCTTGGTCTTACTGCGTCGGCTGAGAAAAAAATTTACGAGTGCCGGGATATCGGCGGTTCGTTCCCGAAGGGGGGGAATAAAAATGGGGATCACGTTCAGTCGATAGAAGAAATCGTCTCTGAAGCTCCCTTTCTTTATCGCCTCTTCGAGATTTTTATTGGTAGCCGCTATCACCCGCATATCGACCGGGATGGCGCAGGTTCCTCCCACCCGCCGCACCTCTTTCTCCTGGAGCGTTCGGAGCAGCTTTGCTTGGGTATTGAGCGACATATCCGCAACCTCATCGAGAAACAAGGTGCTCTGACCGGCGGTTTCGATGATACCGATCTTGCGCGTCTGGGCTCCGGTAAAGGCGCCCCGCTCATACCCGTAGAGCTCAGATTCAAGAAGGGTCTCGGGAAATGCCGCGCAATTTATGCTCTGCATCGGGCGGCTTCCGCGGGGACTCAGATAATGAATAAGCTGGGCGATTTTCTCCTTGCCGGTGCCGGACTCTCCGCGGATGAGCACCGTTGCATCGCTTGAGGCGACCTTCCGTGCAATATCAAGCAGACTCTTCATCGCCGTTGATTCGGCGATAAGACCATGGGAAGACTGGTTGGCCAGCTGATTGCGGAAGCTCATACCGTCCATGCGGAGACGATATTTTTCCGCCGCTCTTTCTATAGTGAGCAGGAGTTCATCCCTTTCGAGCGGTTTAGTAAGGTAGTCGTAGGCTCCCAGTCTCATGGCCCTGACCGCGGTTTCAATGGAACCGAAGGCGGTTATAACCACGACCTCGGGCCGCAGAGTCATGCGTGAAATTTCATCGACAATGTCAAGCCCGCTTCGTCCCGGCATCTTCAGGTCGGTAACTATTACTGCCGGATCGTTTTCTTTTACCGTGGCAATTGCGGCATCCACATTGGCAGCTTCAAAAACCATATGGTTTTCGGCGCGCAGGATATTCGCCATGATGTTTCGCTGGGCATTGTCGTCTTCTACCAGAACGATCTTTATCATGCTTCATTCATGGGAAGCCGAATCACAAAGCAGGCTCCTCTTCCTTCCAGGTTTTTTGCGATGATGGAACCGCCATGCGCCTCTACTATCCGTTTCGCCATGGCGAGTCCGAGACCTACCCCATCGGGTCGCTTTGAAAAGTAAGGCTCAAATATCCGATCCAGGTGGCTCGGATCTATACCGGGTCCCTCGTCCTGCATGGCCACGGTTACCTCGGAACTCTCGCGTTCGGCGGAAACGGTGACCATGCCGCCCGCGGGGGAGACATCCATGGCATTGAGCAGAAGATTCAAAAATACGAGGCGCAATTGCTCCTGATCGCCGTAAAAAAGGAGTCCCTGCGGCACCGCACAGCGGAACATCAACTGTTTGGATACCAATTGCTGTTTGACCAGAAGTTCGACCTGCGCCAGGAGTTCGGCGAGTGAAAAATGTGTTTTCCGGATCCGGATAGGTTTACCAATTGCCATGAACTCCTCGACCATGGTATTGAGATGGCGGACCTCGGCTTTGAGACTGGCGATCAACCCTTCATAGGCATCAAGCTGTTTGGAATCTTCAGGCCGGTAGTAGTGGGCAAGGTGGTCGGCCGTCAGGTTGATCAGGTTCAGGGGGTTCCGGATCTCATGCGCCAGGGTCGCGGCAGTCTCCGAAAGCACGGCCCTGCGGTCCATGATGCGGAGTTTCTCTTCAAGATCCTTGGATTCGAGCAGTTTTTCTGTCATCTGGTTGAATGCCGATGTCAATCTGCCGACTTCATCGCGGCTCCGGTAGTCGACTCGCACCGAGAGGTCGCCGGAGGCAATGGATTCGGCGGCGAGGTTGAGACGGCGTACGGGTCGTATGAGTTGATACAGCACGAAATACGAGAGAACAAAGAGGGCCAGAAACGCGGCCCCGGCCAGGGCGATATTGCGCGTGTAGAGCCGGTGGAGGAGTTCGCTGAAATCGTTGACGATGAATGATGTTACGACAAGTCCAATGACCTTCTTGTCGCGCACGATCGGCGTGGTGACCTCGTAGCGGAGGTGCTTGCCGCTGGAGTCGCTGACGCCGAATTGTTCCCGGACGATGATCCCTTTGCCGGTAATGGTTTTCCGCTTGCCGATTTTCGCCGGGTTGCTGGATGCAACCACCTCCTGGCTTGACGAGACGATCGAGACCTCCTTGACGGCAGGATTGCTCTTCGCCTGCTCGATTACCCGGATCAGGGCATCACGGTCGGGTGCGCGCTCGGCCGAAATCTCCTGCGACGAGAAGTGGACGGTCTGAAGAATATTCTGCAGGTCGCTGGAGATGGACATTACAATAACGCGCTGGGAGTGCAGGGAAAAGAGGAGCATGCATCCGAACGCGAGGGCGAAAAAAACCACAAAAGCGAGGACAAACTTAGTGAGGAGTCTCATAGGGATAAATTACCATAAGAAAATACATTTATAGTTAAGATTAACATTCTCCACATTTCTACAAATGATAGATGGTCGCCAATGAGAGCCCTTCAATTTGACCAGTAATTATAACAGAAACTAAATATAATTATTTGGATCATTTATTTGCCTTTCCAACAAGGCCTTCAATAGTATTTTCTTCACTTTTCTTTTGCTTTTTCAAATAATTAATAATACCCATTTTAACACGGTTGAAAAGCGAATTATTTACAAACCATCCAGTGCCTATCCCAACTGCGCTAGCGCCTGCAAGTATATATTCAATGGCATCCTGCCAATTAGAAATTCCACCAATTCCGATTATTTTTATTTTCCCTTCCTTACATTCGCGAATTTTTCGAAAACAATCATATACCATGTAGACTCCGATTGGGCGAATTGCTGGTCCAGATAAACCGCCAGTTTCATTACCTAAAAATGGTCTTTTATTGTCAATATCAATCGCCATTGCTCGTAATGTATTAATCATGCTAAGAGCATCTGTGCCACCATCAATTGCTGCTTTCCCGCATTCTGAAATATCTGTAACATTAGGACTTAGCTTCGTGATAATGGTCATCCACGAAGGAGAATTATCCTTGACCTTTTGAACTAGCTCTCTAATTATACGAGGATTTGACCCAAAGGCATCCCCCCCCTTTTTTATATTTGGACATGAAACATTAATTTCAAGCCCTGAAATATGTTTATTAATATCCATCAGCGAAAGATATTTTGCTAATTCTCCGAATTCCTCAATTGTGTCAGCAGATATATTAATAATTAGTGGAATCTGGTATTTCACAAGGTTCGGAAGTTCATTTTTCAAAAATGATTCTGCACCACTATTTTGAAGGCCGATTGAATTAATAATCCCAGATCTGGTTTCAATCACTCGCGGAGCGCTATTTCCATGCCTTGGCTTATATGTAACGCCTTTGGTAACAAAGGCACCTAACGCACTAATAATACCTTTACTATTTTTTAATTTTCCAAGCTCATCGCTACTTCCCGATGTTCCAGAAGTTGTTAAAAGCGGAGTATCTAAGTGGATTTTTCCGATTTTAGTCGATAGAGAGTTATTCTTCAAAGATGATCTCCTCTGCTTTGTATATTGGCCCATCAATGCAGACCCGAGAATAATCATAGTCTTTACTAGTTTGACTTTTAATTTTACATATACAGGAAAAACAAACACCTATTCCGCATGCCATTCTTCTTTCACGGAGGATATGCATCTTTATATTATTATATTTATTAGCAACACCCACAATTGCCTTCATCATAGGAGTTGGACCACAAGTGAAACCATAAATTTTTTCAGAACGATTCAAGTTACCTAGATACCAAGAATAGTAATCACTTATAAGACAACGCTTATAATTTTTAATATTTGGCGTTGTGGTCCCTATCTTATCAAAGGAAACAAATATGTCATCCTTAGAAAGGCCAATTTCCAATAGATCATTCACATAGAGCTGATAGTCCTCAGCATTCTCCCCATAGCTCTCAATATTTTCCCCTGTAGATTGTAATCGCAACATATCAATGCTTTCAATGCCAATAAAAGCGACGACCTTAAAACCAAATAATTTTAAAGCTTGCACCATAAATAATAATGGAGCCATTCCAACTCCGCCACCAATTACATGGACCTCATCGATTTCAGATTTGCAGAGAAATCGAGGATTATACCCTTTCCCTAAAGGACCTAAAATTTCAATTCTGTTACCTTCTTTTAAATTACGAAGCTCTTTTGTTCCAATACCATTGTCGAGAACTTTATAAAGAATATCAAATTGATGAGGAAATACGGTGTGAAGAATATTTGATAATTGTGGAGGAAGCGTTAACTGCTTTAAGTAATTTCGCTCAAAATAAGGATAGAATGCCCTATGTATACCAAATGGGCGTTTAAGATAGGATATAGGTTTCTCCCCTAATTCTGCCATTTGATTTTTACCAATTTTATTTATGCTGTTTAAAGTAATGGTTTTTCTAATAACATTTTTAGGAGGCAATGCTCTTGTGCTAAGCATAATAAATTGGCCTGGTAAAATGTTCTGCAACGCATTCAGCTTAAACTTAAGCTTATAGTGGGAAGGCGGGTTACTAAGTCCGACAGCAACCTGATCTAAAATTTCCGCTTTATATAACGATATATCCTTTGAAGTTGGCCTAAGTTGGTCCGTATTTAAGATATCATCATTGGGAGAGGAACAAATTAAATTTGCGTCGTTAGGTGATATTTTGAATGCTTGTTTTTGAATTTCTTTCAAAGAAACAAAAAAACCGCGTTGCCATTTAACAGCATACTCAGGAGATCTGACTTCTTTCATTCTCCTATCGTCTGGTAAAATTAATATTGCAACAGTTGAAAAGGAAATATGGCCAGCATTATAAATAGTTTCTGCAATTTTCGGCAACGTATCAGGAATCTGATTATCAAAACAAAAACCTATCTTTTGAGTTTTATTTTGCGCAACGAATGAACAATCCGCTAATATACAATCATTTTGCTTGAAAGAAATATTATCTGCACAAAATGAGGCCGCACTGTCATTAAAATATAGGGGATTTAAATAACATATTTTGTACCCGTCTGCTTTAACAATAATATTAATTAGGCGAAGAACAAATTCATTATAGCTTTTTCGATTTGCTTCAGAATCTTTAATTGAATTTTCGATAAAAGATTCTAATTCTTGGGGATTTTGAGGTAATTGCCTAAAAACAGATGCTTTATGAGAAGGAAGTAAATCTTGGCTATTGCTCAAAATATCCCTCGAATTTGATACTTTATTTTGTGTTTTACTTAAATATGCCATCGTGCGAAGATAAAATAAAGCCTCGCGTAGTCCAGTACTTATTGGTTCAATAGGAGCATGTGGATGGTCTGACGAATAACTTACAGCCTCAGGTTTCAACTCAAAATAAGTATCAACCTTTTTATAATTTTTAGGTTTTACTGTATTTACAAGACGATCAGAATTATATAGAACCGGTTTGTCGGAAATAATTTTATAGCCTGCCTCATGAATTACTTCTTTAATGCCAATAAATGCATTCTTAAGTTTTAACCCAAAGGCTAAGGTTACTCTTGTTTCATTACTTGTTTCTTTCCTTATAGTTGTTAATATCTTCTTCAAAGACATAAGGTAATCATGTACCCCGCCTCTAAGAGGAATTAAAGATTGGTTCCTTGGAAATTTCATTTTAAGCCAACTTCCCCAAAATTCTGAAAAACCTAAGTAATCCATATCCACATTATAAGGCGGATCAAGAAATACCCGTTTAGCACTTTTTGCTAATTGATACAGATAATTGGAAATATCTGATTCGAAAAGGTATAGGTTACCTCTTCCCTTCTTTAATTGCTCCAAAGTGTCTGTTATTCTAACGTCAGGCAATCTTTGGTTCAGTTCTTTTTTTAGCTCTAGAAACGACCAAAATCTTTTTTCAAAAACCCGCCAAACATTTTTTTCCATATGACGAGGCGGTATATAATATCGCAAAGCTGTCCAGCCTTGAGATGAGTCAGGATACTTTTCAGATGACATCTGCATTTTGCTACAACTATACAGAATACTGGTAAAAACATATAAAAGGGCTTCTTTGCAAACATCTGGCTGTACGCGATTAATTTTATGATAAAGATCTGAAAGAGAGGTAAGATTCCTGCCAGTAAATAATTGACTGTGGAATTCAATATCTGTTTTTCGAAAGCTTTTTATTCGGCTTTTTGGAAACCAATTAGTTGGTATTATATTAGCAGCCGCAGTAATCTTAGCAGATTGGCTTGGTGAAAGATCATATATCCTATATTTATGACAAAATTTGCAATATATTTTAATTCCATTCGCATTTTCCCGATCGTTAAATCTTTGCCATCGGAAAAATAACACTTCTGCCCTTTGGCCACATTCTGGACAATTGTAATCATACCTGCTATCAATCAAATCTGCAACACTCGATTTTATTCCTGCGAAAGCCGAAAATAATGCTGATATTCCAACCGGCCTGCAGAGAACTCGTGTTAAGAAAACTGCCATTGGATTAAGATCGCTTGCAATAACTCTCCCACCTTTAAATAATGCTGCAAGAACCGCGGTTCCACCCCCACAAAAGGGATCAACTAACACCTCACCTTTATTGTAATCAGAAAGAGATAGCATGATCCCAGATAATGGTTTTCTGCCCCAATAGCTGTGAGATCGGCTTATTCGATTAAAAAGATGAAAATCATCCATGAATATTTTATCCTAAAATTCATTTTTTGCTCTTACGGGGCAATCCATAGCTATTAAAAATAGATCATGTTAGGCATTTATTGCGTCTCTGTCCCAAACCAGCGGTCCTGCGGTGCGACCGGTCGGGGTGGCCATAACTTGGAAGGTGAGCCGCAGCGTCGCGATCCCGGTCATCGGCATGGGGGGCATTATGACTGCCGACGATGCGTTGCAATATCTCCTCGCCGGCGCTTCGGCCATACAGATCGGGACCGGAACCTTTGTCGATCCTTCGATTCCGATCAGGGTGCTTGACGGTATCAAGGAATATTGTGCAAGGGAGGGGATTGAATCAGTGGAAAAGGTGAAAGAGTTTTTGAAGTAATACCTGCATCAATATCAATAAAAAAGCCTTGAAAATGACATCAGGTTAATTATTACCTGATGACCTGTCAATTCTCCTCCCCCCGTACTTTTCCACAAACCAATCGATGAGTTTCCGCGAGACTGTATTCCTCCCCGGAATCTTTTCCGGAATTTCATCCGGTCCATACCAGGCCGCTTCGAGGATTTCGACGCTATTGGCCGCTATCTCCCCGGACACATGGTCTGCCGTAAAGGCGACCATGAGCGCATCAGGAAAGGGCCAGGGCTGGCTGCCGAAATAGCGGATGTTGTCCAGCCGTAGTCCCACCTCCTCGAACACCTCTCGCTTCACACATGACTCAAAGGACTCGCCGGGTTCAAGGTAGCCCGCTAGTACGGTCCGCATGCCGTTTTTTGTCCGCGCATGAAGCGCGAGAAGCAGACGGCCGTCGCGCACGATGGCGACAATAATGGCGGGGGAGAGGCGGGGAAAGGAACTATAATCGCAAGCCGGACAACGCATCGCCCGCTCTTTTTGCTCCTCGATGGTCGGCATGCCGCACCGTCCGCAGAACCGGTGGTTGGTCGCCCAGTTGACTATCTGCAAGGCGCGGCCGGCCATGAGAAAAAGCTCTTCGTGGAGGAGGTGCAGGAGTTCGCGCAGCTCAACGAAGCGGAAGCCTTCCGGCGACGGCTCGTTGCTGTCAATAATGGCCGCGTGGCAGGAAGTTCCCCGGAGCGAACCGAGGTAGTGCGATTTGTGCAGGCGCGATCGCAGGTTTCCGATGTCGCGAGATCGAGGGATAGCTGGCGTCGTCGCATCCTGCGCGACGAGGAGCGTCTGGTCGTGGAAGACGAACCAGTAATCGGCTTCCGTTTCGCCCGGCTGCGGAATCATGCCGTGATCGAGCGGCAGGTAGTCTTCATTTGTCATACGGGAATGTCCCTCCGGCTTTGCGCTTTGGTTTAATGAATAAAGATGCCGTGCGATGCAAAGAGGTATTTTTTAAAAGATAATTACCGCCTCAAACCCCTTAAAACGGAGATGCATGCAATGACCGACAGCGCCCCCAGCCAGTTCGACAACGTTAGTGTTGTATGTAAAGCAAACGTGTACTTTGACGGAAAGGTGGTAAGCCGCACCGTATTGTTCGGGGACGGTTCGAAGAAGACGCTTGGCCTCATCTATCCGGGAAGTTTTACCTTTAAAACCGGGGCGCCCGAAAGGATGGAGATCATTGCCGGGATCTGCAAGGCGAAGATCTCCGGGAAAAACGATTGGACCGTCTATGGGGCCGGAACATTTTTTCGTGTGCCGGGCAACTCTGCGTTCGATATTTCCGTCGATACCGGCATCGCCGAGTATATCTGCTCGTTCGAGTGAAAATATCCCCGATAGGCGCCACAAGCGGTGTATGTTCAGGCATTTTCAAAGAATACTGTTTGTCGTGAAGCGGTCGAAGCGTGAGGGGCGACAATGCTGCCGTTCGTGATTCGACACACGCTCATCACGAACGGCATTTCCCTGCGAATTTAACGAATTTCCTCCAAACCTTCGAAGCTCGGTTTAATAGGCGCATTATTATCGCCTAAATGGTAACAGTCCGTTCTTCCTCCCGCCTGTGTCGAAGGACGAATAAAGCAATTTTTAGAGATCCCCTGATAAGCCTGCCAAATTTCCCGAATAATAATCTCACACGGAAGTAACGGCGTCCTGACGCGGGTAAATAATTTTTTTGCATCCGGAATTTTTAGAATTATGGCAATTGGCATGGCAATTGCATCAGATTTTTGATTATTTACCTTTAAAACCTTAACCGCGAGGATGTCGATGATCGATTACTTCAGAAGAAAGCGATTCTATCACTACAACACGCCGGGACATGCGCACGAGTTAACTTTCTGGTGCCTGCGGCACCTCCGGTTTTTCGACGATGCGTTAGCACGCGATCTGTTCCTGCAGGAGCTTTCGCGGGCGCGAATATCGTACCGGTTCAAACTCTTTGCTTATGTCATCATGCCTACGCATGTGCATTTGGTGATCGGTCCCTCCGGGCAAAAATACGATATCATGCGTATCTTGAACGGCGTCAGGAGCGGGTTCGCACGGCGTTACCGGGCGGCGTTACGCGAAGCTGCAGGAGGGGTTAATGTGTGGGAGCGAGGTTGCGGTGAAGATCGCAACCTGTGGGATGCCGGGTCGATTTGCGACTCGATACACTATATCGAGGCTAATCCGGTACGCTCCTTTTTAGCCGACAGCCCGGAGGAGTGGCAGGCGTCATCGGCCTACGCGCGTTGGCACAAAGTCGGCGTGATTCCCGATGCTCTTGTTCAGGAATCTTCGGTGATGACGGCGCGGCTTCGGAGAATTGGCGGGATTGCGGTTGCGGCAACACTATGAAAAATAAAGTATGAGGGAAGAAGTACCGCAAAGTAAATAAAAAAAACAATGAAAGGGGAAGGTAGAGTCTGAAAGACCCGCGCCGGAGCAGGCGGAACCGCGAAATTGCATTCTGGTTGTTTATTAGTTATAAACACCGGTACTTCACATAATCGATGGCGTATTTCTTGACTTTATAGGCAATAACACGGTTTGACGTTCTTAACAATCGTGCCGCTTTATTCAATTTACCCCTGCATCGGGAAAGAGCATCGGTGATCAGTCGTTTCTCATATTCAGAAACTAAAAGTTTGAAAAGCCCTCCCGCTTCGGGGACCGACGGCTGCAACGCGAGGGCGAGGGTTTTCTTTTCGATGACGCCCGAGGGGGAGGGGGTGGCCAGGAGCGCCCTTCTGACGGTTTCGGCAAGTTCCCGCACGTTCCCCGGCCATTCGTAAGTCAACAACAATTTTACCGCATTGGATGAAAACGAATCGATTTTTCGGTTGTATTCGCGGGCATATTTTTCGAGGAAATAGTCGGAGAGCTGCATGAGATCGCCTCCCCTGTCGCGCAGGGGAGGAAGGTTAAGGGTCACCACATTGAGCCGGTAGAAAAGTTCCTCGCGAAAGAAGCGATCCTCCACCATCTGTTCGAGATTTCTTGCGGAAGAGGCGATGATGCGATAAGGGAGGAGGGCTGACGGGTCATCCTTTCCTCGTGGTTCGTTTTCTTGGACAAACCGAAGCAGCCTTCGCTGCGATGACAGACTCAAGGAGCTGACTTCGTCGATAAACAAGGTGCCATAGAAGAGTGGTGCGTCGTCGTGGCCTTCCGGGGCGGCGATAAAATGGGCGTCTCCTTCGGTTAATCCGGTCCGTTTCTCCCATCGGTCGAGCAGCTCCCCTATGTTCGCCTCGGTTACGATGACAAAGGGTCGGTCGTGAAGTCCGCTTTTCCGATGGATTGTCCGTCCCAAGAACTTTCTGCCCGAGCCCTCTTCTCCCCGGATAAGTATGCTGATGCCGGTCGAGGCGACGTTATCGACGCATCGGAGAATCTCCCGCATCCGTTCGCAGCCGCCTATCGGCTCGATGGGATAATTTTCGCTATCGTAAATTTTGAGCTGGGTTTGCCCCGGCATGGTTTCCTCGTGCGCTCAAGGGTGCGGGGCAATTTTAAGAGCACATGCCGTGCCAAAAGTGACCCATGGCGCCCGGGATGCAACCCGGACAGAAATTTGTGAGAAAATCGGAGATGTCGCGAGGAAACGAAGGGGTAGTTACACGGATAGTTCCGGAGCTATTACTACAAAAGTGAACTGATCGAATGCAACAAGTACACGAAAGTATCTACTCGAGAAGAGGGGCGTACCAACAAATAGGGGGAAATGCTCGATTCGCCCCCTGCCATCGGAGCATGCGACTTCTACAGGACGTCGATATTCACCTCTCCCAGGATCCCGGACGGCCGACCGTTCAAACGGAGGATATTGTCGATCGTATTAGCGATCGTTACGACCAGCTCATTGCGCCGTGGTTCACAGAGACTCGTGACATCGGCTTCAATTGGTTGCCAGAGGAAATTGCCGACTTCCTTGCCATTGATCTTGATATCCACAACGCCGGAGACGCGCGCCATGCGCAGAATGAGACGGCTATACTGGTGCGGAATCTCGAACATCTGACGGTAAACGCCGACGCCACTCAGGTACGGATACCCGTAGCGCGTCCACGAATCGATACCTACAAGCGGGGTGTATTTATCGATGATCCAGCCGTTCTGTCCGCGCACGATGGCAAAATTGCCGAACACGAGCGGCGGATAAAGAATCGCCTGCGGATCTAGGACAATCCCCGAGGTCCGGACAGAAAAACGGTTGATATCCTTGACAAGGAGATCCTTCATGGAGTAAAGGGTCACGGGCGCTCCGAAAAGGTAGTGTACGTTCACCTGATCCTGCGGGACGACGAAGGAAATGGCTCCTGTGGCAGCGCCGCCGTCGCTGGGCATTGTCCCCTGTGGAGCGAAGGAGGGAACGAGTGGACGGTCGAGTCGCGTGCCGTTAAGGCTTATTTCCACCGGGCTCTCGGCGCCTTGCATCCGCGTATAGCTGCCGCCAAAATCCGCGATGGCGCAATAGCACTCCGACGGCACCGTTTCGATTTGAAAATGCGACTCATAAAAATGGGAGAGTCCGCCGGATTCACGGCGAAGCCCGATCCGCAGGGTCCAGTTGGAAAGCGGCAGTGCATTGAAGGTCAACGGTTCGAAAGACCATTGATTCTTGAGTACGATCCGGTAGTTCCGGCGAATGCCGGTAAACGGCGAAGTCGCCGGTCGTCCTGTTTTAAGTGATGCGGCGGCGACGGCGGAAGGCGAGCCGACGATGATGGTGGTTTGCTGGGGCATGAGCCGCATTTCGAAACGACAGGTCGACCCTTCCCGTGTCACATCGGGAATTTCGATAATGGCGCCGGTCTCGCAATCGACTGCCGACAGATGCTTCTCCTGCGGCACCTCTACCTTGAGAACTTGCTCAAGGCGATCCGACCGGTTGTGGATGATATAGAAACTGCAATCGTCTTCGATGCCGTCGGCGCAGATAAGGTCCGGTCGTTCTTCCTCCTGACCGGTAATTTTCAGGCGGGACGGGATATCGTCCAGCGAACGGTCAAGCTCCTCCATCGAAACAATGCGGGATCCTCCCTTTTTCGGATTGATGAGTTTCTCGATACGCTTGGCGATCTTGATATTGACGCCGTCTTCGAAGGTGCCGCGTGGAAGTTCGTTGACAAAAATAATCTTGCCGCCGCGACTCGCCAGCTTTTCCAGGAAAACGAGGGCGCTGCGGGAGATGAGCGGCGCATACGGCAGCAACAGTGCGTGAAAGAGACCCTTTCCCTTGCGATCGGTTTTGCCGAATTCGCCGGTCGGCTTCACGGTGCACGAGATAAGATACTCCTCGGAAAGAATCTCAAAATCAATCTCCCGGCGCAGGAGGACATTGGTAGCTTTTTGGAGGAGGTGAAGACCCCGGCGGGACGGCTCCTCCCCGTTGAAGGGAAGATACGCGGCCCGTATCGACCCGGTTGGCGAAAGGATCGCCAAAGGGCGTGAGAACGTGACGTTCCGCAGTAGATCCTGGAAAGTTGACGCATAATCGCAAAGCGACTTGAAATGATTTCCGATAAAGGGATACCAGATCGGATTATGAGGAGTTTTCAGAGAGCTTCGCTGATCAAGCGAGAAATAACTTCCGTCGATGATAATCGGCGAGGCGCCGGCCAAGAGGCTCAGGACAACCTCATCCTTAAGGCTCTGGATCGTTGCCGCGGCGCCGACTGCATTCCGTCCTATCATCGCCAGAGTACCGCGGCGATACTCGCTTGCATTACAATCGGCCATGGCCCTGGCCATGATGAAGTTACCTTCAGTTCCGTCAAGGTTCTGAATGCCTACCGTTGAGAGCTTTTCATGGGTATGGAAATCCCCATCAAGAAGCGCGTTGTTGGCGCGATAGAGAGTCCGTTCGGGGCAGAGCAACCATTGGGTCATTTTGCAGTTTTTTGCCCACATTTCCAGCGGATAAGCGAACCGTTCGTACATCGATTCATCAAGGAAGGCATAGACCTGGTTTCGGATGCGACCAGCCTGCTCCGCATTGCAGAACAGGGCGGGCAGGTACTTTAAAAGGTCCTTTTTATACTTGGTCCTGAACTTGACAACCAGATCGCTATCCCAGGGCAGACCGTCGTTGGAAGGCCGATAGGCGGGCATTTCAGTGAGAAAGCCCTTGAAGGTCGCGCCGATGTACTTTGCGAAACGGGTTTTGAATTCGTTAAGCACGCACTGGATATAGAGCTGGGCGGTCCGGGCATTAAACACGTTCGGCATGTAGCCGCCGAACTGGCCGAGAATGTACTCCTGCTTCAGCACAAATATCCGCCATTCGCCGGCGGGCGCTTTCCAGAGGAGCGGGGCGTTACCGCTGATGTTGAGGTGCTTAACATCGGGAATACTGATTTCAAGGTTTTTAACCTTTGTCGCAAGGATGATGGTGCTGTCCGGATGGCCGGCAGCGTATTCAAAAACCTCCCCATCCTTCCGGATAACCGACTCTCTGAGCACAAGGCGTCGAGCGCGTAATTTTTCATTCTGATTCAGAAAGGCTCGAAAACAATCGCTCCACGGCATGGCAAAATCATCGGCAATCCTTATTCCTGCGCCATGCTCTTTGGCTGTATCCAGTACGGTTTTGAAAAAACTGAAAAACTCCTCCGAGAGGTAAGCGGGGAACATCTCCCGCCCGGGACGGATGATGATCCCGCCGAACCCCTGCGAAAGCAAACCATTGAGCTGCGCAATCAGCTCCTGCCGTGAAAGAGCCATGTTCCATATCCAGACGATCCATGGCCGGGTTTCACGACTTGGCTTGCTGAAAATCTGCTTAAAGTTTTTCAATGTATGTATCTCCCATTCTCAATGAAAATTTTGCGAATAGCCGATTTTTGTGAAACAGTATAATAAACTACATGATGCAATTGCCTTAGTCAATCACTTTCAATGAAAATTATGAAGGAATGTTTAATGGACGACTTCATATAGCGTTCGTAACTTATTATATTTAAAAAAGATAGAAAAATATTTCAGGACGAAAAATAATTTGAAAAACATTATGGAAAGATATCAATTAAGCGATTAAATTACCGCAGAATTATAGTTTCTCATCTCTATTTTTTCGCGCCAGCAGTATAAAAAAGGGGCCCGATTATCGCGCCCCTCTAAAATCCATCCCTTAAATCACGCCGGTAATTCCGGCGCATAGATACTTAATATGGTCAGTCTACCACCTCGTAATCCGCATCAACCGCGCCATCTTTTCCTTTACCCTTGTTGTTATCCGGGCCTCCGGCCTCCG